>Ga0247835_1000757_pt1 | contig 44161 bp, 35 predicted proteins | sample LaCtaG_3_FD_189912 | JGI IMG/M metagenome (GOLD analysis project Ga0247835, IMG submission 189912) | Freshwater microbial communities from meromictic Lake La Cruz, Castile-La Mancha, Spain - LaCruzMarch2015_13.5m | ecosystem: Environmental > Aquatic > Freshwater > Lake | place: Spain: Castile-La...
CGTCAGTCGCTTGTTTCATTTACATCGCTCCTTTGTAGTTTTGAGCCCAAACAAAACTTTGAACAAGCGTGCTGCTTTTCACTTTCATCCACTTTTTAACCGAATTATGAAAAAAACGATTCCATTATTGTTTTGCTGCCTTTTTTTCGTTTTAAATGGACAATTAGGTGCGCAAAACCTATTTTCCTGTGGTTCCCCAACACCTCCTGGGGCAATTCGTTGTACTCAGTCCTGCATTTATTGCGATTTGGATGGATTTACCGACACGAATGACCAATTTTTACCCAATGGTACCAATGTGAGTTTGTGTTTAGGATCAATTGTATTAGAGAATCCGCGTTGGTACGGGTTTATTGCCGGTACATCAACTGTGGTAATCGGCATTGAATATTTGAGTTGTCAAGGAGGCGATGGTTTGCAAGCGGCGGTCCTAACGGATTGTAATTTGCCGGTTGCCTGTGCAGCAGGGCCCAATCCGGGCGGCGGCGGTTTAGGTGGTTTTAGTTTAACGCTGAACAATCTGACCGTTGGTGCACCTTATCAACTGCTTTTAGATGGTCTGAATGGAGATATTTGTAATTATACGATTACGGTACCAGTTGGCTCTGTTACGCCATTGCCCCTGGGCCCGGTAGGTACTTTGGAAGGATTGGCACAGGTTTGTCCAAACGGCACCACGCGTTATTCGATTCCACCGGTTGCCAATGCGGTTTCTTATACCTGGACCGCTCCTTTTGGTGCAAAAATTAATGGCGCGGGCAATGTCTTGATTTTACCTGCGGCCAATGGCAATGCAGTGGATATCACGTTTGCTACAGCAGGTGGAAATGTGTGTGTTACGGCATCCAATGCTTGTAGCGCACCGGTTACCCGCTGTTTGGCGGTTGCCAATACACCTTTAGCCATTAATGTATTGGAAGAAAGTGTGGTATGTTATTCGCAAGTGCCGTACGAATGGCCCGAAGAACCACATCCTGTGTTGGCAGTGCCCGGCACCTATATATTAACGTCTTCGCCTTACCTTTCTTACCTGGGTTGCGATAGTATTGTGCGGCAAAAAGTGCGGGTTTTACCTTTAAATGTAAAAAACCTGCCGCCGGTTTACCTCTGCGAAGGAGAATGTTTTAGCATCAACGGGTTTGAATATTGCGAAAACGGCACCAACCAGGAAGTACTCACCTCCTTTGAAGGCTGCGATAGTATTGTAAACTTTACGACCATCGTAATCCCGATTAAAGCCGTCGTACAACAACCGGACACCATTACTTGTGCTAAAGCAAGTGTAGTGCTTACCAGTGTGGGATCGACCGTTGGAAATGGGGTTTTGTACCAGTGGTTCAACAGCGCTGGTCAGGTGATTAGCAATACCAATACGGCGGTTGCCACGGCTTCGGGTGAATATTCACTCGTGCTCACGCGCGCCCAAGGCGGAAAAACATGTTATGACACGGCCACTGTTTTTGTACCGTCCGACCTGAATGTACCACAAGCGAGTGCGGGTCCGCCGCAAGTGCTTACCTGCACCAAACTTGAAGTACAATTGCAAGGTTCCGGTTCAGTTGGCAGCCAATATTCGTATTTCTGGACCGCAACCAATGGCGGGAATATCGTTTCAGGCTCCACGACCTTGAAACCAATTGTAAATGCACCCGGTACCTATCGCTTGCGTGTAACAAACAACATCAATGGCTGTACCACCAGTTCAACCACCAGTGTGATTGCATTAACAACCCCACCTGCGGTTACGGTTGGTGGAGGCACTTATACGTGTACGGACCCACAGGTGGTTATTCAAACTACGACCAATGCAACGACACCTGGATTTAGCTGGTCAGGCCCCAATGGCTTTACCTCTACCTTGCAAAATCCAATTGTGAACCAAGAAGGAAGTTATTTTCTCACGGTAACGGACGGTGTAACGGGCTGTACTGCCACCCGTACTGCAGTGATCATCGCCAACAATAACCCGCCGGGCGCAACTGCCACCAGCGGTTCCATCACTTGTGTGGTGCAGTCTGTAACCTTAAATGGCGTGTCACCAACCAATGGTACTTCCTTTTTGTGGACAGGTCCTAATGGTTTCAATGCGGCCATCGCCAATCCAACTGCCACTACGCCAGGGGTTTACAACTTGCTGGTAACTGGTACCAACGGTTGCACCAGCACAGCAACGACTACATTAGCACTCAATACCACGGCGCCAGGCGCGGTGCTTACGCCATCGGGCAACCTGAATTGCAACAACGCAACCATCAACCTGATTGCTGCAAGCACAGCCAATCCTGCAAACCTTAACCACATTTTCATTCGTCCAAATGGTTTGCAAGACACCACGGGTACAGTAGGCTTGTTGGTAGTTAACGCAGCAGGTGCTTATATCGTCCAAGTAACCAATACGGTAAATGGCTGTGTGAGCCAGGATACTGCAAGCGTTATTCAATACAGCGCCGTATCGGCAACCTTATCTGGACAAACCAACAACGCTTGTTTTGGTGACAATACCGGCGGCATCACGGCCTCCGCAGCAGGCGGCAATGGTACTTATACCTATGCCTGGAGTAATAGCGGCAACACGGCCGTATTAAACAACCTGGCGGGCGGCACTTATACGGTGACCATTACGGATGGTGAAAATTGCACGTCCACTGCGGTAGCCACCATCACCGAACCGGCTATTTTGGTTTGTAATGCATCGGCTACGCCGCAAACCGCCAATGGCCTTGCCGACGGTACAGCAAGTGCTGCGCCAAGCGGTGGTACGCCTGCCTACACCTATCAATGGAACACCTTGGATACCACAGCAACCATAACCGGTTTGTTGCCAGGCTTTTACACGGTTACTGTAACGGATGGAAACGGCTGTACAAAAGCACAAACCATTTCGGTAAGCCAATACGACTGCGCCGTGCAAGGCACCATTCAGCAAGCCAATGTACGTTGCTATGGCAATGCAAATGGTTCTGCTTCGGTAACGCTGACAGGTGGAAATACACCTTACACCTATGCCTGGAGTAACGGTGCAAGTGCTGCTTTTGTATCCAACCTTGGTCCAGATACCTATACTGTTACGGTTACCGATGCTAATAACTGTCCGGTATTGCTTAGCTTTACGATTACCGAACCGGATACCCTGGTTGCAAATGTGAGCACAACCGGCGCAAGTGGCCCCAATACCAACAATGGAACTGCTACGGCCAATCCAAGTGGCGGATCGGGTGTGTACACCTATCTTTGGAACAATGGCGCTACCACCGCCGCGCAGGATAGTCTGGCAGGTGGAACCTACACCGTGACTGTTTTTGACAGCAATGGCTGTTCGGATATTCAAACGGTAGAAGTTGAAGTAGGCAATTGTAATTTATTGACCAGCTTCCTTACGGTGAATCCCGCTTGTTTTGGCACGACAGAAGGTCAGGCTACCATTGTATTGACGGGCGGTGCCAATCCGTTCAACTTTCAATGGAGTTCGGGTGACACAACCGCAACTGCAGATAGTTTGGCGGCAGGCGATTATTTGATTTCTGTAACGGATAATAATGGTTGCCAAATTGTTGATTCTGTTACGATTGTACAACCCACCGAACTTTCCTTATCGGTAGATACCGTCATCAATACGGTTTGTACCAACAGTCCATTGGGCGTTGCTGGCGTGCTTTCAAACGGCGGAACCGGCATCGTATCGATTCAATGGAGCAATAACCAAACCGGTTTGTTGGCTGTAAATCTCGTTGCAGGCACTTACACGGCAGTTGCAACCGACGAAAACGGCTGTACTGCAGAAACATCGGCGGAAGTTATTGCAGTAGATACCTTGTCGCCGACCATTGCGGTGGATACCGTGATGGTTCCACTCGGTCCATCCGGCAATGTAACCCTCACGGTACAAAACCTGAATGCCAATGTAAGCGATAACTGTGCTGTCGGAAATGTGGCGATTTCACCTAATTCCTTCAATTGTACACAATTGGGCTTGCACACCGTTTTCCTGGTGGCTACTGATAATTCAGGGAATACCTCCAGTGCCAGCGCTGTGGTGAACATTGTCGATAATTCTGCGCCGGTGTTGATTTGCCCACAAACCATTATTCGTTGTTTTGGAAATACCCTGGTGCAATACAATGCACCTACCGCTACGGATAACTGCCTTGGCTTTGGCGGCGGATTTGCACTGGTAGAAGGTCTGCCGAGTGGCTCTGTTTTCCCGCTCGGAACTACGCTGACTACTTATGCTTATACCGATGGACAAGGAAATGTGGGTTCTTGCAGTTTCGAAGTGACGATCCTGACACCATTGAGCGTAAGCATCGATTCGGTGTATAATGATATTGAAAACACCCAGGTAGGGCGTATTAACATGGATATTACCGGCAGTTTGTCGCCATACACGTATCAATGGTTTAAAAATGGCCAGCCCATTGCCTTGGATACAGAAGACCTGACTGGCTTGGGCGTTGGTACTTATACCGTCATTGTGACGGATGCAAACGGTTGTTCTGCAACCAGTGCGCCTGCAACGGTGATCAGCGTGGTGGGTACCGAAACACCGAGTTGGACGCAACAAGTGGGTGTTTATCCTAACCCTACTACCGGTTTATTGACCATCGCTTTGCCCGATAATTTGAACGGCAAAGACCTGCAATTGGCGGTGTACGACCTGACTGGACGCAAGTTGATGGCGATTCAATCGACTGTACAAAATCAATTCAATTTGGACCTGCAAAAACTGGCAGCCGGAATGTATTCGCTGCTGATCCAAGTGGATGGGGAGCAAATGATGCGAAAAGTTGTGTTGAGTAAATAGTTTTAATTTTAAGATAAATACAAATGGGCATCGCTTCCTTTTTACGGAAGTGATGCCCATTTTATTTACCGGCATTCAATTTTATGCAAACTATTGTTTCGGATCGGCTATATACCCCATAAACAACATCGTATTGGTAGCAACATGCCGCAAAACCAGTACAAATGGCTGGTTAAACATAAAGGTAGGCGGGATTGAATTAACCCCAAAGCCAATGGAGGTGACCGCAGCGCCTTCTACGCCTTTTTCGTCCATTTCCAGCACCGCTTTGTGTTGCAACTGGTTGATAAAAATATTCAACGGAGCGCTTCCCAGGCCGGTAAAATCGGCTTTCTGGTCCGAAAAAGCATCTAATATGCCCAGACTTTGTAAACTTTGGACTAAGTCGTTTTCGTAGGCAATTTTGAGTTTGGGCACAAAAACGGCTGCTCGGTTATATTGAATCCCGTCATACAAGTCTTTCCAAATGGGGAGTGTGATTTTTAAGTGCCAATCTGAGTCGGTGTTTTGGGTGCCCGGTTGTAGTAAGCTCAGGCTATAGGTTGAATCTTGGAATGGAATATCCACGATGTTGTAATTGGCAGTTTGGGCAAAGGAAAAATTGCGATCGGCATGCAGGAACGCGAGGTTGGATTGGCTGCCATCCTTTTTCTTAAAAGGCAGCGTGGTTGTCAATTCTGACGCAAATCCAGTTGCCCAGTCGCCTTTAAAATGCAGGGCATTGATTAAAAAAGCCACATCCAAGGGCCCGATTTTGTTTAGAATTTTGTCAATTTTATCCTTGGTATGGGTTTTTACCCAACCATTGATGGCGTCTAAACTGGGCTGTTCCGAATCAAAATTCAGGTTTTGCGTACCGGCATTGTAGTGATCGTTCAAGGTTTGGGCAAAAGGCGTTAGCGGGCTCATGCGTTTGGAGTCGTAAAAAAAGCCATTGGCAACCGTCAATGTTGGCTGCCCGCTTTGTTCTGTCAGTAAGGTATTCAAGTCAGCATGCAAATCATTCAGGTCGGCAACCGAGCATCCGGGGCATTCCATGAAACTTAAAAACTCATCCAGGGTATTTCCTTTTGCCCCATTAATGGCCATTTGAAAGGCCGTTTGAATGCTGTACGGCGAAATGAGTACATTTTCGTCGGGTTTGGCCAATTGTTCTGCCTTAAAGATTTTCCAGCCAAGCGCCTGATTCATGGCCGCAACTTGGGCTACGGTTTCGACCTTGATTGGATCTTTGGGGAGATCGGGTGGGGTAGATGTTTTGTTACAAGAAATCAGCGAAATAGCCACGAGGAGCGTGGAAAAGCGCACAGTTTGTTGCATGGTTTGTATCAATTTTATAAAAGATAAATTAGGTTTCAGGCATTTTATGCCGGATTGTTTATACTACGAAGATTGATAAATAAAGGTTGGGTGCTTATAGTGGACCATTTCGCGCATTTGCTTTACCCAGATTTAAATGGATTTAAAGGATGGATGGATAAAAAAATGATTTTCAATGGATTAGAAGCCAACTGTTTTCATAAATACTTTGCTTTGACTTTTTACAGAAAAATGGTGCAGATTTTACACAGATTATTCCGCGTGAACTCGGGTTCGGATATAAATTAAATTGTGTTCGTTGCTTTCATCCTTGCGTACCGGATCAATGGAAAACCCATTTCGTTCCACCAAGCGTCTTGAAGCAGTATTATCTTGATGTATATATGCTTCAATTTGTTGGAGTAGTATAGTGTTTTCCGCAAAATCCAGGATATTCACCAAGGCTTCTTGCAGGATTCCTTTGCCCTGGTGATCGGGATGTAATTCATACCCGATTTCCGCGCTGGCATTTTCTTCTACAAAGCGCCACAAACAAATGGTTCCAATGAGTTGATTATCAATGGGTAAGCGTATGGCCCAATAGTACAATTGCAGGTTTTGAAGTCCTTCCTGGATACGCAGCACAAAAGCGTGGACATCTTCCAAACTGACCTGTTTCGGCCGATTGATGTACATATTGACGCGGTCATCTGAACGTAAAGCCACCAATGCATGATCATCGGTTTTTTCTATCGCATTGATAATCAAACGCTTGGTATGGAAACTGGGCATCGGTACTAACTGAATCGGCATGGTACAGCAAAGTGTTTTAGATTAAGATGTGGCCGTGAAAACGCAACGTCATCAACGACCATGACTTTCATTAGGTACATAGCCCCGAATGTCCCGTAAATTTAAGGTTTATTCCTATTAAAATAGATCTTAAACATCCAACATCATGAAAAAACAAACCGGTATCTGGCTCGACTTACGCAACGCGTGGATCATAAACTTGCCCCTCGAACATGAAGGCAAAATTACCACCCACCATATCGTTTCCAATGTGGAAGAAAACCCCGCTATTACCCAAACCATTATGAGTACCGAATGGGGACCGCATGGTGGCAATAACCAAAAAACAATACAAGAACGGCAGCACCAGGAAGAAAAGCATTTTTTTGATAATATTCTCAAAAACCTGGATACCGACATTGAAGAATTGGTCATTTTCGGTCCGTCCGAGGCCAAATTCGGACTGGAAAACTTGCTTCAAGCACAACACAATGTGCTAAATATCAAGGGCGTCGTGGCAGTTGATCACATGACCGAACCACAAAAAGAGGCTTGGGTGCGGACGTATTTTGATCGGCCAGCGCCTCGTTTGTTGCCTCGGTAAATTTGGGATTACCGCAGATTACCCGGACTACTACAGATTAAAGGGATTACCACAGATTACTCGGATTACCACAGATTACTCGGATTACCACAGATTTTTTAATTTAAGAAAAACTTTAAAAATCCCTTTAATCTGTGAAAATCCCTTTAATCTGTGGTAATCCCTTTAACCTGTGGTAATATAAAATCTGTGGTAACCCCGTTTTCAATTTCCCCGCAACACCCGAATTCCAACTACCACCAACCAAACCAGCCACAAGGTACTTCCGATCAATCCCGCCAGTTCCCAAACCGGAAAACCGGGAATCACCGTTGCAAATAACTCCGCCTGCGCCATCAAATAAATAGCAGAAGATCCGTATCCCAGCCAAATCACCCATTTCGGGAACATGCGCAGCCGATCAAAGGCCAGCGATAACAGGACGGTCCAAGTAATCGTAAACAATTGTCCAACATGTTCACCCAAGAGTACGCCCCCAAATTGGTGAAAAGCCTGAAATACGACTTTGGCTGCCGCGCGGGTCGCATCATCGGGCGCCTGGACGTACATCTGCGCGAGCACGGGCACCACAAACACCCAACGCAACAAGCCGATCATTTGTGCAATCAGGCCAATTTTGCCAAAAGTAGTAGCCCAGCGCACAAAAGGTACAGCATTTTCCAGTTTTTGCCCGATGCGTTCATACGCCACCAACAAAGGCAAACCGAGGACAGCAAATGCCCACCAGGTCCAGATCAAGGACGCGCCGCCCGCATGAAATTTTGTTAAAATATCCCCTGTTTCTTGACGTAATACCATCGGGTATTCGAAAGTAATACTCAATACGATGTAAGGAACCAATACGCCGATTGCGCCGGCAATGAAAAGTGCGCCTGTTGTTTTTTCCGCTTTCATGTCATTTCTTTTTTGATGATTGAATGACACAAAGGTGGGGTTGTGTGGCGGCTCGAATGCTGGACAAATGTCCATAAAAAAGGAATATCGAACACCGAATATTGAACACCGAATTTCGAAGTGTTGCGTTGCGTCTGGCTATGTAGGCGCCAAAAGCCAGTGGTTGCGCTGCCTTATTTCGAAATTCGAAATTCGGTGTTCGGTGTTCACATTCCTATGGCGACATGCTCCAAAAGCCAGGAGCAGCGCTGCCTTATTTCGAAATTCGGTGTTCGGTGTTCACCTTCACCTTCCACGAATCCGACTCAAATGCCGCGGCGTAACCCCCAGTATCGACGCAAGGTATTGAAGCGGAATACGTTGCAACAATTCCGGTTCCTCATTTAATAATTTCTGGTAACGTTGCTCTGCATTTAGCGTGATCAAATCAAAACGGCTGTTGTCGATACAGCCAATTTGCCATTCCAGTAGGCCGATGTAAAAATCTTTTAAGGCTGGAATATCCTGTAGCAAGGCAAGCAATTGAGTACGTGTGATGGTCCACACCCGCGCATCACTTAAGGCGCGGATGTTTTCCCTGGTTTTTACAGATTTTAAAAAAGAAATAAGGGAAGTAATAAAACTATTTTCCGCCGCTACATAGGTGGTGCGTTCTTCTCCATCCGCCAAAAGGTAGTATTGAAACAACCCACTTTCAACAAAAGCAAGTTGTTTGCAAAACTGATTTTCCTGGATAAAATGATCACCTTTTTCGAGGATTTTAAGTTGAAATGATTGCAAAATGGCGTTTAAATCGGGTTCGGAAAGACCCAAATCTTTAAAAACGGCTGCTAATGTTTCCATGATGAATGGTGTATGTAAATGGTGTATTGTTTTTAGCCAGGATTATTTTTGGAACGATCCATTTGTTTTTTCAAACCATCATAGTCAATCTTGGTATGATGACGTGGGTCCAACGGCAATTTTTCAAGCCAAATAATGCGATCCACGGGTTCAGGCAAGATGGCCAGCAAATTTGCATCAGGCACTTTCAAGGTATCAGGTTTGGATTGAACCACTGCAATCAATTGTCCTTCCCATTCCAATACCGTTCCGCGCGTGACCAGGCCACTTTGTGCAAAAACAGACTCCCAGATAAAAGGTGAAATCCAGTGCCCGTTCCGAAAGATCATTTGGTTGCAGCGACCACACAAATACAATAAACCATCGGTGCCCACAAACCCTGCATCGCCCGTTCGATGCCAGATAACCCCTTGATGATCAATGATTTTATTGCGTTGAAATGCAGCGTCGTTGTTGTAATAGGACTTCAACACATGATCACCCGCTACGATAATTTCACCAATGGATCCTTGCGGCAAACGTAAAGATTCCAATTCGTTTCCTGTTACAATTGCTTCCCTGATTTCAATGATTTCCAATCGAATGTTCAAATCCGGCGTACCTACACACAAGCCACCCAGCACCAATAAATCGCTTTTTTCCAACAATTGTTGCACCGAAACGCCCGCAATCGGCTCGGCTTCTGTTGAACCATACACCACCTGAATTGCCGCAGCAGGAAACGCCTTTTGGAATAACGCCGCTTCTGGTGGAAATACCGGTCCTCCACCCGTAAACACTTTTTTCAAGCTCGGTACAGCATTATTCCCTGCGGATTCGGCCAGTTTTTGCACAAAATAGGGTGATGCAATCAGCGTATGTACCTGATTCGTAGCCATTTCTTTCAAAATCACATCGGCTTTTAAGCGATGCGCTTTCTTCGGACTAAAACGCGCGACCACCGAACTCGCGCCGGTACCAAAATTGATCAGCAATACAATCGGCAAAGTCGTCATCACCACCGTGCCGGGTTCGGAGGCCATTTTAGCCGCCAAAACCCGAAATTGATGGCCCAAAAATGCATGGGTGCGCCGCGCTGCTTTGGGCGTGCCGGTACTGCCAGTCGTAAATGTGATCAAGGCGGTATCCTCCTCCCCACAATTGGCCAGCGCCTCGGTTTGTTTTAACAGGTCCACCTGTAAACGCGGTTTGATCGGTATTTTCCGTATTTCCGGTATGAAAAAACCGATCCACCGAAACTTCCAGGGCGCGATAAAGGCTTTACAATCCGCCAGTTTGCAACAAAGCCGCAAGCGATCCAGTCCCACCCATTCATCCAGAAACACCGCCGTTGCCCCGATCTGAAACAAAGCCATCACCACGCGGTATAAGTCGAGCCCCATCGGTACAAAAACCAGCACCCGATCGTTTTTTTGAATGCCCAATTGGGTAAAATAGGCTGCGGTAGCCCTTACTTCGGCCGCAAATGTACCATAAGTACGTGTTTCAGCCCCGTCCCGGATCGCCAAAACGTCCGGCTGCTCAGCTGCCCGTTGAAAAAACAAGGCGCTGATATTCATTGATTGGTGTTGCATAGCCTACAAAGTTCGGTACATCAATACATATTCCCGGAATATACTGCCCCAAAAATGATCGGAAGTCCGCATCGAAGCATTGTCGACCCGCATCAGGGCATGTATCATTTGGCTAAAGCCCAAATCCAAGGCCTGGTTGACCATAATCTGGCACAAAACCTCCCCCATCCCTTTAAATTCTAGATTCGGCAGCCGCGCCAACGTTTTGACAATCATTTGTTTGCGCTCCGGGTCCCGCGGTTCGGGAATGCAAAAGATCATGCCCACAATACGATCCTCCTGTTCTGCCAGGATGACCAATTCCTCCCGCATCAATGGCAATATCTTTTTGTATTTTTCTACAAATTCGGTCTTGTCAATGGGCGTATATAAAAACGCTGCATCAAAAGCCGTGATGTTAAAATCGGCTAGTTTTTCCAGTTCTTCCTGGGCATTGGCGCTGTTAAAATTGCGAAAACGCACCCCATGGGTTTCAAAATGCGTCAAATAAGCGCTGATATCCTTTCGGTTTTCCTCCGAAAAATGCGCCAAATTGGATTGATATTTCTTCAGCACTTCAAAACCCGCCGCTTCCCATTGCGCAGGGTACCAGGCCGGATTCACCGGCTCCAGGGTATAAGGTTTTGTTGGACTGGGTAATACAAATCGGTAATTTTCCCAGGTGGAACCCTCCATAGGGCCTACGATGGTTTTTATGGCTGGAAATTGGTTCCGTATATCCTGAAAAACGGCCTCCATCAAATACGCACTCATGCCCGCATCGTCAATACACGCGTACGCGCCCAAAGTGAGTACTGGCTGCGCATCTAACTGTAAATCAGGATGTTGGTACAGCGCAACGCGTGCTTGATAGCGGTCTTTGTGTTCCAGCAAATAGCCCTTCGAAAAATGCTTTTTGCTGTAAGCCGGATGTGCCTGTTCGGGACTTATTTGAGCAAAAGCCTCCTCAAACTGGGCGAATCCGGTGGTGTCTGGGGTGGTTTCTATGATTTTCATGACAATGTGGTGTTTAGTTGTTATCCGAGGTGTCACCTCCAGAGGTTGTTATCCGAGGTGTCACCTCCGAGGGTTGTTGCCCGAGGTGTCACCTCCGGAGGTTGATGTCTGAGGTGTCACCTCCGGCGGTTACCATCCGAGGTGTCACCTCGGGAGGTTGCTGTCCGACGTGGTCGCCTCTATAATTTTTTTTGCTCGCAATCCTAACTCGCATTATCTTTGTAAATGAAAGCGTTGCATCCCATTTAAAAAGCAACAAACTCCAATCAAAAGAAAAACTTCATTCAAAAATCAATATACCCCACATGAAAAAAGCAATTTTCTTTATCCTATGGGTCTGCTTTTTGGTCTTAGTACGCGGCCACCTGACTTTTTATTCCTTGAGCTCCTATGCCGATTTACGTGCTGATTTGATTTACGCCATTTCCGTTACATGTTTTTTGGCTTTCGGAATTCCATATATTCAGAAATTTTATCCGAAATCTTGGAAAGCTGGGCATGCTGTAAAACATTAACTTGCTAGCGCGGGGTTCCACCCCGTGTTTCAATCAATCGGGTTAAACCCGCGTTTTACCTCGGGCAGAGCCCGATTGATCGGTGCACGGGGTGGAACCCCGCGCTAGCAGGAGATTAAACCCAAGCCAACACCCCCAACGCACTCAAAGGAATCGTCAAATTATCGCTGCCTTTTTGCGAAAATGCTTCTGCCAGGGTAGTACACAGCGCCAGTAACACACACTTATACAACCACTTATCCAGACTGGCGCCGGTTTGGAAGATGCTAAAACACAGCAATCCCAAAAATAAAGCGGTTGCAAAAAAAGCCAGCGATCCACCCAGGCTTTTCTTTTTATACAGTTTTTTCATCGGAAATTGCCGGCCAAACAAACAAGCCGCAGGATCGGCCAAAGCCATCACCAAAATGGGCAAATAAAATTTGATCAAATCCTGATCCTGGCTGTAAAACCAAAAACAAATAGACACCACCCTTGCTAGCGCGGGGTTCCACCCCGTGAACCGATCTATCGGGCTCTGCCCGAGGTAAAACGCGGGTGAAACCCGATTGATTGAAACACGGGGTGGAACCCCGCGCTAGCAGGAGATTAAACCCAAGCCAACACCCCCAACGCACTCAAAGGAATCGTCAAATTATCGCTGCCTTTTTGCGAAAATGCTTCTGCCAGGGTAGTACACAGCGCCAGTAACACACACTTATACAACCACTTATCCAGACTGGCGCCGGTTTGGAAGATGCTAAAACACAGCAATCCCAAAAATAAAGCGGTTGCAAAAAAAGCCAGCGATCCACCCAGGCTTTTCTTTTTATACAGTTTTTTCATCGGAAATTGCCGGCCAAACAAACAAGCCGCAGGATCGGCCAAAGCCATCACCAAAATGGGCAAATAAAATTTGATCAAATCCTGATCCTGGCTGTAAAACCAAAAACAAATAGACACCACGATCGGAAACATCGAACTGCCGTACGTCACCCGCGCCACCGCATGAATGGACCGCAACAAGCCCGTATATTTTGTAATGACCAAAATGACCAAAAACAAGGCGCAAATAAGCACCACATACCGGTAATCCTGAAAAATAAACGGAAAACTCAGGGCCAACAAACCCGAACCCGCATGCGCTACTTTACGCGTGTTTTCAGTTTGCCAATGTCGAACATGGTACAAATATTCACAAATACCAAACAACACCAAATAGGCGATGCTCAGCAAAAGCAGATGTTGGGTTTGGACAGACATTTAAACAGGTATTTGATTGACAATGAATCGGTGATAAAAGAAACCGCGGTCTTTGGCGGTTAAACGCGCCGACAAATCGGGTAGATCCTGGAAAAGATCGGGCAAATCTTCGGCCAAATTGCGGTGTACCATCAAATTCCAGTAACACACCCGCGCACCCGGATTCGCGCCTTCCGCCAGTACCGCGCCCACTTGCCGAAAAGTGGGCACATCCATGTATTCAAAAATGTCGGACAAGTTAAATCCGTCGAATTTTCCGTATTTATGGATCGCTGTTTCTGCCAGGCCCTCGTAAAAAAACAGGCGTCCAATGTTGGCCCGAATGCGGTTGTAATTTTCCGGCATGGCGTAATCGGGCACCAAATTCCCAAAACTTCCGGTCAAATTATACCGCAAAATGAAATTATCCTGGGCATCCACCGATTTCAAATGATGCGCCGCTTTTTGAAAAATAAACTCCCCCACATGCACTTCCACCTGTTTCAAAAAAGCCGGATCGCGTCCCAACCAGCCCATCACCGTTTTGGAAAAAAACACATTGAACAAAAATCGCCAACGCCAGGTATTCCAGTGCTGATCGTAAAAACGCGCCTGTTCTTCCGCACTTTTGGGCGCCACCAAGGCTTTTACCGAACGCTGCGAGTGGATCAAGGGCAAAATACGGTGCGCAAACATCCGAAAATAGCGCTCGAATTTGCCCGCATGCACCAAGCCATCCTCAATCAATTGCTGCTGATCGTCCCAAAATGCTTTGGTCTCTCCGCGCAGGTCTGCCCGGATATGCGTGTACACGTGCAGGCGCGACTCCGAAGGTAATAGCCCTATAAATTCCTGATATTCAATACATTCTAAATGTCGGATGGCTGCGCGCTTCAATTCGCACAAAAACAATTGCGCCTGGTTCAGATCGGCAGCAACCACCATTTCAGGGTCGGCGGCCAACAGCATCAGGGCATTGTCGCCGCCGCTGGCGATACTCAGGTGCTTGGCGCCAGGCTTTGCTTGCAGGCCTTGCACCAGCAATTGCGCATCTTCCCACACATTGGCGTAACGGATATAGTCGTGGCGTACGGTATCGAGTTGTTTTTTCACAGAATGATTTAGGATTGAGCGTTTTGTGAAATAATAGTTACGGTGCCGCGGGTGCCGTCCATCTCTACGATATCTCCCGTTTTCAGGGTTTGTAACAAGCCGCTGATGCCCACCACACAAGGGATACCCAGTTCGCGCGATACAATCGCCGAGTGGCTCAGCAAACTGCCGCGTTCTACTAAAATGGCTGATGCCGATGGAAACAAGGTTACCCAGCCCGGATCGGTCGAAGAAGTCACCAAAATGTCCCCATCCAAAGAGCGCGTTTCATGCGCCTGATGGACTACCCGCACCCGGCCACGTACGATTCCGGCAGAACAGCCCAGGCCTTTTAAAACGCCAGAACCATCAGAAATAGCAGTATTTACACTTGCTGAATATTTAAAATCATTGGCATGATACACGACGCCATGCGTGATAATGCGTTCTGCCAGTGGACCTTCCGTCGCATATTGGGCGTACTCCGCCTGGCGCAAAGCGATGAGCGGTTTGATTTGCAAACTGACTGAGGTGCCTTTAATGAAGTCAAAAATTTCATCTCGGGTCAGGTAAAATATATCGCGGGGCTGTTCGATCAAATGTTCGGCATAGAATTGTTTGCCGATGGCCAAAAACATGCGCCGCACCATCCCGAATCCACGGGTGCGTTCGTAACGCAAATTCTCGCGGGCCGATACCAAAATGCGGGTTTTGCGCACCAAAAACCAAAATAACGCGCCTTTGATCGGCTTTCCACGCATAGCAGCCCGCGCGGTCGCCTCCGCCTGTGCGCGAATGTGCTCCTCCTCGTTGCTCAAGCGTTTACGGATGCCCTGGGCCACATAACTTTGTACAATTTCAATAAAACTGAGCGGATCCTGGGTGTAGGTGATGGTTTCTAATTTCAGTTCGCCTACCGTACGCTCGCCAAAAGTTGCGAGGTAATCCTGTACTTTCTGTTGAATATCAGTCCATTGCCACAAATTTTCCCAGACTTCCTGTGCAGTATGGTTTTTAAAATAAGCTGCGGCCGCTTCATGGTCGAGCACCGTAGCCGTAATATCCAAAATGCGCCGAACCGGCTCGGTAGATACAATATCCCGACTGCCCGCCAACAAATCGTTGTGCAAATTGCCGCTTTCGGAGCTGATTTTTTCACATTGCTTTTTGAGCAAACCGAAATAAATCATGGCAAAAAAGTCGTTCACCAAGGGCGCTTTCCAGCGTTTTACCAAAAAATCTTCAAAATACAGGTAGCGCTCCATCAATTGGTGGGGCGACATTTGATCAAAATCACAGGCATTGTAATCGGCGATAATACCGTCCAGCGTGTGTTTGAATTTGGTCCGCTCCGATGACAAGCGCAGCAAACTCCCAATCATTTTAAACACCGATTGAAGGAGCCGCAACCAGGCCCGCGTGCGACTAATTTGCTCCTGCGGCAAATCAAAACGCTCTTTAACGCCCATCATGGTTTCCATAAAACGGGCATTCACGGCATAACCGGGCACCAGCGACAAAGTAACATACCACGATTCGAGATTGTAATACACCCGACCGCGCAACAAACCCAGCATATTGGCAAACGCAGACCGGTGATCTTCTATTTTTTGGGCCGAAACACCCAGTAAATCAGCCAATTGCACATATACCGCCTCGTACATGCGAATGATAAAAGAAAACGTGAGCGGTGTGGTTACGCCCGGGTACGACTCGATGATGTTGGAATTATCCCATACCATGCGCCTGCCACTCCGGTCCGTGAGCCGATCCAGTTGGGTGATTGGCCGTGTTTGTAACAAGTAAAACAGACCGTCGGCAAAGGCAAATTCAATGTCTTGTGGTTGCCCCAATTGTTGGCGTAATTGCTCCAAGGCTGCCTTGATTTGGGCAATTTCAATACTGTTTAAGGTTGAAATATCTTGTTTTTCAGTCGGAATGGCCGTTTTAACCACCTTTTTTTGCGCAGCATCATAATACAAACCAAAAGGCTTATTGGCCAGTGTTTGTTCAAAGCCGCCTGTACGCACCACAAAAGTATCCGCATCCAGTTCGCCCGACACCAGACCTTCCCCCAGGCCCCAAACCGCCGAAATCACCTTGGTAGAACGATCGCCTTCAGTAGGATGGATGCCAAACGCAACCCCCGCTTTTTCGGCCGCAACCATTTCCTGGATGATCACGCTGATGCCCACGGGCCGTTGCACCGCACGTTCGTCGGCGTAACTATGCACCCGTCCGCTAAAAGCCGACAACCACACCGCACGGATGGCTTCCGGCAATTGCTCGGGCATTACATATAATTTCGTTTCAAACTGTCCAGCAAAAGAATGGGCGCTGCTGTCTTCACTTTGGGCGGATGAACGCACGGCAAAATAGGCCGTATTGGGCTTGAAATTCGCGCAAATTTCAGCAACCAAGCCACTGGGAAATACAAATTCCCGGATTTGTGCCTCCACATCCTGCGCCGGATCCAGCCAGTTTTGCAAGGTATCCTGAGGCAAAACCACAAAATGCGGTACCCGAAAGCCCATTTTTTGCAGTCGACATAAATTCGCAGCCTTGCCCCCCAATCGCTCGGGCGGGGCACTTAATAGGGTTTGATTGGTTAGGATCATATATAGTCAACGCAAAGTGGTTATGAAAATAGATGGCTTCTAATCCATCAAAAATCAATTTTTATCCATCCGTCCTTCAAGTCCATTAAATCTGGGTGGGTTATCCAAATAACAAAGAGCGCAACATCGGCACGCCGCCCAGCGACCCATACATCACCAGGGTCCACACCGCGGAGGCGTACTCGATCATTTTAGCGTTTTTCGAAGTGCGTTTATTTAAAAACAGCAAAGCCGGCAGCCCACAAATTCCAAACATAATTCCTAAAAAAACGCTGGTTTCAACGCCTAAATGCGCAAAATCAGCCGCTTTGAGCGCTGCAAACAAGGTAATTGCCAGCACCAGCAACCACAAGCCAATCGCTTTGGGAATGCCCAACATGCCAGTATAGGTCAAAACGCCAATTGCTTCCTTTTCCTCAGACCGAATTTTCCTTCCAATTTCAAGCACTATTCCATTAAAATAAGACACTACAAAAAAGAAAACCAGGCCCTCGGGCGGGATATAAGATCCCAAATACCAGTCAAATCCGCTGGCAAAAATATCCACCAACGGAATGATGAGCATGTGGCTCGTTACATACCAAAATTGATGTTTGCGCAGCCAGTCGGGGATGAAAAATTCCACGCCCATCAGGCACAAATAGCCCAGCACCAAAGCCAGGGGAAACAGCATTTTGGTAAAAAACAAACTAATGAGCAGTAGTTGAGCAGCAAACACGACAAATCCCACCATCCGCAATTCTTTCAAGGAAATCAGCCCCCGTGGCACAGGCAATTCCGGCCGAAATTGCGCATCATCCTCGGCATCTTTATGCTCGTCAAAAATACGCACCAATAGAAAGAGGGTCACGGTACAGAAAACCGCTGCACCGTAGGTCGGCCAATCGATAAAATTTGTTTGTCCTCGGCAAATCCGAGAATAAGCGATGGCCGAAAAACTGAACACTGCAATCAAAATGCCGTGTACTAAAAAGGGAAAACGCTCGGCCTGGTATTGCCAAAAGCGCATCAAAAAAGCGGTTTTCATTTGCGTCCGAGGGTTTTATGTGCCTGGGTAAATTGGCCTTCTGCGAGCGCTGCAATGATGCTCAACTCGCCGGAAAGAATGGCTACTGCGGTAATTTCCGCAAATTTATTGGCTGTTCCAGGGCCGCTGCAGCCCATCAGGCGCAAACATTCGGCCTGGGTAGGTAAATGCGTGCCGCCGCCCACGGTGCCCACAATCAAATTGGGCAGGGTAACCGATAAATACAAATCGCCGCCCACCTTGGTAGGGGTCACCTCAAATCGGTTCACGCCCACCGTCGCTTCCGCCACACAGGCCACATCTTGTCCGCAAGCGATAAAAATGGCTGCCAATCCGTTCGCGTAATGTCCGGTAATGCCCAAGGCACCCGCCTGCATGGCCGCCAGCGTGGCATTTTCATAGTAGCGTTCGAGGGCTTCCGGGGTGGTTTTGAGCACTTTGGCCACAATTTCGCGGGGAATGACCACTTCGGCCACCACCCGTTTCCCGCGCGTACGGGTAAACGAATCGCCCACCGCTTTTTTATCGCCCGAAAAATTGGACTCAATATACCAAAATACCGGTTGCATCGGGATGTTTTCGAGCAGCCATTCGCAAAGCCCCTGGGTACAAATCGTCACCATATTTTGTCCGGCAGCGTCGCCCGTGGTGTATTCAAAACTCAGGATAATCTGGTTGCCCTCCACATTGGGGACAATATTGATGAGTTTGGCGAATCGGCTCATTTTTCCGATCAATTCCCGCATTTGGGGCAGATTTTCCTGCACAAATGCCCAAAACTGAATCACTTGATCCAGATTTTCGAAGCGAAACAGAGGGCAGCGCTGCACTTTTTCCTCCATCACGATCGCGCGCGCACCGCCTGCAAGGGTAACGGCTTTGGCACCCCGACCGTAACTGGCCACCAGCGCTCCTTCCGAAGTGGCCATGGGCACAAAGAACTGTCCGTCAGCGTGTTGTCCACGCACCCACAAAGGGCCGATGACCCCGGTAGGCACTTGACTCATGCCGATATAGTTTTCGATGTTGCCTTTAAGCGGCGACAAATCTGTGCCAGCGTGGATGCTTGTAAGATAGGGTAGGGTAGTGCCCGTTTGGGTTTCTAAAAACGCGAGGCGATTTTGTTGTCCGTCCAACCCGGTAGGGTCTTCATGCGGAACAGAAGGGATCGAAGGTTGTTGCAATTGCATGGGTTAGGAATTTGGCGGAAAAGTAGGAAATATTTGTGGGGTGTTGTACGCCCCTAAAGATGAAAAGTACCGATACTACCTAAATAAAAAACCACAACCCAAAACCAAAACACCCACAAATACGTTTCTTTTGCATAAAAAATCAACCCAATGCATCATAAAATGAAAGTGGAAGTCTGGAGCGACGTAATGTGCCCATTTTGTTATATCGGCAAACGCCATTACGAACAAGCACTTGCACAATTTGCAGAAAATCAACAAGTTGAAATCGTATGGAAGAGTTTCCAACTCGATCCTTCCATTCCGGAGCATTTTGAACAAAAACCGGATTTATATGAATACCTGGCCGACCGCAAAGGCATCAGCGTAGCACAATCCCGCCAAATGCACGACAACGTGGTGGCCATGGCCAAAAATGCGGGTTTGAACTACAATTTCGACCATGCCGTAGTGGCCAATTCCTTCAAAGCGCACCGGGTAATTCAACTGGCAAAAAGCAAAGGCCTGGGTGATGCCATGGAGGAGTGTTTGTTTCGCGCCTACTTTACGGAAGGTCAGGATTTTGGGTCGACAGCGGTGTTGATAGAATTAGGAAAATCCATTGGTTTAGCCGAAAATGAGATTGCTGACGCCCTGGAAAATGATCATTTTGCCCAATTGGTGCAGCAGGATTTGCAGGAAGCCCAATATATTGGTGTAACGGGTGTGCCGTTTTTTGTATTCAACCGCCAATACGCGGTCTCCGGCGCACAACCTACCCCGGTGTTTTTAGAAACCTTGCAAAAATCATTTGCCGCATGGCAGCGCGAACATGCAAAACCCGTGCTGGAAACCGTGGAAGGACAAGTATGTACGCCCGATGGAGATTGTTAGGTTTTACTATACTTCGCGCTGTATTGTTTTGTGCATGGCCTTCGGCCTAAATCATTGACAATCAGCGCTCAGCATGACAATGAATGCAGCCTTTCAGGCGGCGTTTAGTATACTTGCGTGAACTTTAAATCTATAAGTAATATTAAAATTTCTATGCGAAATCTGTTTTTGCCTCTTTTGTTTTGCCTTTTTTCAATTGCTACACTTTCAGCCCAGGAAACAAGCAAACCCCTTGATTTTACCAAAATAGACGCTTACGCACGCGCCTGTCCGCGCTCAGCCGAACGAAGCATCGAAAAACTGGCGGAATACCTTGGCAAAGGCGCCTCTAATGATTGGGAAAAAGCCCGTGTTATTTACACCTGGCTGTGCGATAATATCCAGTATGACGATGATGGGTACAACGACAACGATCTCGGCGAAAACACCGCAGAAGAGGTGCTCAAACGCAAAAAAGGGGTGTGCGAAGGCTTTAGCAACCTTTATTTGGCACTCGGACAGGCCCTGCAACTCAATATTATTAAGGTGTCGGGTTATTCCAAAGGCTACAGTTACCGCAAAGGAAAAAAGTTTAATGATACCAACCACGCCTGGAATTTGATCAAAATACAAGGTGCCTGGCATATTTTTGATGCCACCTGGGGACAAGGGTATGGCAGCCGCGAAAATGGCAACATGGTGGCTGAAAAAGCATTTGATCCTTTCTGGTTTGATGTGGATCCTTACGCTGCTATTTTTTCGCACCTCCCCGAACAAGGGGAATACCAGTTACTCGCAAAACCAATTACCAAGGCCACTTATGAATGGATGCCCGCCGTAAACAGTGATTATTTCGCAATGGGCTTTGATGGGAAATCGACTTATGAAGCGATTCTAAAGGATACGACCTTGCTTTTCCCAAAGGTTTTTAATAAAATTAAATCCATTCAAGTAGTTACCGCACCTAAATTTGAAGAAGTTGGCTTAAATAAACCGGTAATATTTGAGTTTGTAAGTGCTGAAATAACGGACGTGGTCATCAAGGATGCGCGAAAAAACTGGAAGCCTTTTGTTCATAATGGGGATCATTTCCGATTAGAGTACACGCCTACGGTGCAAGGCGAACTTACTATTTTGATCAAAGAAAGTAAAAAAGGAAATGCATATGCTGTGCTTTTGCGGTATAATGTGCGATCTTTGAAGTAACACGGTAACTTTGTATTAAATAATGATTCAAAAACCAAATCATGAAAAAACAATTCTACCTGCTTCTTTTTTTGTGTAGCAGCACCCTCTTGACTGCCCAAAGTGGTCTTCGTGTGGGTGCACACAATGGTCTACATTTCAGTACTTTGCAATTTAGTGGATCGGATGCCTTGGATGTGAACAGTACGACGCAACCTTTGCTGGGTTACCGTGTAGGGATGCTGCTCGAACTTCCAATCCATGCTGGATTCTGCCTTCGTACCGGGGGGGATTTCGTGCTTTCGGGCACTAAACAGGATCTTCCGTTTTCAGGGTATTCATCCAAATTAAAGGTTTATTCCTTTCAAGCGCCTGTAATGCTGACCTACAGCAGACAATACTTCTTTGTCGGCGCTGGCGGGTATGGCAGCATCGCATGATTGCGGAGTTAGGGTTGCGGTATAAATATTTTGAATTGAGCGGTTATTATTTGCACGGCATTAGAAATATCAATCCAGCAGCGTCGGAATATCGAGTTTCAGTCAAAAATCGGTCCGTGGGGATTTCCTTATCTTTTATTTGTACATTGTAAATCTTGGTTGATAATGTCTTGGCTGGACGTGACCTTCGTTCTTTCCAAGCTAACAAGGGGTGACTGAAAAAGTCGCCCCGACAGTAAGCCACCTGTAATCCTATGTAAATTCGGGATGACTCATGTTTGTAACGTATAGTGAAAAAATTAATTCAAAATAGCCTGCCCAACATGCCGCTCCGTATGCAACACCAAAAAATTCAACAAATCCCCCAAATTCAATTTCAGCAATTTAAACTGCGCCACAGGTACCGAAGGTTTGTTCAAATCGACCGAATGGGCCATTTGTAAATACCGCAACAAACGCTCGGTATTGATGATGAAACGTTTTACCTCATCATCCGCCACCGGTTTGTTCAAAAAATTGAAGCGCTTGGATGTTTTGCGTTTGCGCAACTTGGGATGCTTCGGATCCACAAAATTGACAGAATACCGACCAAACCAGGTAGATTTAAATTCAGGTGCAGGACCCCAGCGCCGGGCTTTCGCTTTGTGGATGCATCGCTCAATGTGCGACAAATAATAATCGCTGTATGCATTCAAATGCGCAAAACACTCCAAGGTATTCCAGGATTCCGGGCTGTTTCGGCGCGTTAAAGCATCCATCGGCAAGGTGGCAAACTTGGTTCGCACGACTTCCAGCACAGCGCGAAGCTCGGTTTCAAGGTGGGTAAGCAGGATCTCTTGTGTCATTTGAATGTTTAATCTTCCCAAATCGGAGCGCAAAATTAGTCATATTTGGAAATTTATCTGGAATAAAACGACCTTTGCGGGAAATTTCATTGCGCGGATAAAAAGTATGAAAACCAAAACATTCAGAAAGGATAAAGTCAATATCATCACCCTGGGCTGCTCCAAGAACCTGGTGGACAGCGAAAACCTGATCACGCAACTGCGCGGCAACGATTTTGAGGTAACCCACGAACGCGAAGATTCGGACGCTAACATCGTGATTATCAACACCTGCGGGTTTATCGACCTGGCCAAACAGGAAAGCGTCGATTCTATTTTGGAACACGCCGAACTGAAAAAAGCAGGCGTAATTGAAAAACTATACGTTACGGGCTGTCTGTCGCAACGTTACAAAGATGACCTGGAAAAGGAGATTCCGGAAGTAGATGCCTATTTCGGTACCCTGGAAATGCCGGCTTTGCTCGCACGCCTGGAAGCCGATTATAAGTATGAATTGCTCGGAGAACGCCAGATTACGACTTTGCCGCATTATGCTTACCTGAAAATTTCGGAAGGTTGTAACCGCACCTGCGCTTTTTGCGCGATCCCGCTCATGCGCGGACAACATATTAGTCGCCCGATCGATGAATTAGTACAGGAAGCCAAAAACCTGGCGCGGCGGGGGACCAAAGAACTGCTGCTCATTGCCCAGGAATTGACCTATTATGGCCTGGATTTGTATAAAAAACGCGAATTACCACAATTGTTACACGCCCTGGCTGATGTGGAAGGCATCGACTGGATTCGGTTGCATTACGCCTATCCTTCCAAATTTCCGTTAGACATCCTGGATGTGATGGCCGAACGCCCCGAAATTTGCAATTACCTCGATATTCCGCTGCAACACGCGGCCGATCCGGTGCTTGATTTGATGCGCCGCCAAATTACCCGCGCCGAAACGGAAGACCTGCTCGGAAAAATCCGCGAAAAAGTGCCGGGCATTTCGCTGCGCACCACATTCCTGGTAGGACATCCCGGCGAAACAGAAGCCGATTTTGAATCGCTCTTGAATTTTGTTGAAACCCAGCAATTCGATCGGGTAGGGGTGTTCCAATATTCCCATGAGGAAGAAACCCGCGCCCACGACCTTGCAGATGACGTGCCTGCCGAAATAAAAGCCGAACGTGCCATGCGCTTGATGGAATTACAACAAGGCATTTCCCTGGCGCACAACGAAGCCAAAGTGGGCAAAGTATTCAAAACCATTTTCGACCGCCAGGAAGGCAAATATTATGTGGGCCGCACCGAAGCCGATTCGCCCGATGTAGACAATGAGGTATTGGTGCCCGTAAAAGGCAATTATGTGCGCTTGGGCGATTTTGCACAAGTGCGTATTACCGGAGCCGAGGAGTTTGATTTGTATGGGGAAGTGGAAAAGGATTAATTACCCATGACAACCTGTATCAATTTGGCTTCCAAATCAGATGCAACCCGGATGATATAAGTCCCCGACGCTTCCACGCCTGAAAAATCAAGGGGGATTTCGTGGTCACCGGGTGCCAAAGATACCCGCTCCAGGATTTTGATTAATTTGCCATTCACATCAAATAAACTGATTTCGATTTCCTGAAATTGCAGGACTGAAATGGCAATAGTTGCGTTTTTTTGGATAATTGGATTGGGATACAACAAAATGGTATTGCCACTTTCCGTGTATTTCTTAGGCTTTTTTGCATTTGTTTCGGCATCGGGCGTTTCCGTTGGTGCAGGTGTATCAAAGGTGACCCGCAGTTTGGGCAAAAATTTTACAATGGCATAACTGGCAAACATTGAAAGACTTCCGCCTGCCATATATACGGTGCCATCGGGGGCCTCCTGTATTTTAAAACCGGCATTAATCATACGCGGATTTTCGATGGATGCATATCCTTTCCCGGTAAAAGTGGAGTCCAATCGACCATTTTCTAACACTTTCAAGGCCAGGAAGTTATACTGATTTTTTTCAAAACAGGTGCCACTCAGGTAAAATCCACCCTCGGGGCTAGGCCAGGCACCATATATATAATCGGAGTCGTGTAAATCAAAATCAATCAATCCTTTGTGACCAAAATCAGTATCCCAGGAGCCGTCCTTGTTAAGTTTTTCAATGATTATTTTGTGGTGCGCGTCCCACTTGCTTTTGCATCGGTTGTCCCATTCCTCACTGTGCACAACAAACAGACCCTGTTGATTCGAAGGAAAAACAGTCGGGAATCCTTGTGATGGTTTAACGTATTTTCTGGAAATCACGCCGTTTTCGCCGAATTTTGCATTAAGTTGGCCGTTTTTATCAAAAAACAATAATTTGAAACCAGGTTCAGAAGTGATAACCATCATGACCAGATTCGACGTGGCATCTAAGCACGCACTTGCCTGATAACTAAAGGAACTGTCGGCCGAAACAAACAAACCCTGATCCCCGAAGGTACGAATGGATTTGCCATTTTTATCCATTTTCAAAGCGAATGCGCGCCGCATAGACACCTTTTTATTTTTAAAATCCATCCGCTCTGTTACACCACACAAATACATATTCCCTTTTTTATCGGCCAATAAGGTACTGACGGTTTCGTCGTATAAAGCGGAATGCACCACCAAGCCCTTTTGTCCTACGCTCATATCTACTTTACCATCCGTTAAGAGCCTGACCAAAAGTAAATCCGTATGCAAACCGCTTGAACTTCCAAATCCAACACCCGCATGGTCGATGGAATGGAACATATCATCCGGATTATATTCTGATTGATATTCAAATGGTTTCCGCAAATCCGGTAAGGAATCAGGTTGGTAGCCAGCACCCGCAACCCATATTTTGCCGTTTTTTTGCAACAAAAGGGTAATGCGCGACAAACCCGTGCCCTTTACCGATAAGGGTAAAAAAACTTTGCCATCTGTCCCAAACCCCGGATCTGGTTTTCCGGAGGGCAACAAACGCAGTATTCCAATATAATGTGAATTACCCACCCAGCCTGCCAGCACCACTTTGCCATCGGGCTGTACCACCATCGCATCGGCAACACCCCAGTCGCCCGTCATCTTAATATTCAAACGGCCTTTTAACCCAAAAAGGGTGTCAAGTTTTGCAAAATGTTGCGCCTGAAGTAGTTGTCCTTGAATACCCAGGCAAACTAGTGCGATACAAAAGAGGATTTGCTTGTTGTGTTTCATCGTTGGATTGTTTTGGTGCCATAAAATTAACAACTATACCGTAATACACCATTTAATATACACTTAAAATACCACACCTACCTTAGCACCAACAAACCGTCTTTTATGAAAAATCTACTTTTTACCCTGCTTTTTGCTGGCTTGGCCACTGTTTGCGCAGCGCAAACCCTCAACCCGTATTTGCAATCGGTTACACCCAATTCCATCTGGATTACCTGGAAAACTTCCTCTAACCTGGAAACGATTGTCGATTTTGGTCTCACGTCCACCAATCTCAACCAACAGGTGGTCGGTACCACCAAGGTGTACAGCGACAACGGCTACCCGAATAATTATTACTACCACAGTGTTCGGCTCACCAACCTGCAACCCAATACAAAATACCATTATAAAATCCGCACAGGCAACCTGAGTTCGGCGGTGTTTTCCTTCAAAACCCTGCCCTTGCCCGGACAAGCCGCTACGGCCGACGGACACATTCGTTTTTTGATTATGGGCGACAACCAGATCAAAGAACAGCCCCGGTATGATTCACTGGTGGTGTACGCGAAACGCAAATGTGAGGAGTTGTACGGCCCCAGCATCAATGAGAACATCTCCGGTATCCTGATGGTGGGCGACCAGGTGGATGTAGGCACGCTCGACCATTACGAAAATGTGCATTTTTCAAAATGCCGTTACCTCTCTTCAGTGCTGCCCATCAGCACGATCATCGGCAACCACGAAACCTACGGCACCCTTCAATTGAGCGCGTACGAAAACCACTTTTTCTACGACAGTTTGAAATATGCCAATTTGCCTTCAAATTCTGAAAAATACTATGCCTACCAGGCAGGTAATGTATTGGTTGTAAATCTTACCACCGAACACACAACCGGCACCACCGGCGCTGCACAAGCGCTTTGGCTGCAACAGGTGATCAACCATGCCAACAGCAACCCAACGGTGCAATGGATCGTTTCGCTGGGCCACCGTCCGTACCAGGCCGAACAATATGTTGGCGATATTTCTACCTGGATTCGCAATACAGCCGTTCCGATGTTGAGTACCAGTCCAAAGTTTTTACTGCACGTGGGCGCACACCACCATCTGTATGCGCGCGGCCAACTGAAAGAAACCCCCAATTACCATATTATCTCTGGTGGTACTGCCTGGGATCAATACTGGGGTATGAGCAACGAAACCGATTTTGATGATGTGCAAAAGACCATTTCAAAATGGGCTTACCAGATTTTGGATATTGACCTCAATACACAACGTGCTGATATTCAGACCTATTCGGTGGGCAGTATTTATGGTTGGGATCAAAATATCCTGATTGATACGTTTCACCGCCAAAAAGGCCAAGCCGGACCGGCAAAGCCTTCCATCAGCAATAATTTGCCGGATTCGGTGAGTTTGCCCGTGACGATCAGTACTTCGGCTTTTGCATCACCCGCGAATGAAAAACTGAACTCTACCCAGTTTCAAATTTCCAATGTATCCAATTTCTCTATTTTGGTAAAAGACAAATTGCGTGATTATGAAAACCTGTTTGGATCGGCTGGAGCGCCTGATACCACCAAAGACATTAATCTTGGGGTAAATATTCTGCAATTTACCCTCAACGCAGGCGAATTGGCAAACGGCAAACATTACGTACGCGCCCGTCACCGCGACCAAAACCTGGAATGGTCGGCCTGGTCGGCCATTGATTCGTTTGTCGTGGTGAACAGTGTGCAAAATGCGCCTGCGCTAAGCCTCGACAAAACGGCTTATGCAACGGGCGAAAGCATCAAGGCAACCTACGCCAATGGTCCGGGCAACGCCACCGACTGGGTGGGTTTGTACAAAAAAAGCGATGTTCCCGGTTCGGTTGGTTCTACAATATGGAGTTATGTGACGGGCACTTCAGGTGTTTTGAGTTTTAACCTGACCCAAAGTGGTGAGTATTTTGCCGCGTTTTTCGAACTCGATGGGTACACCGAAATCGCGCCCCGTGTTCCGTTTTATTATGGTGCAATTCCAGTCCTTTCGAGCAACAAAACGGCCTATGCGGTAGGCGAACCCGTCGCAATTTCCTACACCAACGCACCCGGTATCAACCTCGATTGGGTAGGCGTGTACAAAGTTGGACATGTTCCCGGCACCGATCTTTCTACTGCTTACCAGTACACAAGCAGCACATCGGGCACCCGTACCTTTAATAATTTGCCCAAAGGATATTACTTTGCCAATTATTTTTTGAATGATCAATACAGCGAACCAGGCGATCGCATTTTCTTCTCTGTCGGCGACACCATCGCGAACTTGTTGATCGACAAGAGTATATACAACCTCGGCGAATACATCGTGGCAACTTGGAGTGATGGCCCGGGTATCCCGAAAGACTGGCTGGGCATTTACCAGGCCTGGAAAAACCCGAACATCGATCCCTTGGACGCCTATACTTATATTGGTGGTCGTCCTGCCGGTACCCAAACCCTCACCGATACCCTCGTGCCACAAACACCCGGCAACTATTATATTGTGTTGTTTACCAACGATTCTTACAATGAAATTTCCAACCGCAGTTACTTCAGTATCGCCGATAGCACCATTGGAACTGGCACCTTGATCGATAATAAAGGCGTGAAACTATATCCCAATCCTTCCGGCGACCATACTATTGTAGAATCGCCTTATCCGATTGATAAAATTGAAGTACTTACCCAGGAGGGCCGCTTGATTTACCGCTCCAACGCCAACGCTGAGTCGATGCAATTTACACTCCTTAACCAGCAATTGCCAGCAGGTACTTACATCGTCAAGGTTTATTCTCGAAAGCTGTATGCTTTAAAAATGGTGATTCAGCACTAATATGCATGATCGTCAACGCAAAGTGGCAATGAAAACATCTGGTATCTAATCCATTGAAAATCAATTTTTTTATCCATCCATCCTTCAAATCCTTTTAAATCTGGGTATAGTTTTAACGTTTCGTAAAGTGTTTTTACTGAATTTGTTTTAGTTTTGCGGTCCGATTTGTGCATTTTTGCTTAAATCGGACCGTTTTTAATCCAAAACCTGCCGTAAAACCACCCGATTCTTTCACTAACTGATCATATGATGCAAACTAAACTACGTTCTTTCTCCCTGATGCTGGCTTTCGTTGGCATGTTTTTTTCTGCTTCTGCGCAAACGTTTAAAAGTGGTGACCAGCACCTTCACTTGGGTGTGGGTTTTATTAACTGATATTACAGCTCATCTTATTTTGGAATCGTGCCTCCAGTTACGGCATCTTACGAAATTGGAATAGCTGACTTAGACGGGATAGGTTCAATTGGTGTAGGTCCATTTGTTGGCTTTTCAACCGCCCGCACCAAGAAATACGATGATTTTCAAGGTGGTAAATATTGGTGGCGGTACACCTATGCAACCATTGGTGCGCGAGGTGCATTCCACTTCGATATTTTTGACGATGAAAAATTTGACACGTATGCTGGTTTAATGGCTGGTTTCACCATTTCAAATTACAGTTATGTAACTTCTGGCAATGTAAGTGGTAGTTATGATTACGACGCTGATGGCGGTTTCTTTACCCGTTCTATTTTCGGCGGCATTCGCTACAAAGCAAGTGAAAAACTGCGCCTTTTCGGTGAAGTAGGCTTTGGATATTCCCTCGTAAACGTTGGCTTGGATTTCAAAATCAAGTAAATTTTTCAAGCGCCCTGTTGGCCTTGTTTATATCAACCGCCTGCCTGTGCAAACAAGCAGGCGGTTTTTTTATGGAAGTACCGGGGCTTGTCCTATCTTTGCCCCGAAATTTTGCAATCATCACCTTTTATACTGCATTTCTTGGAAGCGATACCCACCGTCGAAACTGCAAAAAGTCTCGGCCTCACCCCGGAAGAATTCGAGCGTATTATCCAAATTCTTGGCCGTCAACCCAACTTCACCGAACTGAGCATTTTCTCAGTCATGTGGAGTGAGCACTGTTCTTACAAAAATTCCATCCTTCAACTCAAAACCCTGCCCCGCAAAGGCAAGCGCCTGCTCGTAGAAGCCGGTGAAGAAAATGCGGGTCTGGTGGATATTGGTGGCGGCTTGGGCTGTGTTTTTAAGATCGAAAGCCACAACCACCCATCTGCCATTGAGCCTTATCAGGGCGCGGCAACGGGCGTGGGTGGCATTCACCGCGATATCTTTACCATGGGCGCCCGCCCAATTGCAGCCCTCAACAGCCTGCGTTTTGGCATTCCGAAAGATGCCCGCATGAAACGCCTGATTACGGGTGTGGTCAAAGGCATCGGCGATTACGGCAACTGCTTTGGCGTGCCTACTGTTGGCGGCGAGGTGTATTTTTACCCTTGCTACAACCACGATATTCTGGTCAATGCCATGTCTGCGGGTATCGTAAAAGCGGGTGAAACAGTCAGCGCTACTGCTGGCGGACCAGGAAATCCGGTCTTTATTGTAGGTTCTGCGACCGGTAAAGACGGTATCCACGGCGCTACCTTTGCTTCGGCCGATTTGTCGGTCGATTCCCACGAAGATTTACCCGCCGTACAAGTGGGAGATCCATTTCAGGAAAAATTGTTGCTCGAAGCCAGTTTGGAAGCCATTCAAACCGGCGCTTTGGTGGGCATGCAAGATATGGGTGCAGCAGGGATTACCTGTTCTACCTCCGAAATGAGCGCTAAAGCAGGTTGCGGTATGCGCATCGACCTGAGCAAAACACCCACCCGCCAGTCTAATATGAAAGATTGGGAAATCCTGCTGTCCGAAAGCCAGGAACGTATGCTCATCGTTTGCAAACCGGGCCGGGAACAGGAATTATTGGCTGTTTTTGAAAAATGGGACCTGCCCTGCGCCGAAATTGGCGTCACCACCGATACCGGACGACTGGAGTTTTTCTACCACGGTGAAAAAGTAGCCGATGTGCCTGCCGACGACCTCGTGCTGGGCGGGGGCGCGCCCGTGTACGTGCGCGAACAAAAACGCCCGGAATACCTGAACGAAATTGAAAAATTTGACCTCCAGGCAGTAAAACAGCCTGCTGACTACTTAGCAGCGGCTAAAAAACTGTGGTCTTCCCCCAATATTGCTTCTAAAAACTGGATTACCCAACAATACGACTCCATGGTGCGCACGGGTACCATGACCACCAACCGGCCCTCGGATGCCGCCGTCGTATATATTAAAGGTACGGAAAAAGCCATCACCCTCACTACCGATTGTAATTCGGCGTATGTACATGCCGATCCCTACAAAGGCGCGATGATTGCGGTGGCCGAAGCCGCGCGGAACATCACCTGCTCAGGTGGAATGCCCGTTGCCATTACCAACTGCCTCAATTTTGGCAATCCGTACAACCCGGAAGTATATTACCAGTTTGCCGAAGCCATTCGTGGGATGGGCGATGCCTGTCGCAAATTCGAAACCCCGGTGACGGGTGGCAACGTGAGTTTTTATAACCAATATAAGCACGACGGTAAGGACATTCCGGTTTTCCCGACTCCTACCATTGGTATGTTGGGCATCCTCGACGATTACAATCAAATGATGACGCTCGATTTTAAACAAACGGGCGATTTGATTTACCTCCTGGGTGTTCAACGCGATGATTTGGGATGTAGCGAGTACCTGCGTCTGGTGCAGGAAGTGGAATGGAGCAATTGTCCCCATTTCGATTTGGAAGAAGAATATGCCTTGCAGCAAACTGCTCAAAAAGTAATCGCGGCTGGGCTGGTGCAATCGGCTCACGACGTTTCGGAAGGCGGCGTATTTGTAGCCCTGCTGGAATCTGGCATGCCACGCGGCTTGGGCTTTAGTCTGCAAACCGATGCGGCCATCCGCAAAGACGCCTATTTGTTTGGCGAAGCGCAAAGCCGGATCATTGTTTCGGTACAACCTGAACAACAAGCGGCTTTCGAACGTTTTTTACAGGAAGCCAACACACCATTTACCCAGATTGGCACGGTCCAAGGAGCAGAGGTGCTCATTGACAGCGAAAATTGGGGCATTGTTGAAAGTTGGAAGCACACCTACAACACCGTTTTGAACGAAATCATGCAATAAATTCATACACCATGAAAAAGATAAAATCCTTACTTTTCTTGTTGCTGCCGATACTTTCTATCCTCTCTGCTTGCCAGGGACAAGTGGGGCACGCCTTGAAAGGCTCGATCCAAAATGCTGCTAATTTGCAAGTTATCCTCGAACAATCGCATTTCGACCGCAGCAATGTAGCCGTGGGCCGTGCAAGTTGTGATGGCAGTGGCAAATTTGAAATAAAATTAGAAAAACCTTTAGAAGAAGGTCTGTACCGCTTGAGTGTGGGTGCCAAACGCATGTATTTTATCCTCGATGGCAAAGAAACCGTCGTTGATATTCAAGGCGATCTGAATACCATGGATCGTTTGGATATTAAAGTAACGGGTTCGCCAACGTTTGAATGTTATGCGGGCATTATCCGCGACCTGATCCAAAACCAGGTAAAATCGCCGGAAGAAGCCAAAGCAAAAATTGAAAAAGGTTGCACTCCGCTGATGCAGGCTTTTTTGACCACGCAATTGCTGGGCACCAACCCGATGGCGTTTATGGCCGATTTTAAAGCAAAATCTACCTTGCTGGATGAAAAAATGCCTGGTTCTAAATATTCCACAGATTTTAAAGGGATGATCGCGCAAATAGAAGCACAGGTAGGCCAGCAACAAGGGGCCGAACTGATTAAAGTAGGCCAGGTGGCACCTGAAATTGCCTTACCTGGTCCAGACGGAAAAGTGCGTACATTGTCTGCTTTGAAAGGTAAAGTGGTATTGCTCGACTTTTGGGCGAGCTGGTGCGGTCCTTGTCGTCGTGAAAACCCCCATGTTGTGGAAGTGTACAACAAGTTCAAAGACAAAGGTTTTGAAGTATTCAGTGTATCCCTCGACGGTGCTGATCCACGCATGAACATGTCGGCCACCGAAATGGAAAAGAAGAAAGCCGATGGTAAAGCAAAATGGATTAGCGCCATCAAACAAGATGGTTTGGTCTGGGAAAACCACGTGAGCGATCTGAAATATTGGGGCAGCGAACCCGCCGGAGTTTATGGCGTAAGTGCTATTCCGAAAACATTTTTGATCGGGAAAGACGGTACCATCATCGCGATTAACCCGCGCCAGAACTTGGAGGCAGAATTGTTGAAAGCGCTTTAAATTCAGTTGTTAGTTGACAGTTGATAGTTGTAAAATGGAGATTGGGTATGGGTTTTGAAAATTTAAAGATGGGTAAATGGAAGATTATTTCGATCCTGTTTTCTGCGATCGGGGTTCATTTGCTTGCACTTTCTATTTTTTTATCTGCCTGCCAATTCCAACCAACGCAACCCGACCATACCGGTACGGTTATTACAAATCCGGTAAAAACCGACAACAATCATGCGCTGGCACCCGATTATGTTTGGGAAACGCTGGAATACATTGAACAACACGATAAAGCGCCACAAGATTTTGTAGGAGGCCGGGAATTTCAAAACCGGGAAAAACGACTTCCGCTACAAGATGCACAGCAGCAAACAATACGTTACCGCGAATGGGATGTACATCCCAAAATAAGCGGTCAAAACAGGGGCCCCGAACGTTTGGTTACGGGTTCCGACCAGAGCGCCTGGTACACCCGCGATCATTACAGCCATTTTATCAAATTGAAATAAATTGGTTCGTGGGCCCCTGTTTTTAAATAAATATTATGGAAATTCATCATCAACCCGAGTCCCCTACCTTTCCTCCTGGCACTTTTATTGCCGAAATTGACGGTTCCAAGGCACAAACTTTACGTGCTTTTTATCCGCGCATTGCCAAACAATTGTTTTTTCCAGATTATTTCGGTAAAAACCTGGATGCCTTGGCCGATTGCCTGTGCTCCCTCGAAGTGACTGGAAGCACACACGTTGTTTTATTTATCCGACATTTTGACCTGTTTTTGTCGAAAGAAAAGCCCGAACGACGCCAGGCAGCATTATCGGTGCTCACCGATGCCGAAAACGAAGACCAGCGTTTAGACGGAATTACGTTTAATGTCGTGGGCGTAATTTGAACGCTTTCTTTTTTGTCATACTTTCGCCCTGACAAAAAAGATCATCATGCAAAAACTCCTCTGTTTTTTCTTCCTGTTGCCAGCGCTATTAAGCGCACAAGGTGGTATGTGGCTGCCTTCCCAGCTCGAAAAGTTGAATGAAAAAGAGATGAAGGCCCTGGGCTGTAAACTCGATGCCGACGCTATTTACCATGCCAACCAACCCAGCTTAAAAGACGCGATCTGTCAATTTGATGGTGGATGCACGGGCGAAATGATTTCTCCAGAAGGCCTACTGCTCACCAACCACCATTGTGGCTTTGATGCCATCCAACAATTGTCTACCCTGCAACATAATTATGTGGAAGACGGCTTTTGGGCGCAATCCAAGGCGGAGGAATTGCCCGCACCCGGCGTAACTGCCATGTTTGTGCGCCGGATGGAAGATGTCACCTTGCTTGCCTTGCAGGATGTAACCGAGGGCATGGGCGAAAAAGACCGACAGGCACAAATCGATAAAAATATTGTACAAATACGCGCCAACACCAAAAAGGAAAAGTGGGAAGAAACCCTGGTGCGCCCATTTTACAATGGAAATCAATACTTCTTGTTTGTCACTGTAACCTATAACGACCTCCGTTTGGTAGGTACACCGCCCAGCAGCATCGGAAAATTTGGCGCAGATACCGACAACTGGGTGTGGCCACGACATACGGGCGATTTTTCCATGTTTCGGATTTATGCCGATAAAGACAACCACCCGGCACCTTATAATACCAACAATGTGCCCTTCAGACCCGGACACTTTTTGCCGGTTTCCCTGGATGGTATCGAAGAGGGCGATTTTACCATGGTTTATGGCTTTCCGGGCCGCACCGACGAATACCTAAGCGCCGAAGCCGTGCGTCAAACCGGTGCAGTGCTCGACCCCGCGCGTGTGAGCGTGCGCGATCGGGCGCTGAAGATACTCGATTCGTACATGCGCAAAGATCCCGCAGTGAAAATCGCTTATGTGGCAAAATACGCCTCCATCGCCAATGCCTGGAAAAAATGGCAAGGTGAAATGTTGGGACTTAAAACCTACAAGGCCGTAGAAAAAAAGGAAGCATACGAAGCCGAATTTACCCAGCGGGTCAACGGAAATACCGATTGGAAATTCAAATATGCCAACCTTTTACCGCGTATCAACCAACTTTTGCGTGAAATAGAACCTTACGCCCTGGCCCGCGATTATTACCTGGAGGCTTGTGTGCGCAACAACGAAATACTCGGCCTGGTGTCAAGTTTAAACAGTTGGATCGAATCGTACGACAAAAACGGTGCGGTTGGGTTCAATACCAAAATTCAGGAAAATGCCAGTCGCCTCGAAGAATTTTACAAAAACTACCGCCCGGAAGTAGACGAGGCTGTTTTTGCTGGTCTGCTTGAATTGTACGCGCAAAATGCCAATCCAGATTGGGGCGGCACCTATGTAAAGCAAATGGTCGCAGGGAGGGCTAAACCCGATGATTTTTCCGGATTTGCGTCCTATATTTTCAAAAACAGCGTTTTCCCCAATCAGGCCAAAATGAAAGCGTTATTGGCCGAAAAGCCAGAGAACATTGCAACTACCCTGAAAAACGACCCCGCTTACTTGTTTTATAAAGGCCTGAATAACGCCTATATCGACAATGTACAACCCAAACTGCAAACATTGACGCCCAGTATAAGCCTGCTGCAACGTCAATATATGGCTGCGCAAATGGTGGTTTTTAAAGAAAAACGCTTTTTCCCGGACGCCAACAGCACTTTGCGCCTTACCTACGGCCCCGTTCGCGGGTACGAACCGCGCAATGCAGTACATTATCAATTTCAATCAGACCTGGATGGGGTAATGGAAAAATACATTCCCGGCGATTATGAATTTGATGTGCCAAAGCGCCTGATCGAATTGTGGAAGGCAAAAGATTATGGGGTGTATGCCAATACGGAAGGAAAATTGCCTGTGGCATTTTTGGGCGCCAACCATACTACGGGCGGCAACTCGGGTAGCCCGGCCATTGATGCACGGGGCAATTTGGTGGGTTTAAATTTCGACCGGGTATGGGAAGGCACCATGAGCGATCTGAATTATGATCCCGCTATTTGCCGCAACATCATGGTGGATATTCGGTATGTGCTGTTTATTGTCGATAAATACGCCGGTGCTGGCTATTTATTGAAAGAAATGAAACTGGTGCAAGGCCAAAAGAAACATAAAAAGAAAAAATAACCCCTTTGTTTGATGCAAAAATTGGATCTCAGCGACATCTTAACCCACCTGGGGGAGGAGCGCTCCGAATATTTTAACGCAGTTGCGCCGCCGGTCATGCAGTCGAGCAACTTCGTTTTTCCGGATTTGGCTTACTTCCGCAGGGCCTTCAGCGACGAGTTGCAACACCATGTGTACACCCGTGGCAATAACCCAACCGTCGAAATCCTGCGCAAAAAACTAGCCGCACTAGAAGGCACCGAAGATGCCCTGGTTTTTTCCAGCGGGGCCGGTGCCATCGCTGCTTCTGTGATTGGCAATGTTGCCGCGGGCGACCATGTGGTGTGCCAGCGCGCACCCTATTCCTGGACAACCGCTTTGTTGAAGAAACTGTTGACGCGTTTTGGCGTATCCCACACCTTTGTGGATGGCACCGATATTGAAAACATCAAAGCGGCGATCCAGGAAAATACCAAGGTTTTGTATCTGGAAAGTCCGAATACCTTAACTTTTGAATGTCAAGACTTAAAGGCTTGTGCAGATCTCGCGAAACCGCTTGGCATTGTCACCATCATTGATAATTCATATGCATCTCCGATTTTTCAAAATCCGGCGGCATTTGGGATTGATATTGTGGTACATTCCGGCACAAAATACCTCAATGGCCATAGTGATGTGGTCGTTGGTGTGTTGTGCGCCAGCAAAGAAATGGTGCGCAAATTATTCGAATCCGAACTGATGACCCTGGGCGGTGTTTTAGGTCCGCATGATGCAGCCTTGGTCATACGCGGCTTGCGCACCTTACCCCTGCGGGTGCAGCGCAGTGACGAAAGCGCACAGGCGATTATTGCCAAATTAGAAAAACACCCCAAAGTTGCTAAAATATGGTATCCTTTCCATGAAAGTTTTCCACAATTAGCCCTTGCCCGAAAACAAATGCGGGGCTGCGGTGGTTTATTCTCGGTGACCTTCAAATCGGATTCGTTCGAGCAAATGGAAGCCTTTGTGCACCGTATCCAACGTTTTTTGATGGCCGTATCCTGGGGCGGACATGAGTCTTTGATGATGCCAACCATTGGATTTTACAACATTCCTGGCCGCGAAAACCCGCCTATTCCATGGACATTTGTTCGATTTTATATTGGCCTGGAAGATCCTGATTGGCTTTGGGAGGACTTGGAACAAGCGCTGGAAGGCCTTTAAAACCCACTTTTTATTTACCGGACGACATCCCTTTGCCAACATGAACCATTTGCACCTGCCTACCTTTTCGGAAACCGGAAACCTGCATGCCGTCATTGAAATACCGGCTGGCACCAACCATAAGTACGAATACAACAAACAATTGCTTCAATTTGAACAGGATCGACGCGACGGTATCCCACGCATGGTGCGGTTTTTGCCTTATCCCGTAAATTATGGCTTTGTGCCATCTACCCGTATGGATAAAGACCGCGCAGGCGATGGCGACCCTTTGGATGTATTACTACTTGCAGAATCAATGCCAACGGGAACCTTGATCGAAGTGTTGCCCATTGGCTTGTTGAAGTTGAAAGATACCGGCGAACTGGACCACAAAGTGTTGGCAGTACCCGTCGATCCGAACCTTCGGATCATTGACGCAACTGATTGGAACAGTTTTCAACTTCATTACAGTGCGATTCGGCACATTTTGGAAACTTTTTTCCTTTATTACGATGGTTTGGGTACCATGACCCTGCTGGGATGGGGGGATGCCGCCGAAGCACAACAGGAAGTGGCCAAGTGGCGTTTTTAATTTAAACCTTTGATACCGTTCATCGCGATGTCTATGTATGATGGCTTACCCTTTTCGTGTCTTAGTTTACAAACGCTGATGACACGCACGCATCAATTGATTTGCAAAACCGAAAATGTCATTTTGAACCTTACAGCCCCGCTTGTGTCTTCCAACACCAACCATAAAAAACCTGCTCAATACCATTACAGCCTATTTAAATCGATTGAATCGGCAGGAAATGACTGGGATTTAGCGGCGCCGGCACATAATATATTCTTGCAACGCCCATATTTATCTATTTTGGAGCAAAATCCGCCCAGCGGGATGCGCTTTGGGTATTTGGTGTTTTATGCAGATGCACAACCCATTGGCGTTGCCATTTGTCAGATTAAACACTTTAATGCCGCCGATAGTTTGCAGGAATTGGACACCCAAAAGGAAGGGGCCTGTTTATTAAACCGGGTCGCACGTTGGTTCAGGCGCAATATAGTCGGATTTGTATCGGCGGATGTGTTGATTTGTGGCAATTTATTGCTGACGGGCGAAAACAGTTATTATTTTGATACTGCCCACATCCACCCAACAGCGGCGTTAGCGCTTTTAGAAAGTGCTGTTCAGGCATCGGTAAAACAATTGGAGGAAAAGCGGGTAAAAATCCCCGTGGTGCTGTTTAAGGATTTGTCGCCCGAACACACAGATGCGACCGAATACCTGCGCGGGAAGGACTATCTGCCTTTTCAGATACAACCCAATATGGTCATGCCGCTTGCTTTCGCGAATTTTGAAACCTACCTCAACGCGATGTCGACCAAGTACCGGACGCGGGCAAAACGTGCATTTAAAAAACTAGAGGGCATTCAATGCTGTGGCATGCGTGTTTCGGAGATAGAAGCAGCGCTGCCGCAAATTCATGCGCTGTATAAATCGGTAGCGAATAATGCGGGTTTTAATATGGTGGACCTCAATCCAGCCTATTTGTTGGCATTAAAACGCGATTTTGGCGCATATTTTAATATTTATGGCCTGTATTTGGAAGAAAAGATGATTGCGTTTTACACCACCATTCAGAACCAGGGTATCATGGAAGCGCATTTTATCGGGTACGACAAAACCTACAACCACGATTACCAGGTGTACCTCAATATGCTGTATAAAATGGTGCAGGCCGGTATTGAGTCCGGCTCCCATGAAATTGTATTCGCCCGTACGGCCCTTGAAATTAAAAGTTCGGTCGGCGCTGTGCCCCAGCAATTAAATTGTTTTGTAAAACATAAAAATTCGATCCTGAACCGATTCACCAACACGGCCATGGATTATTTGAAACCCGAAGAAGTTTGGCAACAGCGTCATCCGTTCAAATAAAAGCCCAGATTAAAAACAAAGGAGCTTGATTTTATCCGTTTCAATGGTGTTGCTCACATGGCCAGCCCGGTCTTTAATAGAAATGCGGTAAAAGAACTCATCCTGGGTGAAAAAAGCAGGTACGTTTTTGCAGGCGAGTTTCACCCCTTGAGGATTGACGTAAATACAGCAAGTAGTCGGTAAAACAATAGAAATATCGCCTGAAATGCCATTTCCGGTGCCTTGTGGCTCCACATACGGAATTTTATAGGAATATTTCGGGAAAGAATCCCGTGCGTCCTGAATGAAAATACTGGGCTGTGGATCGTTGCCGGGAAATCCCAAATCGCCATCGCCATCGGTGTAAGAAAAAACAACCGTGAGGCTGTCTTCGCCCTGGGTGCCTTGGCGCATTTGATTTTTAGAAATGCTTTTAAACGTGATCACCGGGGTGTTGGGATAATCGGGCGGTTTTACACAGGATTCGGGCAGGATCAATAAAACGACTAACATCGCCAGCACGGCTATACTGCATATTTTGAAGAGCGAATTGGATGGCATCATTGGATGGTATGTTTTCTTTGCTCCAAATTTGCAGGTTTTTATGCTTGCAACACAAGGTTCGAACTTTAATTATTTTAAAATGGCCATCTTTTTGCCCAAAACCGTGTTTGTTGCAGTAAAATCACTTTTAAAACAATCGTCTTGACGCAAGATCGCAGCCAATTGTTACAACGGATTCGCCAGCTTACCCCAGCAACGTTTGAAGAAACTTGTCTGGCTGTTTTTGCCTATCAGGCGGCACACAATCCTTTGTATGCCCATTTTTTGGCCTTGCTCAAGTGCAGGGTGGACAAAATTGAGCGCATTGCTGATATCCCGTTTTTGCCCATTTCTTTTTTTAAATCGCATACTCTGCAAAGTGGGTCCTGGTTACCGGAAACTGAATTCAGCAGCAGTGCCACGACCGGACAAATTCCTTCGCGGCATTTGGTGCGTTCGTTGGAGTTTTACCTTGAAAATACCCGGCGCGGATTTTCCCCGTTTTATGGAGATCCTGCCGATTGGTGCGTTTTGGCGCTGTTGCCTTCCTACCTCGAACGCAGCGGCTCCTCTTTGGTGGCTATGGCCGACGATTGGATCAAACGCTCCAAATACCCGCAGAGTGGCTTTTTTTTACACGATTTTGAGGCGTTAGGAGAATGTATCCGGTTTTGCCAGGCACAAAAGATCCCTACTTTGTTGTTGGGCGTCAGTTTTGCGCTACTCGATTTCGCGGCCGATTACACCATGGATTTACAAGGTGTTACCGTGATGGAAACCGGCGGTATGAAAGGCCGTCGTCGAGAAATCACCCGTGCTGAATTGCATGAAACCCTGAAAAATGCGTTTAATTTGACGCAAATTCATTCGGAATACGGCATGACCGAATTGTTGTCGCAGGCGTATTTATCCCAAGGCGAACGTTTTTACCCGGCACCCACCATGCAGGTGAAAACAGCCGAAATCAACGATCCGTTTTCGTGGGTTCCTTATGGTCGACCAGGCGTATTGAACATCATTGATCTGGCAAATATAGATTCCGTCAGCTTTATTGCTACCGACGACCTTGGCCGGGTGTACGAAGATGGCAGTTTTGAGGTGATTGGCCGCTTGGATGCAGCAGAACGCCGGGGTTGCAACTTAATGGTTGAATAAAAACTTGAATTTCAATTAATTACAAACATGTACATCGGATTATTGTCAGATACCCATTCCTTTTTGGACGAGCGCGTGTTTGAATATTTTAAGGATTGTGATGAAATATGGCATGCGGGCGATTTCGGTACCATGGACATTATAGATCGTTTGCGGGCCTTCAAGCCTTTGCGTGGCGTGTATGGCAACATCGACAACCATAAAATTCAGGCCGAGATGCCGCTGGACCTTCGTTTCGAATGCGCCGGGTTGCCCGTATTTATGACCCACATTGGCGGCTATCCGGGGCGTTACAACCCTCGGGTAAAAAAAATCCTGCAAGAAGATCCACCGCAAGGAGGCTTGTTCATCAGCGGCCATTCGCATATTCTGAAAGTGATGCCCGACCGTGCGCTCGATTTTTTGCACATCAATCCGGGCGCCTGCGGCAATGAAGGCTGGCATCAGGTAAAAACTTTGGTACGTTTTAAGATTGAGCAAGGCAAAATTCAAGACCTGCAAGTAATTGAATTGGGCAAACGCGGGCATTGATTGTAAAAAAACCTTATTTTTGCGCTGCTTTCCATCCTGGTCCCGTAGTTCAACGGATAGAATAAGGGTTTCCTAAACTCTAGATATGGGTTCGATCCCCGTCGGGACCACTTTTTTGCAACCGTTTCACGCCATGCCGCGCGTTTATGCTTCTTCGTAGTAATAAGAATAGTCAATTCCTTTCATAAACATTTCGCGGTCATTGATTTTGTCGGTCAAAGCGTTTTCCAACAGTGTTTTCAGCACACCACTTTTTGTCGGACTAAGGATCATCGCGTTCATGTAATCATTTTTGCCTATTTTACTCCAGTCCACACATTTTTTGAGGCGTTTTTTTAAGATAAAATCCAGCCATATTCGGGCGCTACGGCCATTACCTTCCATAAAAGGGTGTGCGATGTTCATTTCTACATATTTGTCTACAATTTCGTCGAAGGTAGTTTCGGGCATGGCTTCTATTTGCTTTAAAGTATCACCTAAAAAGTGGGATACAGCAAATTGAAAACCGCCCTTTGAAATGTTTTTTTGCCTGATTTGTCCAGCAAAATCGTAAAGGCCACCAAATAAATAAGCGTGTATTTGTTGCAACCCATTGGTGGTGCCTACTTTGATTTCGTCAATCAAGTTACTTTCAAAAAGCGTGTATGCCTTTTTCTTGCTTTGCCCGTCAATGCTGTTATCACTATATAAAAACCAATCTAAAAATTTCATTGCCCTGTTGTTCGGGAAATGTTTAGCCAAAGCAATAATACCTTCGCTATCCAAAGTGTCGGTCAGGTATTTTTTGCCGTCTGATGCCGTTAATTTCAGTCTGTGAGTGCCACTCACGAACTGAATATTTTCTTTAAGCAATTTTCGTTTGAGCCAGCGCCAATAGTTCCCGGCTTTGGTATAATCGATTTCCTGGTTTAATATTCCAACAACATCAACTACCGAAAACCACCATTTGGCGTTTTCCTCATCCCAAACGGCGCGCACTTCGCGGTCGTCAAAAAATCGTATGGATATTTTAGCACTCATGCTGCAAAGTAAATAAATGCAGGTGAAAACAGGCCATTCCTAGTACGCAACATTACCCCAGCAATTTTTTTTCATTATTTTTTCATCAAACACTTGCACAGGATGAAAACAGCCCTTATCTTTGCCTCGGTTTTTTGGGGTTTATTTGGGTCTGGCTGCTGTATGGTAGTCAGGCCTTTTTTTATTTTATGTCCTGATTATCAAGGATATATAAAAAAAGCGCCGCACGGATGTTTGTCCGTGCGGCGCTTTTTCAATATTAAAAATGTTTATTTACCGCCTTTGGCAGTAGGTTGTTCTTTTCCGTGTACTTCACCAGCGATTTCGAGGAAAGTTTCTGTCGGGATGGTATTCGCAGTAACGGTTACCCGTTTGCTTTGTGGCCCAGGTTTTCCTTTTGAATTAAATTCAACTTTGATTTCAGCGCTTGCGCCGGGTGGTACCGGTTCTTTTGGCCAAGTTGGCACGGTGCAACCGCAAGATCCTTTTGCATTGCTGATGATCAAAGGCTCCGTACCGGTGTTTTTGAATTTAAACATGTGTTTAACCACTTCGCCTTCGTCGCAAGTACCAAAATTGAATTTTTCTTGCTCGTATTGAATCGTTGTGGTTGGGCCGGTTGGAACTTGTGTAGAAGTCACATTGGTACCAGGAATGTTGCCACTGGTGGTGGAGTTGCTTCCGATAACAGAAGAGGCCGCAGATTCGCGCATTTTGTCACCAGCAGAAGCGCCAAACCAGTTTTTGAAACCACCACCAAAAAGATTGGCGATCAGGAGGATTGCCAGCAGGCCTAAAAGACCGATCTGGACTTGTTTACTTCTTTCCATGTCAGATGTAAAAAGGTAGTTGAAAAATTTCGAAGAACATATGTTCTCAGTGGAACATGGCACAAAATTACATGATTTCAAACGGGAGCGTTGAAGTAATTTTCAGGTTTGCAAATGATTAACACCGAATTCGTAGTGGTTTAACGCAAAAATCGTACCTAATACACAAGATCTACTCCGTGCCAAATCATATTTTTTTTATATTTAAAGTCAAAAACTACATTCAAATAACAAATAATCCATAACGTTGCACGCGCTTTATTTTGAAAAGGTTGTGTTATTGGCCTTTTTAATCATCTTTTCTATTTATTCAGGCCATCTACAAAATCCGACCATTTTTTGGTTCAATCAACTACCCTTATGTTTGCACAATTGAAATCTTTTTTGATGCGGGGCAATGTCCTCGATCTTGCCGTCGGTGTGATTATCGGCGCTGCTTTTGGTAAAATCGTTACCGCACTTGTCGACTCTATGATCATGCCTTTGGTAGGTGGTATCCTGGGCGGCATCGACTTTTCTACACTTTCCTTCCAAATTGCGGGTATTTCTATCGGTTACGGCGCTTTTTTACAGGCGGTCGTTGACTTCCTGTTAGTCGGATTGTCGCTTTTTATTCTTTTGCGTTTGGCTGGCCAAACTGCGGGCGCGCCTGCTCCTACACCTAGTGAAGCCTTGTTGGCTGAAATTCGGGATTTATTGAAGCGGGAGGAAAAAGAGGTTTAAAGAGAAAAGGAGGGTTCCACGGAGGAGCTCGGAGGT
>Ga0247835_1000763_pt1 | contig 43914 bp, 28 predicted proteins | sample LaCtaG_3_FD_189912 | JGI IMG/M metagenome (GOLD analysis project Ga0247835, IMG submission 189912) | Freshwater microbial communities from meromictic Lake La Cruz, Castile-La Mancha, Spain - LaCruzMarch2015_13.5m | ecosystem: Environmental > Aquatic > Freshwater > Lake | place: Spain: Castile-La...
ATTCGGGATGCTTCGTGTTGAACTCCTGCATGTCACCGATCTCGTCGTCGCCGAGCAGCTGATCTGCCCCCTCGTCGCCGAAGAGGACGTCGTTTCCACCGTAGCCCACGAGCAGGTCGCCATCACCGCCGCCATGCAGTTCGTCGATACCGCCGCGGCCGAGGAGTCTGTCGCGTCCCCAGTCGCCGAAGAGAAAGTTCCTGCCCGAGCCGCCGGTGATCCGGTCGTTTCCGTCGCCGCCGTGGCCGACGACCGGTTTCGTGATCGCGGGGTCGATCGTGATGACGTCGTTGCCCGCCCGACCGTCGAACCAGATGAAGTCGAAGTCCTTCTCGTTGAATTCCACCGACTCGATGCCGCGGCCCCGGACGACGACAAAATAGTTGCCGGCGGTGTCGCGTTTCGGCTGCTTCGTGGCGGGGTCGATCGCCCGCACCACCTCGAACTCCTCCGAATCGTCTGCGAACCCGTCGACACCCGCCCTCGCGCCGAGGTTGAGCGCGAGCACTTTTCCCGTGCCCTGCTGCTGAAGCAGCGTCACGCGATCGAAGTTCGGGGGTCCAAGCTCCGGATCCGATATCTGCACGTCGAAGAATTCGACCACGGCCGCCAGCTTCGGCGGCTCGATCGGGCAGGTCTTCGCCGCCCAATCGAGGAGCCGGATGTCGAGCAGGTCCATGCCGGCGCTGAAGAGCGTCACGAAGCCGAAGGGGGTGCTGAATCCGAGCTTCAGGTAGGCGGCGAAGAACGCGTCGAGCGAGCCCTCGAAGTCGAAGATGCACTCCGGACTCTTGTTGAACAGCCGCATGAACTCGTCGAGGTGGACCTTGCCGTCGCCATTGGGGTCGCGGAGATTCGCGCCGATTGTGCCCCGCAGGCCGCCTGCCGCTCCCGCCTTGGCGACGACCACATTCAGTTCGGCCGCCGCGCCGATCGTGGCGGTGAGCGACACTTCCGGCGTGTCGCGGCCGCCGTGGATGTCGGCCAGATAGACGCCGTAAGCAAGCTTCTCGGGATTCACCTCTTCGCCGGCCAGCGCCAGCCGGATGCCGCGGGTGTCGTAGCCGACGTCGATGTCTGTGTTGAACTCCACGCTGCCGAAGATCCGGGCGAAGAGCGGGGGGAAGATCGGGAACGACTGCTCAAAGCCGAAGCCGACGTTCGTCAGGTCGGGCACGTCCCACGTGACGAGATCGACGTCCTTGCCGAAGAGCAGGCCGAAGGCGGAGGCGAGCGGGTTGTCGAGGATTGGGAAGGCGATCTTGCCGTCGTCGAGCTGCTCGAGCGTTGCGAGGGCCGCCACGCTGTCCTGACCGGAGGCGGCGGCCTTGTCGGGCTGGAACGCCGCGGCAGTCACGGGGGCCTTGCCGAGGAGTTGCGCTTTGGCTCCGCCGAGCACGGCCAGCGTGCCGAGGGAGAGCCGTCCCGTCGCGGCAGTCTGTGCCAGCGTGTCGGCCACCGTCGCCACGTCGCGGACGGTCTGCAGGAATTTTTCGGCTTTCGCGCCCGCATCTGCGTCGTAGGCCTTCACGAGCGTGAGGAACGTCACCGCACCCAGGCCCGCCTTCTTCGACACGTCGGAGACGACCGGCACCTCGGCCAGCAGCAGGTCGACCATCGGCTTGACCGGCTTGAGCAGGTCATTGATCTTGTCGAGCAGGTCCTTGATCGGACCGCCGAGCAGGCGGCCCAGATCCACACCGACGTCGGTGATCTCGAAATAGAGGTTGTCGGCGAGACTGCGGTTGAAATCGGCGAGCGAGTTGAACTCGACCGGACCGTACGTAGGATCATCATCCCCTGCGGCCGGCGTCACGTTCGCGAAACCGGTGTGGAGCGTGGCCGCGAGGCCGGGGACGTCTGACCCCATGCCAGCAAAGAGATCCGCCTTCAGGTCGAGATCGAGGCCGGCCCGCAGACTGCCCTTGAAGTCGGCCGCCACCAGGGCGGCCGGGATCTGCGTGAGCGCGAGCGACCGGCCTATCCCGTCAACCGGATCGAGATCGGCGGCGAGCGTGGCCTCAAGTTCTGGCTCTTCACGCACGTCGGTCGCCGTGAGCTTGACGGGACCGAGGCCGATGCCGAAAGCCGCGTCATCGAGTTTCAGGCTGGCCGACACCTTCACTTCGTCCGCCTTGGTCTCGGCCGTGCCCAGCGTCTGGATGAAGAAGCCCTCGAGCCGGCTGAAGCCCAGGCCGATGTCGAGCGTGAAGTCGAGGTCGAGCGTGGCCGCACCGCCGAGGGTGATCCCGAGCCCGTCGAGGCCGACGTCGAGTTCCCCCGCGCCGATCTTGATCTGCCGCGAGCCCTGCATCGCGACCGGGATGATCACGCGGTCGCGCAATCCCAGCTGCCCCCAGTTTTCCGGCAGGGCGGTGCCGGCCTTCGTGCCCCCCCCGGACACCTCGATCGTGATGCCGCGGCTGCCCGCCGGAGGATTGACGAACAGGATGGGCGGGCCGTCAGAGTCGATCGGCTTCAGGATGTACGTACCGCTTCCGTCCTTGACGTACTCCTCGCCACCTTTGGGGACGGACTCATTGAGCGATCGGGGATTATCAAAGTCCAGGCCCCGGATGAACGCACAGACATCTTTGAAGAACGTCACCTTGGAAAAGTCGATTCCGCCAACCAACGGCAGCTGCGCGAGCTTCTTCGCCAGGAAGTCGTTCGTGACGTCGGTCATGAACCCGCAGATCAGTTCCTTCCAGAGCTCGGGGTCGAAGTCGACGTCTCTGAAGAGAGCGTCAAGTTTGATGTCGTCGGGAACGAAGTTGGCCGACACGTCGAACGTTGCGGAGCCGGCGGCGGGTTTGGCGAACGTGGCCTCGAGCCTGGCCGTGCCGAGCGGACCATCCGCCACCACCGATGCCGCGAAGAGCGGCAGCACCGCCTCGAAGTAGGCGTTGCTGTCGGCGGCGAGCGAGAAGGTGGCCGGAGTGCCGGCGGGCGAATTCGGCGCGGCCGTGAGCCGGATCGTGGCCGGCGTCTGGGCGGTGCCGATGGAGATGTCGGCCAAGCCGCCGAGCGACGCGGTGAGCGTGAAGCCGGTCTGGTTGACGCTCTCGATCGACGCGGTGAGATCGGCATGTGTAGCCGCCGCCACGAGGATCGGCGAGTGCGTCGTGAAGTCCCAGCCGATCTGGGTCGCGAACGTGCCGCCGAACGCATATTGCAGCTGGCCTGTGCCGGTGATCTCGAAGGGCAGCGTCGCGCCGCCGACCGTGATGTCGAGCGCGGAGAAATCAAACGACCGCTTCACGCCGGCAAAGTCGATCTCGATGTCGAAGAGAATCTGACCGGTCGGGCCGGGGATGCCGCCGCCGGTGTCGTCGCCGCCCGACCCGCCTTTCCGCGGCGTCACTTTCACCTTTGGGCCATTCGGCTCACCACCCGTGCCACCACCCGTGCCAGAATCGTGGCCATCACCGAGTCCGCAGCCGATCGCATCGGCCAGCCGGCCGGCGAATGAGTCGAGGCTGAACTTCAGGCCGTCGAGAACCGTGGGAATCGCCTCCAGGGACGTCCGCAGGTCGTTGAAGTTTTCCGGCAGGCCGGCCATCTCGGCGGTGGCCGCGCGGGTGAGATTGCGGACTCGCTGGAGCAGCCCGAGATCGGCGGCCGGATCGCCCGGCGGATGGTTCTGGATCTCGACGAGCAGCGCCTGGAGCTCCCACGCCAGCGACTGGAGCCGCATGCCGGCCGCCTGAACGGCTGCGCTGCCCTGGGAGAATGTCTGCTGGGCCGCCATGGACTTCGCCAGAAAATCCGTCGCGAGAGCGCCGAACGAGCCGTCCGGCCAGGTAACCGTGTCCGTGGCGGCGTTGATGACTGGCACGCCGAGCGTCTTGACGTCGAAGCCGTCGAGGCATTCGAGGGCGTTGGCAAATGGGAAAAGTTCGCCGAACGAGAGGTCGATCCCCGGCAGCTTCAGGTTCCAAAAGTCGATCTGCCCGAGCTTGTTGAGGAACGCCTCGAAGATCCGGTCGAGATCGGCGAGCGACACGTTGCCGATGCCGGTCGCCAGCTCCGCGAGCTTCTCGCTCGGCTGCACGTCGAACGACCAAGTCGAGCCGGCGGCCGAATCGGCCAGATACAGGTAGGGCACCGTCCTCGTCGCCGACTTGACAGCGGCCAGATTGTCGAGCGGGGCCGACTGGTAGGCCGCGATGTCGATGCCAAGCTCGCCGACCAGGGCGTCGGGTGCGTCGAGTTGCAGCACGCCGGCGTGGGACGAGGGCGTGACGGAGAGGCTCACCGCAGCGGCGCCGGCGGTTTCCAATTCCTCGAGCGTGATCCGGCCGTCCCCCGCCGCGACGGCAGTGCCGAGCGACGGCACGACGGCCACCGTGCTACGGATCGCCACCGCCCCCGGCGCCAGCGGGTGCGTGGCGACCGTGAGCGTGCCCAGCGACACGGCGGCCCGTACGTCCACGTCGAGCTTGATCGCCACCGTGCCCTCAGCCTGCGGCTTGAAATAGAGCCGGTCCCGCAGGGCCGAGAGCTCGAGCGATACCCCCTCGAGCGTGTCGCCTGCCGTGGGAGCGACCGCGAGCCCGAAGGCGAGGGCCGCCAGCGACAGCCGAGTGGTCGTGAGCGGATCGCCACCGGCCACCTTCGTCGGCGTGATCGTCTGCTCCTCGCCGAGGACGACTTTGAAGAGATTCGGACCCGACGTCTTGTCGGTGAACCGCAGCCTGCCGTCCACGAGATCGACGGCGATTGAATCCGGTGCCACGCCATTCAGGAAGTCGCGGACATCACGCATCGTGGCGCCGTTCTGCCGCCAGGCGAGCAGCACGCCGTCGAGGTTCACGTCCACCCGCGTGCCGTTCCGCAGGCCGAAGGAGAATTCCGCCCCTCCCGCCAGGAGGTCGGGCAGGTCGAGGTCCCGGAGCGCGTCGGCGAAGGAGGTATCGAGCGTGACGCGGCGGTCGGGCAGGCCGGCGGCGTCGCGCTTGGTCACGCCGCCGACGAGCGCGAGCGTGGTGGCATCGACATGGACCGTCGCGGTGCCGCGGCCGGTGACGTCGATCGGCACGACCGCCGGCAACGCCGACCGCAGCGCGCCGGCGTCGAAGACGAGCGGCAGGCCGGCGTCGGGCGTCTTGAATTCGAGCGGCACCCGAAACTGCAATCCCTGCGTGGCCATGCTCCACTTCATGTCAAACGTGGACCGGTCACGGGGCTGGCCGGCCGCGCCGAAGAACTCCGCCAATTCGTCGAGGAGATCGTCGGCTGTCTCGAATCGGAAATCGCCCTCCGGCGTCCGCAGGCTGGCGACAAAATCAGAAACCCTGCCGCCGATCTCGGCGATCTCCCCGACCGACTTACCGACGAGCGGCACATCGAGCCGCTCGAAGAGCGTTGGCGCCACCCGTTCGAGCTCCACAAGGAACGCTCCGAGGTCGTTGGCTGACACGCCGCCGAAGGGGGCGAGGCCAAACTCACCAGGGGCGTTGAAAGCTCCCCCTTCGCCGGGCGAGAGGGAGCCCGGCTGCCAGTTCACACCCGCACCGGGATCGGTGTCTTTCAGGAGTGTGAGCGTGAGCGGCGCGACGTCGGTCGCCTCGTGGAAAAACCCGGTGGCGCCGATCCCGACCCGCAACTCGGTGCCGGTCTCAGCGAAGCCGCCGATGCCGAGCGTGAACGGAATCGACACCTGGAAGCGGCTGTCGATCGCGGGAATGACAGTGAACGACTCACGCGCCGGCACGCCAAGTATTTCGCCGAGTCGCTTGGGGCCGCCCGCCAAATCAATGGCGGCGGCCACGTCGAAGTCGACGTCGACATCGGCCGGACCGAGCCGGACGCTGCCGAACGAGGCGTCGAGGTCAGCCAGCGCCGCTGCGCCCGAGTGCGTCGCGCGGGCGAAGACCCGCAGTGTGCCGACATCGATCCGCACTGCCTGCTCGGCCGTGAGGTCGGCAGCGAGATCGATCCCAAACGACACGCGTCCGGCATAGCCGGCCGTCACGTCGACCTCGAGCGGCTCGAGCCGCAGGCCCCGGTCGTAGAGAGTCTGCTGACCCGGGATCGCCGACGGCCGCTGGCCCACGTCGAGCGTGAAGTCAACCAGCTCCCGGCTACCAGCGAGGTCGACATCGAACCAGAGCGTGCCGTCGCCGGGCTCGCGGATCGCGACAGACCCGGTCGGCACGAGCCTGTCGATGGCGGCCTGCACCATCGCGGGCGTGATCGCCCCCTGGACGCTTCGGAGGTCCGCTGCCAGCGGCTCGGCGACATGGCGGCGAAGCTCGTCGCCCACCGACAGGATCGTGCCGATCGGCTGCGCGATGCCCACGGCCTGCTCGGCCAGCGCACCCGAGAGCTGCATCGCCGAGACCTGCTCTGTAAAGACCTCGACGCCTCGCAGAAGCGCCGCCGTTTGGGCGACGGTGAGATCGGCTGTAAGGACCTGGCGAGGCTCAAGGCCCTCCAGACCGAATCGCCACTGCCACGCCCGCTTCTCAAGCCTCGCGCAGCGGCCCCTGCGCCACACACGCCGATCTTGCGTCAGTCTCGCGGCCATGCAACCTCCCCGTGGTCGGCTCGCCTCCGAGCCGATCGGATACGCGGAAAGTATAGGCTCAACCTCCACGACCGTCAATTATTGGTCTACTAGACACCCACGGAGGGGGGTGGTTTCCGTCGCCTGCCCGTTTCGTCATTTTCAAGTTTCTTGCCCGTTGACGAAAAAAAGGCGCCGTTAAACTTGGCCCAAAATCGCGCCGCAGCTTTTCAGCCATTCGAGCTGTGGTCGTTATCCGATCAAACGATTTCCTCGTCGGCGAGGCCGCTAGCGTATGAACATCCGTCAGGCAACTTCGAGCAAGATGTCGAGCACGGCTTCTTCCCTCGCGATGCGTCGCGTTGCGCTGGTCGCGGCGTGCGTCCTCGCCCTGATGGGGTCGCCCACCGCCCACGCTGTGCCCATCACGTGGAACAGCACCAGCACCGACATGAACGCAAACGGTTCATGGAGTGGCAATCCCGTGAGTACCAACAACGGCGTCTTTGCGGTGGCGGGCACCGCCACCAATCCCACGCTGACGGGCAACCTCGCCCTGCAGTCCCTGACTTTCGCCGGCACTGGTGTCAGCGGTTGGACGGTTTCTGGGCCATACGCGCTGCGCCGCCGGAATATGACGAAATCGGCAGGGCGCTGCAGTACTGCGAGGCTGTCCGCGGACACTCACGCTGCGCGATAAAGCCAGATGCCAACGCGGTTGATGTGCTCCCGCAACGGCTGGTGTCGGATGCGGGCGAGGGGCTGGACGTCGAAGCGGTAGGGCAGCGGAAGATTATCCAGTTCGCCAGCGATCGCCTCCGCCTGCAACGGTGTGATATCGCCCCCGATGGCGAGATCGACGTCCGAATGATCGTGCGATGTTCCCTTAGCACGCGACCCGAACAGCACGACAGACGCAACCTCCGGATGGTGGCGAAACACATCGCAGACGAGGGCAATCTCGGCCTCCGTGAGTTGCGGTCGGCTCATTCCGCCCTCCTACCGGCGAGTGGGTCTCGCACCTACCCGAAGGCGGCCAGGTATCGATCGTGAATGGCTTCCACAGCTTCCTCGAAGTTCGCAGGATCGTAGGTGTGGGAGAGCAGGTTCCGGTGGTCGATCATGTCGATCCAGATCTGACCATCTGCGAGAACCCGTGCAGTGAAGGCGTCCTTGATCACCTGGCGTGGCGTCACCGCGGCGAGGATCACCCCACTCTCCTCGAGATAATCTTTGATCGTTTTCCACGCCAGTTCCAACAAGTATTCAAACCGCTGGACGACACCCTCCTTTTCCAGCGGGTTGAGTGCGGAGGGGCCGCGGGCCAGAGCCTCTCGCAAAAGCGACAGTGCTCGATCGAAGTTTTCAAACCGCTGCTGTCAGCGGATGTCTCGGTGCTGATGCATGAGTCGATCTTTGCTCCGATTGTACTTCCCGGTACCGGGCTTGGCATCCCCGCTAGACCCTGCGAACCATCACGATTTCGGCGACACGATCCGCCTGCCGTGCCACAAACAAAACGCGAAGTGGCGGAGCGTTGACTGACCGCAACCCTTCGGCCACAGCATCCCCCTTCAACTCAGCGTCGCTCGATAGAGCGAGATCGACCGCCTGAACCGCCGCAGCAATCGCGTCGCGGTCCGCTGCTGCGATCCAGAGTTCGACTAGTTCGCCTTCAGCCTCACGCTGCCACGTCACCGTGTAGCGCGTCATTGGCTACCCAACGACTTAAGCCGGTTGAATACGTCCGCGGTGGGGCGCGCGGGCTCCCGGGCTGCGGCGCGACCGCTGGCAATCTCAATATCGCGATCACTGAAACGCCTGGCGAAAAAGCCCAGTCGATTTCCGTGCGCATCCACGATCTCGACGCTGTCCTGTGCCTCAGCAAGCAGTTTTGCCTGCTCGGCACTCACCACCATCTCGACCATAGAAATACCCTCCGGGAGTCAACTCGCTGTTGGTATTTTAGCCTCCCACGTTCGCCGATGCCAAGATGTCGCAGAGGTTCACCCCCATCCATCACGCGCGGGATTTTAGTTCCGCGAGCGTGGCAAAGCCCTTGGCGAGCTTCGCCTCCAGTTCGGCCAGCTGCTCCCGCTCCTTCGCCACGACGGCCGGCGGGGCCTTGGCCGCGAATTTCTCGTCGGTGAGCTTTGCCCGCTTGGCCGCAATGAAGCCGGCGGTCTTCTCGTTTTCCTTGGTGAGCCGGCCGATCTCGGCCTCCACGTCGATCAGGTCGGCCAGGTCGACGAACAGGTCGCAGCCCATCGCCGATGCCGTCGCGGCCCCGGAAGCCCCGGCCACGTCGGGGCCGGCTGCCGTGATCTCCACCGCCGCCATCGACTCGATCGCAGCGTGCATCGGCTGGAGTAGGTCGGAGGTGTCATGCGGACCGCGGATCGCCACCTTGACCTTCGTTCGTGGCGGCACGTTCTGCCGCGACCGGACTTCACGGATCGCCGCCACCACCCCCAGAAACGTGCCGAACTGTTTTTCCGTCCGTTCATCGATCCACTCCAGGGGTGGCGTCGGCCAGCGGGCCACCATGATCGACGGCGCGAGGTCGCCATCGTCCCACGGCATGCGACGCCTTCCCGCCGCCTCGCGGAGGTGCTGCCAGATCTCCTCCGTGACGAACGGCATGATCGGATGAAGCAGTCGCAGGATCGTGTCGAGGGCTAGCACGAGCATCGACTGCGCCTGTGGCCGCAGCGCCGGGTCGGCCAGCCGCGACTTGCAGAGCTCGAGATACGCGCTGCAAAACTCGTCCCAGGCAAACGCGTAGAGGATCCGTGCCGCCTCGGCAAACTTATAGTCGTCGATCGCCCTGGTCGCGTCGCGGCTCACGCTGGCCAGCCGGCTTGCCAACCAGCGGTCTTCGAGCGCCGCAAAGCTGCCACACCCGCCCGACAGATCCTGTCCCTGGAAATCCTCGAGGTTCATGAGCACAAACCGGGTGGCATTCCAGAGCTTGTTGGAGAAATTCCGGCCCGACTCGAAGCGTTCACTCAGCGCGGGGCCGCGGGGCAGGGCCAGATCTGCGGGGCTGCTCGCCCACTGGGTGCGGAACGGCTGTTTGCACTTCGCACATTCAATCCGCGGCAGCATCCGATTCTGCACGGTCTGCTCGATCCGGGCCGAGCAGGCCGGGCACTGAAACTCCACCGGCATCCGCACGTCCTGCGTCTCGGTCGCCATGCTCACCATGCCAAACCGCAGCGCATCGGCACCGAGGGCCTCGATCACGTCGAGCGGGTCGACGCCGTTCCCTTTGCTTTTGCTCATCGTCTCGCCGTAGCGGTCGAGGATCTTCGGGTGGATGGCGACGTCGCGAAACGGGATCTTCCCCGTGTCGAAGAGTCCCATGATCACCATCCGGGCAACCCAGAGCGTGATGATGTCGCGGCTGGTGACGAGCGTGGTCGTGGGGTAGAAGCAGTCGAGCTCGGCCGTCTGCGCGGGCCAGCCGAGCGTCGAGTGCGGCCAGAGCGCCGAGGAGAACCATGTATCGAGCGTGTCGGGGTCGCGAACGAGCGGTATTCCGTTGATCATGTCAGTGCCGAGCGACTCGTCCGACGAACAGACATGCCAGCCGGTGACGCCGTCGGTCTTCCACGACACGGTCGCCCGCCCCGCGAAGGCGGCTCGAAGATCGGCCTCCGCGACGCCTTCCACGTGCCAGATCGGAATCCGGTGGCCCCACCAGAGCTGCCGGCTCACCGGCCAATCCCGCTTCTCGCCGAGCCAGTCGAGATAGCTCTTGGCGTAGCGGTCGGGCACGATGCGGACATCCCCCTGCGTGACGGCATCCAGCGCGGGCTGGGCAATCTCGCTCATACGGATGAACCACTGATCGGCGAGGAAGGGCTCGATCGGCGTCTTCGACCGGTCGGAATGGGCCAGGTCGATGACGCGGTCCTCCACCTGCACGAGCTGGCCGGCCGCCTCCAGATCCGCCACCACCCTCGTGCGGGCCTTCATCATGACGAGGCCTGTGTAGGGACCGGCCTCGGCATTGAGCGTGCCGTCGGGCTTGAGAATGTTCACCATCGGCAGCCTCTGCCGCAGGCCGACGTCGTAGTCGTTGGGGTCGTGGGCCGGCGTGATCTTCACGCAGCCGGAGCCCAGCTCGGGCTTCGCCCACTCATCCGCCACAAGCGGAATCGCCCGGCCGAGCAGCGGGAGCCGCACCTGCCGGCCATCCCTTGCCATGGCTGCCAGGGTTTCGAGCGCCGGCAAGAGCTCGTGGCGACGAGCACAGAGATCCTCGATCGCCCGATTAAGCTCGGCATGCTCCTTGGCCGAAGCGGTGGCACGCTTCTCACGCAACGCCGTCTCCGCCGCATCGAGGGCCGCGGCCGGACTCGGGTGCACAGCCACGGCCGTGTCGCCGAGCAGGGTCTCAGGCCGCGTCGTGGCCACCGTCACGCTCGTGGGCTCGCCCGGCTGCGGATCGATGACGTCGTAGCGGATGTGCCAGAAGTGGCCCTTCACCTGCTCGTGAAACACCTCGTCGTCGCTGACGGCGGTCTGGAGGAACGTGTCCCAGTTGACCAGCCGCTTGCCACGGCGGACGAGGCCCTTCTCGAAGAGCCGGAAAAACGCCTCGCGAACGGCCCGGGCGCACTGGTCGTCGAGCGTGAACCGCACCCGGTCCCAGTCGCAGCTGGCCCCAATGTCACGAAGCTGACCGAGAATCCGCTTCTCATACTGCTCCTTCCAGGCCCAGATCCGCGCGACGAGTTTTTCGCGGCCGAGGTCGTGGCGGGAGAGTTTTTCCTCCTCAAGCAGACGGCGTTCGACGACCGCCTGGGTGGCGATCCCCGCATGGTCGGTGCCGGGTATCCAGAGCGTGTTGTAGCCCTGCATCCGCCGCATGCGGACGAGCAGGTCCTGCAGGCTGTTGTTGAGCGCGTGGCCGAGGTGGAGGGCGCCGGTGACGTTCGGCGGCGGGATGACCATCGAGAATGTTTTCTGTTCCCGACGCCCGTCGTCGGACTGGGCGGACGGTGGCTCGGCGTGCCAGTAGCGGCCGGCGTCCCAGAGGGCGCGGCAGCGGGCCTGGGCGGCGGCGTGGTCATATTGCTTGGGCAGTTCGGGCATGGTGTTTCCTTCGGCGTCCACGATCGGGAGCCGCAAAATGTAGCGGAAACTCTCAAAGAACAGGACGGGCAACGGCAGTTCCGCACGCATGCGACCGGTGAGCCGCGGTCGATTGGGGGCAGCCCGGGGCCCTGTGCGGCTCGCCGGCTGATCGGGGCCTGCTTGGCATGCATAAAACTGGCATGCATAAAAAGGCGGCGGGAGACGTTCGTCCCCCGCCGCCCCACACGTTCAGACGGCGTCGCCGCTGGGGGCTACTTGCCGCAGCATCCTGAGCCGCAGCAGCCCGCTTGCTCTGCGTTCAGGCCGGCTGTCGGGCACTCGTCGACGCAGCAGTCGCAGGTGCAACTGCTGCACGTGCAGCGACCCGTCTCGCAGCAACCGCAGCAGTCACAGTGTGGACAGCCGACATTCTGGCTGGCGATGCTCGCCGGCACGAAGGGAATGAGGGCCAGCGATACCAAGAGAATCAGACTGTTCATGGTAGGAATCCTTTTCATGGGAAGATTGAATCAATCACACCACGTCACGACATGTGAACGCGGGAAGGCCACCGAACATGCCCACCATCCCCGGGCATAGGCACAGGAACAGGCCCATGGACAGGCAGGCAGGGCTCAGTGGCTGATTCAGTTCCGCCAGACTCCATAGAGGATCCGCACCGGCCGGATCGGAATCGATTGTGCCGCCACCGCATAGGACCGGCTGGCGGCGAGTTCGCGCGAGGCTTTGAGCGCGGTCGCATCCGCCACCTCGCCCCAGACAGGCAGGTCGTCTCGCTGCGATGACCTGACCTCGTGCACGGCGAGCGTCTGGTCTTGCTTCGCCTCCAGTTGGCAGCTGCAGGGGGATGCGTCGGTGGTGGCCTGGCAACAGGTCGCGGGAGCGACGCAGCAATCGCGGTCGCAGTCCTCGCTGCATGCCTGGGGAACGGCCTGGGAAGCGAGCGCCACGCAGGCGAGCACCAGCCAGATCGATTTTTGCCGGTATGCAACCATCGGATTGCTCCTTCTGGTTATTCTACGCACTCCGGTACGTTCGGTTCACAGGGAGAATCGTTGATGGGGCACGCTGTGACACTTGTGCGACGCATCATCGTCTGCCTGGCGGCTGGCGGCGGTCTGGTCTCAGTAGCCTGTGAGGCCGCCGACCGGCCCAACATTCTCTGGCTCGTCGCCGAAGACACGAGCGCCGGCAGCATCGGCTGCTACGGAGACTCACTCGCCCGCACGCCCACGATCGACGGCCTCGCGGCGCGGGGCATCGTCTTCGACCGCTGCTTCACGAATCCCGTCTGCGCGCCCTCCCGATTCACGCTCATCACCGGCATGCATGCCGCCTCCTGCGGTCCTGCCCACAACATGCGTGCCCAGGGAAAGATACCTGCCGACCTGATCGGCTTCCCGGCGCTCCTGCGGGACGCCGGCTACTACACCACCAACAATTTCAAGACCGACTACAACGCCCCCATCGACGTCGGCCGAGCCTGGAATGCGTCCGGCAAGGCAGCCCACTACCGTGACCGTTCCGACGCAGACCAGCCGTTCTTCGCCGTCTTTAACCACGAGGCCACCCACGAGAGTTGCCTGTTCCCCGAGCAGGATGCAAACCCACCACGGCCGCCGACCGATCCGGCGACCGTGCGGATCCCGTCCTACCAGCCCGACACTCCTGAGATGCGGGCGGATTGGGCCCGGCACGCCGATCGGATCGCCACACTCGATCTGCAGATCCGGCGGCAGCTCGACGACCTCGCCGCCGACGGTCTCGCCGAAGACACGATTGTCTTCTTTTTCGGCGACAACGGTGGCGTGACTCCACGGAGCAAGCGGTTTCTCCAGGCCAGTGGTACGAGGGTGCCGCTGATCGTGCACGTCCCGCTGAAGTGGAGGCACCTGGCACCGGCGGACGCAGGAACCCGGCTTTCCCATCCGGTCGGCTTTGTCGACTTCGCCGCCACGGTGCTCGCGATCGCTGGATTGCGTCCGCCAGAGCGGATGCCAGATCCGATGCCAGATCGGATGCACGGGCAGCCCTTCGCCGGACCTGCTCCGCAGACCAAGGCCTACGCCTTCTGTTCCCGCGATCGCATGGACGAACGCTACGACATGTCGCGGTCGGTCGCCGACCGCCGCTGGCTCTACATCCGTCACTTTCGCCCCGACATTCCTTTTGTCCAGCCGCTGGCCTACCAGTTTCGCGGGCAGGGCTACCGGTCGTGGGCCAGAGCGGCACGCGACGGCCGGCTGACGCCCGCCACGGCCCAGTTCTGGGGTCGCAAACCGACCGAAGAGCTGTATGACCTCGACGCCGACCCGGACACCATCACCAATCTGGTGGCTGACCCGGCCCATCAGGCGGAAGTCGTTCGGCTGAGGACGGCGCTGCGTGACCAGATGATCGGGATCCGTGACAACGGCCTCCTGCCGGAGGGATCGTCACACGAGGGCTACGACCGGTGTCGCGACCACGCTGCCTTTCCAATGGACTTTCCGGTGGCCTTTCCGGTGTCGCAGGTCCTCGACCTCGCCTTACTCGCCTCGGCAGGGGATGCCGCCCATTTCCCTACGTTCGTTACCGCGCTCGATGATCCCTGCGAGGCGGTCCGCTGGTGGGCCGCGCAGGGCTGCACGATCATCGCGGCGCGGCCCGCCGCTCCTCCGCTTCCAGCCGACGTCGAGCTGAGCCTGCGGCGGCGGCTCGGCGACGACTCGCCGGCCGTCCGGGTGGCGGTGGCCGAGGCGTTGGCAACCAGTGGACGCTCCGCCCCGGCCCTGGCCTGTCTGGAGCAGATCCTGCAGGAGAACCAGCAGTGGCCGACGCTTCAGGCCCTGAATGTGCTCGACCGCCAGGGGGATCGTGCCCGGCCGTTGCTGCCGCTCTTCAAGGAGATGCTCGGCAGAACCATGCCGGCCGACCCGGTGAAAGGCAACTCGGCTGGCACCCCGGCTGGCAAACTGGCTGGCAAACTGGCTGGCAACGCGGCCGCCGACCAGGCGCAGCGATACGTCCGGGATCTCCTCGCCCATACGATCGCGGTGCTGGAGGGAACCGAACAACCGCTCGTCTATCCGGAATTCCGCTGAGAGCCAGCGTCGCAGCGGACGTCGAGCCGGGGACCGACAAGGCCCCGGACTCTTCATTCGGCAACCGCTCACGGCGTCGCGGCCGCTGGCGTGTCTGGGCGTCAGACCATGGTGTCAGGCCGGGACGGTGCGGCCGAGATAGTGGTGGAACGAATCAGCGAGGGCCAGCCAACTGGCCTCGATCACGTTCTCGCTCACGCCGACCGTGCCCCAGACCGCCTCGCCGTCGGTGCTTTCGATCGACACCCGCACCTTGGCGGCTGTGCCCTCCTGGGCATTGATCACGCGGACCTTGTAATCCAGCAGGTGCATCCGTGAGAGGGCGGGGTAGACCTCGGAGAGCGCCTTGCGAAGCGCGGCGTCGAGGGCATTCACCGGCCCGTCCCCCTCGGCGACCTCGTGCCGCTGGATGCCATCGACGAGCAGTTTTACGGTTGCCTCAGTCCGCACGTCGTCGCCCGCTCGGCTCTCGACGGCGACGTTGTAGGCCAGCTTCTCGAAAGCTGGTTTGAATGTGCCCGCAATCCGGTCGACGAGCAGGTCAAACGACGCCCCCGCGGCCTCGAACTGCCAGCCTTCGTTCTCCAGCCGGCAGACCTCCGCCAGCACCCCGTCGAGTAGGGCCCGATCGTTCTTCACGTCAGGCCGATGCACGAGTGCGGCGATATTGGATCGTCCCGACAGTTCGCTGACGAGGATCCGTCGCGCGTTGCCGACCGACTCGGGTGGAATGTGCTCGTACGACTCGGTGGCCTTGGCGACCGCATGCACGTGCATGCCCCCCTTGTGCGCGAAGGCACTCGTGCCCACGAAGGGCTGCCCCGGACGGTAGCTCATGTTTGCCGTCTCATAGACGAAGCGGGACAATTCCGTGAGGTGGCTGGTGCCGGCAGGGCCCGTGCCACCGCCAAGCGCCTTGTAGCCCGGCAGTTTGATCGCGAGGTTGGCCACGACCGAGATCAGGTCGGCGTTGCCACACCGTTCGCCGATCCCGTTGATCGTGCCCTGCACCTGAACAGCCCCCGCCGCGACGGCCGAGAGTGAATTCGCGATGGCCACGTCGCAGTCGTTGTGGCAGTGGATGGCGACGGGCACGCCCGCGCCGGCGGCCTTGAGCGCGGCCGATGCCTCGCCGACCAGTCGCCCAATTTCATCGGGCAGCGTGCCGCCGTTGGTGTCACAGAGCACGATCCGGGTTGCGCCCGCCCGGGCCGCCGCAGCGATCGTCTCGGCGGAGTAGTCGCTGTCGAGCTTCCAGCCGTCGAAGAAGTGCTCAGCGTCGTAGAAGACCTCTCGCCCCGATTCGACCAAGAAACGGACCGTGTCGGTGATCATGGCGAGGTTTTCCTCACGCGACACCCCGAGTACCTCGGTGACGTGGAAGGCTGAGGTCTTGCCGACGATCGTAACCACGCTCGTGCCGGCGTCGAGCAGGGCCTTCATGCCCGGGTCCTCGGCGGCCGTCATGCCGCGGCGACGCGTCATGCCGAAGGCACAGATCCGCGAGTGGCGGAGATTCAGCTCGCGGGCCCGGGCAAAATACTGCGAGTCCTTCGGATTCGAGAGGGGATAACCGCCCTCGATGAAGTCGATACCCGCCTCGTCGAGCCGCCGCGTGATGGCGAGCTTGTCCTCGAGCGAAAAGTTGACGCCCTCGCCCTGCGAGCCGTCGCGAAGTGTTGTGTCGTAGATCTCGATCGTGCGCACTGGTGCCGTCCTCTGCTGCCGACTGACTGTCTGCGAGCGGCCGAGTATAGCCCGTGGGGAGGAGGTTCGCTGGGGCCGCCAACAGACCCCGAGGGATCAGTCGTCGCCAGCGTCGTCGGCGTCGTCGTCTCCGTCGGCGTCATCCCCTTCTTCATCATCGGCCTCGTCGTCGGCCTCATCATCAGCTTCGTCGTCGGCTTCCTCTTCATCGTCGTCCTGATCGCCATCCTCGCCGTCCTCGTCAGCGAACGCGTCCTCCCGGTCGGCGGACTCCTCGTCGTCTTCTTCCTCATCGATCTCCGCGTCAATCGCCTCTACCAGCTCCACCGGCTCGACAACCGCGGCGTGGGGCTGGATCTTCAGCCGACGGGGGGCCGGGTCCGGAGCGGGGACGGCGGTGCCGGTCCGCGACGCCCATTGCTCCATCGTGAGAAGCACCTCGCGGGCCTGCGAGCCTGCATACTCGCCAACCACCCCATCCTCAGCCATGAAGTCGATGAGCCGGGCCCCACGGCCGTAGCCCACACCCAGTGCCCGCTGCAGGAGCGACACGCTGCCGCGGCCCTCGCGGATCACCACCTCGACGGCGGCCTCGTACATGTCATCGCGTTCCTTGCCGGCGGAACCCTTCGGCGCGTCGCCCGACGGTGCCGGTTGCAGGTTGACCAACTCTGCGGCGTACTGCGGCTCGCTGGTGCCGATCGCGGCCATCACGCGGCCGATCTCCTCGTCGGAGACATACGTGCCCTGGCCGCGCAGGATCTGGCTCGTGCCCGGGGAGAGGAAGAGCATATCGCCGTTGCCCAGCAGCCGCTCGGCGCCGCACTCGTCGAGCACGACCCGGCTGTCGGTGCGGCTGGCCACCTGGAAGGCGATGCGTGCCGGCAGGTTGCTCTTGATGAGGCCGGTGATGACGTCGACCGTCGGCTTCTGCGTGGCGAGGATCAGATGGATGCCGACGGCACGGCTCTTCTGGGCCAGGCGAATGATGTGCTGCTCGATCTCCTTGCCGGCGGTCATCATCATGTCGGCGATCTCGTCGGCGATCATCACGATGTAGGGCATGGTCGTCGGAATCGCCTGTGCCTCCTCGTCGGTCTCCGGATTGAACCGTTTCAGCAGCTCCTCGCGGCCCAGCAGGTTGTATTGCGAGAGATGCCGCACGCCCACCTTGGCGAGCATGGCATACCGTTCCTCCATCTTCTCGACGGCCCAGGCGAGGATCGCCTCCGCCTTCTTCATGTCGGTCACGACCGGGTGCATGAGGTGCGGCAGCGCCTTGTAGGGCGTCAGCTCGACCATCTTCGGATCGATCATCAGCATCCGCACCTCGTCCGGCCGCCGTGTCATCAGCATCGACACGATGATGGAGTTCAGGCACACGCTCTTGCCCGTGCCGGTCCGGCCGGCGATGAGCAGGTGGGGCAGGCTCGCCATGTCGAAGACCATCGGGTTGCCAGCCACGTCCTTCCCGAAATAGAGCGGGATCTTCATGGTACGGCTCTTCGACTGCGTCTCCTCGATCACCTCGCGGAGCCGGACCATCTGACGATCGGTGTTCGGCACCTCGATGCCCACGGAGTTCTTGCCGGGGATCGGGGCCACGATCCGCACACTCGGCACCCGCAGGGCGATGGCGAGGTCGTCGGCGAGATTGGCGATCTTCGCGAGGCGGAGGCCCGCCTCCAGCTCGATCTCATACTGCGAGATGACCGGCCCGGTCTCGATTTCGACCACGCGGACCTTGAAGCCGAAGTCGGCGAATGTCTTTTCGAGCACCCGCGCCCGGTCGCGAACCTCTTGCTCCTGTTGGTCCAGTTGCAACTGCTCGGCGGGCAGGAGCAGCTCGAGCGACGGCAGTTCGTAGTCGGCCGTGGGGTCGGGCGCCATCTGGATCGCCTCCGGCTTGCGGCGGCGATTGGCCAGCGACCTGATCGGCACGGCGGGCCGGGCTTCCTGCACGGCCTCCGGCTCTGCGTCGTCTTCCGACTCATCATCCGCTCCGTCGTCGGTAGACATGTCGAGCGTGTCCGAGTCATACTCGACGTCGTGATCGGCCATGCTCGCAGCCTTCTCGCGGCGGCGGACGCGGATGGCAGGGCCGGTCCCATCGTCGTCCTCACTCTCGTCCTCGCTCTCGTCCTCGTCGCCAGTGGCATGGCTGCCATCGGCCGTGCGAAGCCGGAGGCCGGGAAATACGTCACCGATTGCGGAGGCTTCCGCGGCCGCCTGAGCCGCGCGAGACCGCGCAGCCATCCGCGTGCCAGCATGCGACAACGCCGCCATGAAGGCCGAGGCGATGCAGCTCATCGCGTGAGTCATACCGGCTGCCGCCCGGAGCACGAGCGTATCGCAGGCGAGGAACAGCCCCACGCCCGTGATTGCGGTCACGACGATGGCGGCGCCGGCCTTGGCAAAGTAGCCCTCCGAGAACAGCCGACCGATGGCACCAGAATGGCCGCCCGGACCCCAGATCGGTCGAGCGATCCAATCGGGTAAAAACATTGCCAGCAGCGTGCAGGCACCGATGACGGCCACGATCCCGCCGGCTGTTCGCAACGGCAGATCGGGGAGGGCCCGGCGTCGCAGCAGCATGAGATCGGCGCCGGCGACCGCGGCGACCACGAGCCATGCGCCCAGGCCAAACCACTGGTACAGTCCAGACGCCGCGACGGCGCCAAGATAGCCGCACGCGTTTGTGGCCCGCGCATGCGGTGGAAATCCGTAGGACGCAGGCGGGTCGGCGGGGTCGAACGTCGCCAGGGACCCGACCACGAAGAGGCAGCCTGCCAGGAGCGCCAGGGCCGTCAGGTCGCGAAAGCGGTTGCGGGGAAGGATGTCTGGCTCCGCGACCGCCTCCACTGGCGACGTCGCAGGCGGAACGCCAGGCCGCGTCTCGGCGTAAAGCCTCCCACTGCCGAACTTCCCGGCGATGGGGGCGGGAGCCGCCGCATGGCGGGCCGCGATCGCGGAGGCGAGAGAACGATCGACAAAAGCCATCTGGGAGTCCTTTCCTTCCAAACGTGCGGCACCAAACCAACTCTACAGGCCGGTTCGTGGCACGGCGGCCGTCACGGTCGGCCAGACACCTCCCCTCTCTGTCGGTTGTGCCGGTGGCAACGGCTGCAGAAAGTCTGGCGGCGTCGTACAGTGCTCTGCCGCCGTCGTGCGTACCTCGCTGCGGCGATTCCCGAACTCCGCAGAGAAGCCCCGTGATCCTGTTCAGACTCGAGCAGCACCCTCCCGTCCCGGGGGCCGGGCTGTGAACCACCTGCCGCTGAATGATCTCGGTCTGGGCGTCGCGTCGGGGCTTGCGGCCGCCTTTTTCAGCGCAGTCTCGTATCTCGTCTCACGGCACTACGGGCTCGCCCAAAGGGCCCTGCGTCGGCACGGGGCGTCACTGCGGCTGCTCGCGGTGTCGCATCTTCTCATGGCGGCGGTGTGTCTCCCGGCGGCATACGCATCCTGGCCGATGGCGTCCCCCGCCTTGTCCCGCTATGCACTGCCGCTCCTGGCATCGGTCGGCTTTTATCTGCTGGGGCAGGCAGCCCTCTTCGCGGCGCTCAAACGGGCGGAGGCGTCAAGGATCGCGCCACTGTTAGGGCTGAAGATCGCAATGCTCGCGGCGATCGTGTCGCTCATCCTCGGTACAGCGCTCGACACGCAGCAGTGGCTTGCCGTCGGGCTCAGCGTGGCTGCGGCGGTCATCCTGCAGGCAGGCAGCGGGGCCGTGCCGGCAGGGGCTCTTGGCTTCGTGCTATCGAGTTGCCTCTGCTTCGCGATCTCCGACCTCTGGATCATCCGCCTGATCGACGGACTCCAGACCGGGGTCGCTCAAGCCGATGGAGCCATCGGCCGCCTGCATGCCGGCGGCCTGGCAATGACGCTGACCTACGGTCTGTGTGGGCTGCTGTTTGTCCCGTTGGTGGTCTGGCTCCGTCCGCACACCCGCGCCGACTGGACGGCTGCGGCCCGGTATGCATCGGCGTGGCTGGTATCGATGGCCGGCCTGTACTGCTGCTTCGGGCTTGTCGGCGTCGTCTTCGCCAACATTCTGCAGTCGACCCGCGGCGTGATGTCGGTCGCGCTCGGCGCGGTGCTGGCCAGCCGAGGCTGGCACGAACTGGAGCAGCGGGTTGATCGGTCCGTACTTTTGCGAAGACTGGCCGCGGCCTTTCTGATGACCGCAGCGATCGCGCTCTATGTCGTCGACCTGTGGTAGCGCGTTTATGCGTGTTAGTGGCCGTTCTGCCCTTTTGTATCACTCTTCTTGTATCAATCTTGTATCACTCTTCGTATGCCCAAACCCCCAACCTTCACAAACCGGCCCGGACTGCTCGACAAACAGCGCAGTATCGCCGGCCCGGGATTCAATCGCTGGCTCGTCCCGCCGGCGGCGCTCTGCCTGCATCTGTGCATCGGCATGGCCTACGGCTTCTCGGTCTTCTGGCTGCCGCTGACGCGGGCCGTGGGGATCACGGCACCGGTCGCCTGCCCGGCCGAGATGGGCTTTCTCGCACGGCTCACCAGCACGACCTGCGACTGGGACAAGCCGCTTCTCGGCTGGATCTACACACTGTTCTTCGTGTTCCTCGGATCGAGCGCCGCAGCGTTTGGGCCGTGGCTCGAGCGGGCGGGCCCGCGCAGGGCCGGCGTCGTGGCAACCGTCTGCTGGTGCGGCGGCTTGAGCATCGCGGCGGCGGGCGTGGCACTCCACCAACTGTGGATCGTCTGGCTGGGTGCCGGGGTGATCGGCGGCATCGGCCTGGGCATCGGCTACATCTCACCGGTCTCCACGCTCATCCGCTGGTTTCCTGACCGTCGAGGCCTCGCCACCGGCATGGCGATCATGGGGTTCGGCGGCGGGGCGATGATCGGCGCGCCGCTGGCCGACATCCTCATGCGGCATTTCGCCGGACCGCGGTCGGTCGGCGTCTGGGAGACGCTGCTCGCCCTGGCCGCGATCTACGCGTGCTTCATGCTGCTTGGCGCCTTCGCCTACCGGGTGCCACCCGCGGGCTGGTCGCCCACGGCAGCCAGCACGTCACGGCAGGCTGGTACCGCGGCGCCTGTGCCTCAAGCCCATTCATTCACGGCCGCCGAGGCGATTCGGACGCGTCAGTTCTGGCTCTTGTGGCTCGTCCTCTGTCTCAATGTCTCGGCAGGAATCGGCGTGATCGGCATGGCCTCGCCGATGCTGCAGGAGATTTTCGGTGGTCGGCTTATCGGCCGTGACGTGCCCTTCGAGCGACTTGACGCGACGGATGCGGCTCGTGTCGCCGCGGTCGCCGCCGGGTTCACGGGGCTCTTGAGTCTTTTCAATATTCTCGGCCGCTTCTTCTGGTCGGCGCTCTCCGATCGCATCGGCCGCCGAACGCTGTACACGATCTTTTTCCTCGCGGGGCTCGTCCTCTACACGGCGGTTCCCGGCATTGGCCGCGCGGGGAACGTGGCGGTTTTCTGTGCCTGCTTCTGCGTCATACTCTCGATGTACGGCGGCGGTTTCGCGGCGATCCCGGCCTATCTGGCTGATGTCTTCGGCACGGGCAGCATTGGTGCTATCCACGGCCGACTGCTGACGGCCTGGAGCGTGGCGGGAATCCTCGGGCCGGTGCTCGTGAACTACGTAAACCAGTGGCAACTCAGCGCCGGAGTGCCACCAGCCCGTGCCTACGACCGGACGATGTTCATGCTCGCCGGCCTGCTTGCCGCCGGGCTCCTCGCCAACCTCGCGATCCGTTCTCCGCAGGCGGCACGGAATCACACGAAGACAGCCAGCGACATCGCCACGCGGGCGATCGACAATGCCACGACCGCCGATACTCTAGCGAGCTGGCCCATCGTGCTCGCCTTCTGGCTCCTGGTTGCCGTGCCTCTTGGCTGGGGGACATGGCAGACGCTCCGGCAGGCGTCGGCACTTTTTTGGTGATGGCACCGCGGGCCGACGTCGCATGGATCGTCGGACCCCACGTCGACACCACGTCGACCCCACGTTGACAAGGTCTGCGTAGTCTACTTCTGGTCTCGCGACTGAGGCTCTGCTTCAGATCAGGGCTTCAGATCGTGGGGCCAAGGTTTCAACGTGCCCAAGCCCAGGCATACGACTCACACGCACTCGGCGTCGGCGGCCAAGAGTGCCGCGGCAGCGGCGTCGATCATCGGCCGGTGTTCGGCCTCGATCGTGTCGAGCAAGGGCAGTAGCGGCCCGGTCTTCGCGATACCCGCACCGGCGACCGCCTCGTGAAGCACGCGGATCGGGCTCAGCGCGTTTCGCAAGTTTTCCAGCGGCTCGAACACCATGCGAATACGTTCGGCCGCCGTCCAATCGCCACGGCGAATCGCCGCAAGCATCGCCTGCGAGCGTTTCGGGGCCACGCAGCCACAGCCGGTCGTGAACCCGCCGAGACCGAAATCGCGGAGGTGGACGACCGCCGGCTGCTCGCCGATGCCGCTGATGATCATCTTCGGATCGACGACGCCGACCAATTCGCGGAGATATGGATCGACCGCAGGATCCTGACGGACGGTCGCATACTTGATCGCGCTGATGAGCCCATCGTTGCAGAGCGCTGCCACGTGGACGGGGTCGATGAATCCATCGTGCTTGATGTAGAGCAGCGCGGGGATTCCCGCGGCCTCGACGAAGTGACGCACGCCCATGGCGACGCCGGCACTCGTCGTGATCCCCTGCTGAGGCAGCACCATCGCCGTCTGGAAGGTGTGCTTCCTCAGGATCTTTGCGTGCTCGAGCATCAGACCATAGGTCGGGCCAACCGCCGGCACTACAAGCGTCGATGCCGACGCCGTGGCGGCGAGCATCGTCAGGAGCGGGTCATATTCCGTGAGCGGGAGATGGTAGATGTTCGCATTGCCGCCGTAGAGCAGGAGCGACACGCCCCCCGCTTCCATATGCCGGATGAGCCGCGTGTTTTCGGCGACGTCGATGTTCCCTGAGGCATCACGGGCCAGCGGAGGAACGGCCATCACGGAACGCTCGAGGTGGGCCTTCGTGAGCAGGGGCGAGGGATCCATCTTTGTCTCCAAGCTTTATCGCCAAGCTTTGTCTTTGGGGGCAGGGTGGAGGGGCGATCGTAGGCACGGTGCCACCGACGCATGGTCAGAAAATGTCGGGCTCCGACGGCGGGTCGCCCCGTTCAAGAAATCGAAAGTCACAGCCGTGATCCGCCTGCGTCGACTCTTCCAGAAAGAGCTTGCCATAACCGCGGGTGAACTTCGGTTCGGGCGGCTGCCAGGCGGCGCGGCGGCGGTGGAGTTCGTCGTCGTCCACCAGCAGTTCGAGTGTGCGGGCCTCGACGTCGAGGGCGATCTGGTCGCCGGTCTTCACGAGGGCCAGCGGCCCGCCGACGGCGGCCTCCGGGGCGACGTGCAACACGCATGTGCCGTAGCTCGTGCCACTCATGCGGGCATCGGAAATCCGCACCATGTCGCGAACGCCCTGTTCGAGCAGCGGCTTCGGGATCGGCAGCATGCCCCACTCCGGCATGCCGGGCGCGCCAAGTGGACCGGCATTGCGGAGCACGAGCACGTCGTCAGCCGTGCAGCCGAGCGACGGATCGTCGATCCGAGCTTTCAGGTCGGCATACGAGTCGAAGACGATCGCCCGGCCGGTGTGCTTGAGCAGCCGCGGCTCGGCGGCGGTCGGCTTGATCACGCAGCCATTCGGCGCGAGGTTTCCGCGGAGCACGAACGTGCCTCCTGCCTGCGAGAGCGGTCGATCGATCGGCAGAATCACTCGGTCGTCGATCACCTCGGCGCCGGCGATATTCTCCCCGAGCGTGCGGCCGGTCACAGTCAGGCAGTTCGTGTCGAGCAGGGGCGTCAGCCGCGAGAGCAGCGCCGGCACGCCACCAGCGTCATGAAAATCCTCCATCAGAAACTCGCCCGCCGGCCTGAGGTTGCCGATGACGGGGGTCGTGCGGGAGAGCGCGTCGAACCGGTCAAGCGAGAGCGGCACGCCCGCCCGCCCGGCGAGGGCCAGGAGGTGGATGATCGCATTGGTCGAACCGGCCAGCGCCATGTCGGTGACGATGGCGTTGTCGAACGCCGCGGCCGTGAGGATCTGCGCTGGTCGCAGGTCCTCCCAGACCATGTCGACGATCCGGCGGCCACACGCCGCCGCCATCCTGGAATGCGCTGAATGGACCGCAGGGATCGTCGCAGCACCGGGAAGCATCATGCCGATCGCCTCGGTGATCGCGGCGAGCGTGGAGGCCGTTCCCATTGTCATGCACGTGCCCGGAGACCGCGCGATGCCCTCCTCGAGTTGCCGCCACACGCAGCTGTCGAGGCAGCCGGCCTGCCGCTGTGCCCAGAATTTCCAGACATCGGTGCCGCTGCCGAGCCGCTGATCCCGCCAGCGGCCGGCGAGCATCGGGCCCGCAGGCATAAAAATCGCCGGCAGGTTCGCCGTGATGGCCCCCATCAAGAGCCCTGGCACGGTCTTGTCGCAGCCCCCCATCAGCACCGCGCCATCGACGGGGTGGCACCGCAGCACCTCCTCGACCTCCAGGGCCAGGAGGTTGCGATAGAGCATCGCCGTCGGTTTCATGAACATTTCCGAGAGGGCGAGCACCGGGATCTCCAGTGGAAACCCGCCCGCCTGCCAGACGCCGCGTTTCACTTCCTGGACACGCTGGGGAAAGTGCGTATGGCACTGGCTCAGGTCGCTCCACGAATTGAGGATCGCGATGACGGGCCGGCCCTCCGACTCCTCGGCGGCGTAGCCCATCTGCCGTAGCCGGCTGCGGTGGCCGAAGCTCCGCAGGTCATCGGCCGCGAACCAACGCTGCGACCGCAGGCTGCCGGGCTCGAGTCGTCGCTGGTTGTGTGGATGACTCATGCCGCACGTGGGTCGCTCGAGGGTTGTTCGTCGCACGGTTGTGGCCGAATGGCGGCGGGCATTGTACGCTCTGGGCCGGCGCTCACAACGAGACCATACCAAGGCACTATCGTCATGACGCCGCTCGGCATCCTCATCGTCGCGCTCGTGGTGGTGGTCGGGGGCGTGCTCGCCTTGCGGTTGCACCCCTTCCTTATTCTCATCATCGCGGCCTTCGTCGTGGCGTTGCTGACGCCGAATGTCAATGGCGCATTGGCGGCGCCCGGCCAGCGGGTTGCGGAGGGATTCGGCAAGACGGCGCTCGACATCGGAGTTGTGATCGCGATGGCCTCGATCCTCGGCACCTGCCTCTCGGCGGCCGGGGGCGCCCAGCGGATCGTGGTCTCGATTCAGCATCTCGTCGGCGAGCGACGCACGCCGCTGGCGCTCTTGTTGGCGGGATTCGTGCTTGGAATCCCGATGTTCGCCGAGACCGTGTTCTACCTGCTACTCCCACTGGCCAGAGCGGCCTGGGACCGCACTGGCAGGCACTATCTCTTGTGTGTGCTCGCGATCGTCGCGGGGGCCACGATGACCCATTCGCTGGTGCCCCCGACGCCCGGACCGCTCTTCGTGGCCGACGCATTCAATGTCGATATGGCGACGATGATCGGTGTCGGCTCGATCGTGGGTCTGATTGCGGCGCTGGCCGGCTACGCCTACGCCTGCTGGGCTGATCGGCGGTGGCCCTTGCAGCCGAAGCGAGCGGGCCACGGTGACGAGCAGAATCCCTCAGACGAAGCGTTGCTGCCGGCCGCCCCCGCCACCCTGCCGCCGCTCTGGGCGGCGCTGCTCCCGATTCTCCTGCCGGTCGTGCTCATCAGTCTCGAATCGGTCTCGCAGTCGACGCCGGCGATATTTTCCCCGACGGCGCTCTCTGCAATCCGGCTCGTGGGAGAGAAAAACGTGGCGCTGTCGCTCGCCGCCATGGCTGCGATCCTCGTGCTCTATCGCGCGGGGGGTGGCATGCCCGCCGTCCGCCGCACAATCGCGGAGGCGGTCACCGAGGCGGGTGGGATCATCCTCGTGATCGCGGCCGGCGGGGCGCTTGGCGGCGCGCTCCGGCAGGCCGGTCTGGCCCAGCTCTCGGCGGGGCTCGCGACCGGGGCGGGCATCGCCATCATCCCCATCGCCTGGCTGGTGACCGCGATCATCCGCATGGCCCAGGGATCGGCCACGGTGGCGATGATCACCGCCGCGGGAGTCATGGCGCCGATTGTGCTCGATGGCAGCCACGCTTTTCATCCTGTTTACGTCGCCGTGGCCATCGGCTGCGGGTCGAAGATCGGCATGTGGATGAACGACAGCGGCTTCTGGGTGATCTCGCGGATGAGCGGCATGTCGGAGACGCAGACCCTCCGCTCAGCCTCTGTCATGGTACTCGTCGAGGGCACGGTGGGGCTTGCCGTGACGATCGCGCTGGCCGCGGTCATGCCGCTCCGCTAACTGTCTGTGGAACTGTCTGTGGAACTGTCTGTGGAACTGTCTGTGGAAAGAGCCGGTAGGCTGCGTGCACAACGGCGAGTACCGGCCCCGCGGGCCGTGGCTCATTGATCCCTCATCGGCCTGGAAACACGTGCGAACGGGCCATTGACCGTCCTATCCGTTCCGCAGGTAGACTCATTGCATGAGTGCCGAAATGATCGATTCTGCCGCCAGCCCGTTCTCGGCACGCGACCGCCTGCTGCGGGCCCAGGCTCTCCGGATGAGCCCCGCGGAGCGGCTCGCGGCGATGCGGCGGCTGTTAACGCAGTCGCGGGCGATCCTCGAGAGCCATCCTGAGGGCCTCGACCATTTTCGGCGCCGCAACTTCGCCGCCAGATCAATCGGCCGGAAAGGGGAAGCAAATACCGATGACTCCTGAGTTCCGTGTCTTCGAGGTGCTTCGGCGGCATGACGTGCCGTTCGTCGTGGTGGGTGGCCATGCCGTCACTTTCCATGGCTTCATCCGCGCGACCGAAGACACCGACGTCCTGTGGATCCGGTCGCCCGCCGCCGAGGAGAGCCTGCTCAAGGCGCTCGAAGAAATCGCTGCGGAATACATCGGCAACGAGATCGATCCGGCCACCGGTATCGAGCGCACGCATCCGGTGACTGCGTCCTTTATCCGCGCCGAACGACTGATGATGCTCTGTACGACGGTGGGCTTTCTCGATCTGTTTGATTACGTGCCCGGATATCCCGCCGTGCCGGTGACAACCGTCTGGGAGGCGGGCGTGGAACTGGACGGCATTCGGTTCGCGTCGCTCGTGTGGCTGCGAAAGCTCAAGCAGGCGGCAGGGCGACCGAAAGACCTGCTCGACCTGGACAACCTACCCACAGCCCCGAACGAGCCCACCGACCGGTGAATTGGGGACGCAGGGATCGGCGGCGATCGCACTGGCTCTGGCCTGGCAGTTGAGATGAACGTGGGCGAAATTCTGGGAACTGAATCCTCAGCGGATCGAATCGCGGCATGAATTACCGCGAAATCTTGGAAGTTTTGCGGCGGTTGTCCAAAAACGGGGGCGAGGGGAAGAGGATCTACGGAGGGTTGTCTTGTGCCGGCTCCACTGAATCATGAACAGTTCATGCGGCTGTTCCTGCAATCTGAGCGGGAATTGCTGCGGTATGTCATGGCGCTGGTGCCCAACGTGAGCGATGCGCGGGACGTGGTGCAGGAGACGGCGCTGGCACTCTGGCGTGAGATCGGCAAATACGATCCCGCCAAGCCGTTCATCCCCTGGGCCTGCCGGTTTGCGCTCAACGAGGCCCGGGTCTTTCTCCGCAAGGAGTTCCGGCAGCGGCGGGTTTTACGTGAAGACGTCGCGACCCTCCTGGAGCAGAAGCGGCTTGCCGCCGCCACCGAACTCGACGGCCGCCACGTCCATCTCCAGGAGTGTCTCGCGGGGCTGCCGGAGGACCAGCGCGGGCTCCTCCGCGGCTACTACTTCGACGACGAATCGGTCGATGCCTTGGCCAACCGGCTCAGCCGCAGCCGGGAAGCAGTCTATAAGTCGCTGCAGCGGATCCGGCATTCCTTGCAGCAGTGCATTGAACGAAAACTCTTGGCGGAAGCGTAGGCAGCATGAGCCAGTCCTCTCCCGAACTCACCGACCTCATCCACGCCTTTCTCGATGGCCGCGCCACCGACGCCGAGGCTGACCGTCTCAACGAGCTTCTCCTCGCAGATCCGGCAGCCCGCGAGACCTATGTGCAGCTCGCCGACATGCACTCCTGCCTGGCCGTCGACGAGCAGTTGTGGGTGCGGCCCGCGGTCCATTCCGGCAACGAGAGCCACACCCGCGAGCCCGTGCGGTCGAAGGGATCGATGCTCGGCCGGCCCCTGCCGGCAGCGGTCGTGGGCCTGGCAGTGGGCCTTCTCGGCGCGAGCCTCGCCTTCGGCTACGTCGTACCGATGCTTCTGCACGTGGCCACGCTGGTGAACGACAGCTTCGAGAGCGGACCGGCGCCGGTGTCGATCGGCATGCCGTCCAAGCCTGGCGTCTGGAGTGGCGACCTGTCCGAGGTCGTCGGGCTCTCGCAGGGTGTGACGCCGTTCAGCGGCGACCGGATGCTGCGGCTCCTCCGGGCTGATTACCCCGGGAAGTCGCGGCAGGAGGTCGATCGGGCAAGTCGGGTGAGCTACGTGGCCGACCAGTGGCGGCTCATCGATCTCCGTCCTTTCAAGGCCGACCTGGCGGCAGGGGGTGTGATGGCACGGCTCTCTGCGGCCGTGAATGCCGCGGAATTTCCCGAGTCCGAGACGTATCTTTGCTCGTTTTCAATTCATGCCCTCGATGCGGAGACCGTGAGGAATCTGACGCCCGACGACCCATTCGGCCTGACTGACGCGTCGCTGTCGGTGGTGCATGCAACCAACGCATCCCTGGATCGCGATCCGAGAACCTGGCAGATCGAAGGCTGCGAACTCCACGTGCCGGCGGATGCCAGCCACCTGATGGTACGAGTGGGCGTGACCCACAACTTCGAGCAGAGGCGGGTGGATTTCCCTGGCCACTACATCGACGACGTAAAGCTGACGCTCGACTCCCCGGGGCGTGCTCGGCCATGAAACACTTGTGCCTCTTCATGCTGATGCTGCTCGTGTCTTCCGTGGCTCTCGCGGCTCCCGCGGCTGCCGCTGCGGCGGACGCTCGGGCACACATGCCCGAGCAGCACCGCGGGCTACTGAAGGAGCACTGCCAGAAGTGCCACGGGCCCGACGCTCAGGAGGGCAGGGTGCGGGTGGACGACCTGCCGCTGTCCATCGACTCCGTGGAAACGGCCGAGCGGTGGCAGAAGGTGCTTGCTGTCCTCAACGCCGGCGAGATGCCGCCCAAGGACGAGCCGCAGCCCGATTCGAAGATCAAGACCGACTTCCTGGCTGACCTGTCGCATGCCATGGTCGTGGCCCGCAAGAGCCTCTCCGACCAGCACGGCGCGATCACGATGCGGCGGCTCAACCGGCGCGAGTATGTCAACACGCTCAAAGACCTGCTGGGAGTGGAAATCAACGTCACCGAACTGCCGAGCGACACTGGCCCCGGCAGCTTCGACACGGTGGGCTCGAACCTCTTCATGTCGGCCAACCAGTTCGATCAATACCGCGGCCTGGGCCGTGAGGCGCTCGAGGAGGCCTTTGCCAAGCAGGCCGGAGTGGGCGGCACGGAGAACGTGCGGATCGAGGGGGAGGAGCTTTCGGCGCAGTTGAAAAAGGAAGAATCCGACGCGGTCGACGCCGAGCGGCGAGCCAAGGAGTGGATCGCGAAGGTGGACGAGGCAGCAGCGCGGCCAGAAAACGCGGAGATCGTCGCGACCCTCAAAAAAGAATCGAAGAACGACGCCGAGTTTCGGCGGAGCTGGCCCAAGATCGCCGGTGCCCCGCCGCCTGAGGACTTCGGATTCAAAACCGTCGAGAACAACGCCGACAAGGCGAATGCTGCTGTCACACGATCGACCGACTATTTCTCTGCCTATCGGGAACGTTACTTCGCGATGCCTGCCCTCGACACCGGCACGTATCTCACGACCCACACGCTCAGCGAGCAGCTCACGTACATGGCGCCCTGGCACTGGCCTCCGGGTGAGTTCATCGTGCGGGTGCGGGCGGCGGCGCTGCCCGACAGTCCGACGGACCGCCGGTTTATTGAGTTCGGAGTTGATCCGCGGAACGGCAAGGGGCTCCACACCAGCGAGGTGACCGGCACCATGGAGGCCCCGCAGGTGATCGAGTTTCCCCTGACCCTCAGCCGCGCCACCGACAACCACGACACCCGAGCCAAGCGGACGCTCTTCGTGCGGGAGAAGGGCACCCGCGACCACTACCTGCAGACGCGCCGGAAATTCGACACCGGCAAGGCCCGCAACAAGGTCGGCCCCGAGCTCGTGCTCTGGGTCGACTGGATGGAGATCGAGCGGGCGCCCGCTGCCAACCGTCAGACTCCACCAGGCATCGCCGCCCTCGGCGTGCCGCTCGACGACAAGTCTCCGGAGCCGTCCGCGAGCGACCTGCGGACGAGCATCGAGCGGTTCGCTGCTGAGGCCTTCCGCGGCGGGCCGGTGCCGCCGGCCTTTGTCGACAAACTGCTCAGCATCTACGACCTCCGTCGGAAGGCCGGCAACAAGCATGCGGCGGCATTAAAAGAGACACTGTCGCTCGTGCTCGCCTCGCCGGGATTTCTCTACCACGCGGAGCCCTCCGACGACGCGACGCGACGGCCGCTCACCGGACCCGAACTCGCGATGCGGCTCTCCTATTTCCTCTGGGGCGGCCCGCCCGACGAGACGCTCCGCGAACTGGCCCGAACGGGTGAACTCTCGAAACCCGCGGTGTTGGCGGCTCAGACCGACAGGTTGCTCGACGACCCGCGGTCGGCAGGCTTTATCCGGCCATTCATCCACCAGTGGCTCGTCCTCGATCGGCTCGACTTCTTCGAGTTCAACCGCGACCGCTACCCGCGGTTTGACCACGCCACGAAGCAGTCCGCCCGGAACGAAATCTACGAGACCTTCGCCCATCTCGTCCGCGGGAACGGCAGCCTCTCCGACCTGCTCCAGTCCGACTACGTGATCGTCGATGATGTGCTGGCCGACTACTACGGCCTGCCGCATCCAGCAGAGCCGGGCTTCCAGAAGGTGTCGCTGCCGAAGGACTCGCCGCGGGGCGGCATGCTTGGGATGGCGGCCGTCTTGGCGATGGGGAGCAACGGCGACGCCACGAGTCCGGTGGAACGTGGCGCCTGGGTGCTCCGCAAGATGCTCGACGATCCGCCCCCCCCGCCGCCGGCGAACGTGCCGAGCAGCACGCGGCTGGCGGGCAAGTCGCTCACGCCCCGCGAACGATTGAAGATGCACCAGGAGGAGCCGCAGTGTGCCAGCTGCCATCGCTCGATCGACCCACTCGGCTTCGGCCTTGAGAATTTCGACGCCGTCGGTCAGTGGCGCACTGAGGACAGCTATCAGGCGATCGACGCCGAGGGAAAGCCCGATTCCAAGCAGCCGAAGAAGACCTGGGCCGTCGACCCCTCGGCAGAGTTTTACGGTGGCCCGGCGTTCAAGAGTTTCACCGAGATGCGGGTGATCATCGCCTCGAAGCGAGAGGCCTTCTCCCGTGGCTTTACCAAGTCGCTCATCGAATACGCCCTGGGCCGGCCCTGCGGCTTCAGCGACGAGCCGCTCATCGACGGCCTTGTGAAACAATCGGCGGCAAACGGTTATGGAGCACGTGAATCCATTCAGGCTCTCGTCGCGAGCAGAGAGTTTTCAACCAAGTAAGTTTTCGGCCCTGCCAGATAGACACAGATTTCCACCGAGCAGCAGCTCCAGCAGCGTCACCAGAACCTCCCGAGAAGAACCATCATGAGCATGCCCATCACTCGCCGCCGCGTTCTCGAGTCCGCCACGGCGGTCATCGCCCTGCCGGCGCTTGAATCGCTCGGCTTCCGGAAGTTTGCCTCGGCGGCCGCCGTCGCAGCGCCGCCGAAGCGGCTCATCTTCCTCGGCTTCGGCTGGGGGGTGACGGAGGAGAGCTGGTATCCCGACATCAAGACGCCGGGGGCCGACTACACGCTGTCGCCGGGGCTTGCGCCGCTGGCCCGCCATAAAGCCGACTTCAGCGTCGTGCAGAACATGTGGAACAAGTATTCGGTGGAGGGGCACGAGGGGAGCACGATGTGGCTCACCGGGGCCAACCGGTTCGCCCAGCCCGGGCAGACGTTTCACAACTCGATCTCTGCCGATCAGGTAGCGGCGGCCCAGTTCGGCATGCAGACGCGGTTTGCGTCGCTCGAACTCGATGCGAATGCGTCGACCACGAAGGAAGTGATCGGGCTTTCAGGGCATGGGCCGGGCCTGTCGCTGGCCTGGGACGCCCGCGGCAAGCCGGTGGCGGGGCTGAAAGGTCCCGTCGAGGCCTTTCATCGGCTCTTCTCGCAGGACAAAACGCCAATCGAGCAGCAGAAGGCGATGCTGGCCGAGCAGCGGAGCGTGCTCGACACGGTGCTGGAGAGCGGCCGCGATCTGAAACGCCGCCTCGGCCAGCGCGACACCGCCAAGCTCGAGGAGTATTTCGACGGCATTCGCGACATCGAAACACGGCTATCGAAGGACGAGCAGTGGATCGGCGTGGCGAAGGCGTCAACCACACTTCGCGAGCCGGAGGCCAGCCTGGAGGGGCGAGAGGAGATCAAGCTCATGTACGACCTCCTGGTGGCGGCGCTGCAGACCGATAGCACGCGGGTGGTCACCTACCGGCAGCCCGTCAGCACGCTGCTGACCAGCCTGGGCATCAAGGTGTTTCCGCACGACATGAGCCACTACCACAACACGCGGGCCGAGAAGCTCGATTGTTCCCAGAAGCGTGACCTCGCCCAGAGCGAGCTTTTGGCAGGGCTGCTCGACAGGCTGAAGGCCACGAAAGAGGCCGACGGCAGCCGGCTCTTCGACAACGTCACGCTGGCCTACGGCAGCAACCTCCGCACGGGCCATGAGCTCTCCAACAGCCCGACGGTTCTCTCTGGTGGTGGGTCGGGGCTGAAGCTGGGTCACAACATCGTGATGCCGAAGAACACGCCGCTGTGCAACGCCTGGCTGACAATCCTCAATCGATCGGGCGTCGACGTCGAGCAGCACGGCGACTCGACCGGCATCTCCGCGGAGCTCCTCGCATGACCATTCACCTCCCCCGTGGCGGCAAGTTTTTAACTTGCCGAATCCGGCCACGAACCAGACACGATGGAATCTTGTCAACACGTTCACTCTACGAATTGAGCTGCGTCCCCTTTTTCAGCCTTGGCTGGCTCTGCTGCATGTTGGCGATATCCGCCGCTACGGCCGTGGCCCAGACCGTCTCGGCGCCCGCCACGAAGACAGACGCCATCAAAGCCGCAGCCAAGCCGCCGGCCGTCACGACGCGGCCGTTCGGCGTCGCCCCGGCGGGCATCACATCGCCCGAGCTGGGCGAGGCCGTCAAGGCGATGGACGACGCCAGCATTCTCCCGGGCCAGAAGAACACGATCACCCGCTTGCGGTGGAGCGACGAGACGGTGCCGAAGCTCTGGTTCGCCGGCCTCTGGGGGCCGAAGGTCGATGATGCCTTGATGGCGATGACCAGCCACACGCCCGACCTCTGGTCGGTCGAACTCCACGAGCCGCACATCGACGACGAAGGGATGCGGTCGCTCGCGAAGCTGCCGAAGCTCCGCTACCTCGTCGTCTCTCCGATCGAGCGGTACGTGAAGCCGGGCTATTCGCCTGTGATGTACTGCTTTCCAAACTTCACATCAGCCCCCGACCGTCCCCGCGTGACGGGCAAGAGTCTCGAGGCCTTCGCCGGCTCCGCCACGCTCGAGAGCCTGGAGCTTTTCGACGCAGTCATAGCGTCGACCGACCTGCAGTTCCTGGCATCGATCCCCAAGCTCTCCTCGGTCGGCCTACCAAACGCCATCGACGACGAGGCGGTGAAGCACCTGCAGTCGTGCAAGCGGCTCAGTAACCTCTCGCTCGGCTACCGTGAGATCACGGCCGATGAGATCGAGCGGCTTGCTCAGTGGAAGACGCTGCGACGGCTCGCGATCACCCACGCCACGCTCTCCGATACTGCGCTCGAAGCGCTCGCCAAGCTTCCGAACGTCGACACCCTGGAACTGATCGACTGCGGCCTCACTGACGAGCGGCTCGCGCATCTGCGGCTGCCGCCGAAGACCGTCACGCTGCTTCTGGGTCGGAACGAGATCGCCGGCCCGGGACTCGTGCACCTGGCCGGCGGCAATCTCAAGACGCTCGGCCTCGAATACAACAACCTCGACGACGACACGATCCGTCACCTGCCGCAGTTGCGCACGCTCAAAAAGCTGTTCCTGGAATACTGCGAGAAGCTGACCGACGCCGGCATCCGCACGGGTGTGCTGCAGGGGATGACCCATCTGGAGGAACTCCGCCTGCGTGGCATGAAGAAGGTCACCGACGCCTCGCTCGACGATCTCGTGAAGTTCGGGCATCTCAAGACGATCTCCGTCAGAAGCGTCGGGATCACGAATGACGGCGTGGAACGGATGAAGAAGGGAATGCCGGAGACGCATGTCTTCCGCTGATACTCACATAGAGTCCTGCCATCCGAACCCTGGAATCCATCTCCTGGAATCAACCATCATGTCCCATCGATTCACCATGCGCGCCCGTAGCCTGCTGGCCGGCCTCTTGGTAACGCAGGCGCTCACGCACACGGTCGCGCTGGCCGACGAGAAGCCCGACCTCAAGCCGCTGCTCGGCGAACGGGGTGACGTGATTTTTTCGGAGGATTTCAATGGCCCGGATGCCAAGCCGTTTCCGGTCGCCGCCGCCGCGGAGCCCACGGTCGTCGATGGCCACCTTTCGCTCAAGCAGGTGAAGGATGCCAAGCACATCGGGGTCGTCAACCTCTGGGCCAAGGACCGTCCGCCGGTCACCGACATGATCATGCAGGCCGACTTCCAGTGGGACGGCGGCTATGGGTTTAACGTGGAGTTCAAGAAGCCGGGGCCCGTGAAGCATGGCGAGCCGCCGGAATTCTTCGTGCTCTTCAACAAGGCCGCCGACCCGAAGCGGCCCATGAGCTGGTCAGTGTCCGACAACGCCCCGAAGGCGGTGCTCGGCAAGGAGTCGACCCCGATCGAGCCGGGCGTATGGAGCCGGTTCCTGATCGAGATCAGAAACGGTGAAGTGGCCGTGCAGCTCGACAACGGCCAGACGATCCGCGGGAAGTGCAATCTGGCCAGCAGCCCAAAGACGTCGCCATCGCTCAGCTTCGGCGGGGTGGATAGCAAGGGTGTGAACGTCGACAACGTCCGAGTCTGGAGTTTTCGCTGAACACCGGGCGTGACAGCGTTACCGCACTCGGTTATTCTAGATATAAGTTTTCGGGGTATAAGTCCGCGGGGTTCTTAGGTTTTTGAGGGGAGCATCATCATGTCGGTCACAAAGGCCCGCAGCATGTCGGTCACACGGTCCCGAAATGTTTTGGTCACGAAGTCCCGAAGCGGGTTTACCTTGGTTGAGTTGCTTGTGGTCATCGCGATCATCGGCACGCTCGTGGGTCTCCTGCTGCCAGCCGTCCAAGTGGCCCGCGAGTCTGCCCGCCGGTCCGCGTGCGGTAATAGCCTTCGCCAACTCGCCCTGGCGGTCAGCAATTACGAAAACGGGAGGCAATGCTTTCCATCGGCGGCGATCAACAAGCCGTCGTCAGGTACAGGTGGTGCCTACAACGCGCCGGGGGGGGGCTTTTCGGGTGGTCCGCCATGGTCGGTGATGATTCTGCCGTACATGGAAGACCAATCGCGGTATGACAAGTTCAATTTCACTCTCGCGTTTGGCGGCTGCTTCAACTCCGACAACTACCGCACGACCAATAACATCCAGCAGCGGAAGAGGAATCCCAACTTCATCTGCCCGAGTAGCCCATATGGCCAGCTCGTTTCCGGCGCGGCTGGTGTAGACGGACCCTACGCGGGCACAAGCTTTTTTCCGGTGATCGGCGGTGGCTCGACGACAGGAACACCCACCTGCGTGACCCCCGGTCCTACTGTCCCGACGAACGAAGTGCCCTGCACGGGCTGGGGGTATCGCCGCATGGCCGCCAGTGGCCCGATGTTCATGAATTCCAAGACCCGGGTCGCACACATCACCGACGGCACAAGTAAGTCACTCCTGCTCGGAGAGTCCCGCTACGGGCAACTCGCTTCTGGAATGAGCTGGAACTCAGGCGCCTCGGCCTGCGAATACAGCTGGGCCTCGGGTGTCTACGTGGGCTCAAATGGTTTTCTGATCAGCGGGGTGGTCGCCGCAAATATGCTCAATCCGTCGTGCGACCCGGCTAAGGTCGACTGCGAGCAGTCGACGTCGCATAATAACTTCGGCAGTTTTCACGTCGGTGGGGCCTATTTCGCAATGAGTGACGCCGCCGTCATCTGGCTGGATGACAGCGTGTCGGTGACCGTGCTCCGAGCCCTGGGAAATGCCTGCGATGGAGACGGCAGACTGCCATAATACTTATGGTCAACGCACCACTTTTCACAGACGGCACGCGGTCCATCCGCTTCTTCACTGCGGCTGTTGTTCTGGCGACCTGTGTCGGATGCTGGAACTCGGCCCCGCCTGGCCGCGTCACGGCGTACGGCGAAGTGAAGGTGGGCGGCGCGTCGATTCCCGACGGCCAGATCGAGTTCGAGTCTGTGGAAGACGGTATCGGTGGAGGCGTGGCACGAATCGAGCCCGGCGGAAAGTTTCAGCTGTTTCTCCGCCCCAGCACGTATCGGATTGGAATCGTCTCGGTTGAGGGGGGCCTCAGTCCTGCCGGCTTCGATGCCGTCGAGAAGTCGAAGATTCGCGTGCCCGCGAAGTACGCCTATCCGTCTTCGTCAGGCATCGAGGTGAAGGTCGACGCCAAGAACCGTAACGTGTCACTCGACCTGAAACCCTAAGTTCGTACTGAACTCGCGATGGACGGTGGCGTGCCGAGCATGTTTTCCGTTTTCACCCGGAAAGGCATTGTCAGCATGAAATCCGTCGACTCCCTATTCACGATCGGCTGCTGGTTCCTCGCTTGCTGCCTGCTGGCAGGCCCGGCACGTCCCGCTTCTGCCGAGATCACCCCGGCGCGGGTGTTCTCTGACAACGTCGTCCTGCAGCGGGATACCCCGCTGGCAGTCTGGGGGACCTCAACGTCTGAAGCGAAGGTGACCGTCGAGTTCGCCAACCAGGTGAAGTCGTGCACGCCCGAGACGGATGGCTCCTGGCTCGTGCGGCTCGACCCAGTGGCTGCAAGCAGCGAACCCCGGGACCTTGTCATTCGCGGCGGCGCGGAGACTACGATCAAAAACGTGCTCGTCGGTGACGTCTGGATCTATGCCGGCGGGGCCGAGGCCAGCCGTCCAGCCACGCCCGACATCAAGCTCCCTGAGGCCGGCCTGCCACAGGTGAGGGTCTTCGCGATCGGTGAGGCCACGTCGAGGCAAGTGGAGCCTGACACGAAGGCGACCTGGACCGTCGTAGGCAGCCAGAATCTGAGTCGACTGCCGGGGCTGGCTGTCAGTCTCGGCCAAGAGCTGCACCGCGATCTGGCAGTGCCGATCGGCATCGTCACGATATTCGCCGGGCTGCCTATTGAATCATGGATGAGCCGCGAGATCCTTGCAGCGACGCCCGCTGCCGCTCCGATCCTCGACTACTACGCAAGCGATGCCTGGAAACTCCAGACGGCCGCGACCTACGAAGAGCGGCTCAAGGCCTGGATGGATCACAGCCAAAAGCTGCCGCTCAATCCACCCCCCAAGCCGCTGCCAGACGACAAGCCGGAAAAACTCTCCCGACAGGAGCCGTCGGGCGTCTGGAACGCCGCCGTCGCGCCGCTGGCGCGGCTCGCGATTCGCGGTGTCGTCTGGGATGGCGGGGACGACCGGGCCAGCCTCGGACGAGCGATTCAACAGGGCACGCTGCTGCCGACGCTGATTGCAGCGTGGCGCAAGGCGTTCAACAGCCCAAAGCTGCCGTTCGTGATCGTCCAGCTGCGGCCCCATCGCTTCAACCTGCCGGGTGGCGTAGATGGCAGACTCGTGGCCGAGATGCGCGACGCCCAGGGCAGGCCCGCGGCCGCGACCGGTGCCCCACTCGTCACCACGATCGATCTCGGCGCCGACCCGCAGTCGGCAGTGGTTGCGCCGCGGATCGCGAGCACGATGCTCTCGGCGGTCTACAAGAACACTCCCGATGCAACCGTCGGCCCGGAGTTGGCCGGCGTGGAGACCGTTGGCGACACGATTCGCCTGCGGATGAAATGTCGTAATGGCGGCTTGGCAACAAAGGGGGCATCACCGGCGGGCTTCGCCATCGCCGCATCGCCGTTCCGCTGGGTGTGGGCCAATGCGGAGGTGAAGGGAGACACGGTCGTGCTGTCGGCCCCCGGCATCAAGTCGCCGCAGGCCGCGCGGTATGCCTACGAAGACCTCCCCTCGCACGGCGCAACGCTCGTCGACTCGGCCGGCAATCCCGCTGCGCCATTCCGCACCGACCGGTTCTACGAACTCTCGAGCGAGGTGGTGAGCCCGGGCGACAAGCCGCAGGCGTATGACGTTCGCACCGTCATGATCGAAGACCCACTCCTGCCCCGGATCCTCATGCTCGGCGACTCGATTTCGGGTGGGTATTTTCCGGGAGTCAGGCAGCGGCTCGACGGCCAGGCCACCATCCTCGGCGAAACGGCGTTTACCGGTCAGGGGAAGGCGCAGTACCGGTTCTACACGTCGCCCGCAGCCCTCAGAGAGGGCGGCCTCGCCACGTTCCTGGCCGAGCGAGGCCCCTTCGACATCGTGCACTTCAACATGGGTATCCACGAGTTCGCCTGGGTGAACGCGCCCAACTACCTCAAGGGAAAGAAGCTTACCGAAGCCGATCCGGCAAACGTGAAGACCGACGCTGATGCCTATGCCGCTCGGCTTCGGGACGTGGTAGCCCTCATCCGCAAGGCCGGTGCGGTGCCGGTGTTTGCCACCTCCACCGCAACAAAGGCCGACAGGGTGATTGATCACATGCCCTATTACCTCAGCAATTGCCAGGCGTTCAACGCGGCGGCCGAACGCACGATGCGAGAACTCGACGTGCCGGTCGTCGACATCTATGGCCTGATCCAGCCTCGGATCGAGGAATTTCTCTCGGGCGACCTGATTCACTTCAAGCCGGAGGCCTCGGCAGAGATGGCCACAGTGATCGCCGCGCAGCTCACGAGCCAACTCGGCACGCTGCCACGGCGGGAGGGCGCTGCTCCGGGCAAGCGGTACGATCTATCCGCACGTGCCAGCCAGATCGATCCGCTCGCCCGCGAGCATGCCGAGATCGGCTTCGTCTTCACCGATGACAAGGGCAAGCCGATGGATTTGCAGCACGCCGTGGTCGACACGAGCGTGCCACCACAGGGAAAGCTTGTGATCTGGCTGATGGACCACAGTCAGCCGCTCTTCGAGCGGATCTCCTCCTACGGCCTGCACGGCATCCAGGTCCACTATGCCAACCGCTGGTTCGGCGGCCTCAAACCGGAGGTCCGCGATTCCGGCGACGTGCTCGGCCGCATCCGACTGGAGGCGTCGACCGGCGAGGATGCGAGCCCGCTCGTCGAGATCCCGAAGCCCGACAGCATGGCGGAGCGGGCGCGACAGTTCCTCCTCTGGCTCGACCGCGAGCATCCAGAGGGCCGGTGGGGACAGTTCCTCACCGACGATCGGAAGGAAGTCCGCTGGGAGAAGGTCACCATGGCCGGCATCTCGCACGGCGCCACCACGGCCGCGAGGTTCGCCGTCCACAAGCCGGTCGATCGCGTCGTGATGCTCTCTGGCCCCCGCGACAACACGGAGACCTGGCAAGGCATGCCGTCGGCCACGCCGGCAAACCGGTTCTTCGGCTTTAGCCACGTGCTCGACGGCGGCTGGACCGCTGACCACTACTGCCGCTCGTGGCAACTGCTCCGCTTGAACGAGTTTGGGCCGGTCGTGAACGTGGACGAGGTGCCCTCTCCCTACGGCAACACGCGTCGGCTCATCACCACCGCCGACGTCGACAACAACGCGGGCCGCGCCCACACGGCGGTGGTGCCCGGGGGCTCGTCCGTGAAGAACGCCGCCGGGGCGATGATCCACGAGCCCGTCTGGCGGTATCTCTTCACGCATCCCGTCGATCAGACCGGCACAGTCGTGCCGCCCGATGCCGACTGCGCGATGGAACGCCAGACCGCGCACGGCGTGCCACCAACGGCCCCGCCCCGGCCGTAGTGAAACCGGGCAGACCGGTATGGCGATCGCAGGAAAGGAATCCCGCCCCAATACAAGCCCCCGGCGTGAGCCGGGGGATCGGATGCACACGCATGACGTCGCGTCGATCCCGTCGCTTACGCTCAGGGCTTGTATGACCGCTCCCAATAAAAGCCCCCGGCGTAAGCCGGGGGATCGGATGCCACGCATGACGTCGCGTCGATCCCGTCGCTTACGCTCAGGGCTTGTATGACCGCTCCCAATAAAAGCCCCCGGCGTAAGCCGGGGGATCGGATGCCACGCATGACGTCGCGTCGATCGTCGTGCCGATCCCGTCGCTTACGCTCAGGGCTTGTATGAGGGCTTCTATAAACCACGCCATACACCCGCCCGCGGCAGACGTAATCAGGCCAGGATGCCCTTCACGATCTTGCCGTGCACGTCGGTGAGCCGGTAGCGGCGGCCCTGGAACTTGTACGTGAGCCGTTCGTGGTCGATGCCGAGCAGGTGCAGGAGCGTCGCGTGAAAATCGTGCACATGCACGCCATCCTTGACGACGTTGTAACCGTATTCGCAGGTCTCGCCGTAGGTCGTTCCGGGCTTGGTGCCGCCGCCAGCCATCCACGTCGTGAAGCACCGCGGATGGTGGTCGCGGCCAAAGTCATTGCCCGGCTTGTAGAGCCCCTGGCAATAGTTCGTGCGGCCAAACTCCCCCCCCCAGATCACGAGCGTGTCTTCGAGCATGCCGCGGGCGGCGAGATCCGCCACGAGTGCGGCCGCAGGCTGGTCGGTCTGCTGGCACTCCCGTTTGATGCCGCCCTTCAACCCACCGTGGTGGTCCCAGTCTTGATGGTAGAGCTGAATGAAGCGGACTCCACGTTCCGCCAGTCGCCGGGCCAGCACGCAGTTGGCCGCGAACGTGCCCGGATCCTTTGCGTCGGGGCCGTATTGCTCAAGCACGTGCGCCGGTTCGTCGGAGAAGTCGGTCACCTCCGGCACGCTCGACTGCATCCGGAAGGCCATCTCATAGTTGGCGATCCGTGCCGTGATCTCGGCGTCGGGCGTGCCCGCGAACTGGTGCTCGTGCAGCTGCCGCAGACCGTCGAGGAGCTGGCGGCGGTTTTCGGGCGACACGCCCGCCGGGTTGTTGACGTAGAGCACGGGGTCGCCACCGGAGCGAAACCTGACAGCCTGATGCTTTGTCGGCAGGAAGCCCGCTCCCCAGAGGTGCGACATCAGCGGCTGGCCACCCTTGTTCTTCGTGATCAGCACCACGAACGATGGCAGGTCGTCGTGGGCGTTGCCGAGCCCGTAGTCGAGCCAGGCGCCGATGCTCGGCCGCCCGGGAATCTGCGAGCCGCTCTGCATGAAGGTCACACCCGGGCCATGATTGATGCTCTCGGTGTGCATCGTGCGGATGAAGCAGAGCCTGTCGGCGATCTTCGCGGTGTGCGGGAGCAGTTCGCTGAGCCAGGCACCTGAGTCGCCGTATTGGGCAAACTTGAATGGAGAGCCGACCAGCGGGATCGAGCTCTGGTTCCCCGACATGCCGGTGAGCCGCTGACCGCCGCGGATGCTATCGGGAAGCTGTTCGCCGCTCTTCTGGACGAGCAACGGCTTGTGGTCGTAGAGGTCGAGCTGCGAAGGTCCGCCCGACTGAAACAGATAGATGACCCGCTTGGCCTTCGGCGGAAAGTGAAATCCGCCCAGCACGCCGCCAATGCCCTCTTGGGCTCCTGGCGCGGCAGTTTCCTCGGCTGCCTCATTGGCCACAGCTGCCCGGCCGAGCATGTCGGCCAGCGCCATGCCACCGAGCCCCATGCCGAACGAATTCAGCCAGTCGCGGCGCGAAAGATGATGGATTGGGGAGTCGTGCATCAGATCACCTCTTCACGACGCAGCCGTCGTAGTTCAGCAGGGCATTGATCACTCCCGCCAGTGCGGCGGTGTCGGTGGCCGGCAGGGTGGCATCGGGCTTGGTATCGCCGATCACGACGAGCTTGCCGGCATCGTCGGGATGGGCCCGGTACCAGGCCAGTTGCTCGGCATGCATCCGCCGCATGATCGCCAGCTCTTCATCGTCCGGGCGACGGCTCACCAGCAGTTCAAAGCCGCGTGCCAGGACGTCGTCTGTCTGACCGGCGTATTCTACCAGCAACTTTTCGGCAAGCACCCGCGCGGCTTCGACAAACTGTGGGCCGTTCATCAGCACAAAGGCGTGCAACGGGGAGTTTGTGGCATCGCGTTTCGCCACGCAGACCACCCGCTTGGGCACATCGAAGCTCTCGAGCACCGGGGCGGGGCCGGTTCGCCGCCAAAAGGTATAGAGGCTGCGACGGTAGAGGGCCTCGCCCTTGCCGGCCGCGGCCGGCTTGAACGATTCCGGCAGGTCGTAGGTATTCACCGGCGGGCCGCCCGTCTTCTCTACGAGGAGTCCGCACGATGCCAGGATGCCGTCGCGGATCATCTCCGCAGGAAGCCTGTGCCGGGGCCCGCGGGCCAGCCAGAGATTGAGCGGGTCGTCGGCCATGATCTGAGCGTCTGCAAGGCTTCGCTGCCGATAGGTCTGCGACAGCATGATCGTCTTGAGGAGTCGCTTCATGTCCCAGGCAGCGCCGGCCGGGCCAGCGTCATGGAGGCCGCTCGCATGAAAACCCACCGAATCAAAGCCATGCGAAAACTCCCAGGCCAGCCAGTCGAGCAGTTCGGGATACTCGGGCCGCGTCGACTGGCTGCCCAGGTCGTCCGGGCTCTTCACGAGGCCGAGGCCGAAGAGCGACTGCCAGATCCGATTGACCGTCACCCGCGCCAGGAGCGGGTGATCCGGATCGGTCAGCCACCGGGCCAGCCCCAGCCTGTTTTTCGGCTGCTCGGCGGGGAAGGGGGGCAGCGCATCCGGCGTGCCAGGCTCCACCGGTTCGCCCCGCTTGTCATAGTCGCCACGGTTGAGCACGTAGGCCGGCTTCGGCTGCGGGAGTTCCCGCATCACCATCACCTCCTGCGGCTTCTCGGCGAGGTCGTCGCGAGCCCTCCGGTTGTCTTCGAGAAGGGCTCGCAGCGCGGAAGGGGCCTCGGCGAAGGCGGTGGCAAAATACCCACCGATCAACTCACCATCCTGCTTCGCGGCGACGACGTCCTTGATGGTGTCAGGCTGAAAGAGGTCACGAATCTCCAGGTTCGAGAGGCGGCGGTCGAACACGCGGAAGTCGTCCACCAGTCCGTCCTTGAAGCCATGGTCCCGCATCCGCTCGCCAATCCGAATGTGGTTGCCACCGCCACCGGTGATCTCCCGCGTGAGACTGTCGCGGACAACGTCGGTCGCCACCGGATGCCCGTTGACAAACAGCTTCAGGCCGG
>Ga0247835_1000764_pt1 | contig 43863 bp, 24 predicted proteins | sample LaCtaG_3_FD_189912 | JGI IMG/M metagenome (GOLD analysis project Ga0247835, IMG submission 189912) | Freshwater microbial communities from meromictic Lake La Cruz, Castile-La Mancha, Spain - LaCruzMarch2015_13.5m | ecosystem: Environmental > Aquatic > Freshwater > Lake | place: Spain: Castile-La...
TACGTCTTACAATAATCCTGAATGATTTACTTTGTGCTGTTTTTGCGAAAATACGGTATTTATCTTTTTTATTCGGTAGTGATTTGCTATTTTTCGGCCTTATACGAGGGGTCGGATTATTCCCAATTAATCCCCTTAGCCCTGCTACCCGCCTGAGTGGCCCAATACACAACAGTTGACCGTTGAAAACCTGTGTTATGACTTCAAAAATACTGGACAAGACCATACCCTGGATGGCGGATTGTCTACAAATTGCCCTGAGCAACAACCTGCTTGAACAGCAGGAGGTTGCTGCGGTAGAGCAGTATGCGCGCGAGCGCCTGGCTCCCGTTACGCCCTGGCTTATTTTACAGTATCTGGCCATCAAGGCATCGCTGGACTACATAGACATGGCCTCTTTTCAGCCGTTGCTGCGGTCGTCCGACAACAACAAACAGGTACCGCTTCCCGAACTGATTCAAAAACTGCACAACGCCCATTTATTGACCGCCCCGGAATCCGAAAAATTGCGGCAATGGTCAATCCAACACGCGGATTGCAGTACCGTGGAATTGATGTCCATGGCAGCTTCTATCGCACAATATTCCGACTTTATGGCACCAGAACGCCTATTGCTGTTTTTGGAAGAACTCGCCGAAGCGGGCATTGTGGACTCCTCTACCCTCAACCAATGGCGCAACCACCTGCAAAATGGCCAACCTTTCCATCACAACGATCTGTTAAGGGCCTGCCGACACGGCGTGGTGCTAGAACAAAAGCTGCAAGTGCCTATGTCCGGCGATTTTTTGCTGGAGTTGCATCAAAAAACAGCCTCTGTTTTGCCTCAATTGGCGTTTAAGGATTTTTCCTGGGAGTGGTTGCCTGAAATTGCGGATGCCATTTGCGTGTACTTATCCATTGATGGCCAGTATTACCGCATGCGCAGCGCTGCAACCCGCCACCCGGATGGAAATCAACCGAACTGGATAGACGATCACACTTATTACCACATTTTCAACAAAGCGCTTGTGGAACAAGGAGCACCTTACCGCTTGCACCATGTGTCGCTGCAAATGCTCCCTTTTCAACCGATTCACCCAAACCAGTCGGCCTGGGGCATATTGGCGCTGACGGCCAGCCAGGCTCCGGTTTTGAATCGGGTGGAACCGCAGTTCTTTACACCCTATATTGCCATTAGCCAGGAGTCATTTCAGCCGGTACTCGACACTTCGGCCTGGAAATTGGCATTTGATTGTTTTCACGCCATCGGATTGTTCGACTACTTGAGTGAGGAAGCCATTATAGCCTTTGGCGAACATGCTTTTCAAGGGTATCTGACTGACTATGTCAACTTTTTAGCCTGTTTCCCCGATATGTTGCTGTTTTACGACGGCGAAACCGGAATGAACACGGAACCTTACCGGCATTTGCTGTCGGCGCTGGAGGCCATCTCTCATGGCCGTTTTATGCCGGAAGACATTTCGGATGAATTTGATCCGGCTTCCGCTGACCCGTTTCACCTCAGCTTTACCCTCAAAGGCAAGTACTATTCAGTCAATTTGTTGCATAGCGATACCGCCTACGATCCTGCGTTTTGGCGCATGGTCAAACGGTCGAATGACGAAATGAACCCTGGTGCCGGATTTTACTGCCTCAGTACTGAAGATGCCTCAAAGGCCATTATTTACCTCACAACTCCTCAGTTTACGGCCTTTCAAACTTTGCAGGACATGCGGATTGAGCCTATATAAGCTTTTGCCCTTCATGCAGCTGCATCAGGGCGTCTACCCAGAATTTGGCCGCCCAGTTGGGGAACCTGCCACGCAAATAAGGCCCCCAAAACGGCACTGACCCCGGTATGGCCCCGTACACTGGCGACCAGGGCAAGCGGCATTGCGCAGCAGCCACTTCGTCGAACAAACTTTGTGCAGCGTCCAGCAAGTCCGGGCGGCCGAGCCATTGGCCGATTTGCCCGCACAATATGCTCAGTTGAACATGGCCCGTCACACAACGGTAGCGCAAGTCGGCATTCCAGTGTACATCGTAAGCCCCGGCCAAACGACCGTGTTGCGCGCGTTTGTGCAGCAGCGTTTCGACAGACAGCAGGGTCTGTTCCGTCACCTGACCGGCCTGGAAGCGTTGCGCGAGCTGCCAGAATCCTTCCAGGGTATACGCAATGGTGTGGGTATGCGCCGGTTTATCGGGCCAAAACCCCCATTCCAGCACGCTGTGTTGGGGCGTAAAGCGTTTGGCGTAGCGAAGCATTTCATCGTGTACAACCGCTTCGACGTCGGTACGACGCAACACGTCGGCCATGTGCAACATGCCCCAAAGCAGGCGGGTGTAGTACGTCGGGTCGGGGTATTCAGGTACGTAAGCGCCGGTAGACCAACCCCCTTTGGGCTGTCGTTGCAGCACAAGCCAGTCCAAAGCCTTGGTGGCAGCTGCATGCCAGGCCGCGCGTTCGGCTGCATTGCCCACTGCGGGGTGGGTCAATCCGGCAGCAAAACCAAACAAAATTTGAGCGGTATTGAACACACTGGGTTTTGAATGACCCACCATCAGGCCCGAAAATGCGCCGTTGGGCTGCTGAATTTGGCAAAGCCAGTGCAGGCAGCGGACCGACAAGTCAATCAAATCGGACTGTCCGGGCAACGCAGCAGCTTTCAGCAGGGTTTCCACGAGGTAACCGCTGGTTTCCGGGTACGCTTTCGCCCAGCCCAAAACCGGCGAAAAACTGTGCGCAGAACCCTGTCCACCCGTAGCGTTGAAACTTTCCCGAATCCATTGCAAGGCTCCCTGTAATGCCTGTGTTTCTTTAAGGTTATTTTTGGTGTGCATGCCTGAATTATACAAATTGGGACGGGTCGGGTATCGATTTCTTTTTCCGCAAAGGTGTACCTTTGAGGTATAAGATATCTCTGAACAATGGTAAATATTAACCTGAAATTTATCCTTTTGGGATGCATGGCACTCGTTTGCGGCCGCCTGCACGCTCAAATGTGGAATGGTAGCGATACCATTTATGGAAATGAATGGATTCAGTACGATCAAACTTACTATAAAATACGGATTGCCGACGACGGGATATACCGCATTGGACAAGAGGCGATGGTCAATGCCGGACTGCCTGTTGGAGCCGTTTCGGCCGATCAATTCCGCTTGTACCGCTTTGGCCAACAGGTTCCGATATTTATTTCAACCTCGGGGGTGCTGGATCAAGGTGATTTTATCGAATTTTTCGGCGAAAAAAACCGGGAAACGGTAGACCGGCACTTGTTTGCCGATCCCGACGGCGAAAACGTCAATCCGGATTACAGCCTGTTTAACGACACCACTGCGTATTATTTGACCTGGGAAAACACCGGTTCGCCGCTTCGGTACACCTCCGTAGACAACAACCTGAACAATCCGCCGAACCGTGAACCCTGGATTTGGTTTACGGTACAAAATGCGCCGACTACCCAGTTTTTGAAACGCCGCATAAGCCCGGAAATTACCTATTCGTGGCATGACGGAGAGGGTTATCAGCTTGGGATGACCAACAACCGAAGCTTCACCCTGGCTGTCGCCAAACCGGCACCGGGCGCTCCGGCGGCCACCCTGCGTTTGCGCTATGCCTGTGAACTGGGGGAGCACAAACAACAACTGAAGCTGAACGACAGTATAATTTCTGTCGACTCCTTTTTCAATTGGAAAATAGTAGACCGCAGTTATGTGCTGCCCAGTGCCACAATTCAATCGGGTGCCAAAATACAGCTCCTGTCGCTCATAGGAACCACCGACAGAAACGGCGTCTCTTTGGCCCACCTGCGGTACGGACGCCTGCCGGAGCTGGATAACGTTTCCCAGGCTTCTTTTGAACTGGAAGCGGCCTCTGGCAGTCGTTATCTTGAGCTGTCTGGCATCAATTCAGGAGGGCAATCGACATTGCTGTATGACCTGACGCTTGGCCAGCGCATCGAGGCGGCAGCAGATGGCAACCTGACCAAGGCAGTCCTGCCGTCCGCGCCTGTGGTGCGCCGCATCTGGCTGAGTTCCACCGCTGCTGTCCGCAATGTGGTGCTGCAACCAGTTGTATTCCGGGATCTGTCTGCCGAAAATGCCGACTACATCATTGTCAGCAATCGGCGGTTGTTCAGCGACCCTACACAGGGCGGCACCAACCATGTGGAAGCGTATGCCGATTACCGGCGCAGCGCAGCAGGGGGCAACCACCGGGTGGTGGTGGCCGATGTGGATGAACTGTACGAGCAGTTTGCGTACGGCGTTCGGTACCACCCTATTGCCATTCGAAACTTTACCCACTGGGCAGAAAAAAAATGGGACGACCCAAAGTATTTGCTCTTGATCGGCAAAGGCGTAGACTACAACGGATTCCGGACCCCTGCTATCCAGGCGGCACTGGCAGACTCCCTGTTTTTCATCCCCAATTTCGGTTCGCCCGGAGCAGACCTTCCCTACGGTATGCGCGGCCCGGGTATACATACTCCCGTGGTGGCCATTGGCCGTTTGGCGGTGGTGAAGCCGTTTGAAATTCGCGATTATTTAGACAAACTTATTGCCCACGAGCAGGAGTTGGCTGCCCTGCCCCAAGACATAGCCGGAAAAAGCTGGAGCAAACGCGTGCTGCACAACTGTGGCGGGTTCAACTTCGAACAACTCGTCATCCGAAACTACGCTACAGACATGCAGGCCACGCTGGAGCAAAACCGGTTTGGCGCAGAGGTGTTTTCGTTTTACAAAAACTCCAACGATCCCATCCAGTTTACGGCGTACGAACAGATGGTCGACCTGGTGAACAGCGGTGTGGCCCTGTGGATGATTTACGGGCACTCGGCGGCATTTGCTGTTGACTTTGACATTGGCACCGTCAATTCATACAACAACAAGAACCGTTACCCGATCATGATGGTCAACGGTTGTTTTTCCGGCAGGTGCTCGGCACCGCAAAAAGGACTGGGCGAGCAGTATGTATTGGCGAAAGACCGGGGTGCCATCGCGTACATGGCCTCGGTCAACTACAGTTTTATCGATGCGTTGTACACCTACGGCAAACAGGTGTATGTGCGTGCCGGTGGTGAAGACTACGGCAAAGGCATCGGCGTGGTGATGCAAAACACCATCATCGATTTGCAAAAAAGCAATTACAGCGCTTTGGTGGCCATTTTGCATCAATATTTATTGCAAGGTGATCCGGCAGTACAATTGTACAGCCATGTTGGAGCAGATTATCTCATTGACCCCCAGACGGTTCGGATTGAACCCAACCCGGTGGGTTTGGAAGCCGACAACTACCGCGTTTCTTTTGACGTGCGCAACATTGGCGAAAACACCGGAGGGCCGCTCAGCATTCACCTCGAACAGGGTTTGCCCGACAATACCGTGCTCAACCGCCTGACGGATACCATACCGGCTCCCGCCAACCGCGTGGCCTTGTCGTTTGAGGTACCCAATGCCGGCAGCAAACCCGGCTTGAACCGTTTTTTTGCTGAAATTGACCGCGAAAACACGCTTTCTGAACTGCCAGGCTCGGCGGAGCTGAACAACAACCTCGTAGATGCATCGGGCACTAAAGGCATTGACGTGTATTTTTATGCCAACGATGTACAAGCGCTGTACCCGGAAGCGTATGGCATAGTGGACAAGGCCAATGTCACGCTCAGGGCGTCCACGTACAGCGTGACGGCCCCCGTGCAGCGATATTTGTTCGAATTGGATACCACGTTTCGGTTTGACAGTCCGTTCAAAAAAACCAATGTGCTGCAGCAAGCGGGCGGTCTGTTATCGTGGAAACCCAATGTAACCTGGTCTGACAGCACGGTTTACCACTGGCGGGTCGCCCGCGACAGCTTAGTGAACGGGGTGGTGCCCTGGCGAACCCGCTCGTTTGTGTACCTGCCTGGCAGCAAGCCCGGCTGGAATCAATCGGCCTACGGTCAATACAGGGACGATCAGCTGATCAACCTCCGCACAGATGACCCCGCTCAGGAAATTGCATTCTCGGACAATGCAGCCAACCTCATCATCAGCCTCGCTTATCGGAACGCCAACCGCTACATGGGTTTCCAGAACAGTTACTACGAAGGCTTTTACGGCGACTACGGCTGGAACATCCGCGGCATCCAAAAAGGCGCAGGCATTACCATGCTCGATCCCACAACGGGCAGGTTTATCCTCAACCCTCCCGGCAGCCCCTGGAACACCGATACCGTCAGTGCCAAGTTCTTTTTCTGGTTCAATGTACAGGACTCCCTTCAGCGCATCGCCATGATGGACTTCATAGAAAACGAGATACCAGACGGCATCCTGACGGGCATCATCGCGTTCAACAATACCGTAGATTCAGTGGGTTATGATCCGAGAGCCTGGGCCAAAGACTCCATCTCTTACGGCAAAAACCTGTTTCAAGTGCTGGAAGCCCAGGGTGCCAAGGATGTCCGCCTGTTGACGCAATACACCAAGTCGCCCTGGCCGTATGGATTTGTATTTCGAAAAAATGAACCGACGTACGCCTCCACGGACACGTTTGTGGTCAATCCGGTCAATACATTTGAGGTACGTGGCACTTTTTTGGCCAAATGGCCCACCGGGGCGCTGGAGACTCCCCTGATTGGCCCGGCCAAACGCTGGGGGAGTTTGCACTGGAAACCCGGCATCCCGGATGATCCCAAAGAGTATGGAGTGGTGCGCCTGTATGGTGTCCGGGATGCACAAACGACCGATACCCTGTTGATGGAATTTGACCAGGGGACAGACACCAGCCTGAGTGCAATTTCGGTGGTCGATTTCCCCCACTTGCGCCTGCGGTACGACGCCCTGGATTCCATGAACAGAACCTATACCACCATCGGATACCTGCGCGTGTTGTACGACGGCATTCCGGAGGGTGCCATGGATCCTGCTGCCGGTTTGGATTTTTACACCGACACTTTGCCTCAAGGAGAAATTATGCGCGCCCGCATGCCGTTTGTAAACGTGTCGGATATGAAAATGGACAGCCTTCTGGTGCAGTACCGGGTGCAAGACGCCAACAACGTGCAAAAAACAGTGGTGGCCCGCAACCCACCGCTAAACAGCGGCGACACCCTGATGACCGCCGTGGAGTTTGACACCCGTTACCTGAGTGCCGGCCCGCAACGCCTGTTGATCGACGTGAATCCCAACGACGACCAGCCAGAGCAGTTCCATTTCAACAACGTGTGGATCAAAGACTTTTTTGTGGCCCGCGACGACCGGAATCCGCTGCTGGACGTGACGTTTGACGGCGTACACATCTTAGACGGCGATCTGGTGTCGCCCTCGCCGGAAATCATGGTCAGCCTGAAAGACGACAACCCGTATTTGCCCATGACCGATACCTCCACTTTTTTTGTAAGTTTGCAAAGACCCGATGGCAGCGTGGCACCGTTGTCGTTTCTCGATCCGGAACTGCGTTTTTACCCCGCTGACCCCGGACAGTTACCCAAAAAGAACACCGCGCGCCTGGAATGGCGGCCACGGTTTACGGAAGACGGAAACTACCGTTTATTGGTCAACGGGCGGGATGCGACGGGCAATGAATCGGCTGATCTGGATTATGCCATCGGTTTTTCGGTGGTGACGCAGGCGGCTTTGGGCAACATCCTGAACTACCCAAACCCGTTTTCTACTTCCACCTGCTTTGTGTACACGATGACGGGCGACGAGCCACCAGCGCGTTTCAACCTGCAAATCATGACCGTGAGCGGGCGGGTGGTGCGCGAGATCACGCAGGCCGAGTTTGGCTATTTCCGAACGGGCACCCACCAGAGCGACTATTGTTGGGATGGCAAGGATCAGTACGGCGATCAATTGGCCAACGGCGTGTATCTATACCGGATCATGGCCAAAAAAGCGGATGGCAGTGAGTACCCCATCCGGGAAGATGCCCGCATTGACGGCTTTTTCAAAAATGGCTTTGGGAAAATGGTGTTGATCCGCTGATGCATGCTCCATGAGCAGCAGTACCGAAGCGGGGTTCGGTGGTCTTTTGCGGGTACGGGTGCGGTTGCCGTGCTGCAGTTGTTGCAGTTGGCGGTTTTCGCCCGCATTGCCGGCCCGCAGGCGGCTGGTGAATTTGCGCTGGTGGCGGCGTTGGTGTCTATGGGTTTGCCCCTGGCAGAAGCGGGTATTGGGCAGGCAGTGGTGCAAGCGGATGGACTTCGGAGGGATCACGTGCTCAGCTTGCTGGTGCTGAGCAGTGCCTGGAGTGCCTTGTTGTACGTACTGCTGTGGTGGCTTTCGCCGGGGTGCCTTTCTTTGTTTGAACGCAGCGATTTGGCAGGACAGGCCCGTTTGCTGGGGGCTACCTGGCTTTTTGCCCCCTTGCAGGTGTTGTGCACGGGTATGCTGCAGCGTGCTTTTCGGTTTGATGTGTTGGCGCGTACAGAAACGACCTCCTGGTTGTGCGCTGTTGGGCTGGTGATTTGGCTGGCGCTGGACGGCTGGGGGAGTTGGGCCATGGCCGTTGGATTCAGCGTGCGGCAGGCCATAGCAACACTTGGCATGGTGTGGGCTTTGGGCGCTGCTTACTCCGGCTCTTTTGTTCGGTTTGCTCGATGGAAAGACTTGCGGTCGATGTTTCATTTCGGGTGGATAGAAACGATGATGCGGTTAGCCGATCAATGGTCGAATAATTTGGACAAGGCCATTGTGGGTCGGTTTTTGGGCGCTGAAGTGCTTGGTATGTACAACTTAGGGTACACTTTTTTGGCCATGCCCACCGGCCGGTTGGGTTACATGGTTTCTCGGGTGACTTTTCCTGTTTTTGCCCGCCTGCGGAATGACCGGGGCGGTTTAAACGCGTTTTTTAGGGAAGCCACGCTCGATATTGTGCACCTGTTGTTTCCCCTGTATGCATTGGCCTTTGCGCTTGCGCCTGAAATCATACAGACTGTTTTTGGCGATGTGTGGATGGAATCGGTTCCCATCGTGCGCATTTTTTGTGTGTTGGGGTTTGTGCGTACTGTGGGGGTACCCATACCGCAATTGTTGCGCGGCCTGGGCAAACCCCGGTGGGCGTTGTACTGGCTGTTGGGCATGACCGCAGCATCGAACCTGGCGTTGTGGTGTTTTTTGAGCGCAAAGCCTACCGGGATGGCCGCCGCCTGGAGTCAGCTTTTGGTTCAGGGGCTTTTAGGCTTTTGGGGATACCGCTGGTTGACAAGCTGGTGTGGCGTGTATGCAACCGATGCCTGGATGGCCTCGCTGAAGATCGGGTTAATGGTTTTGGTGCCGTTATTGCTGTGTCTTGGTTTTGAATGGTGGCATATTCCTTGGGCATGGATATACAAAACGGGCATTTTTGGGTCTTTTCTATGCTGGTTTGTGTGGACAGGCCCGGCCGGCACCCATTTGAAAAAGTTTTTGTAACTATTCGGTACACGCCTCCGGCAAGCATTTTTCTTGCCATTGCTGGCGTCCTCGCCAGCAATAAACGATCATATAATTTTCTTTCGCACAGATGTTACACAGATGTAAAAACACAGATGTTACACAGATGTCCATGCGGTCATTATTCTGCTGTAAATTTGGCCAATATTTAATTTATAAAATTTAAAGTTGGCAAATCTGTGTAACATCTGTGTTTTTGCATCTGTGTAACATCTGTGTGAAAAAACACCTGGCGCAGCCAGCATATCTCTTGCCATTCCTGGTGCCCTCGCCAGTCATAAACGGAACAAAAAGCACCTCCGCAACGCCTCACCGCCGCACCACCACCTTCTCCGAAAACACCGCCCCCCGCGCCTGCCGGATCATCAAAAAATACACGCCTTCCGGTAAATGGGCCACCGATATAGATGGCATCCATTGATCGCTGATGTACACGATGCGGCCGAGGGCGTCGGTGAGTTGCACGGAAGTTACGTGTTCCGGCGTGGGCAGGTTGAGGTAGAGGATGTCCTGCGCCGGATTGGGGCGGATTTGCGGGGTGGCCCCCACCCAGGCTTCCGTGGTGGGCGTTATGCCGAGGGTGTCGCAGGGGGGATTACTGAACCAAAGGTTGAAACGGTAATTTGGTAAATGGGGCAGGGTGCGTACACCTGTTACGGGCAGTTTGACCCCCTGAGCCTGAAAATCGATATCGTCCTTAAAATAGCTGTCGGGGCTTTTTATCACGTGCAAATGCCTGGCACGAGAAGGGATGTTGCCATAAATCATGTCGTCGGGGCCATTTACAAGGTGGTGAAAGGTATTGCCCCGCACATCATACGGGCTTTGATTATAAGGGTCAATCGAAAAACGCATGGTGTCTAAAACTTGCCAGGCTAGCACATCAACACGGAACAGCACATTTTGGGAAGTGGCGTACAAATACCGTCCTGTAGACGAAAAAGCCAAACCGCCGCCAGGAATCCAGTGGTCAGGTGCCGCAAATTCGAGGGGGTCTTGAATCACGCCGGTGCAGGTGTTAAACCTGAACACCGTAAGCTTGCAATCGCCCCAATTGGCTATGTGTCTCCCGACAGGGGAGGCGGCCGTTGCCATATATTTCTCGCAATCGGGCAAAACAAGCGATTGATTTTGTGGCGCTTGTGCTTCAATGCCCTGTGGCGACAACAAGAATGTATGCCAGGTTCTGTTGCCAAATTCGGGCACTATGACCCACCAGTCCCGACGGTTGCCATGCCTCATGGCGGTAAAAGAGCCCAAATCGCCGTCCATCAGCACGTTATTTTTAGAGACAACATCCCCCATTCCATTTTGCAGCGACATGTCTACAATGGAATAATACAGCGGCCCCAATTGCAATTTGCGCACCGGATCATTAGATGCTCCCATGTGGAACAGGTAATAGCGGCTGCTGTCGCCAGGATCGGGCAGCACCATGGCGCCCTGAGGCACTATGTACCCTTTGGACGAACACACCAGGTCGCTGATTTCACCGGGGTTCAACTCAGCGCCATTGGGCATTACTTCGTGGTTGCGGTTGGCTATTGAACAGCCATTGGTGTAAAAAAGCAGATTGCCGTTTTTGTCGGACATGGTCGCGACCGTGCTTTCAAAATTGAACGCCAGCGTCGTCTGTTCTACAATGACCGTGCTGTCCTCAAAAAGAAGCTGGGCATGGCCATAACCGGGCACGCCCGGAAACTCATCATATCCTGTAAACCAGGTGTGGTCATACATTTGACCGAAAAGGACTTGCTGTGTCAACAAGATGAGCGCGAGTAAATATAGCTTTTTCAAGTTCATTTGAGTTTATTTTGAAGGATTATTGTTTGTTTTCCCCTGCGGACTGCTCAGAAGCCTCTTGGGCCTGAAGTCTTCGAGTCTGCATTTGCTTTATGGCCATTTGTGCTGCATTGGGCGGCACGGCCCGTGGTTTATCGGAACCGGAGCGGCTTTTCCCGATGGGTGGAAGCATGGTGTATCCAGCCGGTTTATCCACAGTGGGCGGATAATAATCCGTCTTTTCAAAGCCGTCGCCCGGCCGCTGTCCGTTGACGGTATCGCAGGGCGAACCTTCCCATTCGCCGAGGCGGTAGTTGGGATACTGGCACATGGTGCCGCTGTTGAACTTGGGCAAATCCACGCCGTGTTGCTCCAGATCAGCGCTGTGCCCCGGCAGGCTGGGTTCGTGGATCACATGTAAGGATAGGGTACCGTTGGTGGTGGCGTAATAGATTTTACCATCGAGCGCAAGATTTGGGTTAAAAAAACCGGTGACAAATGGATCGAAAGGAGAAGCATACCCGTCAAAGTAGGCAATGGTATCAAAAGAAGCACTGATGTCGGGCGATAGAACATCAAGCACGGTTACCGTTTCAAACGAAGACAGGTACAAATGCCGTGAATCGGCGGCAAACACGGTAGCAAACCCGAAAAATGATTCATCGGCAAAGGGCAGCACGCGCTGGTTGCTGAGTGTGCCGCTGCAACGGTCAAAATCGAAGATATACAACCCGTTGAGTCCGTCGCAACGCACGTAGGTGCGTCCGTCGGGCGACATGTCGTTGACCGACTGGTACTCCCGCCCGGGAAAATGAAACGGCATTTGTGTTTCGATGGGGCCGTGAACGCCCTCAGGGTCAAGCAAAAACGTGAAGACGTTGGGGGTAGACAGTTCACCGGCGATGACCCACCAGTCGCGCCCGTTGCCGTGTTTTACCGCCACCGGATCTATGTAATCATTTCCGGCGGGCAACAGCACCTGGTTTTTTTTGGTTACCTCGCCCAAGCCGTTGTTTCCGTTCATGTCAACCACCGTGTAATAAAATGGGGAACTAATAGCCGTTGTGTCGTTGATGTCGGCCGCCATGTGGAAAAAATAATACTGGTTGTGTTGCCCGGGCGCAGGCAGCGCAAAGCAAAAGGGGCCATTTGGATAAGAATCCTTTTGCCATGACAACCAGAAGTATCCCGGGTTAATGGTGTCGCCATTCAGCATGATGTTGTGGGTGGTGTCGCGTATGGATATGCCATTGGAGTAAAAAGCCAATTGACCAGTAGAATCACTGCAAATACCGCAGTAAAAGTTCATGTCTATTTTCTGCTTGTCAGGTTTTATCAGCGGAGGGTTCATGTTGAAATTGATGCTCGCACCTCCCAGAAGGGGATCATTATTGGTAGTGAAGTAACCAAAAAGCATGTTGGCATCGTGTTTTTGCGCCATAACCATTCCGGGCAATAGGGCAAACATTAAGAGAAATAATTGTTTTATGTTCATAAAAGAAGTGAATTATGGGGTGAAAAAGCAGAAAAGGATCACGGTACAGGTTATGACCACTCTTAAATACTTGAATAAAGCTGACATGGTACAATGATTTTTTGTGGGGTACTTGCAGTGCATTGCAAAGTTGCAGCCTTTACCCCCAAAAAGGCAAGGGGGCTTAAAAATATTTGTGGCACGGCTGAAAATCAGGATTTTATTCGGAATAGGAGGCTTTTTTTTCACGCAATACCGCGTTTAATCTTTCAAAATAGACAGCCAGCCGACAAATATTCCTTAATCCGTTAATTTAGTTAAAGTTTGTATATTAAGCCAATGTATTAAGTTAATGTGAAGTTGGGGGTTTTGCTTGTATTGGTCATTTTTTGCCCTTGCTGCGTCCTCGCCGGCAGTGAACGATCATATTATTTTCTTTCGCACAGATGTTACACAGATGTAAAACACAGATGTTACACAGATGTCCAAGCGTTAATTGTCCTGGGGTAAATTTGGCCGATATTCAATTCATAAAATTTAAAGTTGGCAAATCTGTGTAACATCTGTGTTTTTGCATCTGTGTAACATCTGTGTGAAAAAACACCTGGCGCAGCCAGCATATCTCTTGCCATTCCTGGTGCCCTCGCCAGTCATAAACGGAACAAAAAGCACCTCCGCACCGCCTCACCGCCGCACCACCACCTTCTCCGAAAACACCGCCCCCCGCGCCTGCTGTTGAATCATCAAATAATACACGCCTTCCGGCAAATGCACCAAGGATATTGATGGCATCCACTGATCGCTGCTGTACACCACCCGGCCGAGGGCGTCGGTGAGCTGCACGGAGGCCATATGCTCGGGTGTGGGCAGGTCGAGGTAGAGGATGTCCTGCGCCGGATTGGGGCGGATTTGCGGGGTGGCACCCACCCAGGCTTCCGTGACAGGGTTGATGCCAAGGGTGTCACATGGGGAGCCGGGAAGGTCGAGGAGGCGGTAGTTGGGGAATTGAGGTAGCGTGCGCGACGAGTATTTGCCCAAAAAAATACCTTTGGATCGGAAATCCAGGTTGCTAAGGTCGTCGGTTTGGTTGAAGGAGGCCATGTAACGGCTTCGGTGGGTGCTGTTGGCGTACAAGCGCCCGTCGGGTCCGGCCTGCAAGAGTCCCAGACTAACGCCAATGGTGCTTTCTGATGGCACGAGCGTGTCCAACACAGGCGCAGCGTCCTTGAGGTTAGCCGTGAGTACAGCCAATTGTTCGGTGACAAATAGTTGTTTTCCACTGGGAGAAAACGCCACACCGCCGCCGCCGAACACATAATCAGGCCGTTGCATCTCCACGGGGTTGCTCAGGGTACCAGTGCAGCGGTCAAAATCGAATACCACCGTTCGGCAGTTTTGGGTCCGGGCAAACTTGCTGCCATCGGGCGAAAACACGCAGGAGCCGTTTCGGGGACAGTTGGCTATGGGGCCGATTTGCTGAAATGGATACGTCAGTACCTCGCCAGGGCGAAAGAGGAAACGCACGTACACGTTGTTGTTGCGCAGGGGCACAAGCAACCACCAATCGCGTCCATTGCCGTGGCGCACTGCGCTCAGTGCGTCTATACCCATGTTGGCGACTCCCATATCGGTGTTGACCTCCACAAGTTGCCCTTGTCCGCCGTTGGCCGCCATATCCACGATGGTGAGGTACAGCGGCGAAAAAGTCCATTTTTGTTCCACATCGTATTGAGCACCGAGATGGAAGACGCCAAACCGCTGGTCGTTTCCGGGCATGGGGAGTATGAGTACGCCTTGGGGCACGGGGTAACCAATATCGGCGCACACCAGATCGTGCACAACTCCTGTGTTGATTGCCTGTGCTCCGCCGGCACTGCGGATGGTGTCGCCTTGGGCATTCACCACGACGCAGCCGTTGGTGGCGAACAGCAGCTTGCCCTCAGCGTCGCATATCGCTGCCGAGGTGTTGTCAAAATTGAGCACCCAGTCTAAGGGTGCGGTGGTAGCGCCGGAAGACTCGAAGCGCAGGGCGGCATTACCGTAAGCGCCCTGGCCGGGGTACTCGTGGAATCCGAAGGGCCATACAGCGTCGTGTTGCTGGGCGTGCAGGGTGGCGCAGCAGCATAAGGCGGCCAGAAATGCTGTGGTATTGAGTGTTTGCATGGGTATCGATATTAGTACTGAATGTCACCAGCGTATGTTTTGTCAAAAAGGCTACCAGGCACTGCCCAACTCACTCCGCCCGCATCTGCCGCAGGGCTTCTTCCCAGGTAATAACCCCCTTTTCGGCCAAAGCCCGCAAAGTAATGTGCTTGGGATTGGCCGGATCAAAAGGGTCTTCGGGTATGGGCGGGGGCGATAGGCGAAGCCGCTCCAGCACATCGGGCGGCGGTACTTGTTTTTGCGGATGAAAACGCGCCTCCCGCTCTAAAAAAGCCTCGTACGATGTTTTTACAAAGCCCGGCGGCGGATTTTGCAACTGGATGGTGTCGCAAGGTGAACCCTCCCATGCGCCGAGGCGGTAGTTGGGGAAGTAGCAGACGGTTTTGCTGTTGTAGCGCGGCAGTTTTACACCGTGGTTCTCTAAATCGCTTATGGCCCCAGGGAGGTTAGGCCGATTCGTAACATGCATATATGAAGTACTGCCCGAAGTCGCCCTATATATTTTATCATCGGCCCCCAGCTGACCAAAAAAATACCTGGTCAAAAAGGGCGGATCTGGATCGGAAAACAAATCATACTGCTGCACGGTATCCATGCGTGAATAACTGAGGATGCCGTCGCTCAGGTCAAATTGAATGACGGTGGAGCGGTTGTCGGAGACATACAACTTTTTGGAATCCGAAGAAAATATAGCCGAGCCGCTGCACACAAAATAGTCGGGCACTTTGGCTAAAAACTGGTGGCTGGATAGTTCGCCGGTGCAGCGGTTGAAAAAGAAGAGGTTAAGTCCATTATTGGCATCGCATCGTAAATACCATGTGCCGTCAGGAGAAAAAATACAATTAGAGCCAGCCTCTTCGGCAATGGGAAAGTTAAGGGTGGTTAATTGTTCCAAAGGCCCCACAATACCAACTTCTGTTATTAAAAATTTTATTACCTTAGGTGTATTCTCAACACCAGCAATCAACCACCAATCTCGCCCATTAGCATGTTTAACAAAAGAAGGCCAAATAATGTCAACATCCATACTCTCAACTAATATTATATTCTTTTCCAGAACCTTCCCTAAATTATTATTAATACTAAGATCAATCAATGAATAATACAATGGTGTGATTAACAGATTATTATTGACGAATGAAGCAGCAGAATGGAAAAGATAATATTGATTATATTTACCTGGCTTTGGAATCGAAAACCCACCAATTGGGTTGGGATAGCCTGAGTCTTTAAAATTGTTCCAAATAGATAGTGAGCCAGGATTAATAGTATCACCGTTTTCCATTAAACTATGTTCATCATTATAGATTCTTATCCCATTGGAATAATATAATAGATCACCAATTGAATCTGAGCAAATAGAACAAAAATTACCAAAATTCATACTCAAATTCTTTTTGGATACTCTAAATGGCGACTGCTCAAAATTTAGAAACATTCCACCAAAAACACCTGACGTATCATTATTATTGGGATTGCCATACCCCATAACCCATTGATAATCGTGTTTTTGAGCAAAAATAGCAAAAGGCGCCAAAATAAATAAAAGCAGCAGTGGTTTCATTTTTTAAAAATATAAATAGCCCGCTCCGTGTGCAATTACACAGAGCGGGCATGGGTTAGAAAAAGAATTAGCGGCTAATCAGTACTTTCTTGACCTGAACAGGCTGCTGATCAATGCGAATAGACAGGGTGTACATACCAGCAGGCAAGCCAGCTGAATTCACGTAGGTATCAATACCCATCAAGTTTTCATCGCGTACAATCTGGCCCAGCGCATTAACCAACGTCAATCGACCCTGGGTAAATGCTGTACCCACGCGCAACACAAAGTGGTCTTGTGCAGGGTTGGGCAGTACTGAAATACCTGCTGCGGGGTTTGTCTCGTCTGAATCTCCGATGCTCCGCGCGCTGCTGCTGCACAAGGTAGAATCCACATACCCCGCGTTCCCCACCATCATGCGCGCCAGCACCACGCCGTAGCCGCCGAAGTAGCGGCATTGGCCAGCTATCATTTCAAGGGTGTCGGTTTGGGCTTCTGCAGGTACGTTACCGGTAGACAACAGGTTCAGCTGTATGTCCAGCACCTGCTTCATGTAGCGTTCGTGGGTGTTGGCGGGGGTCATGGTGGCAAGTGTTGTAGCAGCGGTGGCGGCCGCAGTGCGCCGTTGTACGGTCACGGTAGAGTCCAGCAGGTTGTATGCTGTTTGCTGGCTGATCAGCAGGTTCATCAGCGAATCGCGTTGGGCCAGCAGTTGAGCCTCCCCGGTGGTGCTCGTCAATTGCCCGATTTGCGCATCTTTGGCGGCTACCTGTACCAGCAAGGCGCTGAGGCTGTTGTACGCAGTGGTGAGCTGGCCCAATTGGGTGGCGTCTGGCCCCGCATTTTCCACGGCGCGGTAGGCAGTGTAGAGCTTGCCAAGGTTGCCGCTGCTTTGGGCTGTGTGCCAGGTATTGGCAGCAGCGTTGGTGCTGAGCAATCCAGTTTCTTCGTTCAGGTGTCGGTACAAGCGAAATCCAGCCTCCCAGGTGGAAGCGGTATAGCCGTCGTAAGCCGGGAAGGAATCCTGCAGCACCCGTTCGTCGCCTTTGGTCAGTTCAGTATCGTCGCAGCAAGTGGTCACGGAGCAGGGGTAATCTTCCAGAGGGAGACCAGCTTGGCTCTGAAACCAGTAGTCATTGTCCGAAACCCCACCAATGCTGCGCGGATTGGCCCATGAAATGGACGTCTGGTCAGTATTCCGGATGAAAAACTTGGACATCTCTACAAAGAGTAGATCGTTCAGACTACTTGAATTAAACCCCACAAACGCAAAATTCCCTTCCAGCGACGCAGTGCCGTACCATTCATTTCTGTTGTTTTTTTGCTGTCCCGTGATGGCGTCGGCACTCAGCCGCAGGCCGCTGCGGTGGTTGCGTATGGCGTTGTACACCAGGTCGGTAGCGTCGCAATTTTGGCCTTCGAAGCCAATGCCGGTGCGCAGGTAGTTTACGTCGTTGCAAGAAATGAGGTTGGTGCCCGATTCGTACACGCTGATGCCCGCGCTTGTTTTGGTGGCGGCGTAGGCAAGCGTAGATCCGGTGAGGATGTTTTCGCGCACGGTCAGCTGTCTACAGTTTTCGAAGCGCATGCCTGTGTAGTCCTTGGTTGTTGTGCTTTTGGAATCGTTGTCGGTTACGTCGTTGTCGGAAATCATCGCTTTTTGGATGTTGCGGAGGAACAGGCCGCCCGTTTTATAGGTGTTTTGGGCGTCCTTGTCGCTGTTCACAAACGTGTTGTTGGTGATGTTCGAGTTGTTGAAAATGGTGGTCGGCAAATCGGCATCGATCAGTACCCCATATCGATCCACGTTTGACAAGGGCGAGAATACCCCTGTTACGTCCAAGAACTGGTTGTTGTTAATGTTCAGGTTATTGACGGGCAAAAAGCCCCAGTCTAAATAAATGCCGTTGCCGGTGTACTGGTCGAAATAACAGGAGTCAACCCGAACATTCACTGGTGTAGGTCCAAAAAAGGATGATTTATAATGCACGCCGGTGCGAATAGCACTGGTCTTTACATTGGTCACGTCTATGCTGCCGTGGTCAATGCTGATGCATCCTTCTGTGTCTTGAAAAGTAGACACAGACAGCACGCCCGAACCCAATCCTTTGATGGTGGCTGTGTTGGTAGATACCGCATCGTTATTGATGACAATTCCGTACCCTATTTCAGTGTCGGTCGGGTCGCCAATTTCAGTAAAAATGGAATTGACTACTGTAAAGTTGGACAATTCAGCGTAAACACCGGCGGCCCTGAATGCATTAGAGGTGTTGACTTTTTTGTACTCGGTGAATACATTGATCCCCTGGGATTCGTTGCCAATGGTGATCTGCGACACACGCTTCAGTTGAATGCCGTACAGGCAGACAAAAGGGATAACGGGATTGGTTATCGACGGTGGATCAACCGAGCCGTCGAAATCATTTCCACTAATGCCACCTGACAGCAGGTTAATGTTGGCCACTGCGGCACCGTTGCCCAATCGGATGCCGATGTGATTCTTTTTGAACCGGTTATCGACGGCTGAAATGCCGGATGGCGTGGTGCTTGAACCTGCTTCCATGGTGACAGCCGAAAAAGCGTCTTCAATACCGTTGTCCTCTAAACGAATACGACCACCGGGCCGGACGTTGATGCCCGCCCACAGGGTACTGCAGCCGTGTAAGTAGGACTCCGTTATAGACAGCTCTTTTCCTGCGCTCACGTCTAATCCGGCACTTTGAAGGAAGACAATTTCCGAGTTGCTGGCGAAAATGTAATCCTGGTTAAACGTGATGACTCCATTGACAATGACATATTGGGCAGTGGTTGCTGCGCTGCCGGGCGGCAACAGGATGGGTGCGCCGGTGGGGTTGTTGTTCGTATAGAGCTGTTCGATGGTGAAATTTCCGTTGATGCACTTGTAGTTGGCGGGGGACGAAAAGGTAAGGCAACTATTGCTGATGCCGCATGTTGTTTGTCCGGATAGATTGAGCGGTATTGTGCTTATCAGCATGTAAAAAGCTAAGCAACAAGTGAAAAGAGAAATTGATTGTTTATTTCCAAATAAAAATTGGAAATTACCCCCCCCCGTGTCGCTTTTATGCTGCGAGGCTGTTGGGGTTGGTTGAAAAAGGAAATGTCTCATTGTGTTGGTTTTGGAGTGCAGCGCTTTTGAAGCATGGCTACACAGTGTGTAAAAAGAGAGTGTCTACCTTTCAGAAGACCTACACGGAGGATTAAAAAAAGCCCAAAAACAAAACCCGCTGTAGCCGTTTCGAACCGACCGTGGCGTGTACCGCTTATGGGGTACTTGCAGTGTATTGCAAAGTTGCAGCCTTTACCCCCAAAAAAGCAAGGGGGGTGACGATATTTGTGGCACAGCCCTAAAAAAACAAGTTTTTATTTGGCAAAATAGGCTTTTTAGCACACGATTCTGCATTTAACCCCTCAAAATAGACAGCCAGCCGACAAATGTTCTGAATTTGTTGATTTAGTTAAAGTTAATATATTTAGTTGATGTATTAAGTTCATGTAAAGTTGAAGGGTTTTGCTCGTATTGGTCATTTTGGCCGTAGTTGGCGTGCGCTCTTGCCAGGGCCAGTGTCCTCGCCAGCCATACACGGTGGAATGAGCGGCTCCCAATGCAGCTTGGCAGCAGTTGTGGTCGTTTACTTGCATGCAGACAAGCAACAACCGTATATTTACCCAATGAACAGATGGCTTTTTTTGATGCTTTTACAAACAGCGACCCTTTCTGCGCAAACGCCCCGGCTGAATAAATACTGGGTAACCTTTTCCGACAAAAACAACTCGCCGCATTGTGTGTGCAGGCCAACGGAACTGCTGTCGGCCCGTGCGCTGGAGCGCCGAGCCAAAGCGGGCATTCCGCTTGACGAAACAGACCTGCCCGTAAACCCCGCATACGTAGAGGGCCTCCAGGCAAAAGGTGCCCGTATACACCTCACCTCGCGCTGGCTGAATGCCGCTGCGGTCATAGCCGACTCCCTGACAGCCACGCTGCTAAACACTTTGGCGTTTGTGGATTCGGTACAATATGTGGGCCCCGACCTGCGCATCCGCAATGTGCCCAATCCGGCACCCAAAATACGCATGCCGCGCAACGACTTACCTAAACAGCCCAATCCGGATAACCCGTACGGCTATTCGGGCATGCAAAACAGCCTGCTGAACCTGCCGCTGTTGCATTTTGCGGGACATCGGGGGCGCGGCATTTGGGTGGGGGTAATGGACGGCGGCTTCACGGCTGCCGACGTGCTGCCGTTTTTTGACAGCGTTGCAAACGATGGTCGGCTGATGGTGGCGCGCGATTTTGTGGAGCGCGATGAGTACGTGTATGAAGCGGCCACACACGGCACGTCGGTGCTGTCGGCCATGGCGGCCAACGTTCCCGGCTTTTTGGTGGGCGGCGCGCCCGACGCTGCGTATTTTTTGTTTAAAACGGAGGACACCGGCGGCGAATTCCCGATCGAGGAGTGCAACTGGGTGGCTGCTGCGGAATATGCCGACAGCATGGGCATAGACATCATCAACGCGTCGCTGGGGTATACGTCATTCAACGATCCTGCGCTGAGCCATGCGTTTGGGACGCTAAACGGCCGCACGGCGATCGGTTCCCGTGGTGCTTCCATCGCTGTACAAAAAGGCATGGTGGTGTGCAACAGTGCGGGCAACTCGGGCGACGAGCCCTGGAAGCACATCGGTGTGCCCGCCGACGCACCCGGCGTTATTGCTGTGGGCGCATTGGATTACGATGGCTCCCGGGCCTCGTTCAGTTCGTTTGGGCCCACATCCGACGGCCGCATCAAACCGGACCTGTGTGCACCGGGCTTGCAGGTGGTGGTGGCGGGCAGCAAAGATTTTGAGTTGGGCATGTCCAGCGGCACGTCTCTCGCGTCGCCCATGCTGACCGGGGGTATAGCGGCGCTGTGGAGCGCTTTTCCGGAAAAGACCGCTGCCGAAATTGTAGATGCCGTGTACGCTTCGGCGGATCAGTACGATCGGCCTGATGTGGAGCGCGGGTACGGCCTACCCGATTTGTCGAAAGCATGGGGCACACTGGGCGGGTTTGTGTACGATGGGGATTTCATCAACAATGCCCGCAACGGTTTTTTTGCCTCTGACCCACGGGCGGGTACGTTGACCTTCTGGAGCATGGCACCGTTGAGTGAGCCCACCGCTGTGTACATGAAAAACATCCTTGGGGAAAGCATTCCGGTGGCTTTTAAGCACCATCTACACCGTGTGGGGCGCATTGAACTGGAAGGGTTGTCGGATTTACCGGCGGGAACATACACATTGACCTGTGTAACGCCCGGCGGCGCGGTGCCGTTTATGGGCCTGGTGTGGCATTGAGGGTTTAATATAGGCTACAAAAAAAATGAACAGCAAGCAGCAAAAGCAAACTGCACGGTGTCTAATCACCAAACCTTTATGCGATGCGTTCATTTTGCTGCATGCTGTCCCTGATCGTTGCTTTCCTCGGAAATACGCACGTTGTGTATGGCCAGGGCAACCCCTGCCAGCCCCCCATTCCGCCCACCATTTACCCTTCGATTACCTTATGCGCCGAAAAAGTGCCTTATTCTTTGCCCTGGGGCGATCTGGCTACTTCGTCCGGGGTATATTCGGTGACGTTTACTTCGGTGAATGGCTGCGACAGCGTTGTCCGGCAAAACATCATTGTGAAGCCGCCCATTGTTCGAAATCTGGGCACCTTTTCCTCCTGCACCAGCGACTGCGTCACGGTTTGTGGAGAAACGTTTTGTTACGAGGGCACCTATTCCGTGGTTTGCACCTCTTATTTGGGGTGCGACAGCCTGGTATATTTTACCCTGTATCCAACCGGTGTCCCCAGGGGTGGTGTGGTATACGAAGATTTGAATGGAAACGGCCAAAGAGACCCCAACGAGTCCTTTTTGAGTGGTGTAGCAGTGCATACCAGTTCCGGACAGGTGCAGGTGACCAACGCACAGGGTAAATACAGCTTTCCGGCTTTAAATTTTAACGACACCCTGTATATCCCCAATCCACCCAACAATTCGCCTGGAACCATACCTGCACAATTTTTCTGGAACCCCAACCCGTCCGTTAATGGTTGCATTGATTTTGGGGTATTGCCGCCCGATGCGTCGGCCACCGGATTGGTATTTATGGATATGAACACCAACGGCATATTTGATTTCAACGATATGAAGTTGAATCAGGTTGGCGTGACAGCGACCGGTCAAACACAGCGCCTTACGGGCATTACGGGCGAGTATTCCTTTAACGGACTGCAACAGGGTGACACCATTCAGGTCGTTTTGCCCACAAACGCATCGGCTTCAACACCCGCATTTTATCTCTATGACACCAGCCAGTTGTACCATTATAATTTTGCGCTTACGCCTGGCAATTCGCCCGTGAATGGTTATGTGTTTCTGGACTACAACATGAACGGCGTGAAAAACGCCGGAGAACCCAATATTCCCGGCATTTCCGTGTACACCAGCAGCGGCGCCATGACCACCACGAACGCGTCGGGCAATTATACCCTCTCCAGCGTGCCCAATGGCGACACCATCCGGGTGGTTGTGCCCGGCCCGCCCTCCGTGAGCATACCGGATTTCAGGGTATTCTCCTTTGGCAACACCAATTCGGTTAACTTTGGCATTACGCCATCTGTCCCAAAATATGATTTGTCGGTAACCCTGGGTTTTACAGGTGTTTTCAGGCCGGGCTTTTCCAATAACCTGTTCGTAACCGTGCAAAACAAGATCATCCCGGTGCAAAACGCATCGCTGCGGTTGTTGCTGCCCGGTTTCCTCGAGGTGCAAAACATCTCTCTGCCACCCACGTCCATGCTGGGCGACACCCTGTTCTGGTCGTTGAATACGCTGAATGCCAATGAGTCCATCACCTTTTCCATCAAGGTAAAAACGCCGGTGGGTACACCCCTCGGCACGAACGTGGTGTGCCGGGCGGAGGTTATGCCGCTTCAAAACGACCTGAATGCCGGAAACAATACCTACACCCTGAATTCGACGGTGGTGGGCTCCTATGACCCGAATGACAAAAGGGTGCAGCCCGCGTATATGACCCCTGAAATGTCCGAACAACGCCCCACACTGGAATACACCGTCCGTTTTCAAAACACCGGAAATTTTCCGGCCGACTTTGTGATCATCCGCGATACCCTTAGTAACGATCTCGACTTGAGCTCTTTCCGTTTGCTGGCCTCCAGCCATCCCTGCACTTGGGAAATACTGCCTGGTAAAGTACTAGAGGTCACATTCAACAACATCAACCTGCCCGATTCCATCAGCGACGAGCCCGGCAGCCACGGATTTGTACATTTCTCCATCCGACCTACCAACGCATTTCCCGTCGGACACGCCATAAACAACCACGCCGATATTTATTTCGATTATAACGAGCCGATCCGCACCAACGACGCCCTGTCGCAAGTGGTGTATTTCCTGCCTGGCGGCAGCCTGCCGCCCGAAACCAACGCCATCAGCGTGCGCCCCAACCCGGCTGCCTGGCGTTTGTACGTCAGTTGGAAAACGCCGGCGCCGTTGGGCAGCCGCATGCGGTTGTTCGACGTTTGGGGGCTTCCGGTGCAGGAACAGGATGTAGCGGTGGGCAGCACTTACGCGGAGCTGAACGTGTCGTACCTCCAGACCGGCTTGTATCTTCTGGTGTACGAAACTCCTGATGAGGTGCAACGCAAGCAAGTGGTGGTGGCGCGGAGCGGGCCGGCGCGTAGAGATTTCGGGCGGCAATAAAGCGTCCTGTTTTTTTGGGGTTGTGAATCAATGATTTTGTCTCATACAAGCAAAGTTTGGCAAAGCCTTTTAAGCCAAACTTTGCTTATCTTTGGCAGATCATTGAATTAACCCTGAATAAACATGAAAAAACTGCTTTACCCCACCATTTTGCTGTGTTGCCTGCTGCTCACTTCTCTGGACGCGCAAGCACCATACAACCCACCTTGTCCAACCAACCAGGAACCGCCAGCCGATCTCTGTGGACAAACGTGTATCTACTGCACTTTTAGCGAAATTCTAAGCACCACAAACGGGTATACGAGTCAGCCCCCCGCCAATTTTTGCGGCACCATCGAAAATGAGCAGTGGGTAGCGTTTATTGCAGGCGAATCCAGCGCAACCATTACGATAATTCCGTCTAACTGCGCGACTGGAAACGGCGTTCAAATGGCCCTGTATCCGTCTTGCGATGCAACCGCCCCAATAGCGTGCGACGGGGGGGCATCTGGCTTTGGCAACGTCCCTACGAGTATGATGGTTAACTTAAATCCAGGTCAAACGTACTACCTGATGATCGACGGTTTTGCGGGCGACCAATGCGATTTTACGCTGAGCGCTGCACCATTGACCGCCTTTCAATCGCCTCCGGTGGGCACAACAGGCGATATCCAAGGTCCGGATGTTATTTGTGACAACGCAGACGTATGGTATCAATTGGCGGATGCCGTCAGCGGTGCTGGTGCATATACCTGGTCGGCCCCGCCCGGCTGGACCATCAACGGTCAACCTTCTCCGGTAACCGTATCGGCACCAGGCGTCTACGGCGTAGTGGTGAATGCCAACGGCAATGCAGGAGGCCAGTTGTGCGTATTGCCCTTCAACGCATGTGAGGTTGGCGACCCGGTTTGCAAAGACATATTGTTGCAAACCGGCGGGACTGTGTACGTGGACTACAACGCCAACGGCTTGCGCGACGTTTCCGAAGTACCCGCTGTAGGAATCGAGGTGGCCCTTTCGGGCGGACAAACCTACCTGACCGACAACCAGGGCCTGTTCAGCCTGCCGACAAGTGCGGCTGGCGACACCTTAACCATCATCAATCTTAGCAACTCGGTGGGCACTAACCCCGATTTTCACATCATTGGCGCCAAACCTTATACTTGTTACGACTTTGGTGTATTGCCCGCGCCTGGTTTTGCCAACGGCATTGTATATTGGGATTTGAACGGCGACACCATATACAACGGAGCGGATGTGTTGGCGCCCAACCGCATCGTGAATGCCAATGGGCAAGCGACTCAGTTTACCGGCTCTGCGGGTGATTTCCGCTTTAGCAACATGTCACCCGGCGACTCCATGTGGGTGGTGAAGCCCTTGAATGCATCTGCTGTTGTACCTGATTTTCAAGTGTATGCAGACAGCGTTACCGGAGGATATGATTTTGCATTGATTCCCGGCCCTGTTTCCGTATCCGGTTATGTGTATTACGATTACAACAGCAACGGGATTTTTGATGGCTTCGACGTCAGACAGCCGGGGGTTTCTGTGTACACTTCAAGCGGTGCCCTGACGACGACAAACGCCATTGGCGCATATGAATTTCCGCTGTTGGATTTAGGCGATACCATTCGCGTGACGCCACAAGGACCTCCGTCTGTGAGCAATCCCGCATTTCACGTGGTGGAGTTCCAGCCTTATAGTATAGGCAATTCTCTGGATTTCGGTTTGTCTCCCACATTTGACAACGTAGACCTTGCCATTGTGTTGAGCAACACGGGCGTATTTCGGCCCGGATTTTCCACCACTTTGTTTGCCACGGTATTCAACGCACAAGGGCCCTCATCCAGCGTAGAGGCCAAGATCGTGTTGCCGAATTGGTTGAATGTAGAAAATTATTATCCTTTTCCAACCAGTATTAACGGAGACACCTTATGCTGGAACATCGACACCATGTCGCCTGGCGCAGAGACAACCATCGTGATGACGTTAGGAACCCCTACCAACATCCTTTTAGGGGACACAGTGACCATTCAGGGATGGGTGTTGCCCTTAAGCCCCGACCAGTTTCCGCAAAATAATTTTTACCTGCTTCAGCGAACCGTTGTCGGCGCTTACGACCCCAACGACAAACAGGTGGTTCCCGAGCAAATTCCCCTGACCGACACCACCGCGTTTGACAAACCCCTTGAATACACCATTCGCTTCCAAAATACGGGCAACTTTCCAGCTGATTTTGTGGTGTTGCGCGACACTTTGAGTGCCGATTTCGACTTGAGCAGTTTCCGCTTCCTGGCATCCAGCCATCCGTGCAACTGGCGCATTGAGCCGGGCCGCATCCTGGTGGTCGATTTCCCCAACATCAACCTGCCAGACTCCAGCAGCAACTTGCTCGAAAGCCAGGGTTTTGCCCAATTCAGCGTGCAGCCGCGCGGCACATTTCCTCAAGGACACGTTTTTAGCAACGCAGCAGACATTTATTTCGACTTCAACGCGCCTATTCGAACCAATACGGCCATTACCAAAGTAGTAGACAAACTCATCTCGACCTGGAAACCGCTGTTGTCCAACGAACGCTTGCAAGTACACCCCAATCCGGTGTATGATCGACTGTTTATCCAATGGACGACACCTGCCAAAGCGGGCGACCAACTGCAACTGTACAACGCGCAGGGCCGATTGATTAAAACACAACGCGTAGCAGCGCAAACGCTGGCCATGGAATGGGGTATTGCAGGCGTGCAACCGGGCGCATATGTGGTGGTGCTGGTTACAAACGGCACTGTGCTGCACCAGTCCATCATTGTGGAACAATAATACAGATTAGTGAATCTTTATGTTGACCACATGCAACAGGTATCAACGTATTCCGTAACATAAAAAGCTGAAAACCAAAAGTTATCAACGCCTCAAATACATCACATGAAAAAATTATTACAGCTTTCGTTTCTAACGGCGCTTTCATTTTTGTGCACACTGCACCTGCACGGCCAGTGCAATCCTGTTACGTGCGCCACGCCCATTCCGTCTGTAAACGCGCAGGATGCCTGCATTTTACCCGGCCCGGATGCTTTTAATTGCTATGTCGGTGAAACCACTATGGAGTCGCCGGTATCGTTTCCGCCAAATTGGTGTTACACCATTGAGAACAACCAGTTTTTTGGATTTGTAGCCGACTCGGTTGAAGTCACGCTGTCTATAGGCTGTATTGGTTGCACATTAGGAGAGGCTGTACAGGCCGCCATATTGCAGTCTGACGACTGCATCAACATGGCATTTGTTTCTCTTTGCCTGGAAAAAATCCCTGCCGGTACAAGTCAATTGTTAAAAGCAAGCGGGCTCACGCCGGGCGAGGAATATTACCTCATGATTGATGGCTTTGCCGGTGCATTGTGTCAGTATTCGATCAACAGCTCGGGTACTGCACTCAGTGGCCCGATTACCGCGTGTGTGCCCGGGCCAGCCATCACTTACACCAGCAATACCAACACCACGTGGAGCATTTTCCCTCCCGATGCGGGCTTCATCGTGGGCAGTAGTGAAGGCAAATCGATTGACATCGTATGGGCCCAAACCGGCATGGCCGAAGTGTGCGTCGAAAGCGATGCGTGCCCCGATGCCCTTGACAATTGCTTGAAAGTGCATGTTGGGGAGGCCGTATACTCCACCGATACCGTTTTTTTGTGCCCGGGCAATACCGTTGCGTGTGCAGGAGTAACCTTCGGCTGTGAGGGTACATTTCCGGTTACGCTGACGAGCAGCCTGGGCTGTGACAGTATCGTCAACTGCGTGATAAACATCCTTGCTCCTACCACATCCGACACCACTACCCTGCCACCGGCGTTCATTTGTGCCGAGGGAGGCTACCACAAGCTGGTTTCTGGCTTGTACGTGACGCAACCGGGAACGTATGCCACCGTTTTGCCATCGGTTATACCTTGCACCGACAGCGTTGTGGTGGAAACCGTGTCTTTTGCGCCAGCCATTGTGAAAGACTACGGAGATGTACTGCTGTGCCCCGACGCGTGTTTTTCAGTGTGCACCGATACCTTTTGCTCGCCGGGCAGCAAACAGGCCAGGTGCACCAATTCACCGTTTTGCGACAGCACAGTGGTGTTTAACATTGTGCACCTTATGCTGCCGCAAAGAGGCGTGGTGTACGCGGATACAAACGCCAACGGCATTCGGGATATCCAGGAACCGGGCATTCCTGGTGTGGTCGTGTTTACCAGCACCGGTTTGACGGATACAACAGATGCTTTGGGGGCTTATGCTTTTGACGTGCTGAACACGGGTGATACGCTGTTTTTGATGCCGCAGCCGGGCGATACTACGCTGCTTTTTGTGGTGTATGATGCTTCCCAACCCATTTGTTACGACCTGGACGTCAACGCCCCGCCGGGATTCGTATCCACAGGACAACACCAGTTGTCTGGTGAACCCCTGGAGGTACACCCCAACCCGGCCCATGATCGCCTGTTTATCCAATGGACGACACCCGCCAAAGCGGGCACCATCCTGCAATTGTACGACGCACGAGGCCGATTGATCAAAGCCCAAAGCGTGGTGCCACATTCAAAAGCCCTGGAATGGCACATTGGCCATGTGCAGGCCGGGGCGTATGTGTTGGTGTTGCAGACAGAAACAGGCGCGTTGCGCAAGCTGCTGGTGGTGCAGTAGCTCCTGTTGCTTGCCGGGGTTCATGGCGGTTGCGCGTTACGCAATCGCTTTGATCCCCGGCAGTTCTTTTCCTTCCAAAAATTCGAGCATGGCCCCGCCGCCAGTAGATACGAAAGAAACCTGGTCGGCCAAACCCAATTGATTAACGGCCGCCACTGAATCGCCGCCACCCACCAGGGAGAACGCGCCATTTTTCGTTGCCAGGGCTACAGACTCTGCAATGGCTTTGGTGCCTTCCGCGAAAGCAGGCATTTCAAAAACCCCCATCGGGCCATTCCAGATGATGGTATTGGAGCGGGAAATGGCTTCGGTAAAAGTTTTTACCGCTTCCGGGCCGATGTCGAGCCCCATCCAGCCATCGGGGATCTGGTTGCTGGGGGCTATCTGCGTATTGGCGTCGGCGGCAAAGGCATCGCCGCAAACAGAATCTACAGGCAGCAGTACTTCCACGCCTTTTGCTTTGGCTTTTGTTAAAAATTCGGCAGCGGTATCCAGCCGGTCGGCTTCGAGCAGCGAGTTGCCCACTTGTCCACCCTGTGCTTTGAAAAACGTGTACGCCATGCCGCCGCCGATGATGATGATGTCGGCAGTGTCCAAAAACTTTTCGAGCAAGAGTATTTTATCACTCACTTTGGCACCACCGGTGATGGCGCACACCGGTTTGTCGGAGCCGTGCAACACCTTGTTGGCATTCTCTATCTCGCGTTCCATCAAAAACCCGAACGTTTTTTTGCCGGGTTCAAAGAACTTGGCCACGACCGTCGTGCTGGCATGGGCGCGGTGGGCCGTGCCGAAGGCGTCGTTGACAAATACGTCGCCCAATTGGGCTAATTTTTCGGCAAAGTCTTCATCGCCCTCCTCTTCTTCCGGGTGAAAACGCGTATTTTCCAGCAGCAACACTTCACCCGGCCGCAGGGATGCCGCCAGTAAGCTGGGCAATTCGCCAATGCAATCGGCTGAAAACTTGACCGGGCAACCGAGCAACGCCTCTAAATGGGGCACCAGATGGCGAAGGGAAAATTTATCGGAGTTGATGCTGCCATCGGGGTTCAATTTCTCCAGTGGCCTGCCGAGGTGTGACATGAGGATCACCGACCCGCCTTGTTTCAAAATATACTCAATAGTGGGCACGGCTTCCCGCATGCGGGTGTCGTCTGTGATTTGGTATGATTTGTCAAGCGGCACGTTAAAATCTACGCGCATCAGGGCTCGCTTGTTTTTAAAATCTATGTTCATTGATTGTGGATTTGTTTATTTGTGAATTTGTTTATTTGGGGATTTTGGGATTTGTGGATTTGATTATTTGGGTATTTGGTTATTTGTTTATTTGAAGGATGATGTGGTACCCTTACCCCAATCCACAAATAAACAAATAACCAAATCCACAAATAAACAAATCCACAAATAACCAAATAAACAATTAAACCATGGCGGCCATATCGGCCAAACGCGCGGAGTAGCCCGCCTCGTTGTCGTACCAGCCTACAATGCGGCAGGTATTGCCATTCACCTGGGTGAGCGGGGCGTCAAACACCACGGAGTGGGTATTGCGCACGATGTCGCTGCTCACGATCTCGTCGGTGTTGTACTCCATGATGCCTTTGAGGTGGGTATCGGCAGCGGCTTTAAAAGCGGCATTGATTTCTTCTACGGTGGCTGTTTTTCTGATCATGGCCACGACGTCGGTCACCGAGCCGGTAGCCACCGGTATGCGCATGGAGTGTGCGGCAATTTTCCCTTTCAGGTGGGGGGCTACCAACACAACTGCTTTGGCGGCACCGGTGCTGGTGGGTACTATGTTTTGTGCGGCAGCACGGGCACGGCGCAAGTCGCGGTGCGGTCCGTCCTGCAAGTTCTGGTCGGCCGTGTAGGCGTGGATGGTGTTCATGAAAAACTGCTCGACACCAAAGGCCTGATCGAGTGTCATGATCATGGGCACGAGGCAGTTGGTGGTGCAGGAAGCGTTGGAGATAACCGTATCGGCATCTGTGATTTTGTCGGCATTGGCGCCAATAACAAACGTGGGTACATCGTCAGTTTTGGGAGGGGCCGACAGCACCACGCGTTTGGCACCAGCCTGCAGGTGCAACCCGGCTTTTTCTTTATCGAGAAAAATACCCGTGCACTCCAGCACCACATCCACCTGCAAGGTACCCCAGGGACACTCCGCAGGGTTTTTGATGGCGGTGGCGTGGATTTTTTGTCCGTTAACAATCAGATAATCTTCTTCGGCCACGACGGTGCCTTCAAATTTACCGTGCATGGTGTCGTATTTCAGCAGGTGTGCAAGCGTGACGTTGTCCGTCAGGTCGTTAATAGCCACGACTTCCACCGCGTCGTTTTTCATTAAATTGCGGAACGTGAGGCGCCCGATGCGTCCGAAGCCATTGATGGCAATGCGTTTTTTAGCCATGATGTGTTGAAATTGTTGAAATTTGCTTGAAAGGGTTGATTGCAAGTCAAAGGTATGCTTTTCAACAATATTCAAATAACTGGCTGCAAGTGATGACGCCTGCCAGACAACACTATTGCAAGCGGAAGGTCATGCGTACTGGTTGATGATCAGACCACAAAAATTCTTGCGTTATGCCTTTTACCGAAATAATATGTACGTTTGGCGACACTAAAAAGTAATCAATCAGGGTTAAAAATGTTTTTCCTGATACGTAAGGATCTTTGGCGCTTCTGTTTGTTGGCGTAGTTGGGTCATACGCATAATGCCAATTTTCCGGAAAAAAATCAATGGGCATGCTGCTGATGGTGTATCCGGGGTCTATTTCTGGCGTAAACATGTCGAACCGGACATTCGGCGGGCACTGGTTCCAGTCGCCACCCAACACTACGTAATTGCCCTTGTTGAATTCAGCCACGGCGAAGTCGCGGACAAAAGCCATTTGCTGGCTCTTGATTTTATCGCCCCGGTCGTACGCGCTGTTATGCACGTTCACCAGCACCAATTCCGGCCCTTTGGCTGTAGGGAAACGGTGCACGGCCAGGCAGCGGTCGAGTTCAAACAGGCGCTTGGGCATGGGCTGCTGACCGGGCAACTGCACCCTTTCGGCTACCACAGGCTGAAAGCGCGCATACGTGCCCAGCCCCGACACGACCCTGCCGTAAGGATGCCAGGGCTCCAACAGCGGGATGGGGACGCGTGCGCACTGGTAATTGGCGGCAAACGTGGCAGCGTAACCCGGCAGGGCTTCCGCGTACAAATTGGACTGGTTGATCCGGTAACTCCGGTCCGAGTCTACATCAACCTCCTGCAACATCCAGAAATCTGCGGGATTTTCCTGAACCACACGAACAGCCCCGCCGATGTGCGACTCTACCATTGGTTTGGGCGCGTGTACCATGCTGCTGCCCGAAAACATCATGCCTTCATCGTCGAAAAAAAAATCGGCCGAAGCGCCTAATCCACCATATCCGACGTTCCAGATGCAGACACTCAGCGTGGTGTCGGGTGCAGGTTCCGACAAGGCCGTGCCTTGCACAGGTAAGGTATTGGTGCCTTCGGGCGACCAATCGGTCAGCCAGCCTGCCAGCAGCAATATTCCAAAATACGCTAAGAAAAACAGGACGATTCCCGCGAGTACACGACGCAGCAACATGTGGTTTATTTGTCGGGGTTGGTTTTAACTACTTTGCCCGTAATGACGAGTGGCACACCGGCCCTGGGGTCGAAACTGGTGAGTACCGACACGATTTTGTAAAACGTACCCTCCGTCAGGGCGTCGTATTCCACGGTGATGACGCCCGTTTCGCCCGCAGGGATGGGCTCTTTTGGCCAATTGGTGGCCGTGCAGTGGCAACTGGTTTTCACCCAGTTGATGTACATGGGTTCGGAGCTGATGTTTTTGAAGGGAAAATCCGCCTTGTGCGGTTTACCGTACGGAATGTCTTCTGCACGCACCTGTCGCACCAGCCATTCGACTTTACCGGCGTTCAGCGTGTTGTCTACGGATTTAAGCTCCTGCGAAAAGGCCGTTTGGGCAAAACCCAGGATCATCAGGCCGAAAATCAGTTTTTTCATATTGTAAATGGATGTTATGGATAAGACATAAACGCTGGAACAGGGGAAATTATTCGGATCGGGTAAATTTTAATCTAAAGCTAAAAAAATCAAAAGGTTAAAAAAATTAAACCGCAAAACTGCAAAATGTAAAACCGCAAAACCGCAAAAGTTTAAAAAATTAAACCGCAAAACCGCAAAATGTAAAACCGCAAAACCGCAAAAGTGTAGAGACTTCGAAAGCTGAAAAATTTGTTTTTCAAGCCAAACAACTGAATCTCGCCCTGTTACAGGGTCCCCAAACTTTTGCGGTTTTACATTTTGCGGTTTTGCGGTTTTACGGTTTAATTTTTAACATATTTACCTGTTGCAGCACATCACTTCTGCTGCACAACCATCTTCACCTGCCAGGTATGTCCGCCTGCCCTCATGTGCAGGCTGTACATGGCCGAGGGAAGATCGGTGTAGTCAAATTGATGGATCAGGTTTCCGGCCTGGAAGCCCAGCACATCGCGTTTCACCAATTGACCCAGTTCGTTGTACAGGGTAAATTCAATTTCATCGCTGTTTGCGCCACTCATGTCCACCGTAAACGCGCCAGTATTCGGGTTCGGGAAAATCCGGAAATGTTTGACCCATTCTGGCTGTTCTGTACCGACGATGATGACCTGCACCACCTGCTCCAGCGTAGCGGCACCGCACTCGTTGGTGGCCGTCAGGCTCACCGTATACGTTCCAGAGGCCGCGTAGGTATGCGATGGATTGGCGAGGTTGCTGGTGTTGCCGTCGCCAAAGTTCCACAGGAAGTTGGATGCATTTTGCGACAGGTTGGCAAACGTAACCAATCCACCAGCGGTAATGTGCGTAAACCCGACGGTAGGGAAAGAATTTACCGTGATGAAGTTGGATTCTATGACTTCGTTGACGCCAAACTGGTTGGTGGCTTCCAGTACGACGGTGTAAACACCCGGTGTGTTGTACTGCACCAATGGGTTCTGCAGCTTCGAGGTAGACGGGGTGCCGCCCTGGAAAGTCCAGTTCCACGATATGGGGTTACCAGCCGACTGGTCTGTAAACTGCACCGAAAATGGCGAGCAGCCACTGATTTCGCTGGCGCTGAAGGCCGCAATGGGCGCTGCACCGATGATCTCCACCGAGGCATTAAACTCAGACTGGCCGCATGCGTTGGTGGCCCTCAGGCGCACATTGTACATGCCTCCCTGTACATACGTGTGGGTTGGATTGGCCTCGTTGCTGGTGCCGCCGTCGCCAAAAGTCCACTCAAACTGGTTGGCCCCTTGCGACAAATTGGTGAATACCACGCTCAAGCCAGCCAATTGGTAGTTAAACGACGCCGTAGGCAAGCTGTTGACCACCACAGTATCGGTGAATGTGGTGCTGCCAGCAGCGTTGGTGGCCACTAAGGTCACCAAATAGATACCGGGCGTACTCCACGTGCTGCTCGGGTTCTCTTCGGTGGAAGAATCGGGTGTGCCGTTTTGGAACGTCCATTTAAACGATGTTGCATTGTCAGAGGAGTTGTTGTTGAACTGCACCGTCAGGGGTGCACAACCCGTACCATCGCCACCCATGCTGAAACCGGCAACCGGCGGGGTAACGATGGTTACCTGCTGCGTGGTGGTGTTGCTGCCACAAGCGTTGGTGGCCGTCAGGGTCACGGTGTATACGCCATCGTTGGCGTACGTGTGTACCGGATTGGTCAGGTTGCTCGTCGTGTTGTCGCCAAAATCCCACAGGTAGCTTGTACCGCCGGTAGACGTGTTTGTGAAGGTCACCGTTGCGCCGTTCGCGCTTCTGGTAAATCCGGCCACGGGTACCGTACCCACGTTGATGTAGCTGGTCTGGGTGGCGGTGTTGCTGCCGGCTGCATTAGAAGCCGTCAGGGTCACCGAGTATACGCCTGGTGTGCTGTACACCACCGACGGATTTTGATCCGTAGAACTGCTCGGGGTGCCACCGGGGAATTGCCAGTTGAAGGTGGACGCGTTTGGCGAGGAATTGTTGGTGAACTGCACCGTAAGGGGTGCGCAGCCGTTTGTCGGGTTGCCTGTGAAGGCCGCAACCGGCGGGGTCACGATTGTCAACTGCTGCGTGGTGGTGGTGGTACCACAAGCGTTGGTGGCCGTCAGGGTCACGGTGTACACGCCGTCGTTGGCGTATGTGTGCACCGGATTGTCCAGTGTGCTGGTGTTGTTGTCGCCAAATGCCCACAAATAGCTGGTAGCCCCTTGAGAGGTGTTGGTAAACGTCACCGTAGCGCCGTTGATGCTGCTGGTGAACCCGGCTACAGGCACCGTAGCCACGTTGATGTAGTTGGTGATGGAAACCGTGTTGCTGCCCGCTGCGTTGGAAGCGGTCAGGGTTACTGAGTACACGCCCGGCGCATTGTACACAATCAACGGATTTTGAGCCGTAGAACTGTTCGGTGTGCCACCCGGGAACTGCCAGTTGAACGTGGTCGCATTCGGCGAAGAGTTATTGGTAAACTGCACCGAGAGTGGTGCGCAACCGCTGGTCGGGTTGCCCGTAAAGGCAGCAACCGGCGGGGTCACGATCGTCACCTGCTGCGTGGTGGTGGTGGTGCCACAAGCGTTGGTGGCCGTCAGGGTCACGGTGTACACGCCGTCGTTGGCGTATGTGTGCACCGGATTGTCCAGTGTGCTGGTGTTGTTGTCGCCAAATGCCCACAAATAGCTGGTAGCCCCTTTAGAGGTGTTGGTAAACGTCACCGTAGCGCCGTTGATGCTGCTGGTGAAACCGGCCACCGGCGTGGTATTGACGGTGATGTAGTTGGTCTGGGTGGCGGTATTGCTGCCTGCCGCGTTGGAAGCAGTCAAAGTTACCGAGTATACGCCCGGTGTGCTGTACACCACCGACGGATTTTGATCCGTAGAACTGCTCGGGGTGCCGCCGGGAAACTGCCAGTTGAAGGAAGTGGCATTGGGTGACGAGTTGTTGGTAAACTGCACCGTCAACGGTCCGCAGCCTGAAGTTGGGCTGGCCGTGAAGTTTGCCACTGGCAAGGTGACGATGGTGATCTGTTTGGTGGTGGTGTTTGAGCCGCAAGCGTTCGTTGCCGTGAGCGTCACGGTGTATACGCCGTCGTTGGCATATGTGTGCACCGGGTTGGTCAGCGTACTGGTGTTGCCGTCGCCAAAATTCCACAGGTATGTACTGCCGTTGAGGGTGGTATTGGTAAAGGTCACCGTGTTGAACTGTATGCTCTCGGTAAACGAAACTACGGGCGCTCCGCCCACGCTGATCCAGTTTGTTTTGGTCAGGGTATCATTGCCGCCGGGACCGTATGCGATCAGCGTGACCGAGTACGTTCCGGGCGTGTTGTATGTGACGTCTACCGTTTGCAAGGCAGATTCCAGCGGCGAGCCACCGGGGAAACTCCAGCGGATGCTGTCGATGTTGCCCGTAGACTGGTTGGTGAACTGTACAGACAAGGGCGCACAACCCGATGTGTCATTTGCCGAAAAAGCTGCCACTGGAGGAGACACAATCACAATGGTTTTGGTCGACACCGTGCTGCCGCAAGGGTTGGTGGCCGTGAGCGTCACCACATACGTGCCACCTATGGCGTAGGTATGCACCGGATTGATGAGCGTGCTGGTATTGCCGTCGCCGAAGTTCCACAGGTAGCTGGTAGCATTTACAGACAAATTGGTGAATGACACTGTTTTGCCATTGATGCTGGACGAGAAATTGGCATTGGGCACATTTTCCACCAAAATGAAATTGCTTTTGGTGACGGTGCTGGAACCCTGAAAGTTGATGGCTTTGAGTGTCACGTCGTAAGAACCCGAAACACTGTAGGAGACCACCGGGTTCTGCTGGTTCGACGAGCTGGGTGTGCCGCCAGGAAAACTCCAAACCCAGCTGGTGGTGTTGGGACTGGACTCGTCGGTAAACTGCACCACCAATGGTGCGCAACCGCTCGAGGGATTGGCGGAAAAATCAGCTGTAGGCGCTGTATTGACCAACACCGTTTTGGTGGACGAGCCGCATTCATTGGTCGCCGTCAACTCTACGGTATAAAAACCGCCAACGGCATAGGTGTGCACGGGATCTTCGTCCAGGCTGAAATTGCCGTCGCCAAACTCCCACGAATAAGTCATGTTGTTGTTGGGCGTACTGAGGTTGGTGAACGTCACGGTAGTCCCATTGACCACATAAGAGAAGTTGGCGATGGGCTGTGCGATGACCGTCACGGGTTTGGTAATCGACGTGCTGCCGCTTGGCCCGGATACCACCAATTTGACGTTAAACGTGCCCGGGGTATTCCAGGTGACCACCGGGTTTTGCTGGTTCGAAGTGGCCGGGCTACCGCTGGGGAACGTCCAGGCGCGGCTGGTGATGTTGCCCGCAGAGAGGTCTGTAAATTGAACGGACTGGTTTTGGCAGGCAGGATCCGGCTCCCATTCAAAGTTGGCTTCCAGCGGCGGATTGGCCCCACAAGGAGAAATGCACCCGTTGTTGATGAGTGAATTCAACTTGTTATTCATGGTATTGATCGACTGGGTGCTCCAGTTCATGGTGTTGGATACCGACGGACACATGATGAAATTGGGCGGAGGACAGTTGTTGTCGTGCACCAGGCTGAAGTTGTGCCCCAGTTCGTGTGACGTCAGTACGCGGATCAGGTCTGCGTTGTTCGAAAAATCCTGGCAAACGCTGTAGCGGTTGCTGTTGCATACGCCGTTGAGCCAGGCAATACCAATGACGGAGCCGTTGAGGTTGCGGTTGGTCCACAGCTGGGCCAGGTCGTATTGAACCCCAAAGTTGCCACCATTGCCCCAACTGGTGAAACTGTTGAGCAACACACCCGGGTCGGTGGAGTTGGTCCAGGGGTCGGCACCGGCCGGGACATATTGTATAACGATGTTGAACTGTATGTCGTGGTTAAAATTGCCACTCGCGTAGTCGCCTTCCACGTCGTTGACGACCCCGGCGTTGCGGGCTTCCAGCGAACCAACAGAGCCGTATTTGGTCAACATAGAGTTGTCCGATGCCAGGGCAAACGCAATCTCGTAACACGCCAGGGCTTTGGCCTGGTCTTCCTCGTGCCCCTTGATGATGTCTTTAAAGTACTCTTCATGCACTTTTTGCTCCTCCAGCACCGCGCAAGTGCCGCCGTAAGTGTCGATGACGCCGCTTTCGGGATACACCACAAACAGGTCGCGGTCTGCCCCGGGTACCAGGTGCCAAACGGGCTGGATGTACCAGCGTTCGCCCCCTTGCACAACGTATCCATAGATGAACTCCGTTGCAAAAGTGAGTCGAACCATACCATTGCCGGTTTTTTCATACCCCTGCCAGGTGGTAGGCGCAAGGGTGGAAGCGCCCTTTTCAGCGCCCACTTGCAACGAGTAGTTGGCGCTTACCACGCCGCTGGGTTCGAGCGATACCGCCCACTGGCGGCTGCCGAGTTGAAACGTGTACGAACCGCCGTTGGGCTGTTTGCGCGCATGTTGATCCACCAGATTGGCGTCTATGCGATACACTTCATAGGTGGTAAGGGTAGACGCTAATTCAGGCGCAGTAAATGAGGCCTGGGGCAAACCCGTAAAGGTTTGTGCAAAAAGATGTTGGGAAACCAGAATAAGGGTAGCTGAAAGCAACAGACCCATAGAGCGTAAGCGAATAACCATGATGTCGGGTAGGTTTGAAATGTTGTTCAAATGCCGGATGTACAGTAAGGAGGTGAGTCGGATGGCGCATTTCACCCCTAACAAAGTGCGAAAGTACACTACAGACGAAATTTATTTCTGTCGATTTATAAAATTGTCTTATTTGGTCAAATGTTTGACGGATTCGTCATTTGTTTGAACCATTTTCCACTCCTAAACAACAGCACAGCGGAAATTGATGCATCAGGCGTACCTTTGGGCCTTCCGGTATAAGCCTGGAATCTGCGTATGAACAACAACAACATTTGGGGGATACTCTTGCTGCTCCTGTTTTTGCCCGCTATGGCCTGGAGTCAACACCCCACCGCCAAAAAAGGCGACAAAAAAACCGATGCACCTGAAAACAACATTTGGGAGCAATGCTGGTGGGGCGTAGGCCCCAACATCGGCTTCAGCAGTGTTAATGGTGCCAGCTCGTTTGGCCTGGGCGTATCCGGTCAGTTGGGCTACGCGTTTACCCCGGCCTTGTCCGTCGGCCCGCGCATTAACTTTTTCTATAGCTCGGTCAAATACACGGGTTTCAAAAACCTCAACCTGTTTGACACCGAAGCGGGCGCTTTTCTCCGCGCTAAAGTGTGGCGCGGCATTTTCCTGCAGGGTGACCTGTCCAACTCCTGGACTCAGGTGCCCGGCGAACCACAACCCGACAACACCATCAGCAAAATCAGCTACCAACGCTTCAACCAATGGATCGGCGGCGGCTGGAACACCGGAAACGGCCAGGTCGGCTCCGAAATCAGCTACCACTACAACCTCGCCGTAGCCAGCGACATCAACGCCATTGAACAACCCTGGGAACTCCGCTTCATGATCACTTGGCAGTTTTGAGTTTTGGGTTTTGAGTTTTGAGTATTACGATATCTGTTTTTACTAAAAACGCTCTACTCAAAACTCAAAACTCATAACTCAAAACTGGAAACTCAAAACTCAAAACTCATAACTCAAAACTGGAAACTCAAAACTCAAAACTCATAACTCAAAACTCATAACTCATAACTCATAACTGAAAACTGAATATGGCCAATCAGCAAATTCTGGACATTTTAGGCGACAAAGCCGCCTACTACCTCGAGCACGTCAGCAAAACGTTTGACAAAAGCACCTTGTTCTCGCCCTCACCCAACCACATTGAGGAAATCTGGTACCACAGCGACCGCACGCCCCAAACCCTGCGCAGCCTGCAGCAGATCCTGGGTCATGGCCGTTTGGCCAACACCGGCTACGTGAGCATTTTGCCCGTAGACCAGGGCATTGAGCACAGCGCAGGCGCTTCGTTTGCCCCAAATCCGGCCTTTTTCGACCCGGAAAACATCATCAAATTAGCCATCGAAGGCGGCTGCAACGCCGTGGCGTCCACCTATGGCGTGCTGAGCATCATGGCCCGCAAATACGCCCACCGCATTCCGTTTGTGGTCAAAATCAACCACAACGAGTTCCTCTCCTACCCCAATCGCTACGACCAGGTGATGTTCGGCAATGTCCAGAATGCATGGGACATGGGCGCAGTGGCCGTAGGCGCCACCATCTATTTCGGTTCGGAAGAGAGCAGCCGCCAGATCCAGGAAGTGAGCGAGGCGTTCGAACTGGCCCACGAACTCGGCATGACCACCATCCTGTGGTGCTACACCCGCAACAACGCCTTTAAAGTAGATGGCGTGGACTACCACACCAGCGCCGACCTCACCGGACAGGCCAACCACCTCGGCGTGACCATCAAGGCCGACATCATCAAGCAAAAGCTGCCCACCAACAACGGCGGCTACAACGCCACCAAACACGGCAAAACACACCCGAAGGTGTACAGCGAGCTCACCACCGATCACCCCATCGACCTCACCCGCTATCAGGTGGCCAACTGCTACATGGGCCGTGTAGGCCTCATCAACTCCGGTGGCGAATCCAAGGGTGCTTCCGACCTGCAAGACGCCGTGGTCACCGCCGTCGTCAACAAACGCGCCGGCGGCATGGGCCTCATCTCGGGACGCAAAGCGTTCCAGCGCCCTATGCACGAAGGCGTTGAACTCCTGCAGACCATCCAGGACGTGTACCTCGACCAAACCATTACGCTCGCGTAAGCGCGACACCCTTTTCCACAAAGGCCGCTCCCCCACCCTACCGCGCATGGCACACCCTGCACGTCGGTAGGTGGGGGTGCTTTTTTTCGCCACACACGGAACTTTGTGGTTGCCCCGCGCTTTACTTACTTTTGCGCTGCTTTTCCGCTTATGAACATCATACAACACATACAGGCCCAGGTGAGTCGGGCCGTGGCCGAACACTACAACGCCGAGGTCGCTCCGGAATCGGTACTCCTAAACGCCACCCCGCCGGAGTTTACCGGCCAATACTCGGTCGTCGTTTTTCCATTTGTCAAACTTGCCGGCAAAGCGCCCGACGCGGTGGCCAACGAGATCGGCGCGTTTGTGCAAGCCCAACTGCCCGCAGTCAAGGCCTTCAACGTAGTTAAAGGCTTCCTGAACATAGAAGTGGACGCTGCCTATTGGCATGCTTTCCTGGACGAGGTGCTCCACAACCCCGGTTTTGGCCGACAGCCCCGCCGCCATGAAAAAGTGCTCGTGGAGTTCGCCTCCCCCAACACCAACAAACCCCTGCACCTGGGGCACATCCGCAACATCCTGCTGGGCTGGTCGTGCAGCAACATCCTCGACGCTGTGGGGTACGACGTGGTGCGGGTGCAGGTCATCAACGACCGTGGCGTGGCCATCTGCAAAAGCATGCTCTCCTGGGTCAAATTTGGCGATGGCGCCACACCGGCTTCTACCGGCATCAAAAGCGATCACTTTGTGGGCGATTACTACGTGCTGTTCGAACAAAAACTGAAGGCTGAGTACGACACCTGGCAAACCAGCGAAACGGCTCAAACCCTGTTTGCCGACAAACACAAGCCCAACCAATCGGAAAAAGAGTTTTTTAAAGACTATAAAAACAAGTGGTTCAACGACCACTCTGCCCTCGGCGCTGAAGTGCGCGACATGCTCCTGCGCTGGGAGGCCCACGACCCCGAAACCATAGCCCTGTGGACCAAAATGAACGGATGGGTGTACGAAGGCTTCGATCAAACCTACACCGACCTGGGCGTTACCTTTGATAAGCTCTACTACGAAAGCGATACCTACCTGCTCGGCAAAGACATTGTGGACGAGGGCCTCCAAAAAGGCGTCTTTTTCCGCAAAGAAGACGGCTCCGTATGGGTAGACCTCACCGACGCCGGCTACGACCAAAAAGTGGTGCTCCGCGCCGACGGCACCTCGGTGTACATCACCCAGGACCTCGGCACCGCGCGCATGCGCTACGAGGACTTTGGCGCCAAACGCATGGCCTATGTGGTGGCCGATGAGCAGAACTACCACTTTGCCGTCTTGTTCGAAACCCTCAAACGCCTCGGCGAACCTTACGCCGACGGGCTGTACCATTTGTCGTACGGACTCGTGGAACTCCCCACCGGTCGCATGAAAACCCGTGAAGGCACGGTGGTAGACGCCGACGACCTGGTGCATGAACTGCTGCGCATGTCGGAAGCACAAGCCGCCGAGCGGGGCGACATCACCGCTTTTGACCCGGCCGAACAGGCTGCCTTGTTTCGCCAAATCGGCATGGGCGCCCTCAAGTTTTTCATCCTGAAGGTGCACCCGAAAAAGAAAATGATCTTCAACCCGGAGGAATCGGTGGACTTGCAGGGCCAAACGGGGCCGTACATCCAGTACTCCTACGTGCGCATCAACGGCCTGATGCAACGGGTTCAAAAAGAAAACATTGACCTGGCGCCCGCAGCGCAGTACACCCGGTTGCAGCCCCAGGAACTCGAACTGCTGGTGGCCCTGCACGAATACCCTGCGGTGCTGAACAGCGCCGCTGCGGAGTACGATCCTTCCCTGATGGCCAACTTCTGCTACGCCCTGGCCAAAAGCTACCACCGTTTCTGGCACGACCTGTCGGTGTTCAACGCCGACTCGCCCGAAGCGCGGGCGTTCCGTTTGCAACTGAGCAAGGCCGTGGGCCAGGTGTTGCAAAGCGGCATGGGGTTGTTGGGTGTGGAGATGCCGGGGCGGATGTAGGCGGGGCTTCTCACTATATTTGGGGATGGATTTATGCGCACGCGGCAGCGAACCCTGTGTTCGTTGGCGTTTTTATGCCGTTCGTAGATTATAAGGGGTTTGGGCATCCCTGTTTTCCGGGAGATTGGGGGTTGGGGGTTGACAATGTGGGTGTGCTTGCCGAACTTTGCGCTCATTCACGCACTGCCGCCAATCGACCGTTATACGGCGACTGCGGCAGTGCGTGGGTTATGCGCAATGCGGGTTTTTGGTTATCCGTTGGGTGCGGGAAAGCGGTAGTTGGCAGCAAGCATAAAGACAAACGACACAGATGAAAAGACCATTTAACATATTCCCGAGTTTAGGATATAGAAATAGCCAATTTCAAATTGTTTCATCGGTTGACAATTTGAAAATTGACATTTACGACCAAGACAAAGTAGTTAAGTCTATTGAAGCTAATTCTAAAAATCCCACTTTACTGACAAGTCTTAGTTCAACAGGCAAATTGATTGCAAAATGCAATTTTAACAATACCGTTTTTCAGCAAAAATTGGAGATAAAAGAAGCCTTTAGGCTTGGGTCAAGTGAGTTTAAAAAGGCTTTTGTTTTTGACGACTCAGAATATTCCTTCTTTCTGATGAAGGACAGATTATTGCTTTATGATGAGAAAAAGAAAATATTACTGACTGAAAACCATTATAGTCCAACAGAAATTTATAAAATCAACGGAACGAATTTTCTATTTGTAACCAGAGTAGGAAACTCTGCAAGCGGGATTATTAACCTTGGAGTTTACAATACGGAAAATTTCTCAATGGTCGGAGAATTATTAAATGATTATCGTGAAATTAAAATACTATCCGACAACAACAAAGCTTGGCTTTATAACATAAAATCCAAAACAATTCATTGTTACGAATTAGCACACCAAACTAATAAATACTTAACAGAGTTAAAATCATTTGAAAATTTTAATGATTACTTTTTAGATGATGCCAACCTAAATATTTATATCAATCATAATGAAGTATTGAAAGTTTCAAGCTTGAACAATCTTCATAAGTACTTCGAAATACCAAAAAAGGAAAATAATGCAATAGACAAATTAGGTAATGTATTCACACATGAAAACAAGACCCTTAAATGTACAAGTTTACATACAACTTACTGGGAGCACTTTCAATTTGTGCACGTGATGTTATAAAAAGCGACGAGATGTTTTCTACCTTAGATGTGCGAAAACAAGGCTATGAAAACACTCGTCACGGGTACAAATATACTGGATGTTGCAACAGA
>Ga0247835_1000772_pt1 | contig 43689 bp, 25 predicted proteins | sample LaCtaG_3_FD_189912 | JGI IMG/M metagenome (GOLD analysis project Ga0247835, IMG submission 189912) | Freshwater microbial communities from meromictic Lake La Cruz, Castile-La Mancha, Spain - LaCruzMarch2015_13.5m | ecosystem: Environmental > Aquatic > Freshwater > Lake | place: Spain: Castile-La...
GGGGCTGTGATAGAGCAGGCCGGAGCAGAACACGAGATCCCGGCGGCCGATCGCGGCGACGGTTTCGGGGGCATGGATGTCGCCCTGGATGAAGGCCACCCGCGACTTAAGCCTGGCCAGTTGGGCGCTGAACTCGGGGCTCGGCGGATAGATGTCGACCGCCGCCACGACAACGCCTTCGACCACCTCCCCCTCGGTCGCACCCGCCCTGCACGATGCGACCATCCACCGGCGGCGTCTGCGAAGCATTCGCGGGCGATGCAGCATGGAGCCGGACACCCCCGATATTGCGAAACTCCCCATACATCCCCGCGGCTTAGCGACCAAGTGCAGCGCAGCGTCGGCAAAGTTCCCGCACGGGTTGATTTTCAGTGGCAATTGAACCTAATATTGCAACCGTAGCGGGTTCAGGTTGTTTGACTGTCAGGCGCTTGCCGCCTTGCCCGCATAGGCGACCTGAGCACCGAGCGGTTAGGTGCTACGGCATCAAGGCGCACTGGACCGGCGTGGCGGTAAGTCATAAGGAGCGCTTAACGATATCAGCGACTTGCGAACTAGCCCAGCCCCGGATTTCTGGAGAATCAGCGCTTGTCCGCCAGATTCTTCCGGGCTCCGGCTGCAAGGAGAGCGTGTCCGGCAGCCGAATTTCAACGTAAGTCCTTGTTATAATTGAATATTGAACTTCAATTCGCGCCATTGGCGGCGGTCCCGTTTCTCGGTACTCAAGGTTTTTTCCGAGACCCCGACCGCCGAATGCCGGAAACAGAATTTTCGACCCACCAACGACGGGATGTTCTCGGCCTATGGATTGTCCCCATCTAACGCATCAAGTCCAATACACACTTGATCCCCAAGAGCATCGTAAGGATCCGGTCTATTGCCCTGAGTGTCGACTCTCCATCCGGCGGTGTCCGGACTGCGGCGAGGCCAACCGCCGACCCGCACGCTACTGTCGGCATTGCGGTATCCGGCTCGATCCGCTCGAGGACGAAGACCTCAAACTGCTCCCGCCAGGGGAGATCGCCAAGTCTACGCAAGGGCCGCCCCACTACCCCTTGGAGCAAGTACTCGGGCTGGGCGAAGAGGGTCGCGCCGACCTGTGGTTCGGGCATCCGGACGGGTTGTTTGTGGCAACCTCGGTGCCGGCCCAGGAGAAATCACCGATCTCGTTGTTTTTCATGCCTCAATTTCTCTTCAAGGGCAACGATATCCGATTGCTGACGGCGCATCTGCCGACGTTCGATGAGTGGATCGACCAGCCGCTCGTCGTCGATCCTGGCATCTTCGTTCTGACCGGAAAGGCACTGCACTATTTTCCCGCACACGGCTTTCCCGAATTGTTCCCCCATCGCCGCTGGGAGTCGGCTCCCAACGAGCGGCTGCTGGCGGTGACCCACGAGCCCGCAACCGAGGACATCCTCCTGCTCTCGATTGACCAAGGGGGACTCTGGGTCGCCCGCGGCAATGTGCAGTCGGAGCAATGGTCGAGCCGGGTACGTCTGGACTTGCCCAATCTGAAGCCCTCATACCAAATAGGGATAGTCCCCGGCGAAGACCATCGCCTGTGGGTTTACGACGGCGAGACGCTGGTGATCGCCAACCTCAGCGACAACGCGCGGACTGCCCTGACCCAATCCCGGTACACGTTGACCCGCGGCACGAAACCCCCCGAGACTGCCGCCGGCCGTGGCCGCTCGGGCTATTTTCGTCCGCTGATGCTGCGCACCTCGACGGGCGCACTGTCTCTCGTCTATCCGATGCGCGCGGACTCAGCCGATGTGGTCCCGGCGATCATCAGCTTACTTAATGCGGACGCCGTCGGTGTGCGAATCAATACCGCTAAGGGGTCCTGGGTTGTCCCCGACGTGCGGGCTGAAGGCTTCTTCTGCGGTAACACGGACGGATTCGGGCGCTTTCAGTCCCAGCCCACTGCACAATGGTCTGATGCCACGTCCTTGGCGGAGCGCAGTCTGGCCATCGGCAGGCGTTGGCTGGCGGGGATCGCGGAACGGCGCGAAGCGGGACCACTAACCACGGGTCCCGCACAGCCCTATCTCGCAACCTACCGGATAGAGAGAGCAGGCGGAGCTTGCACCATTGATGCTTACCGACAAGCGCCGCTCCCCACCAAAGGTGAGATCCCCAGGGGCATGCCGCCGCTACAGCGCGGCGACTGCATTTACGTACCGATTCGGCAAGGAACACGCGCCCATGTCCGGACCACGGTCTACCAGATCCGCATACTCGCCGAGTAGGGCGTCCTGTCCCTTGCTCGTTGCCGTCCTGGGCCTGATGCTGCTCGGCGGCGCAGCGGATGTCGCTGCCTTGGCATACGACATCATGCTTGATGCCTCCGGCTCCATGGCGGGATTCAAGACCGAGCAGGACGCCACCTACCAGGCCCGCTGGCGAGGCATTCTGGGCGCCTTGGAAGCCGGAGCAGGCGACAAGTTCCAGTTCGGCAACCGCGACAATTTTCGCGCCATCCAGGCCTCCCTCTACGAGGTTCCGCTGCGCGACGACGAGACCTATCTCGGGGAGGCGGTGCAGCGGTGGGTCGGTAGTTCAGCGGCCGACGAGGCCCTGATCGTCATCACCGACAACCAGGCCGACACGCAGGGACTCAGCGAATCCACCCACCAACAACAGATCCTGGAGCAAACCCTCACCGCCAAGGGTTCGCCCTTCGCTCAGGTCGGCTTGTTTGCGGTGCGTTTGCCGTTCTCCGGACCGGTCTACTCCCTGGATGGAAAAACCAAGAAGAAATACACCGGCGAGCGCGCGCTGGTCATCTATATCCTCGGCCGTACCAAGCTCGATATCGCTGAGTTCCGTGAGCTCGTGGACATCGTGCGTGCCGCGCTCGCGGGCTTTGAGTTGCGTTATTTTCCGATCCGCCCCTTCGACAGCGCGTCCGTCTCCAGTCAGGTCGACGATATCGCCATCTCCCAAACCGGGGACCAGTCCGTCCATGTCACCACCCGGAACGGCCGTCTGATCATCGACAACTACCCCTTCGGCGAACCACTGAAGCTGCGGTTCAAGGCCGACATCAAGACCACCGGTAACGCGCTGCAACTGCAAAACGTCGCACTCGACGCGGCACTGCGTTTCGACAGCCTGCCCGAGTTGGTGCATGGTCCAGGCGGCGGCGCCCCGATCACCCACGCCAAGGTGATTCCCGAGTACGCCACCTTCACCCCCGACGAGGTAAAGGGTTTCGATATACAGTTCGAGATCCATAATTTCGGCTTCTTGGACCTGCCCTTCACCGAGCAGTTGGCGTGGACCATGCGCGATACGCAGCGGGTCGAGGGGCGTCTGGATCTGCGTTTCCACGCCACCAAGGACCAGATTCAGGTCGATCCGGATGTCCTCACAGGCTGGAACCACGAAGGCGCCGGCGCCGATTTGGGGAAACCCGATGCGCAGATTCAAACTCGAGTCTATCACCTGGGCTACTTGATCAAGAGTCTGGTCCCCGAGGACCTGCCGGTGCAGACCCTCAAGTCGTTCCCTGTCACCCTGGAAATGCGCTTTCCGGCCAGCCCCTTACTGATCGTACTGCTGCTACTGGCGGTGCTGTTGGGGTTGCTATGGGCGCTGGCACGCTGGCTGAACCGCGACGCGCGCTTCGTCATCGAGGATGAGTACAGCGGTACCCAGATTCCGATCGCACTCACCCTCTTCGGACGCTATACCCACATGAGCGGGGATGATCGCCTGCTCTTTTCCCTGCGCTATATCGGGATCGGCTCACTGGTCGCCACCCCCTATGTCCTGCGCTCCAAGCGACTGGTCGGCCCTGGCCACAGCATCTTGATCTATAACCCGGAGACCGAGGACGAACGCGAATTCCGACTCACCCGTGCGGCCCATGGTCCGGCCCTCGACGATGTGGAGTGGGAGTGACGCCTGACCTATCCCGACGTTTGCCGACAGGCCGGACCAGCGCCGCGAGATGGCCGGTTCCGGTACCCTCGCCGTCAGGATCTATCCACCAACTGAATCCTCCGATGTACAGGAACTTCATCTATGCCTAGCGAGCCATGTTCCCGCGCCCGGCGCCAGCCGGTGCGCACCGCCTTCCAAGCACTGACGCTTGGACTCCTGGCCTTCCCGTTCTGCACCCAGGCACAGGACGCGGCGGCCCCGGCGCCCCACTTGCTCGACGGCTTATGGCTCTGGCGGACACCGACGTCGACCACCTTCCTGATCGTCGCGGTGATCCTTGCGCTCTCGGCCGTCGTCGGGATCGCGCTGTATCGCGCGGTGGTGCGCCGACAGGTCAAGCTGGGCGTGCATCCGCATGTACTCGGCTGGACACTGGGCTTCTTCGTTGCCGGCTTCGACCTGTGGGCCATTTTCGCCCTGCTCTATGCCAAGGGTTTCATCGGCCTGGGTATCCCCGCGATCTGGTTCGCCCTGTTCCTGTTCTTGGTCGTGATGATGCTGGTGCTCGGCCGGATCGAAAAGTGGCTGATTTTTTTCTTGATTCTGATCGCAGCCCTGATCGCCTTTCAGGTCATGACTGCTTAGCCCGGAGGTAATAGAACCATGGACGAGCAAGTCTCGAGAAGTTCCCGTCGGCAACGCCCGGCGCTGATCATCGGCCTCGGCGGCACCGGCAAGCAGGTCCTGTTGAACCTCCGGCGCATGTTCTATGAGCGCTATGGGCGTGTGACCCTGCCCCATGTCGCGCATCTGTGGATCGACACGGACACGCGCAATGTCACGCTGGACGGGAAGCCCATGGACTTCCTTATGCGTGAAGTGGATTTTGCCGAATCAGACAAGCTGTCGACCGAACTTCGCAAGGACGATCTGCGCAATTATTACGATCACCCGGAGGCGCACCCCGAGGTGTTCTCCTGGTTCGATACCCGCCTGACCAGCCTGCAGGAGATCCGGGACGGCGCCGGGGGCATCCGCAGTTTCGGGCGCCTCTCGTTCTTCTGTCATTACGAGCGCATCATGGATAAGTTGCGCGAAAAAAAGGCCGAGTTAGAGCGGGCCGCCTCGCAAAATCAGGGGCTCAAGGAGTTCGGCGTCGAGATGGATGCCGGGGAGACCGAGATCTGGCTGGTCTTCTCGGTCGCCGGCGGCACCGGTGCCGGGATGTTCATGGACGTTGCCTTCGCCCTCAAGGCACAGCTCGCGGCCACCAATATCCGCGCGGTCATCGTGTTGCCAAGCGTGTTCACCAACGATTTCCAGCAGCGCCCCTTCGGTAACGGCTATGCTGCGCTGATGGAGTTGGAGCACTACAGCGCGGTCAAGGACATCGAGGACGGCAACCGCGGCGAGGGTCTGCACACCTTCCATGCCGCCTGGACCCGGGAGATGTTCGAGCAGCAGCGCTACCAAATGCGCGGCCCGGTCTTCGACGCCACCTATCTCATCGGCAATCAGCCGCGCGAGGGCCGCGGCAAGCTGACCCTGGAGGACAAGAACGCCCTGTGCCAGATGATCGCGGAGGTACTCTACGTCGAGTACTCACCGGGCCACGAAGCGAACTCGCTGGCCTCGGAACTGCGCTCGTCGCGCGTCAATTTCAATACCGCGCTCAATCGCGCTTATAGCTACCCGAACGTGCACGAGGACCTGCGATTCCGCGAGCCCTTCGCCTGCCGATACTCGTCCTTCGGGTTATCCAAGATCCATATCCCGATCCACCGGATCGAGTCGGTTATTCATTACCGCCTGGCCCGCGACTTTGTGGAATCCTGGACCCGCGACCAGCGCATTCCGGACAATCTCGATGAGTTGCTTGAGCGCACCTATCTGCACCAGATCGGGGTCAACAACGACACCCGTAACCGCGACTTCTATCGCGCCATCGAATCTACTACCGATGGCCGCACCCTCTCCCAGCAACTGCGCCAGATGCTGTGGGGCGAACGTCGCTCCAATATCCTGGCGGCCTCCGAATCCGCCGCGATCCGCAGCGGTATCGCGCGCTGGGTCGACGAGATCATTGCCAGCCAGCTCGATACCAGCAGCGCCTTGCGCAGCCGCTGGGGCGCCATCGCGCAATCCATCGCCCAAAGCCAGGAACGCCATGGCGAGCGGGTGCTGGCGGAGCTGGAGACGCTGGTCGTCGATATCCTCTCCCAGCCGGGCCAGCGTTTCGATACGGCGCGCGAGCTGCTGCGCCGCATCCGCGACCGTCTGCTCAAGGACAAGGAACAATTCGAACGCGCCGCGCAGAACAGCCGCAACTCCAGCACCCGCTTCATGAGCGAGGCCCAGCAGCGGCTCGAATGGATCGACGGCCTCAAGCGCGGCTATACCCGGCAGGTGGTGGTCGAGGTCGCACTCGAGTTCATCGAGGGGCGGCTCAACAAGGAACTTCAGGGGCAGATCCTCACGAGCTGCGCGCAACTCGCCGAGCGCGTCGCCAATGCCATCGGCATCGGTCAGACCGCGACCGACGCCGCGGGCAACGAGGTCGTGGTCGACACCGGGCTGATCAAGCAGTTGGCCGATTTTCGCGCCGGTCTGCGCGGACACGTCATGGGCGGCCTGAGAGAGCGCTTTGAAGCACTCAAGACCGGGGTGCACTCCCCAATCAACCAGGACTTGAGCCGCGGCGAAGACGAGATCGATCGCTTTTATGTGGACAGCCTGGGAAAACCGGTCGTCGAGGACACCATCGTCGAATGGGAGCAGCAGCTCTTCGAGGAGGCCGCACCCGGCGAGGCGAACAACCTCTGGGCCATGCGCAAGACCCTCGGCGAAGACGGACCCCGCGCGGTGATCGATCGCCTGGTCTCCTTCTCGCGCCAACGCATGTCCCATTTGGAGAAAAAGACGGTCGACGTGCTGGAGCGCCTGGCCGAGACCTACTCCCCCAACTCCGGAGAATACCGCTCGGCGGTGGAGAACCTGCTCGGCTACTCCCAACCCTGGCTCGCCAAGCCCACCCATTTCGCCGACCACCAGGAGGACAGCCCGCAGACCGTGCGCGCCCTGTGGATCGCCGCGGGGGGTGGCACCAACCCGGTTTATCTGAGCCAGTTCAAGGAGACGCTCGAGGCGGTCTCACCCAAGAAGGCCAAGGTGGTCGGCAGCACCCCGGACCGGGTCTACGGGTACAGCGAGATCGCCGGGCTGCCGCTGATGGTGATCCCCGATCTGCACCGCTACCGCAACGATGCCTACTATCCGCTGCTCGAGCGCAACGAAGTCCTGCACACCGACCTGCAGTTCGAGAAGTTCCGCGACCTCATGATCATGGAGAAACGCGAGGTCGTCGCCTATATCGACGCCCTGGGCACCCTGCTCAAGGCGATCCTGCTCGGGTTGGTGCGGGCCAAGCAGGAGGTCCTGACGGATCGCGGCGACATGGTCACCTATCTGTACCGCCAGACCAGCGGCGGACTTTACGAAAAGGTGGTGGACCTGGGCCCGTTCTCGCTTGCTATCCGCCGCCTCGCCCGCAAGGGCGAACGCGACCTGCGCGATGCCGTCCAGGCCGACATCGCCCGGGTCGTCGACAACATGCTGACTGCCGACGCCCTGCAGTGGTACGCCCTGCTGGAGTTCCACGCCCACCACGAGCGGTCCTTTTTCGCCCGCTTCTCGGAGGACCACATCGTGCGGGTCCTGCTCGACAAGGAGGCCAAGCAGGTGCGTCAGGACCGCCAGATCAGCGTCGAGCAGGCCCGTGTGGAACTCGACAACCTGACGACCTGGGCGCGCGAGCACCCCAAGAATAGCGGCATGTTCATATTCCCCGAGTGACCAAGATGGCTTTACTCTGCCCCCACTGCAATGGCTGGCGCTATTCCCCGTCCGACCGCTTCTGCGGACACTGCGGCGAGCTCCTGATCCTTGCGCATGCCGAGATCCGGCCGCGCAAACTCTACCTGGGACGCCCCGTACCGAGCGTGGTGGAGGTGGTCTTGAGCAACCGCTCGGGCAACCTCGGGGGTACCCGGTTTCTGCTCCGCGATGCCCGGGGGGAACTGCCCGAGGTCCTGGTCCTGGCCCTGCGGGACGACGAACTCACCAACCAGGGCGAGCAGCAGCCGGTCAAGGTCGAGAGCGACCGTCTCGGCCTGTTCGACGGGCGGCAGCGCGAGTGGCACCTGATCCACGAGATCGACGCCGGCAAGTGCTTCCCGATCGGGCGCATCGACAGCCTGTTGGCGCCGCCCGAACTGACCATCGATCGGGCCGAGTTGCTGCTCGACCCGGCCGACCCCTTCGAACTCGTCCTGACGCTGCGTCATGTCAAAGGCGGCGCGGTGGATATCGAGTCACTGGGCATCGCGGCACTCGCGGCCAAGGATCTGCCGCTACCGCACCTGTCGCCCGATCGCCCGCTCCCCCTGACCCTGGCGCCGACCGAGACCCTGACCCTGCACATCCTGGTCCCGGACGCCCTGCGCAACCTGCTGCGGCTCCAACCGACCGGAATCCAACTCGCCCTGGAACTGGTGTCGGCCGATCTTGGCGAGGTGGCGACCCTGCTGCCCTTTCGCCTACGCATCCCCATGCCCGCCCAACCGGCCCTGGAGCTGACCGACCCCCAGCATACCGGGGTCTCGGGCCGCCCCTTCGATCTCGGCCTGACGCTGGCCAACCTGGGCGGCGCCCCCTGTCGCGCCCTCCAGACCCAGGTCCTGCTGCTGCGGGCCGGGGCCGCGCCCAGCGTTCACGAAATCCCGGTCGAGCGCAACGGCATCGAGCTGAGCCCCGGTGAGCGCAAGACCAGGCGCCTGGCGATCCCGCTGACGGACGCGGGCGGACAACCCCTGCCGGACGGGCTATACCGCGTCAGGGCGACCCAGCACTTTACCGACAACAAGTCGGTCGAGGTCGAGTTGGAGCTGGAGGTGCGCCCGCTGCGCCCCTTCTCCGGGATCGTCGCGATCGATTTCGGCACCACCGCGTCCTCGGTCAGCTATTTCACCCTGGACCACCGCTTCGCGTGCCTCGATCTGGACGGGGGCGAGGGCTACCTGCCCACGGCGATCGCCTATTATCTGAACGACCAGGGTGAGGTCGCCTACGAGATCGGTCACGCCGCCCGCAACCGGCTCGCCGATCCCGGCAACCGGCGGGTCGCCTATTACGACAACCTCAAGCTGCGGCTCAACCAGTCGCGCCCGGCCCTGTTGCCCGACAACAGTGAGCGCACCTGGGTCGAGGTCGCCGCCGACTATCTGCGCCGGCTGCGCGAGCGCGTGGAGGGCCACCCGGCGATCGCCGCCCAACTGGATCGGGCCTGCATCACCCAGCCCGCACGCTTCGACCCCCGCTCCTCCCAGGCGCTGGTGGCGGCCTATAGGGCGGCCGGCATCGAGCCGCGCAGCTACCCGGTGGAGGGCCGTCTGATCGATGCACTCTCGGAGGCCTGGCCGGGGGCGGCGCTGGCCCTGCCGATCGATGACCCTGGGATTCGCCAGTGGCAGATCGACGCCATCGGCGATCCGCCCTACGGCGAGCATCCCTTCGGCACCTATTATCTGCTGGCCTACGACGTGGGCGGGGGCAGCACCGACCTGTCACTGCTCGCCATCGAGATCCAGCAGGGCGGTCAGATGAAGGTCACGGAACTGGCGAGCGAGGGCACCACCCACTTTTGCGGCAATGCCATCTCCACCAAGTTCTTCGCGCATAGCTGGCCATCCTGCGAGACCTGGCTGCGCCGCCATGCCTACGACCCCCGCCAGTTCCCCCTGCGCCTGCCTTGGGACCCGATCCGTCCCGGCGACGCCCTGGCCCAGACCAATGGGCGCAGTTTTGCCGAGGCCCTGGTATTCCCGATGCAGTGGGCCGGCAATACCGCCTATGGCCGGCTCATCGGCGAGTTGCGCGGACCCAAGGTCTGGCTCGATGCCGATGCCGAGACCTTGAATCGGCTGGCCGAGCGGTTCGAGGACTTCTGGGCCGACATGGAGCAAAGCGTGGCCGCGACCGCGTCCATGACCCTGGTCGACACCCTCGGCAATCCGGTGGAGGTCCCGATCGGACGCGAGGGCGTCAGGCTCGACTTCGCCGCCTTCGCCCGCGACTTTATCGATGCGTTCTCGCCCCACCTGCACCGGATCCTCGATCAGATGCTGCAGCAGCTCCCGGACGCGGACACCGCACCGGAGGGTAAGGGCAACGGGGTCTTCTGCCTGCTCTCCGGGCGCGGCGCCCTGTTCCCACTGATCCCGACCATGGTCCTGGCGCACGCCCAGCGGATCGAACAGAAGGCCGCCAAGGTTAAGAGCATCACGGTCCATCGCGTCAGCGCAACCCGGACCAAGAGCTATGTCTCCGGCGGGGCCTGCCACATCGACCGCTTCCTGCTCGGGGCCGCCAGCGTGCGCTTCGTGCCGCTCCCACTGGAGCGCTTCGGGGTGCTCAAGGGTCGCGACCGCAACAACCGGCCCGTCTTCCTGCCCCTGACCACCGGCTACCCCGAGCCCGAGGACGGCTGGATCGTCGCGCCCTACCCGCTGAGCCCGGGCCCCAGCGTCTTCCGGCTCGAGTTCTATCTGGCCCTGGAGTTGGGTGAGACGCTGGCGGATGGGGCCACCGCGGTCGGCTGGCTGGAACCGCGCACCGACCTTTCCGTGGAGCAGGCCGGGCTCGCCCAACTCGCGATCCTGGCCATCGATGAGACCCGGGTGCGGGTCACCCTGCTGATCCCGCCGGACGGCCCCGGACCCGCCGGCGAGCCCTCCCCGGAGACCTGGCAGAGCCGCTACGACGCCGTGCTGCATCTGCACAGCGCCCGTCCCTGACCCGGCGACCATGCCCAGTCTGCGGGATCTTCCCTGGCTCTGGCTCGGCCTGCCCGAGGTCTATGTCTCGCTGCCGACGCGGCGCCCCTGGCAGCGCCTGGACCAGGCGGCGGCGGACGCGTTCCCCTGCCGGCTCCCGGCGGACGGGGGGGGCGACTGGACCATCCTCGGCGTCTCCGAGCGCCTGGGTCTGCCCGGCAGCCAGGTGCTCGCGCGGTTCCAGGGGGCGGTCCTCGCCCGACTCCTGGAGGCCACCGCCCGGCTGGCCGCCGGGCCGGCCCAACTATTCGCCCCCCCCGCCCAGTGTCGCGGATTGATCGCACTCGCCCAACTCATGGACCCGCGCCCTTATGGAGTGGTACTGGACGCGGTCCTGCTCGCGCGCCTGCCCGCCGCGCCGACGCCGGCGCCGAACGCGGACGCCTATGTGCTCGACTGGCGGGCGCCCGGGTCGCGGATCGGTCACGGGCTGCAGCCGCACGCCTGGCCCGCCGGCCGGCTCCCCGGTCCGGCGCTGGTCAGCGCCGCGGCCTACCGGGAGGGCCGCCTGGAGCCGCTGTCCTATTTTCACGGCGGCGCGTTGCTGCCGGCCCAGTTCGCCTTGGAGCCACCCACCCCGGAGGCCGCCCAAGGCCGCCGTCCACCCGGTCTGGGCCTGGTGTGGGCCTGGGGCAGCGGCCAGCGCCTCTGGCAGTGGGCACTGAGGCCGCGGCCGCTGGCGCTCGGCCCGGGCCCGCTCGAGGTCCGGCTGGCCCCCCCCTGCACCTGCACCCTGGTCGGGGCCGCGGGGGCACCGGAACAGGTCGCGCTGGATCCACCGATCATGCAATGGGGTAATCCGGGGGCGGGGGCTTCCCCGGGCTGAGCGCCGCCAACCGGACCGCCTTCCAGAGCCGCTCGCGCACGGGCGGCGACCGCACTGACCGCTGGCCAATCAAGCGCGGGGTGAGCAGTGACCACGGGCACACGCGCCGAGCGGGAATTCAGGAGACTGAAATAGACACGCTTTTCGGATTACTGATCGGACTACTGATCATTCTGGCGGCACTGTGGCTGCTCCTCAAGCTGCTCGTCTGGATTGCCAGCGGGGTCTACCGTCTGGCGCAATGGCTGAAAAGCACGATCGCGGAGTCGCCCGCGCCCACCCGCCACATTCGACCCAAACCCGCAATACGCCCGGGCACTAACGGAGCAAAGGCCCCAAGACCGACTGAAGTCGCAGCCTTGACCGACTTCCTTCAACTGCCGTCAGCGGTGCAGGCTAAAGCGCCGGCAGCGGCGTTGCTCGCCGCACCGCCGACCCGCACGAGCGCGCCAGGCGGCGATGACTCCCACCCCGCCCCGGCCCTGGCCACCCCCGCCGCGCTGGACCACCGCCTGCTGGAACTCGAAGGGCAATACCCAGCGCTCGCCGGTCTGCGCGAAGCACTGACCGACACGCTCGCTACCGAGCGCAGCAAGACCCAGCGCTTGCTGACCCGCTTGCTGACCCAGCATATTGCAGAGTCCATCGGCGGATTGCGGCGGGAACTGGACGCAATCTACCTGGATCGGGACGCGGCGCGGGCGATGCAGGAGGCCGCGCTGGACCCGCTGGAGCAACGCCTGGACGGTCTGGGCGAGCAACTCGCCGGACTCGTCGCCCGCGTCCAGTCGCATCTCGAACAGACGAGGCCGGACCCGGATGAACTGGCGCTGGACTGGCGCCCCGCGCTTGCCGAATCGCGTCTGGAGCACCGCGGACCCGACCTGGGGCAACTGGTGCAGGCGGGCATCGACGCCCGCCTCGCGGACCTGGACGGGCGCATCGACGCCCGGCTGCGGACCCTGGAGGCCGCACCGGCCGGTGCCCAGGCCCCGCCCCAGCGCCCCGCCGCGTCGGCACCGGTCGCGGGAGAGGCCATCCCCCAGACGGAGCGCGAGACGCTCGACCGGATACTGGACGCGCTCGGGTTCCCCGCGGGCGAGGCACGTGAGGCGCTGTGGTCCGGGGAGCCCGCCCCCCTGGTGCTCGCCCTGCGCCTCGCCCAGGAGCCCCGCCTGGCGGGCATCCCGCCGCGGGTACTCACCGGACTCCAGAAGTGGCTGGAGGCGATCCCCGAGGCCGCCCTGGCGTTGATCACCCCGACGGTCGGGGAGCGCTGTGACGAGACCCTGCAAGAGGTCACCGCGGTCAGCAACGAACGCGTCCCCTTCGAGCACGTCGTCCGGGTCGAGCGGCTGGGCCTCACGGCCGGCGGGCGCGTTCAGCTCAAGGCGCGCGTGGATGTGCATCGCTGAGTGCCCGGTCATGAATCCATCGCGCCGACACCACCCCGCCCCTCAAAGCGGCCACCGCCAACCGGAGGTCGAGGCTTTAGCCGGCCGGCGCCCGACCCGGACCTGTGTGTCCCGGTCGAGCACGGGTCCGACTAAAGTCTCGACCTCCGGATGCCGCGGCGGCCCTGGCTCGAACGGTGACCAGGCCAGCACCAGCAGCCGCCCCGGCGGACGCAATCCTCGCCGCTTCGCCGGCCTTCGTTCGCTATGGATACTCTGGCTGCCGCTGGTTGCGGCGTCCGTATTCGCGCAGGCCCCGCAGCCGACGACCTATCTCGCCTTTCTGGCCTACCGCGAGGCACCCTCCGCACCCTGGCGGACACCCAACGCGCTCCTGTACGCGGAGGCCCCGGTGCCCGCAGGACAATACGGATTTCAGATCGTGATCCTGAATCCACGCTCCGAGATGTTGCCCCCGGGGCTCACGCTGCCGGACGGACGAGACTGGATTTCCATACACGGAATTTTTATTGTCGATAACAAGGGCGCAATCACGGGTCGCGACGATCTCGAAGATACGAAGATTTGGACGCCCAACGCCCGGGCACTGCACTTCAATGAACCGGTCTGGATAGAGGGGAATGGCGAAACAGGATGGACCAAACGTGCTCGCCCACTTGTCGCGCCATTGATCGAGCATATGGCAAATAACGGCATACCGGACATAGTCAACCCGGACCTTGATTTCTTGCGCGCCTTGCTGTCACCAGGACCATCGATTGGCTTCGATGCCTCACCTGGGCCTGCAAATGCCGGTAAATTCAGGGTTGGATACCGCATTGAACGGCTGCACTGGATCGATCCGATTACCGATGAATTCGTCAAATCCTTATGGCAGTTCTGGAATCCAGCCGAACCGGTCAAGGGAGAAGCTAGCGGTCACACCCTTGCAGATTTGGTTACGCGCACTCAAAACGACGTGGCAGCCACTAATCTGGGCGGATGGTTCCATGACGCGGGATATACATCAGTCGGCGACCACGACCACGCCCTCTTGGTCGAACACTTCGCCGATTTCGTTGCAGCTCTGAATGGTCAGGCCCATGGAGTCATTACTGACGATGCCCCTATTCGTCCACCGGTGGAAAGACACCAACCGGAACGAACGCCGCAGGAAGGGACAGGCGCGGAAGAAACCGCGGAGGCATTAAGTGTTGGCGGTGGCTCATCGAACATTGGCCTCATGATCGCCATTGTGGTCATGTTCCTGCTCTCAATCGTGATTATCGGGGCCGCCATGTACGCGGCCTATTGGTGGCAATCCAGGAGAAAGAGCGGAGTCGACTGGAATAGTGAAGCTGACACAGAGCCTACGGATTTTCCACCGCCTGGCGCATTACTGGATTCATGGAAGCAATGGTTCAGATGGCCTTTGTGGCCAAGAAAAGACCACTGGAAGGCCGCCCGATCGAAAAGAATCGGTCACTCACCTTTTTGGGATCTAACGCCGGACGAGACCAAGGCTGAACGGATAGCAGCCCGTATCCGCAATGACGCCACCCACCGGCTCACGCAACAGGTGGCCCCCCCTCAACAGTCTGCGCTCCCAGACAGCGAGACAACGCCCGCGCCAAGTCCCAAAGGCACGGCCGCGGGCGGATCGACCAAGCCGACGCTGGAGGATCGGATGCTGGAGCAGGAGCGGCAACTGAGGGACCTCTCCGGTGTGCGTACTGCCATCGACTCCGCCATTGAGGCAGAGAGAAGCAACATGGACCGTCGCCTGAGGCGGTTTATCGAGGATCGCATCGAGCTGATAACAGCGAGCCTCGCCAAGGTCTATACGAAGCACAATGAGGTCGTTGAGATACTCAGGGCCAACAACCTGACCCTTAGTGGCCGCGGAGACCCGGACTCGACGGGCACCGCCACCCCAGACCTGGCGGCCGGTCTGGCATCACTGAATCAACGAGTCGATACCCTGCACACCGGGTTCGAGGCACTCAGCGCCCGCGTCCAGGCGCGCCTGGAGCGCCCGGAACCGGACCTGGGTCGCCTGGTGCGCGAGCAGATCGACCAACTGCTCCCGGACCTGGACGAACGGATCGACGCCCGGGTCGGGGCCATGGAGGGCCGCCAGGCCGCGCCAACCGAGGCGGCGATCGGCGCCCTGCGCGCCGAGCTTGCCGCGCTCCAGGAGCGGCTGCAGGCCGCGCCGGCCGCGGAGGACCTGAGCGGACGGGTCGGCCGGCTGGAGTCGGACCAGGCCGGCGAGCGCCTGGACCTGCTCGCCCGGGCGATCGATACCCTGGCGGCGGAGCTCCACGGGGAGGGCTCCCCCCTGCGGGTCGGGACCTGGAAGCGCCGGGAATTGCGCGAGCAACTGGAGCGGATCGGGCACTTCGACCCCGATGCCTGGGAGCGCCTCTGGGCCGACGACCCGGACACGGTAGAGGCAGTCTCCCGGCTGGTCATATACCATATGGACCCCCGGACCGCGGACGCGGCCCAGACCGCCGGATTCGCCGCCTGGGTGGAACAGGTCTCCCGCGGGCGCCTGCGGCTGATCCGTCCGCCGCCCTTCGAGCGTTTCGACGAGCGTCTGCACCATGCGGTCGCCGTCTCCCCGCACCACGACCGCCTGGACCGGATCGTCGAGGTCCAGTGTCTGGGGCTGATGGACGCGGAGACGGTGCGAATCAAGGCCCGGGTCACCGTCAGCGGATGACCACACACACTGGAGCATTTCCACCCATGACTCAACAAGGGACTCACTTCGCCCGGCGGTTGCGCGCGCACCCCTGGTGGGTACTGTGCCTGCTGCTGGTTGCCGCGTCCGTATTCGCGCAGGCCCCGCAGCCGACGACCTATCTCGCCTTTCTGGCCTACCGCGAGGCACCCACCGCGCCCTGGCGGGCACCCAATTCGCTTGTGTCGGCGGGGGCACTGGTGCCCGCCGGACAATACGGATTTCAGATCGTGATCCTGAATCCGCGCTCCGAATTATTGCCCGCGGGGCTCAAAACATCGGGCGGAAAGGACTGGATTGCTCTCCACGGAAGCTTTCTTGTCGACGCGAAGGGGGCAGTGACGGCCCGAGACGATCTCGAAAGTAGCCCAGGTCCAGCCACTGACCCCAAGGTCCTGGATTTCAACGAGCCGCTTTGGGTAGAAGGGAATGGCGAGACAGCTTGGGCCAGGCGCGGTCGCCCGCTCATCGCACCATTGATCGAATATGCCAGTACGCAAAGAGGCGTTACACCCGACAAGAGCAACCCAGACGCCGATTTCCTGCGCGCCATGTTGACACCGGAAAATTCAGCGGCCTTCGAGGCCCCGGCCGGAACTGGCGACTCCGGCAAGGCCCGGGTGTCATACCACATTGAGCGGCTTCACTGGATCGATCGGGCTGGCCCGGAATCCATTCCGCCGGAACCGGTAAGGCTCCTATGGCGCTTCTGGAATCCGGCCGCGTCAGCAAAGGGAGGCCCGGCAGGTCTGACCCTTGCCGACTTGGTCACGCGCACTCAAAACGACATTGCGATCTCGACCCAGGGCGCTTGGTTTCATGACGCGGGATATACATCAGTCGGCGACCACGACCACGCCCTCTTGGTCGAACACTTCGCCGATTTCGTTGCAGCTCTGAACGGTCTGGCCACTGGAGTCATTCCTCAGGATGACCCCGCTCATAAGCCTGCGGAAGGGCGCCAACCGGAACAAACCCCACAGGAAGGGAAAGACGCGACAAGAACCGCGGGGAAATTCAATCTTGGCAGTGACTCATCGAACCCTGGCATCATCGTCACGATTCTGGTCGTGACGCTGCTGATGATCGCGATTACCGCGGCTGCCATTTTCGTGGCAAGCTGGTGGAAATCCAGAAGTGAGAGCCAGCGCAATCCGATTATTCTGCCGCGACCAAAATCCCACCGTTTCTCCCGGCATTGGTGGTCCACAGATCGAGAGGACAGGACGAATGAAATCGCAGGCGATCCTGACGACCCATCGCAATCGCAATCCCCTGGTCTTCCGGAATCTGGAACACCGCAGGATGAATGGACGCGATGGTTCGCGTGGCCGTGGTGGGAGAGAAAGGACCAAGGCACCGCTGGCTACAGGAATGCGTCTCGCTCGAAAAGGAACCGGCCCTCGCCTTTTCGGCGTCCTGAGCGGAAGCCGAGCCACAGTGTCCGGACCAGGGGCGACATCCGCAACGGGGGCTCTCAGCGCCGTACCGATCCCCTGTCCTCTGCTGTTAAGGAGCCGCTTCCAACGATGGATGGAACGGCTGCGGGAAATCCCATGGGCATCGTCCGGTCCGGATCGGCCGTGCCGACACTGGATGACCGAGTACTTGAACTCGAACGGCAATTGAAATCACTCGCAGGTCTTCGCGACGTGCTCCAAAACACATTCGCAAGAGAGAGAGAACATACCGATGAGTTGGTAACGAAACGGGTTCGTGAGGCCGTCGAGCGATTGGGCCGGGAACTGGACGAAACCTACCTGGATGAGCACGGCATCATTAGGCTCCTGGAGGCCAAGGGTCTGATCAAGCACGGCTTGGCGAACGCGGCCGGGATGGGTGGGCGCTCGCGGGAGCAGGTGGCGTTGGACGGCGCTCGGCGCGATGACAGCCGCGGCCAACAACCGCAGCAGTCCGCAGACTGGCATGCCCGTGAGTACCCCGGATCGGAAGCGATCCAAGAGCGCTTCGCCCGCTCGATCGACCAAGCCCCGACCTACACCCCGGTCGCCGCCAATCCGCCGCCGCTTCCCCTGGCCGCACCCGAACCAACCGATCAGGCCCGCCTGCTCGACGTGCTCAAGTCATTGGGCGCACTCGGCGGAGACAACCTGGAGACACTGTCGCACCGGTCGTTCGTCGATGCCGGCGCACTCCTGCGCGAGGTCGTGGCCTTCCATATGCCCAAGCGGCGGCCACTGACCGAGTATCGGCGCTATGACGATGCGATCCGCATCGCCACCGGGCAGCGTTTCGAGCTGATCGTGCCGACCGAAGGGCAGCGCATCGACCCCGAGTCCCACGAGGTTGTGGATGGGCAGGCGGTGGATAAGGGTCAGTTGGGCACCGTCCTGCGGATCACCCTGCCCGGTGTCCGCGGCGATGGCGCTGTGCTGTTGCGTGCCCAGGTGATCGAAAGTCAATGAAGCGGCTGTTCGCGCCACTGCTCATCGCCCTGTCGCTGGCACTCCCGGCGGTTCATGCGCAGGACCGCGACGGAGCGGATCTCCATGCCCGGGTGGATCGCGGCATCCTCCCCCAGGCCCCCCCGGGTCTGAACTGGCTGCCGGTGCGCCTGGTGTTCGCGTATCAGAACGTCAATTACACCGCCCGCCTGGAGATCAACCCCAAGTCACAGAACCGGGCGCAGCAGGAAATGGAAAGCTTTCCCTGGTCCAAGGGCGGGGCGCAGAAGATTCAAAAGGGTCTGGATCTGGTCGTCAATCAGAAGGCGACGGTGGCCCCTCTGGCGGAGGCCTTGCGCGCGGCGGCGCCGGCCGGGGATCGGGAGACCCTGGCCGCCTTTGCCTTGGCCTTCGTGCAGGCACTCCCCTATAAGCTCGACGCCGAGACGACGCCGTTCGATGATTCCTGGCGCGCCCCCATCCAGACCCTGGTGGATACCCAGGTGGACTGCGAGGACAGCTCGATCCTGTATGCCGCGCTGCTCTCCGACCTGGGGATCGAGAGCGCACTGGTGATCGTCCCCAACCATATGCTCACGGCCGTTGCCGGCGGCTTCACGGGCCAATCCTACGAGGACGGTGGACGCCGCTATTACTATGCAGAGACCACCGGACTCGGCTGGACGATCGGTACACTCCCGCCCAGCGTCCCGCGCGACGAGGGGCTGAGCCTGCCGATCGCCGCCGCCGGGAAGAGCCGCGACCCGGTTCGAGTCAGCACCGTCGGCCCCCAGGTGCCTGCCCCCCCCAGCCCAGCCCCGCCCCCCGTGCAGGCCGGTGCCGACGCCGCGCGGGTCGAAGACGACAGCGCCCTGACGCCCCTGCTCGTGCTGCTCCTGGCGCTCCTGCTGGGCGCCGGCGCCTGGTCGCTGCGCGGCGCATTTCCAGGCGGGTCGCCGCGCGCGGGGGCCGACGAGGACCCCGACGCGAACGAATACGACCGCCCCCATGAGCAGGCGCTGGGGAACGCGGACGAACCGCTTCATCGGGACGATGGGTACCAGGAGATCGACTACGACCGCAAGCCCCACGAATACCAGGACTTCGATGGCGATTCCAGGTACCGCTGAGGCCCGGCCCCGGGCCGTCGGCACGCCGCGGGGACCGTTCGCTACTCCGCCGGTGAGCTGCACAGCGAGTGATGCAATGCCTCGATACCCTCGATCTTGCGACGCTGCGACCGCGGGATCGTCATGGCGCAGAACACGAGCGCGAGGACGATCGCAAGCCCGGGCGCAATGAGGGGCCACCAGTCTAAGGAGGAAAAGAAGGCGCTCTTGCGCGGAATATCCGTCCACCACCGAATCACGAGTTCCTCACCCCAGTCGTGCAGAACCAACCCAAGCGCGAGACACAGCGGCACGGACAGGGCCACGGAGAGTCCGCCCAGGTAGAGTGCGAGCGTCTTCGGGATCGCAAGGATGTCCTCGTTTGAATATCCCAAGAGCTTCAGTTCGGCCAGATCATGATCGAGGGCGTCGGTGGTGCTACCTACCTGGCTGGTGATGAGTGCGAACCAGACGGTGAAGAGGAGTACGCTCGAGATTCCGATCACCCAGGCCAGCCACCGCTGGCAGGCGTCCAGATCGGCCACCAGCGCTTCGACTTCCCAGACGCGTTTGAGGCCCGGGGAGACATCCAGAAACTCACGGATCCCCGGTAAGTCCTGGACCCGTTCGGCCACCACGCGAATCCCGCGAAAGGGATAATCGTTGGTGTTGGGCAGATCGTCCCTTGGATTGATCTCCTGCGCTTCATTGTTGAGCCACCGCTCGATTTTGACCAGCAGTGCCGGGTCTACGAAGCCCAGGCGCGGACCGTGGATGTCCGCCGGTGACAGGACATCGATGAGCGTCAGATCGAAGTCCGCAAACTCCTGCCGGCCCGCGCCGGGTAGGTGTTCAGCACCCACTTGCCCGCAGCCCGCGCCATCGCTGCACGCCGCCGATGCGCGAGCCCCCGCCACGTTGGCGGCGGCGGCTGGGGTCGGCGGGGACTGAACCGCGACCGTCCTGGACACGACGAACCGGTATCCCTGGGGTACGAGTGCCTCGGTATCGCTGCATGTCAACAGGGCAAATGCGGCCGCGGAGAGCACGATCTCGTTCCTGGACGGTACCTTCTTGCCGTCCTCGACCTTCCCGATCACGGGGTCGCCTTTCCCGGTAGCCCGCAGTTCGATACTGCCATCGTGGCATTGCATGGCGGGTTTGAAGCCCTTCTCCATGGTCCGCGCATTCGGCGCCGGCTGGATCAGGCGCGCATGCTCCCCGGTCAGGGGTGCGATGAACGCATGCGGCCAGAGCGCCTTGATGCGGCACCTCAGATCCATCGACGCGGGATCGGGCCTCGGGTTTCCGCAGGTCGCCTCTTGGTCTTTCGACTCCGTCCACGCAACGGTGCCATTGGTGTCCCACTCCTGCTGCACCACCTCACGCGCGAAGGGATCGGTATTGAGACGCTCAAGAATATCTTGACCGGCACCGTAGATGCCAATGGGGATGACCACCAGGGCGGTGATGGCGGCGAGCAGCAGGGCCGCGACCAGGATTCGATAGCGCGCATGGTGCCACACGCACCTGCGAACGAGGGCGTTGCGTTCCTTAGCCGACACCTGGTGACCGTCGTTCTGACCCATAGCCTCATAGCCTCGTGCAATTGACGACGATATCCGCGGCCGGCCGCGAGCGGTCGGCTATCGCCCCCCGGTAAGGCGCGGGGCAGGTCGTGTGCCGACAGTGCCCACCACCGGCGGCAGCGGCGCGGCACCGGGCTCCCGTGCAATTTGGTGGATGGGCACTCAGAGGAACTCAACCTGCTCGTCCTGCGCGCGCTCGCGCTCCGCCCGCTGCTGCTCCAGGGCGCTCAAGAGCTGCGCATGCTCGCGCATCAGGGCACCCTGTTCGGCACCCAATGCCTCCAGCGCCCTTGAGAGAGAGGCCGCGCGCGTCACGATCTCGGCCAATTGCTTACGCTGTATCGGCTCTTGCCTGCGGTATTCGTCCAGGCGCAGGGTCATCTCGTCACGCACGGCCGGGCGACACTGGACGCCCCGACCCATCTCCTCGTCCAGTGCGGTCTCGGCCGCGGCGATCTGGCGCCTGAGCTTGTCCAACTCGGCCTGCCCCTGCACCTGCTCCTGCGACGCCCGCTCGAGGTCGGTTTCGCCCTCGCGCACCGCGCTCGCCAGTTCCGGTATCCGCGCATCCAGGGCCGCCAGGCGGGCACTCAGCGTCTCGATGCGTTCGGTGGCCCGCGCGATCAGGGCGGCCCGTTTGGCCCGCTCATGGGTACGATCCGCGCCCTGGCGTGCCCGCTCCCAATCCTGGTGCTCACGCTGCATCCGTTCGCGGGCACCGCGCAGTTCGGCCTCCCGGGCATCCTGCTCGAGCCGGGCGGTACTCGCCTGCTCTTCGCTGCGCCGGGCGACCTGCGCCAGCGCCTGCGCGTGCCGCTCCCGCTCGCTGTCCAGGCGGGCCGCCGCGGCCTGCTGCTCCATGGCCAGCCGCTCGGCCGCCTGTGCCTGCTCATGCTCGAGCAGGGTGCGCACGCGCTCGATCTCCAGCCGGGCCAACTCCCCGGCCTTTGCCAGTTCCGCGGCCTGCCCGGATTGCTCAGTCTCGCGGCGCCGCAGGTCGGACTGTCGCTCCCGTTCCAGTTCGTCCAGCCTGGCGTTCAGGTCCGCCTCCAGTCGACGGCGCTGGGCATCGGTCTCCAGGCCTTGCCGGCGTATCAGTTCCCGGTACTCGCTTTGCAGTGCCAGGTCCTTTTCCTCCAGTTCCCTCGCCGCCAGCCGCTGCCGGGCCGCCAGGTCCTGCTCGGCGAGGCACCGCTGCCGCTCGTGCTCGTCCTTCTGGCCCTCGTGCGCCAGACGGCGCTGCTCCGCGGCCTGGTGCTGCTGGGCAAGCGCCTCCGCCGCCTGCCGCTCCAGGGCGCGCTGCTCGTCCTCCCGGGTGATGCGCAGGCGCTCACGCTCGTGCTCCAATTGGTCGTCGGCCGACTGCAGGCGGCGCTGCACCATCGCGTCGTGATAGCGCCGCTCGCGCTCGAGTGCGGCAAGTGCGTCGCGCGCCTGGTGATCGGACTCCTGTTTGCGCCAGAAGGCGTCAGGCGCCGCCGCAAAAGCACCATGGACCTCGGCGAACTCGAAATGATCGTGCCGATCCGCATCCGCGCTCGGCCGAAACCCGGGCACCCGGTCGAAGACTCCGTCCAGATAGCGGCGCCATTGATGTTGCAGCGTCTCATTGAAATACAGGCGCACCGCCTTGGGCTCGAACGCCTTGAGCACGATCAGCGCGAGAAACAGGATCCCGAGCAGGGCCTGGGCCAAGCCCTCCACGGTCTTGAAATGAAATCCGATCAATTGCCACCAGCCAAATTGCCCAGCGGGATTACGTCGCAGGTACCGCTCTTGTTCAGCCTCCAGATCGCGCGCGCGCAGTTCGGCCAGCAGCCCGGCGCGGACACCGATGGTATCGCTGGGGATCGCGAAGGCGGTTTGCTTGGCCAACTCCGCGGACGTGAGACCTGCCAGCTTGCCCTGAATGCCGGCCTTCTCGGCCGTCGCGCGCACCAGGTCGGCGTCGATCTTGCCCAGGGCCTCGGTGATCTCACGCAATCGTCGGTCATTGGCCCCGCGGCTCGCCTCCCGGTCGCGTGTCAGCTTGTCCAGCCGCTCGCGGGCATCTTTGGCCGCCTGCTCCGCGGCCTTGGCCTTGGGGCCATATCCGGGTTTGCGTCCCTCGACACCGGTGAGCTGTGCCGCAAGCTCCTTGGCCTGCTCCTGCGCCGCGGCCCGCAGATCATCCACCGTCTTCGCCGCGGCCCCCACGCCCTGGGAGGCATTGCGCGCGTCGAGCTGTACCTGCTCCGACTTGAGCTCGGCTTGCCGTGTGCGCAGCGTCTCGAGCGCCTGGTCCTGTTGCGCCACCTGCCCCGCCTCCCACGCCTTGCGGGTCTGGGCCACCAGCGCGCGATAGCTCTCCGTGACCTCGTCGGAGCGGATCGCCTGGGTGAGAAAGGGTGCCGTGATGGCGAGCGAGATCAAAACGATCGCCAGACGCACCAGGACGCCCAGCCACCAGCGCACCCGCTCGCCGACTGAGGCACCGGGACGCCCGCGACCCTCGCCCGCGGTGCCTGGGGCCGCCGCCTCGGGACGCTCCGAGGTGACGAAGGAGACGTCCACGATCCAGATGACGGCAAAGACGCCGACGAAGAACAGCGGCGCCAGCACCAGGCTCAGCCAGCCGCGTTCGCTCACGGGCACGAAATACCGGCTGACGGTACCCCATACCGTGCCCTCGATCAGGGACATCAGGAACACCACGGCCCAGGAAAAGGCCAGCCACTGCCGCACCGCCGGCGTCAACATGCTGTCGCCATAGGGCCTCAAGGTGACCAAGGCCCACAGACTCCGCGCGAAGCCACCCCCGGACTCGCCGTCCTGCCGCTCCATATCGTTCACGAATCGCCCCCTGTTTGTTTGATCCCTCTTAACCACACCGCGATGGTCTGCATCGCAGCACCGATAATGTATCTCTTTCCCGTGCAGCGCGGCCGGCTTTTCAGTCGGCGCCGGCCCGGGCCAACCGCATCACCGGGATAGCGCACATCCCCGCCACCGGGCTCGCGCGGCCTGCGCCCTGTCACGCTGAGGAGCGGACAAACTGGATGCGCCTGAGCACGCCGGAAGGCTCCCCGGATTTCGACCGGTAGACGTGCAGCCTCCAGGGCTTGTCGCATGACAGTTGCGCCGCCCCGGCGATATGGCCGATGACGACGGTGCGCTCCGGGGGAGCCAGGATCTCTTTCCAGATCCGTTCCCAAATGGGTTTCTCGATACCCGTGTAGGGCTCATCAAGGATGATCAGGCGCGGCTGCGCTGCCATGGCCCGCGCGATCAATGCAAGTTGGCGCAACTGGCGCCGCTCAGCCCACGTTAGTTCCTTCAACTGCAGCAGTTCCTGCGGCAGCAAATGATGATAGGCGCCCGTGATCTGCAAGCGTTCAAGCAACACCGTCAAATCCGCGTCCGGACACTCCCGACCACCCGCCCGGGAGGCCCTCTTGACTTGTTCAAAAATACTGAGAAACGAGATGAGACTGGAATAGGGACCAGCGTAGCCGATATTTAACAGCCGGGCATGTCTGAGCCATTGATTATCCGCGTACGACCCGGTCTGCGGAGAGAGTTTGATTTCCCCATATCGTGGGCAGGTGAACCAGTAATCGATGTCGCTGCGCTCGGACCCCCTGGGGTGCAGCATGGCAAGCCGGCCAATCAGCGCGCTCTTGGCCATGGCGCTGGCGGCGTTGCGCTCCGCTTCGATGATCAAGAGGTCACCCGCACCTATACTGAGCTTAGCCTCCCCTTTTCGCTTTTGTAACAGAACCTCCACGCTTCCCGACGACCCGGGAACTCGCATATGGGCAACAAGTAAACCCAGCTTGAAATCGGTATTCGGATCGCTCATGGCTGATGGCCACCACCGGCCTGCTCCGATTCCGGACTCAGATCTTGCCGATCGACTAGAAACCACACCCCGGAATCCCCGCCACGCGAAAAAGAAAGACGCCGCGTAAGATTGTGCAGCGTCGCGATGTAGCGGCCTTCCCTTGCCTTCAGCGAATCCTGCAGGCCCTGCCGCCGAGATGGGCTGTTCCATGAACCGGCAAGACCCGCAAACCCGGCAGGAAACGGGAGCATGGCGAGATAAAGGGGGTCCAACTCATCCATATAGATAGCATCTGTGGAGGGGGGCGCGAAGGGAACCCGATCGGCGAGCAGGAAGGGGTCGATCGGTCTTGTTGCCAATTTGCCCAAAGTCCGCGCGAGCCGACCAGTCTGGCTCGCCAGTGCGTCCAGTTCGGCCTCGCTCATCATCACCTTGAGCGCAATGGGAGGGCGCGCCGCATCAGGCCCCTTGGGCGCTGGAGCGACGATCCACGCCTCCTGCGTTCGTTTGCCTGTCGTCTGGCCAGCACAAAGGCCCTGGGTCGCCACCAGCGAAAAGCCGTCATGCCGCCGGGAGGAATCCCGGACTGTCGAGTCCACGCTTTCAACCGCCCTGTCAACCAGGTCGATTACCCCGTCCAGTGTCCTGAGCAACGGCGTCTTGGTAAGGGCTTTGTACTGGTCATCCACGACTGCCTGATAGCTCCGAGGGTGCAGGGAAGGAAACAGCAGGACATGCAACGTGACACCTTGCTCCTCCAGTGCATCGACAATCCCTTTTTTGGTCGCCTGCGGCGTCGCATTGGCGTCCATCCGCGCGGCGGCATCGGTGATCAATATGAGATACCGATCCCGGTAGAGTTCCCATTTCATCTCCGTCGGGTCCAGTGCCTTACGGATCCCCGCCAAGGCGTCCTCCTGGTCATACTGATTGGTCTCCAGTGCATAGTCCATTTCGGTCAACTTGGCATTCAACAGGGCTGGCGCTAGACTTGGATCGAGCGCGATGAACCAATCGGCGACATAGCGCCCCGTCACCTCGCTCGGCTTCTGCGCGTCCAAACGATCGCGAAAAGCGACTAAACCGAGCGCCGCCCGCGCGGGGCGCGGCCTCTCTTCTGGTCCCTTCTTCGCGTCCCGCGCAGTGCTCGACGCCGCCGGGGTGGACGACATCCCAGCGATTCTTGTATAGCACTTCTTGATGGTTTCTTCAATGGCCTTGCGCCGGCCCTTCATCGATTCGGTCGTGTCGACGACGAAGACGAACCCGGCACGCGCAGGCTCGGAAACGACGAGAACTCGATAGGCCACCCGGCGACCGCCCCCGGGGGTCTCCAACCATTGCCAGTCGAGCACCGGAAAGAACGATTGGCCGTCACCAGCCACAGTGGACGCTTTCTTGGAAAGGGTGGCGACCGGTGGATTGTCGACACAGACATCGGCCCCCGGTGCGCCCAATGCAGAAGAGTCAGCGGGCGTTGCAGTGAAGTGGGCGTCGGCATCTTCAGCCGAGTCGAAAAACTCCACTTGGCCCTGCGCCGTAATCGCCAACCGGGTCCGCCAGCAGCGGGTCTGACTCTCTTTGATCCAATAGCGGTGCCGCGCCGGCCTGTTGATGATGACCTCAAGCCATGGGGTACCGGCATCGCTGCTACGCCCAACTTGCCAAAGGGGAACAAAGGCACCCGGAGTCAATGGCTCGCCCGTTGCGCTCGGGTCTTGGTAGAGCGCTGCATCATGGGTGGTCAGGCGCAGGGGTCTTGACCGTATCGCTTGCGCGATGTCGCCGGTCCTGACCCAGCCGTACTTGGACGCCGGCTCGGCACACGCGGTCTTGATCCAGCCCGGCATTTCCTCGAGCACCGGGAACACGGTAACGCCCGCCGCGATCCCCACGGACGGCGCCTGTGTGCTGTGGTCTGCGTAGACTCGCGCATCCGAGCGGAAGATGATCCCCGGACAGCAATACTCTGTCTCTGTCGCCGGGCGGCAGTTGGCGTCGCCGGCACCCCCCAGACTCACCGGGCTCGTCAGCGCAATCCACAGGGCGCCGCCGAATCGCATCGATCGCAAGTAGGCTCGATAGTCCATCGCTGTGTTCTTCTTTCTTGAGCGCTGTGCTGGGGTAAGCCCCCGAATCGCCGACAGCGGCATGTTGCCCCGCTGAACGGTCACTCCCCCGATGATAATGCCAAAATCGCTGGGAACTTGCGATCGGTCCGAGCGACGCGCGTCGTCGTATCACCACCCTAACCTTATGTTACTCGCGCCCAGCCGCCTGCGGTCCCTCCGACGCGAGCCCCAGTCCGGCGCACCCGCCGTGGCTTGAGCCAGAGCCGCCGCGGCCCGGCAGCACCAACCCGACCCCAACGCCGGCGGGAGTCAAACGAACGGACAGAGTATCTGGTATCCTAGCTCGCGCACAAATCGACAGAGTGATGCAACCGGGAGCCAGCATCCTTGGACTCGCAAACCTTCGATCAGTCGGCCTATGCGCAGTGGCAGGATCTGGAGGCATCCTTCCCATCGACTGCCGGGATATCCACCCCCGAGATCCTCGCGCATCAGGCACCGGCGTTGCCGGGCGAACTGCCCACGGCGTGGGACGAAACCCTGGGGACGGGGCCGTCCGCGCGTCCCGCCCTGGCCGCAACACCCGCCACCCCACCGACGCGCGCCCCGGCATCGACACTGCGATCGGTACCACAAGCCCCGGTGGATGCCGCCCCAGAGGCGCAGCGCGAACCCGGCCGTCCGTCGACCCCGAGTGACACCTCGCCCGCTGCTGGCCCGCTGGAACAGGCTCCGGGTACCGCCCCGCAGCCCGACGTTGCCGCACTCATGCCCCCACCGCGAGCCGCAGTAGAAGGGCGGCGCTCGACCGTCGCCTGGTTGTCCGGGCTCGTCCTGCTGAGCGCACTGCTTCTGATTGCCTGGTGGATCGACCTGATCCCGCTGCCCTCTGCCGGGGGCTCGCCGGTCAAGGTCGCGGGCCTTGACCGTTCCGCCAAGACGGCGCTGGTTTCCAACGCCATGGCTCTTTATGCCATTCCAGACGGCGCGCTGCCGCCGACCGGTGCCCAAGCCGCGGGGGCGCGCCCGGACACCTACAAGGCACTGATCGCCCGATATCGCTCCGAGCGGGAAGCCGCAGGCAGGTTTCGCAAGAGTCAATTCACCGAGGGCGACACAATTCGCTATCTCGGAGACACCGTTGGAATTCCGCTCAATCTCGTACTGTTGCGACATCTGGTTGTTGCGCAGCACCCGGGCTTTTCCGGCGAGCGCACCGCGCCTGAGGTGCGTAATGGACTGGTCAAGAGTCTGGACTCCGCCCAGGTCCTTCCCGACGAACAATTGTTCTTAGCGGTAGCACGGGCTTATCGACTCCCCGGGACGCCGGGATACGAGAACTATGCCAAGAATGCGCTCAACGAGGACGATCCCCGCCGCATGGACCGCATTCTGCAAGCATCCCCGCACCAGGGCTTGAAACCACTCCCGGACGCGCTCGTCAAATACACCCAGAATCTCAGCGACGCGGCCATTGAGGCGATTGCGCCGGCACCTTCCTCGCCGACCAGCCTGAATGGGCAGATCGTCCAATGGGAGGCCGCCGTGCGCAAGGGCACAACCATTGATGCCGATGATGCCGACACCGCGTTGGCCCGCTACCTCTGCATCATGCGCGGAACCCGTCAGGACTCGAAGGAAGCGAGACGCCTGCGTGACTCGCTGTGGACCCTGCTCTCGGGGGATCAGAAGCACCGTCAACAATACCGCCAAATGTTTCTGTACGCAGTGGCCCAGGCGAAATCAAGGCCACCGAGCGATGGCAAAGGGGCGCGACGCCCCTGGGAGACCATCGACTGCACCGCCAGCCCACCCGCGGATCAGGGCGCGCCGACCTCGCGCGATCAGTTCAAGAAGGTCTCGGCAGTCCTCTCTGCTACGGAGCGCGGCCGGCTATGGCACTACCTGCTGATTGCACTCCATAGCCAGCCGGCCGAGATCCGGCGATTGACACCCGAGTTATTCACCTCGGCCACGGACGACACCATGGCCAGATTCGTCTCCTGTTTCGCGGCGCCCGCCGCCTGTGTTGCGCCGGGGCGCTCCTCTCGTGAGGCCCTGTGCCCCACCGCACCACCGCGGACGCCCGGCGACGCCGAAGACCACGAGCAAGCGCTGCCGCAATACCAATCCGTTACGCACCCGGCAATCTTCTGGCGCGACGCAGTTGCGCTCGGTGTAAAGTCCGAATCGGCGGATTGGCTGCCTGCCAACCTCTCCCTTGCAGACCTAATCACCGTGGCCTCCATCGAGACTGAACCAAGCGTCGGCAAGTATCCCAAACAAGGGCAGGGGCAACTTAAGTCGCGGATCCATCAACACCTGAGGAGTCAGGGGCCATTCAGTCTCTGGCCATCTCAGATCGATTGCTGGATCTACAGGCAGTCGTCCTGGAACCCTCTGGCGTTCAATGCCCGCGGACCACGCTTTGGATTGTTTCAAAGCGACTGTGCCGCGCACGGCACCCCCGACCGCGCGGCTTGTCGGGAGCGCTTTCTCGCCGACCCGGCGCAGTGGCTGCGTGAAGACCTGGACCGGCTTGCCGAGGTCCTGCAGCACGAAACGCCGGGGAGCGTCCATTTGTGGGCGCGGTTTTATGCTGGAGAACAGGGTACCGAGACCCTGCGCCAACAAGTTTCGGCCCGCGCGGAGAAGACCGCAAACGATCAGGCAAAGAGGTTTCTGAACGACCATTGGTACCTCCTGCTCGACGATACGGATATCGCCCTGCTCCTGCTCAAATACGAGGCCAGTCTGCAATGACAGATGAAGATGAACTGCCCTTTGATCCGCCGTTGCGGCGACCACAAGAGACCGATGACTTTGTCGAAAACCGTGTTGCGGAATCGCTCATTGGCTTCTTCGCCAAGGTCTATGAACCTTATATCGGGAAGGACTATAAACCGGCGATCGAGAAGAGGCTCGAGCCTTTCCTGGTGCTGCTTGACGGTGCCTGGGGATCGGGTAAAACCAAGGTCTTGGATCAACTGCAGGACAAGTCTCGTTGGCCGTCCCAGACTCGACCGCTCGTGATAAATTTCAACGCGTGGCTTTACCAACGCAACGGCCCGATCTGGTGGGCTTTGCTGGACCAGATGCACCGTCAAATCCGCCAAGCCCCGACGCTCAGCATATGGGAGAAGGCGACCCTTACGCTCGTGTATGCCAGACGCTTCGGCGGCTGGTTCCGGCCCGCGATCGTCGTATCCGTGCTCTTGGGCACCACACTGTTGATCGTATCGGTTGGCGCCTTGGTGACTCAGATCCAACCCGAGTTCAACGGGGAAACCCCGAAATGGCTTGACTGGGATGCCGTGTGGAAAATCTTGGAGCGGTTTGAAATCTTCTTGGCGCTGCTTTTAGGGGGAGGAATCTCCGCTATTTTTTTGAAATTGAAGCGGTGGCTCGATATGCCAGGCGTCAACCGGGCGGAGAAATTCCTGCGCGAGCGACTGGATCCCCTGGAGCAAATCAAGGACTATTTTCGCGACGGGTTGAGCCGATCGGTGAGGCGACCGCTGCTGGTGCTGGTGGATGATCTCGATCGTTGCGACCCCGAGGTAGTCGTCGATTGCCTCAATGCCTTGCAGACGCTGTTGCGCAATCCGCGGATTATCTATATCGTTGCGGCCGAGCGCCGTTGGCTTAAGGAATGCTACGAATCGCGCCTGTCACATCTCGCGCAGATCATGGCAACCCCGGGCACCAGCCTTGGCGATTACTTTCTGAGCAAGATATTCCAATTGACCGTACAGGTCCCGCGCCTGGCGGGTACCAAACCTGGACTCTACGCGCTGCGGCGTCTGCATCGCGTGCACGCTGACCCTCACGAGACCGGGGAACCGGATCCGAACCTCGCTACCCGGTCAAGTCCGCTCACTGGCGCCGAATTCGAATCGATTGTCCAAGATGCGTCCGCGTTACTGGCAGGCAATCCGCGTTTGATCAACCGCCTGTACTACGAACTGGTGTACAAACGCAAGCTCTACGAGCTGCTTGGCGATTCGCCGAACGACCATCGCGCCTGTTTTGCGGGCTGGACACTGCTGCGGTTGCGTTGGCCGTTGCTCGCAGAGTTCATTGAGGTCAACCCTGACATCGCGATGTATCTTCCGATCGTGGGTCGGCGCGTCGGCCCAGCCTTAGGAGGCGGCGAGCGCCCAACCCCGGACGGCGTTGCTTTGGAGCATTTCCCGATGCCCCTGAGAGAGATCTTCTCGGGAGCCGACTGGCGCGCGTTCGCGTGCAGCCAATTTCTGCCATCAGACGCTCGTGCCTTCGGCCATTGCGGACTGCTTCGCTAATAGATATCGCTCGGCAAGCGGGCACGCTTGGCCATGACAGGGAGCCTGGCTCCGACGATACGCGAGGTCACCGCGAACGGACGCGCGTGGACTTCGGCGGCAAGGGACAGTCCGGCTACCCGGTACTGCGCATAATCTCCGGCGAGCCCGCGGTCGGCTGCCCGGCGGGCGCGCCCTGCCGCGAAAAGGTCCGCAGTGCCGGGGCCAGGGTCCAATCACCGGCGGCGGGCAGAAAGCCCGGGGCCACGGTCTCGCAGACGACGCAGGACAGGAACCCCTGACCATAGCGCTCGATCACCCGAAAGCCCGCGCAGCGCAGCATCGACTCAAGGCAAGAATGGGAGAAGCCCCAGACCCAGTTGGCATAGCCCTGGGCCGGATCATAGGGGGTCGAAAGCCCCAGGGCGCCCTCCCCCGGGCTCCAGAGGCGCCGCTGCGCGGAGTCCAAGTAGGGATAGAAGACGGCGAAGTTCGCGAGCCCCGGGTGCTCCGGCACCGTGCTGGTGTTGAGGATCAGGACCCCGTCGCAGACCTGGCGCAACTGCATCAGGGTCGCGACCGGGTTGGGGCTGTGATAGAGCAGGCCGGAGCAGAACACGAGATCCCGGCGGCCGATCGCGGCGACGGTTTCGGGGGCATGGATGTCGCCCTGGATGAAGGCCACCCGCGACTTAAGCCTGGCCAGTTGGGCGTTGAACTCGGGGCTCGGCGGATAGATGTCGACCGCCGCCACCTGCGCCGCCCCGGCGTCCTCCGCCACGAATGAGAAGAGCCCGTTGACCCGCCACATACAGCCGATGTCGGCGAACGACTTGCCGGGCACCAGGCGCCGGATGAGGTCCTCCTTGAGCCGGTCCGGGACCTCGCCGACCCCGAAATCGCGCCCGAAGAGCCGCTTAAGGCGCGCGCCGAGCCGCTGCACAGTGGGCGACTTCAGGGCCCGGACCTTGAGTTGGTACAGCATTGCGTAGACTCACCGGCAGTGACATCATGACCGCAGGTCGGGTTTCACCCGCGCCCGGAATCACGTGTCGGTCCGCGAAAAGCGCGCATGAGCGCGCGGTGGACCGCGGCCCCTCGACCGCGAGGTCACCATCATGGTAGAGCCCCTGTGTCCACGCAAGCCTCAGTGGCGGCCTTGATCCCGGGCAGGCCCTTCGGGGCACTTGATCGGCGTTCCGGCCGCCGAGAGACAGGAGGTCGAGGTCTTGCGGTGAAGGTCGCGCAGCGACGCTGTGGGAGCGGCTTCAGCCGCGACGAGCCGCGCGGGAAACGCGGCGTCGGAGTTCGGCGCGACGCCGCATCGGCCAAGGGCCATGTGGGGTTGTCCGTCACCCCGGAACATGAAAGCCCCCGGGTGGGGGCGGCTTTAGCCGCAATGCAAGGCCGCGGTTACCCGCGACGCTCGGGCAACCCGCGAGGCCTCATCGCGGCTAAAGCCGCTCCCACCGGATCGGCCCCGCACACCCCCGGCCCCGCCCCGTGAGCCTCACCACGACGCTGCGCACCAACACCCTCTGGGTCCTGGGCGGCGACCTGGGCGTGCAGGCGATGAGCCTCGCCTTCGGGATCATCCTGGCACGCCTGCTGATGCCGGCGGACTTCGGGCTGCTGGTCACGGCGCAGATCCTCACCGGCGCCTTGGGGTTCCTGGCGGCCAACGGCACCAGCGACGCGCTGGTGCGGGCGCGGACGCTCGGCCCGCGGGATGTGCACACCCTGTTCGCGCTCCAGCTCGGCAGTTGTGCGCTCATCTACGTCGCCCTGAACCTGTTCGCACCGACCTTTGCCGGCTGGTTCCACGAGCCCCGTCTCACCCCCCTGCTGCGCATCACCTCGCTCGGCTTTCTGCTGCGGCCCTTCATGGCGGTGCCGACCGCGCTCCTGCACCGGGCGATGCGCTTTCGCGAGTTCTCCGTCGTGATGTTCGCGGGGGGCGCGGTCGCCGGCCTCGTGAGCACCCTGCTGGCCCTGCTGGGGCTGGGCGCGGTCAGCCTCGCCTGGGGCGGCTTGGCCGGCGCCCTGGTCCGCACCCTGCTGAGCATCCGACGCGCCGGCTGGGTGCCGGCCCTGGGCTTCGACCCGGCCGCCGCCCGCCGGCTCGGGGTCTACGGGTTCAAGCTCTCGGTCAACGACATCATCCAGTACGCCCGGGCGCAGGCCGCCAATGCGCTCATCAGCCGGCGCCTCGGCGCCGGCCCGGTCGGTCTCTACAACAAGGCGGACAGCCTGGCGGAGATGCCCTGCGACCTCCTGAGCGGCGCCGCCTACCAGACCCTCTTTCGCGCCCTGGCGGCGGGCCGGGACGACCGCGACGCGTGCGCCCGGCTCTACCTGCGCGCCCTGACCCTGGTCTCGCTCTATGCCATGCCCCTGTATGTCGGCCTGCTGTGGGTGGCGGAGCCGCTGGTGGTGGTCCTCTATGGCGAGCCCTGGGCGGCGGCCGCCCTGCCCTTGCAGGTCCTGGCCCTGGTGGGACCGCTGCGGGTTATCGCCAACCTGGCCCGCGCGGTGGCCGCCTCCCACAACCGGCTGGGGCGCGAGATCCTGATCCAGTTGGAGACCCTGGGCCTGCTGCTGCTGGGCGCCGCGGTCGGCCTGCACTGGGGCCTCATCGGGGTCGCGGTCTGCGTCGTGCCGAGCTTCATCCACAACGCCGTGCGCATGGCCGGGCTGGCGAACCGCACCCTGGGGCTCACCTGGGGGCAGTTGGCGCGCGCTTTGTGGCCAATCCTGCGCCTCAATGGGATCATGGCGCTGGTCCTGGCCGCGACCCACCTGGGCCTGACGGGCGCCGGGCTCGCCGGGTCCCGCGTCCTGTACCTGGCGGCAATGGTGAGTACGGGCGCGGCCGTGTACGCGGGGATCCTGCTGTGGCTGCCGCCGACCACGCTGCGCGAGGAGTCGCGGCACTGGCGCACGGTCACCGCCGCCCTATTCCGCAATGGGCAATTCAGCCGTAAATGAAACCGAAAGAGTGCACATGATTCAGACAGGCCGCATTGCCGGGGGCTGCACCTGGTTCCTCCTGCTCAGCCTGCTCACCCTGGTCGCGCCCCCGCTGGGCGCGGCCACGGCGAGCGCCGCCGCCGTGCTCCCGGGCACCCCGACCCCGACCGAGCTCGAGGCCCGGATCAAGGAGGCGGAGTCCCTGAAGGGGCTCGACGAGGCGGCCCGCAAGGCCCTGATCGAGGCCTATAAGCGGACCGCGTCCTATCTGGAATCAGCCAAGGAATACGCGGCCAAGGCGAGCGCCTTCACCCGCAGCCTGGAGGAGGCCCCCGCCCAGGCGGCGGCGCTGCGCAAGCAGCTCGCGGCCGCTGAGAACGCCGACAAGCCGGCCGACGCCGACCCACCCGGCGCCCTGTCGAGCGAGGAAGTCAGCCGGCAACTGGCCAAGACGCGCACCGAGGCGGCCGCCGCCGAGGTGCGGATCGCGGAACTCGACAAGGGCCTCGACGGCAGCGCCGCCCGCACGGCCGAGGCCCGGGGGCGGGTGCTGGACCTCCGCCAGGCGCTGGAGCAACTGGAGACGGAGGCGCGGGCCGCGACGCCGGATCAATCGCCGGAGGCAACCCAGGCCGCCGCCTGGCTGCTGGCCACCCGCCGCCAGACGCTGACCGCAGAGTCGCGCGCGCTGGAGCAGGAGGTCGCAAGCCAGGGCGTGCGCGATGAACTGGCCCGCGCCCAGCGCGAGCAGCTCGGGCTCAGGCTGCGCCAGATCAAGGAGCGCCAGGTGCAGCTCCAGAACCTCGAGGACCAGCGCCGCAAGAGCGAGGCGGAGCAGGCACGCCGCGAGACCGCGGCCGCGCAGCAGGCGGCCGCGGACAAGGACCCCCTGGTGCAAACGGCCGCCAAGGAGAACGCCCAACTGACCGGTACCCTGGGGGAACTGGCCGGGCAACTCGATCGCTTCAATGAGGAACTCGCCGAAACCGAGCGGGAACGCAAGCGCATCGAGTCCGACTTTCGGGGCGCCCGCGAGCGCATCGAGGTCGCCGGCGTCAATCAGGCCCTGGGCCAGGTCCTGATCGATCGGCGCCAGGAGTTACCGGACCTGCGCAAGTTCCGCAAGGACATCGCCGCGCGCAACAACCTGATCGCCGAGGCGACGCTGCGCCAGATCCGCTTTCGGGAGGAACAACGCACCCTGCGCGACCTGGACGCCGCGCTCACCGAGGTGGCCGCCGCCCACCCGGCGGCGCAGACCGCGGAGGTCCGCGATGAGCTCGCGCAACTGCTGGAGACACGCCGCTCCCTGATCGACAAGGCCCTGGCCGGGACCGACGCCTACATCCGCAAGCAGGGCGAGATCAACGACGCGGCCGAGCAGTTGATCCGGACCGCCAACGACTACGACGCCTTTCTCGCCCAACACCTGCTGTGGGTCCGCAGCGCCAACCCCCTGACGTTCGGCACCATCGCGGTCCTGCCCGGGGCGGCGGCCTGGCTGCTGTCGCCGCGCGGCTGGGCCGATGCGCTGCGCGTGCTGGGGTACGAGTCGCTGCACTCCGCGGTCCCCTGGATCGGCCTGCTGGCGGTTCTGCTGCTGCTGTGGAAGCAGGCGGCCCTCAAGCGGGCGATCCTGGCCACCGCCGACCCCTTGCGGCGCGTGCGCACCGACCGCTTCGTGCATACCCTGGAGGCGATCGGGCTGACCATGGTCGCCGCCCTGCCGCTGTCGCTCGCGTTCCTGTTCCTGGGCCACACGCTGTCGTCCTCCATCGAGGCCACCGCCTTCACCCGCGCCATCGGCACCGGCCTGATCAAGGTCGCGCTCGGGCTGTATTTCCTGCGCGCCTTTCGGCTGACCTGCATCCCCGGGGGGGTCGCCGACCGCCACTTCCGGTGGGAGAGTGAGGTGCTGCAGCAGATCCGTCGGCACCTGCGCTGGTTCACGCCCTTTATCGTCGTCGCCAGCCTGATCGCCTATAGCGTCTACCTCAACCGCGACACCGCCGACAGCGAGAGCCTGGGCCGCCTGACGCTGATGGCCGCGATGCTCGGGACCGCGGTCTTCCTGGGCCGCCTGCTCAACCCCCGCACCGGGGTGCTGGCGCGGCTGCTGACGGCCCACCCGAACGGTTGGGCCAACCGCCTGCGCAACCTCTGGTACCCGCTCATCGTCGGCGCCCCGCTGGCCCTGGGGGTCCTGGCCGGTCTCGGTTACCTCTACACGGCCGGCACCCTCTTCGAGTCCCTGGTCCAGAGCGCCTGGCTCGCCCTGGGCCTGGTGCTGCTGCAACAGGTGATCGTGCGCTGGCTGGTCTACACCAGGCGCAGCCTGGCCCTGCAGGCGGCCCTGGAGCGCCAAAGCACCCGCCGCGCCCAGGCGGCCGCCGCGAGCGGCAAGACCGAGCCGCGCGAGAGCGAGGCGACCGACGCCCCGCCGGCCGTGGAGGAACCGGAGCCGGACCTGGCCAACCTGGACGAGCAGACGCGCAAGCTGCTGCATGCGAGCGTCTTCGTGCTCGCGGTCCTGGGGCTGTGGTGGATCTGGTCGCCGATGCTGCCCGCGCTCGGCATCTTCCGCAAGATCGTCCTGTGGCACTCCGCGACCACGGTGGACGGGGCGCAACAACTGGCCCCGGTGACCGCCGCCGACGCCGGCCTGGTGGTGGTGATCCTGTCCGTCGCCCTGGTGGCCGCCAAGAACCTGCCCGCCCTGATCGAGATCCTGCTCTTGCGGCGCAGTTCGGTGACCGCGGGCACGCGCTACGCGGTGCGGACCCTGGCGAGCTACGCGATCACCGCCATCGCCGTGCTGATGGCCTTCGGCGCCCTGGGGCTGCGCTGGTCCCAGGTCCAATGGCTGGTGGCGGCCTTGAGCGTCGGCATCGGCTTCGGGTTGCAGGAGATCGTCGCCAACTTCATCAGCGGCCTGATCATCCTGTTCGAGCGCCCGCTGCGGGTCGGCGACACCGTTACCACCGGCACCACCACCGGCATCGTGACCAAGATCGAGATCCGCGCCACCACCATCCGCAACTGGGACCGCCAGGAACTGATCGTCCCCAACAAGGAGTTCATCACCGGGCGCCTGCTCAACTGGACCCTGACCGACCAGCTCAACCGGATCGTCATCACCGTCGGCATCGAGTACGGCAGCGACGCCCGCCTGGCCCTGACCCTGCTGACCGAGACCGCCTCCGCCAACCCGCGCGTGCTCAAGGACCCGGCCCCGCTGGCCACGCTCGAAGCCTTCGGGGACAACGCCCTGACGCTCGTCCTGCGCTGCTACCTGGAGACCATGGACATCCGCCAGGGGGTCACGACCGAGATGCACCTGGCCATCGAGCAGGTCTTTCGCGAGCACGGCATCGGCATCGCCTTCCCGCAACGCGAGATCCAGGTGACCGCCCGGAAGCCGATCAACGTGCGCGTACAGCAGGTGGGGCCGGGCGCAGACGAGCCCCCGACGGGAAAGCCATAACCCTCAAAAGAGCAGTCAGCGATCAGCTTTCAGCATTTAGCTTTGCGTGTCGAGCGTTCCTGACCACCCGGCGCATCACCTGTCGGGTGGGCGCCTGCGGCTCCAAGGCGGCTCGTAAGCTGCTGATTTCTTTATGTCTGACGGCTGACGGCTGACGGCTCTTTCCAGGATTTACAAAACAATATGGCGGCCTACTGGCCGCCAGATTGTTCAGGTCAGGTCATCGAAATCCGGATCGTCCAAGAGCTCACGCAGACTCTTGAGCTCACGCATCCGCTCGATGCGGCGACGGATCGCCAGATTGGGGGCTGAGCCCCGGGGGTCATCCGCGTGCATGGGCGGGGGCGAGGTATCGATCGTCTCATCGCCAAAGCGGCCTTCAGGATCCAACATTTCCGTTACCTCGGAACATGCCTACAACACAACCTGGGCTATCTATATCAAGCGAGCCCAGTTGCCAAGTTAAATATTTCTATAGTGTAGATCGCTTTCCCGAAAGTGAGTTCCCCGGCAGTGGTTCGGGGCCGCGCGCTAGGGCGGCCCCGGGGCCCCTCCTGTTACCATAACCCCAACACCAAAACGGCACCCCGCTGGACTGCACCATGCCCGATGTATCAACCCCAGACGCGGCCGGCGTGCCGCACGAGACGGTCGCCGCCGTCGACCTGGGCTCCAACAGTTTCCACATGATCGTCGCCCGCATCGCCGGCGGTCACATGCAGATCGTCGACCGCCTGAAAGAGCCGGTGCGCCTGGGGGAGGGCCTGACGGAAGACCGTCGCCTGCTGCCCGAGGTGGCCGAGCGGGCGCTCGCCTGCCTCACGCGCTTCGGCCAGCGCCTGCGCGAGTTCCCCCTGGGCAGCGTGCAGGCGGTCGGCACCAACACCCTGCGCCAGATGCGCCCGGCCACCGAGTTCGTCGAGCGCGCCCAGGCCGCCCTGGGGCACCCCATCGACATCATCGCCGGGCGCGAAGAGGCGCGGCTGATCTACCTGGGGGTGGCCCACGGGCTGGCCGCCGGGCCGGAGCGGCGCCTGGTGGTCGACATCGGCGGCGGCAGTACCGAGCTCATCGTCGGCCAGGACTTCACCGCCCAGTTGCGCGAGAGCCTGCACATGGGCTGCGTCAACATGAGCCTGCGCCACTTCCCCGACCGCCGGGTCACGGCCAAGACGATGGAGAAGGCCCAGTTGGCCGGCGCCATCGAACTGCGCCCCGTCCGGGAGACCTTCCGCCGGTCCGGCTGGCAGACCGCCGTGGGCAGTTCCGGCAGCATCAAGGCCATTGCCGCCGTGGTGCAGGCCGAGGGCTGGAGCGAGGACGGCATCTCGGCCGCCGCCCTCAAGCGCCTGCGCGACGCCCTGGTCAACGCCGGGCGCGTCTCCGCCCTGGAGCTCAAGGGCCTCCCGGACGAGCGCAAGCCGGTCTTCGCCGGCGGCGTCGCCGTCCTGTGCGCCGTCTTCCAGACCCTCGAGATCGCGCACATGCAGGTCTCCGACTATGCCCTGCGCGAGGGGCTGATCTACGAGATGATGGGGCGCCACCACCACACCGACGTGCGCGAGCGCACCGTGCTCACCCTGTCGCGCCAGTACCAACTTGATGAGCCCCACGGGCGGCGCGTCCAGGCGACCGCGCTGGGTCTCTACCGCCAGGTCGGCACGCCCTGGTGCCTGGGTGACACCCTCTACCCCCGCATCCTCGCCTGGGCCGCCCGCCTGCACGAGATCGGCCTCATCGTCGCCCACAGCCAATACCACCGCCACGGCGCCTACCTGCTGCGCAACGCCGACCTGACCGGTTTCACCCGCCAGGAACAGGTGATCCTGGCCGCCCTGATCCTGGGCCATCGCCGCAAATTCCCCGCCCAGGACTTCGCCGCCCTGCCCCCCGGCATCCGCGACTGCACCAAACGCCTGTGCGTCATCCTGCGCCTGGCCGTCCTCCTGCACCGCGGACGCTCCCCCAACACCAGACCCAGGCCCATACTCCAGGTGGACGGCGACAACCTGACCATGGTCTTTCCCGATGGCTGGCTCAGCCAGCACCCACTCAATGTATTGGAGTTGGAGCAGGAGGCGGAATTCCTGCGGGGGGCGGGGATCAAGTTGGGGTTCAGGTAAGGGCGCACGGAGACCTCGATCATCGCTCCGACCAGCGGCAACCGGTCCGAACGGAGAAACCACGCCGGCGCCCGTAGGGTCCGCTGTGCGGACCAACGGCCTCGCGGTGAACCCGGTGGCCGGAATGATGACGAAGGCACGGCCGGCGAACCCGTAGGGTGCGCCGCGCGCACCCGGGCTAGCGATGCACGGTGCGCTCGGCGCAGCCTACGGCAATCGGCGCTAAAGGGTCGGCCGCGGCCGGCACGACGGTAAAGGCCACACCGCTCAAGCAGTATCGCGCATGTCGGGAGCGCTCCGCGCCTCGAGCCGCCAGCCTGCGCCATTGCGTTGGGGTTCGTTCGTTACGCCAACCCGCGGGCAAAAAAATGTATAAATAGTGCCTGGGCGGAATCGAGCAAACACTATATCGCTCGATCTGTTATAATCTGGCCCTATGGTCGAAGTTTGGCTCCGCCCCCGACCGATGGGGCATGAGAAAAGGCGCTAACCGACTGAGTTTGCTAGGCCCGGTGGTGTATGAAGGCGGTTTCCTGAGTGCCCTACGCCCTCCCCGGCAATGAACCCTCATAAACTTCGTGATGCGAGCAATCCATGCGCCAGGTCATCGCCCCCCAATTGAAGGGCCGTAGGTTGGGTGAGGAACGAACCCCAACATTCTCGGCTACAGACTGCCATAATAGAGTAACTGAAGTTTCTGGATTCTGAAAGCTTCCCAGAATTTCCGGGAACCGTTTACTTAATTCGCGAGCGGGGAAATGGGGGTGCGGTTCAGTTCATTTATTGCCGTCGCCCGGTTTTAATTGAGCCTGGCTGCTTACTCCCCTGGCTGGAAGCCGCGCCCTCGTAGAGTCCGCTGTGCGGACCGAGCGCCGCCGACGTGACGCAGGATTCGCCCCCCCTGTCGGCACCCCGCGGGAGCGGGGAAGCGGAGCGTCCCGGGATGCACGCGATCGGCCTGCGCGGTGAGTGCCATCGGCTTGCCAAAGACTACCCGGCCGCCATCGCCGCCTCGCACGAGGCCCGAAAACTGCTTCGTGGCCTGTCACCGCGCAGCCGCGACGTCGCCATTGGTCTGAACGCCGTCGCCCTCGCGCTGCGGGCCGCCGGGCAATACGACGAGGCCGAGCGATATTGCCGCGAGGCCCTGGCCATCGCCCGCGACCTGCCCTATCCCGAGGGCGTCGCGATCTACACCGGCAACCTCGCCGAACTGGCCCTGGACAGCGAGGACTGGCCCGCGGCCGAGCGCCTGGCCCGGGAGGCCCTGACCCTGGCCGAGCCAATCGGGCGCAAGGAACTGATCGCAGCGGACGACCCCAACGGGGTCGAACATATCAGCTTAAGGCGCAGCCCTGGGTTAGCGTTGTTATTCGGCTTAGCCCTGAAAGGGCGTGACATGACGGTGGGCTCCCCATGTCACGCCCTTTCAGGGCTGATCCCTTGTATCCGCGGAACCCAGGGCGTTGCCCTGGGCTGGTATGTCCCGCCCCTTCAGGGCTGATCCCTGGTGTCCGCCGACCCCAGGGCGTTGCCCTGGGCTGGTATGTCGCGCCCCTTCGGGGCTCAAGGTCGTGGCGATGGCAGTATCGCCTGCGCCGTTCGCAGCTTATCGGGTGCGCGCGGCGCACCCTACGGGCCTTGGCTCGGTTCCGGGCGGATGGTCAACCGGGATCTCGATGATGGATCGGTCCACCGCCGCACCACCAGGACGAACGGACGCGGCGGGGTCCGCGGGCGACGCCGCGGGATTGCGGGCACGGGGGCTACCGCCTGCCAGGGCGACCGGCTATCCTGCGCGGACCCCCACTCAAGCCTGATCGCCGCCCGACACCCATGAGACCCCAGCCCGCAGCCGATCCGCAGATCGACCCGAGTCGTTTCGCAGCCCTCCCCGGCGGAAAGCGCAAGTTCAATTGGTTCGCCTTCGAGCTGGCGTGCGAGATCCGGCAGGCGATTGGGCCACCGCTCGTGCGCACCCTCGCCAAACGCGGCTACGATCACGCGCGCATCGAGCGCTCCTGCATCGCGCTCGCGATCGGGCTCCAAGGGGTTGTGCTCAAGCAACTCAGGGGCGAGATCCCGCAGATGGAGATCGGTTGGGACCAGGTCGAGGCCGCCTTTCCAGGCCTGACCGACAAGATGGTCGATCGGTTGCTGGATTGTACGGGAACGGCCTGGGAGCGACTCCTGAGCGTTTGCGAGGCCTGTCCGTCCGCGTGTGTGACGAATAAGGACGACGATTGTCCGATGTTCGACGACCCGCTCTATTCCGACGGCTGATGCCCGCAACGAAGCACTACCGCAACGACACCTGGACCCAAAACCCTTGTAACGGGTAACTGTGAAAGTCCGCTTGATAAGTGAGTACGACCGAGGAACCGGATGCGGGAAAACTGCACGTCCGGGATTGCACCGGGGGCGCCGGGTAACCGGCGTTCCTACGGGGGACCCCATGCGGCGCTCCCGGGGTCGGGCGGCGGCACCCGGCCTCAGTCGTCCTCCCGGTCCAAGCAGGCAAGCGATTCCAGCAAACCGCCGATCCGCTCCAGGACCTCGGGCGGCAGGGACTCCCGCGTAATGATCGTCCCAGCGTTACCGTTGGCACCGTAGGCCTTGATGGCATTGGTATCGCTGCCCTGGCCGCCGATATAGCTGGCACTGCGTCATGTCCCCAAGAGGATGGGGTCAGGTCTTGACTTATGCCTTTCCAAGAGGATGGGGGAAAAGCGGGAAAAGGGGCCAGGCTCAATTAAATTTTCAGCGGCCCACCGGAGGTAATCGAGCGTGGCCCTTTATTCCATATCGGCCCGGCGCGCGCGCATCGCGCTGGGGTTCTATCGTCAACGAAACTGGGGAGGTATCGATGAACAAGACCCTTCTGCTGGCGCTGGGCGTACTGGCCGCCGGCGTCATCCTGATGCCGGGCCACGCTGTCGTGGCCGCCGCGATGGTCATTGTTTCGGTGCCGCTGGCTGTCTGGCTCCTCGCCTCGCCCGCGCCCGAGCCCGAGCCGTCGCCAACGGTCGTCTGCCACCCGGAACTGCCCGCACCGAAACTGGTGTTCACCCACATTGATGAGTCCGTCGGGGACAACGGTAAACACTGCGTGCGTTACCACTTCGCGGTGCAGAATTGGGCCGACTTTCCGGCTGATCTGTTTGCGGATGCCTCTTGGTTCGGACCGTGCGGGGATCAGGTCTCATCCAGAACCGCGGTCAATCTGTTCGCCGAGGGCGGGCGCCGGTACAACGGGTTTTGTGGGCTGAAAGAGTCCGCCGCGTTGCAGGACATATGGTTTTTCATCGGCCTCGGGGAAACGCCTCCCCCTGCCGTCTATGTGACGCTGGTGGACCGGATCTGCGACATCGCGTACCAATCGGCGTCCACGCCAATCCCCGCCGCATAAGCCCGGTAGGTTGCCATGAAAGTCGGGTGGGGCCGGAGCCGAAAACATCCCTCGCAGTCTCGCAGAGACACGATAAGGGTACGGCGCTGGCCGGGCCTGCGGCGCTCAGTCAAGCACCACCCCGTAGATGCCTATAACTTCGCGGCCTTGGCTCGGCCCCCTAAGCATAGCCCGACTTTCATGGGAGGGGGTGAGCGCGGCGATCATGACCGTTGGGGTGAGGAACGAACCCCAACAACCGCCAGCCTACGCCATCACGTTGGGGTTCCTTCGTCACCCTAACCTACGGGCTCGACACTCCGTCCATGGCATTGAGAAATAATTTTGTAGCTCGGGAGAAAAGCGGGAGAAAAGGGGCCAGGCTCAATTATGAGGGAGATTTAATTGAGCCTGGCGCCTTTTCCGTCACTTTTCCGTCATGACATCCGCCCTCCACTTCCAGGTTTGGGATGTAAACAGCGACTTAGGGTACAATAGCGGCACCGCCGCTGTGGAGTAAGCATGAACCATCCGCATCACAAACCCGCACTGTTTGACTATATCCTGAATCCGTGAACTAGTACGGTGCCCTACTCCGACAAACGGCTACCAAAGGGGTTGGAGTCGAGATTCGCGGCGTAACAATAGGCCAGCGGTCGCGAGAGGGTCGCCGCTGCGTCAATTTTGAGC
>Ga0247835_1000786_pt1 | contig 43161 bp, 38 predicted proteins | sample LaCtaG_3_FD_189912 | JGI IMG/M metagenome (GOLD analysis project Ga0247835, IMG submission 189912) | Freshwater microbial communities from meromictic Lake La Cruz, Castile-La Mancha, Spain - LaCruzMarch2015_13.5m | ecosystem: Environmental > Aquatic > Freshwater > Lake | place: Spain: Castile-La...
GATTGATGGCAATACCGTGTTGGGAGAGGCTTTTCATTCTTTCTGATGGCTCATTTGGATCGTGGCAGGGAAAGTGATCTCCTGTGCAGTCGGGAGGGATTTGCGCGTGCCGTTTTTAATCCCCTTGCAACGATTTCCCCGCCGCTTTCGCGGTTTGCGGTGTTTGCAGACCATCTGGCGAGGGATCGTTCTATTGAGCGCCTGAGCGAAGACATTGCCTGCGAGTCTCCCTTTCCGGGTTCCAGCAAGGGGGGCGGGGTGCTCGGCACGCTGCTGCTCTCGATGTTTCATGGGCAGACGGCGTTCAGCCAGATTTCCGCCCTGCGCCTCGATGCAGAAAACCCTGCTATGCTTGGAATGCGTGGAGCGATCAGTGGCGCCCGTGTGAGGCGGGGGTTGGATTCGTTGTGCACGGAGTCGGCAGGTGTGAGTATCGCCAGTCACCTGCGAGGGACTTGGGAGAATTCCTTTGCGCAAGGCTGGATCTGCGACGCCTTCTTCACCCGCAAGGCGAATCTGGGGCGGGGTGGGGCATTTGGTTACCGCACCCTCTGGGACGACCGCAGGGGGCTTTGTCTTGGTGTGGATGTTCAGGATTTGGCGGCAAGCGATGCGGGCGCTTTTTTCAAGGAATTCCTTGATTCACTGCCGCCCGGTTCGCTTCCCGGTCTCCTGCGTGGCAGGGAGGACTGTGTGGGAGAGGCTGTGCTCGCGTTGGCGGACGGGCGGAAAATCCCCTACATTTTTGAGCTGCCCGCCGATTGGCCTACGGCTGATTTCCGCAGAGTTCTGGAATCCAGCAACGACTGGGAATGCGGCTCGAACGGGGTGGCCTTCGCGGAAGGCTTTCTAAGGCTTCAAGACTGGAGTCGCGCAAGACGCGTGGTTTTTTTGCGGTCTTGCGAGGGCAGGATCAGCGCGCTCGTGACATCCCTCCCGGTTGGAAAGTCCAAAATCGCAAAGCTGCATTTCGAACGACCGGTGGCGTTCAGTCCCTTCGATCCGAACTCCGGGCAATGGCCGTGGGAGGGCTTCACCACGGGCGATGCGGAGAGTTCCCGGGCCGCTGCGAGTCTCCTCGCCATCTTCAGCAACTGGTGGGCAAACTGCAATCGCGGGAGCGATGCAGGAGGACTGGCGGCAAGGTTTGCTCCGTCGGTTGTTGTGTCTATGGAAAAGCCCCGCAGGATGCGGGTCTTCTCGTTGGTTCTTGTGGGACTGGTCTTCGCCGTTCTTGCCTCTGGTATAGCTGTAACCACAAATCCCGCGCTTGACCTCCCGCCGGTAAAGGCTCTGCAAAACTTGACCCATTCGGTGATGGAACTCATGAAGCCCTCTGAAACCTATGTGGGAGAGGATGTGGTCGATGCGTTGGCCATCGATCAAATGGCCCCGCTTCCCGATCCCAATGTGGATGACATGCCGGAGCTTGATGGCGAGAGGGTGGCGACATTCCAGCCGCCTATGGAGGAGGATGGCAGGCTCTGGCGCATCCGCCCGATCCTGTCGACTGGAGTCACCTTTGATGACAATATTTTTATTACGAATTCCAATCGCAAGAGCGATTTCATCTTCAATATCAATGCCGGGTTTGCTCTGGAGTTCGGTGATTACCGCAATATGGAGGACAACTACCTCTTGCTGGAATATCTCGCCACGGCCTTTTTTTTCAATCGCTACACGAGTCAGAATTCGTTTGACCAAGCGGCGAGTCTCGCTGGGCAATATCGCTTTGAAAATTTAGCCGTCCAAGCGGAGAGCCGCTACCAGAGCCTCAGCGGAGCGGAGCGGCAGGTCGGGGCATTCACTGACCGGTCGATTTTTTTCAATGCCGTCCGGATGATCTACGACTACAGCGAGAAGACATCGATGGATTTCGAGGCCAACCAGCGCACAAGCTACTACCCGCAAAATCTGAGCTCCTACTACTACGAGGCGAAGGGAGGTTTCAACTACGCCTTGTTCCCCAAGACTCTCATCGGCCTGGAGGGCATCTTTGGTCTCGCGCAAGTTCAGGAAAGTCCTGACATGTGGTATCAGACCCTCAACGGGCGGCTGGACTATGCAATCACCGGTAAGACGATGGTGAAGGCGAGTGGCGGCGTGCAGTTCAACGAATATGTGGGCGGCGGCGAGCCCCCGAGGGTGATTCCTGTTTTTTCGCTTGGCGCGGAATATCTGCTGTTCACAAAAACCCGTCTCAGCCTTGTGGCCTACCGCAATTTGCAGGCCTCGGCTTCCCTTGCCGGCCAGGACTATATCGCCACTGGCGGAGAGGTCGGGCTCACCCAGGAGTTCGCCTCGAAATTTGAAATAGGGGTCACGACGGGTTATGAGAACGACTCTTATGTGGCAAACACAACCCGCACCGATGCCACGCGTGTGGACAACTTTTTTTTCATCAGGCCGAGCATCAGCTACAACTTTCTCAAATACATGAAGGCATCCCTCTCCTATGAATACCGCACCAACCGCTCTGACTTGGTGGAAGATACTTGGTTCGACAACAAATTGAATTTAGAGTTGGAGGCGCGCTTTTGAACCATGTCCAAACGAGTTGATTTTCCCCGCCGAGCATTCTGCGATTTCAGAGGAAATTTTGTGCGTTTCGTTTTTCTTTTTTTCATCGGAATCTCGGTTGCCGCGGAACCCTCAAACGAATACAAGCTCGCTCCCAACGACCTCCTCGACTTCCGGGTTTTTCAGGAACCCGAGCTTGATGCCGTGGTGCGGGTTTCAGGAGATGGCCAAGCTATTTTTCCACTGGTCGGAGGCGTGCCCATCGCCGGGGCTTCGATCAGTGAAGCGATCGAGCTCATCAAGTCCCGCTACCGCGATGGCTATCTCAAGAACCCCCAAGTGACACTGACTGTCCGCTCCTATGCGAAGAAACTTTTTACCATTCTCGGCCAAGTCCAGCAACCGGGGTCCTACGACATCCAGGGAGGCAACGAAATCACACTCCTCCAAGCTGTAGGAATGGCCGGTGGATACACGAAGATCGCTGATCCGGGGAATGTCACCGTCAAGCGTCTCGAAGAGGGTGGTGAGCGCGTCCTCAAGTTCAACGCGAAACGCATGGCGCGCGGTGATGAAAAAACCTCGTTCCTTATCAAGGCGGGAGATGTCATCTCCGTCGGCGAGTCCCTGTTTTAAAATGCTCGACCCGTCCCGTTCACCCGCTGAAAAACGCTTTGGAAGCGTCCTGCCAACGATCCATTCCTCGCTTGATGAGGTGGGAACGGCTCTGGACCTCCGCCGTATCTACCACCTCCTGCTCCAGCGTTGGTGGGTTATTGCCTTGGTGGTGGGTGTTTCCATGATGGCTGCGACAGGCTATGTCATGCGGCAGCCGAAAATCTACGAGTCGCGCGCTGTCTTGCAGGTTCAGCAAAGCGAGCAGCAGGTTGTCAATATTGACGGAGTCAGCCAGGAGAACCCCTCTTCGCCGGATTTCATCAATACGGTTGTGCAGTCAATCACCAGCCGCAACCTGATGCTCCGCGTGATCGACGCGAACAAGCTGCGGACGAATCCCGCCTTTGTGGCTCCAGGTGCGAAGCCGACGGAAATCCAACTCGCAGACAAGCTGCGAGGCAAGGTGCGGGCGGTTTTGCGCCGGGGCACGCGCTTGATCGATATCATTGTCGAGGACAAGGATCCCGTGATGGCACGCGATCTGGCGGCATCTTTTGTGAAAGAGTTCCTCCGCGAAAATTTCAGCCAGCGCCTCTCGGTCTCTCGCGTGGCGACGGATTTTTTGCAAGAGGAGAGCCAGAAGCTCAAAAAGAAGCTCGAGGAATCCGAAATCAAATTGCAGCGCTACAAGGAACAAAACCAGGCTGTCTCGCTTGAGGAGCGCCAAAACATAACGGTCGAACGCCTTCGCGAACTTAGCAGCAAAGCGACGGAGGCCAAAGGCGAGCGCCTTCGTTTGGAATCTGACATCGAGCAGGTGCGGAAAGTTCCCGCAAACAACACGGACGAGCTTCTGCGCATCGGAAGCGTTGCCACGATCCCTCAGGTTGCGGAAGCCCGCCGGCAGCTTTCGGACTCGAATATGGAAATCGCCGCCATGCAGGATCGATACGGCGAGCGGCATCCAAAATTCATCACCGCTTTGGCCAAGGCCGAGTCTCTCAAGAAGTCCCTCCGCGAGAGCGCGGGAAAGGCCGGAGATATCCTTAATCGTCAATACGAAGCCGCTTGCCAGACCGAATCAAAACTCACCGTTGCTCTCAAAGAACAAGAGGTCGCCGCCTTGGACCTCAATAAAATGGCGATTCCCTTCAATGTCCTCCAGCGCGAAGTCGAGAGCGACCGCGTGCTCTACGAGTCGGTCATCAAGCGTATGAAGGAAACAGCCGTGACGGGAGCTGTCGACCAAGCCCCCTACACGCTCATCGAGGAACCGCTCGTGGCCAGCCTCCCCTCCAAGCCCAACCGCACGCGCACACTTGCCATGGCCCTCATCATGGCGTTTTTTTTCGCCGTCGGCGCGGTCATTTTCTTCGACTCGCTGAACTCGTCCCTCCGCTCGGTGGACGAGGCGGAGTCTTTTCTGCACCTTCCTGCCCTCGTCGGAATACCCAACCGCACTCTTAAGGGTTTCAGCCAGTTGAAACAGACGCTGGAACGCGAGAGTGAGGCACTGCCTGAGCGGCTTCGGCAGGCTCGTAATATCGGCAAACCTCACAAAAATAAGGAATCCAGCGTGCTGGGAGACATCAGGGAACTTATCCGCCCCGCCCCCATCGCGCGCACGGATTCCGAAAAGTATCCGATCGCCACCATCGAAGAGCCCGAATCCGGACTGGCCGAGGCCTACCGAACGCTGCGAGTCTCTATTTCCATGCTCGGCCCGGAGGAGGAAAGACGCGTGCTTCTCTTTGTGAGCGCCATTCCAGAAGAGGGAAAAACTTACACTTCGCTGAATACCGCCGTCGTCTTTGCGCAGCAAGGCCTCAAGACGCTCCTTATCGACGCCGACCTTCGTCGTCCAAGCCTACACAAAGCGCTTCTCACGGTGGATACACTGCCCAATGGACTCACGGATTATTTCAGCGGGAATAGCAGGCTCGCCAGCGTGATCATTCCCACAGAGATAGAAAACTTGGCCCTCCTCCCAGCCGGGCGCCGCGCTCCAAACCCCGCCGAGCTCCTTAGCTCCGCCGACATTCCCAAGCTCTTCGCCCAACTCCTCAAACGCTACGACCGCATCGTCATCGACAGCGCCCCTGTCAATGCCGTGAGCGATACCCTCATCCTTGCCCCCCATGCGGACAAGACCATTCTGGTGATTTATTCAGGCAAGACTCCCCGCAAGGCCATCCAGCGTAGCGTGCACCTCCTCCGCAAAGCCCAAGCCAAAGTCGCCGGCTTCGTCCTCAACCGCCTCCCGACCGGCCGGGCCGCCGGTTATTACTACTATTACTACGGAGACAAATACGAAAAAGACTCCGTGTATGGCAGTCGTGCGTGAAAACGCCCAACCCGACATTCCCCAAAATAGTTCCCAGTGTCCCGACTCCGTGCGCGGCGACCAAAGGCGGCAGCTTGGTTTCTATCGATTGCAATAAACTCTTTCTCCTCCCCGAATGAAAAAAATAGCTCTCTTTGCACGAAATCCCAAAAACTGGGTCAGCAGCAAAGACATGACTTGGAACTCATATCTCAAGCATTACGATAATCTTGGGAATCTTGTTTGGACATATGGCATTTTCAAGGCTCTCCACACGCCCGGCAATGAACTCACGCTCATCGACCCGATTCATCCTCAATTTAGTGCTGATGAAATTAATGAGCGTTTCGACCATATCGTTTTTAGCTTTGCCAACCTTCTCGACTCCAACAAAGCAGCGCGCATCCAATTTTTGGCAAAAATCATTTCCTGCTTGAAGATTCCCGTTACCATTTGTTCCGTCGGAGCTCAGAGTGGGAAGTTTGGAGACTTTGATTTTCTAAAGCCAATCGAGTCTGATGTTAAATTTCTCTTCTCCAAATGCCTTGAGCAAGGTGTATGCATCGGCACCCGTGGGGAATTCAGCTCTGAGTGCCTTTCGCGCCTTGGCTTCAAGCGTCATCTCAAGACAATCGGGTGTCCCTCATTTTTTATCAATGGCCCCGAATTTTCCATAAACAAAAAAATAATCGACCATCAAAGTTTTCGTGTTGCATTCAATGACACAGATGCCACCCGCACCGTGCTTTTTCAATTTGCCAACAAGCACTATGCTGGAAAATTCAGCTACGTTACCCAAGGATTTCCCTTGCCTTCGGAGGTGGATGAAATCGTTCTCAACTTGATCCGTAATAAAAAGCTCCATCGTTTTGGCGACTTTTTAAGTTGGAATGCCTTTTTAAAGCGCTTTGATTTGTCGATATCCTCACGCATTCACGGCACAGTGATGGCATTGTTGGCCGGAGTTCCTTCTGTGATCCTCACGGTTGATGCCCGCACCCGCGAGATGGCCGATCTCTTGTGTATTCCCCAAGTCGGGCTGAGCGATTTGAGTCAAGAAAAAGATCCAGTCTCATTTTATGAAGCATTGGACTTCCACAAAATGAACTCAAATTATCCTTCTTTGGTCAACTGCTACTCCGCATTTCTAAGCGAGAATCAGCTCGACCACTTTCTTCTCTATTCCCAACCCGTTGTCGATGAGTATTTCTGCCAAAGCACGAAACAGAAAATTGTCGATGATGAAAACAGCTCGATCATTCAGTTCACCAACGAAGGGTTCATTCAAATCCCAGGTTTTGTCTACAAATTGCTCAATAAATTTACGAATATCTTCTCCAGAAATGGAGAAAAACTCACACTTCAGTGACTTTCGTTAAGTCAATAATTTCCATCCCATGAATCCCCGGAGAAAAAGATATGCTCAAAGTAATTCCCACAAGCAAGATAAGCACACGATTTTTTTTGAATCTTGCGGGAAAACTTTCTTCTGGCGATGGATTTGTCAATGTCGGAGCGGTGGTGGGATACTATCCCAGCTTCTCAAAGACAAAAAACAGTTGGATTATTGCTCATTGTTTTGAGCCTCTTCAGAGGCATCTGAATGGTCTCCATGCCAACATGGAATTGAATGGGCTTTCAAGGAAGAGTATTTTGTCCAGCAGGTTGCGATTTCAAAAAAACCGGGCTCAATGCGGGGGGGGGCATTTGTTAACATTTGTCTTAAATATCTAATCCTCAAATTTTTTAGATGAAATATGGGAATTAGTCCGCGCATGGAACGCCTTCTGAGGCTTGGCGTTTCCTTCACTTCCGGAGAGGGCATCTTGCAAGTCCTGCAAGCAGTAAATGGTCTTCTGCTGGTCTGGCTGTTGTCGGTGGAAGATTTCGCCGTCTATGCGGTTTTCACAGCAGCCATGGGTTTTGCCTCCCACATGCTGGGATTCGGAATCACTCCGACGATTATTTCTATGGTTGGGATGGACTTCCAAGACAAAGAGAAGGTCGGCCGGTATCTTACGGCAGGCTCCTCATTGCGACTCTGGATGCTTTTGATCGTGAGCCCTCTGGGGCTTGCCATCCTCTGGTTTTCATCGCTAAAAATCGGTATTCCCGTAACCTCCATTGTTCTTCTCTCGGGATTGTTGCTGGGCGCGAACTATCTCAGTTCGCAGATCGATCTTTTTTGCGCCCCCCTGCAGATGCTTGGTCGTGTGGGCACTTTGTATCGATGTCTCGCCCTTGGTGAAGTCGTGCGCATTCTTCTTACGCTCTCGCTCTGGGCAGCTCATTTTCTGAGTGTCGGTTCAGCGGTGGTTGCTTCTGTGATTGTTCTGGCAATCAGTTACGGGTCTCTCCTCATCATGACCCGCAGTCACTTCCAAAAACCGTGCACTCCACCTCTCATGGAGCGCCAGCAACTTGTTGATCTGGTCCTCCCATCACTTCCCAACGCGCTCTTTGGGGCCTTTCAAGGCCAGATCATGATTTTTATCTCTGCCATGCTTGGGAACACCCAACAAATTGCCGCTGTCGGCGCACTCGGTCGCCTCGCGCGCTTGGTCTCATTTTTAAGCGCCGCAAATCCCATGATCGTCGGGCCGGCGTTCGCCAAGATGGGCGAGGCTGCATTCTGGCGTCGAGTTCCATTTATCCTGCTGGCGGCCAGTCTCATCTCCAGCTGCATCGCCTTTTCTGGTTTCTTTTTTCCAGAGCTCCTGATCCAAATCATCGGTGAAAAATACCGCCACCTGGCCTCGGTCGTCTGGTTGGTGACCTTGGGGGCCGGGCTCATTTATTTTCTCAATGTGCTTGGGACGATGCGGACTTTCCGTCGCTGGATCGCGTGGTGGGCCTCATTTGCCACGATCCTGCTCGTCCTGGCTGCTCAATCCGGCGCTCTCCTTTGTTTCAATATGGAGACGATTTCTGGAGTTCTCACGTTAGGCATTTTTGCCACACTCGCCCGCATCGTCATGGTATTCGTGCTGATGGCTGCAGCAAAATTTCGACCCTCGTGGCTTCGCTCTGAAAAGCCACAAATTCTTCCCTCAAATGCTTAAATCTCTCGCCACGCAACCCGTTCTGCGAGCATTTTACCGCCGGTGGTGGGAAGCCCGCTACGGGGTGAAAAAGAGCGATGTTTTTCTTGTTTCCTATCCCCGCTCGGGAAACACATGGATTCGTTTCATGCTCCTTCAAGCTCGGCCAGGCTTCACGGAAAATGATTTCCAGCGCATCAACGAAATCATCCCCGATATGCACGGGAACCTGACTTGGTTCAAGTGTCGCAGAACGAATCTCGTCAAATCCCACCTCACCTACTGGCAGCCATTTCGCCGAGTCATCTATCTCGTGCGCGACGGGCGCGCTGCGACGCACTCGAATTGGCGCTACCAGCGTGATGAAGGCAGGTTCCACGGAACCTTCGAAGACTTTGTAAAACATCCGCACTGGCCCTCCACTTGGAGCGAGCATGTGAGCGGCTGGGCAAAGGCTCCGGAAACGGAACTCGTCATTCGCTATGAGGATGTTGTATCCCATCCCTGCGAGCAGCTTCTGCGTATCACCACACTACTCAAATGGCCGCTCACCCAGTCTCGAGCCGAAGAAATCATCGCCAATTCCACAAAGGAAAAAATGTATGCCTTCGAAAAATTTCAAGATATTCCACTTCATCGTGTGGGGAAACATGCAGAGGTGAGCCTGAACTCTGTTTTCACTGGCTCTGTGGAGCATCACTTCGCAAGAACGCTCGATCCCGTATCGGAAAAATTCCTGCAACCAGCACTCAAATAATGCCATGAGAAGAGTTCTTCATGATCCAACCTGGCCCGAATCCTGGAAAACAGCGCACCGATATGATGAGCTGGAAATCTGGAATGTCACAACCGACGCCAGCAGGGGGCATTCCATCGCATATGGTGTTCGCATGGCCAAAACATTGGAACTCATTTCTTCGGTGCTTCCTTCCGATGCCCGTATCCTCGACATCGCTGCGGCGCAAGGAAACTACTCGCTTCGGTTGGCGGAGCAGGGTTACCAAGTTGTATGGAACGATTTACGAGCAGAACTTGAGGGTTATGTGCGATTGAAACATGAATTTGGAACGATCAAATTTTGCCCAGGGAATGCCTTTGAAATCGCTCAAGACGAGGAATTTGACTGTGTCCTTATTGCAGAAATTATCGAGCATGTTGCTCACCCTGATAATTTTATGAAAAAAGTCGCGCGCCTTGTCAAGCCTGGCGGATTTATTGTCATGAGCACTCCAAACGGCGGTTACTTCCTCAACAACCTGCCGAAATTCTCCGAGTGTGAGAATCCAGAGCAATACGAGAGTATCCAATTCAAACCGGACGGTGATGGGCATATATTCCTGCTTCATTCCGATGAAATCAGTGCCTTGGGGGCAAAGGCGGGATTGCGATTGGAAAAGCATTGTCTTTTCACCAACCCGCTTACGGTTGGCCATATAAAGTTAGGACTCCTTCTTCGTTTTCTCCCTGATCCGTTCGTGCATTACATTGAAAAAGCCTCGCAATTCCTTCCGGGTAGCATTGCCAGAAAAATCTTTGCGAATTCTGCGTCCCGATTCCAAAAAGACATGATCGCGATTCATTGATTTCCAACAAAATAAAAAACATTGGATAAGCCAAAAAAAATTCTTTTTGTTCAAATGCTTGGTATGCTTGAACAGGGGGGGAGCTTCAAGATTTTTTTGAATCTTCTTGAAAAACAAGGATTCATTCCGAGCATCCTTGTCTTTGGACTCCACACACCAAGCAAACCATATAATAAATCCGAAATATTTATCAAAGAACGGATCACATTCGGTCGTCTGGAGCATACGCGCCTTGCCGCTTCGCTGAATCTTTTTCGTATCTTAACTTGGGCAAATTCTCGCAGGAAACTTTTTGCGGCCATGAGTCGCCTTCAACCCGACCATGTTCATCTTCTTCTCCATGGTCTTGGATTCAAGCACGCGTTCGACTGGTGCCGCCTTCACCATGTGCCCTATTCCCTAAGTGTCCACGATGATATTCGGCATCTGGCCGCATTTGATTTGTGGAAGGATCGCATCGAAAGTTGGGCGGCGGAGGCTTGGAGGGAAGCCTCCACGCGCTTTGTCATTTCGCCTGAGATGGGCGACGAGTATTCGCGGCGCTATGGCAAGCGCGATTGGATTCAGGTCACCGATGGTTTGGATACCATCGCCCCCGAACCTCGTCCACGCGCTCCGAAGCGTCTTCATGTTTATTTTGCCGGTGGGCTGAATGTGCACTACGAGCCCAGTTTTTTGGCATTTCAGCAGGGGCTCAAACTTTTCAGCCGCGAGCACCCCGATTGGCAGGTTCGCTTCATCGTGCGAGGCGGGCGGCGATTGTCAGGAGAGGACAAAGCTGCTCCTCCGATTGAGGTTCTTCCCTTTGGCTCTCAAGACGAAGTCCTGAGCGACCTTGACTCTGTGGATTTGCTTTATCTCCCGCTTTCCATCGATCCCCAATATGCAAACTTTGCCAAGTTCAGCCTTTCCACCAAGATGATCACCTATCTGGGATCCGGGCTCCCGATCTTTTACCACGGTCCAAAAGAGTCTGCGGCTTTCCAACTTCTTCAAAAAAATCACGCCTGCTTCTCTTGTCATTCGAATGATCCACAGGCCATCTCCAGCGCCTTGAAAAATCTAGAATTCGAGCGCTCTCAGACGATTGAAAACGCCCTCCAACTCGGCAGGAGGGACTTCCAAATCGCCGAAATCCGAAATCGATTCTGGTCCGCGCTGAAATTTGCAGGATCTTCCTGCTGAGCTTTTCCAATATGGTTGCCATTCAGATTATCATTCCCTCCTACGGCCGGCCGTCAGACCTGCGCCGCTGTCTTGCGGCGTTACAAAAGCAGACGATGCCCGACTTTGAAACCCTATGTGTCTGTCGCGTCGATGATGCCCCCACTCGCGAAAGCTTGTTGGAATTCCAATCGCAAGACCATCGTATTAAGGAAGTCATTGTAGAAAATCCCGGGCTCGTCGCTGCCATGAATGCCGGCCTAAAGCAAGCCAAAGCCCCATTTGTCACCTTCACCGATGATGATTCAGAGGCTCCATCGCACTGGTTGGCAGCCATCCTGTCCCACTTCGACTCGCATCCGGAATGTGGTGCCGTGGGAGGGCCGGACCGACTGCAACTCGATCAAGAGTCGCTACGAAATCCCCCGCCGGTCAAAAAAGTTGGCAAATACACATGGATGGGAAAGTTTCATGCATCGCACCACTGCCCCATCGATGTCCCGTTTGTTCAAGTGGATATCCTCAAGGGCGTCAACATGACTTATCGGACCAACCTGATCGCCCGTTCTGCGATTGGGGAGGGATTGAGGGGTGGGGGCGCTCAAGTAGGCACCGAGCCCGGCCTCGCAGCAATTCTGAAGAGGCAAGGCAAAGAACTTCATTTTTTGCGTGATGCATGGGTCTTCCATCATCCCGCTCCGCGCCGTGAGAACGACGACCGAATGGATCTGATGTCTCCATTTTCTTTAGATTCCACTTATAATAATACTTTTGTGCTTTGGAAATACCAGCCTCTGCTTCTTGCTTTGACTTGCCAGTTGCGGACTTGGCTTATCGGATCACGAAGAATCCCCGGGGTATTTCGCCTCATCGCGCACTCCTCAAAACTCAAGATTACACTCACCCACTTTCCGGTGGCCTGTCTGGGTGCCTTGCGCGGATTGCAGCAGCGAAAATGCGAAAATCCCCACGGAATGAAGGCTCCCCACGCATGAAGCCAGTCGTCAAAATCTACGGGGAACGAAACACGGGAACGAATTACTTCGAGAAGTTGCTCGAGCGTAATTTCCGACTGCACTTGCTGCCCGGTGGTCATCCCGAAACGCGATGGCTCAATGCCACATTTCGGGGATCGGACATCCTCCGAGAGTGTTGGCATTACTGGACTTTTCCGCAGAATCTGGGCTGGAAACACACCGCGATCCGGTTGCCGAAATTTCTTCCGGCCTTCCAACGCCTGAACAATCCGAGCATCGTTTTTATCGTTAAAAATCCCTACTCTTGGGTTCTCTCGCTCAAGAAGCGTCCCTACCAATCCCGAAGCCACGCCGGGGGATCACTGGACGAGTTCGTTGCCAGTCCATGGAGGCTTCTTCACCGGGAGCATCTTGATGCCGTGGTGCCCGGTCCTGCGGCGCTCTGGTCTCTCAAGGTTCGCAGCTACCGGGATTGCTTGAGCGCAAGGCCGCAATGTGTCTTTGTGAAATACGAGGACTTGGTTTGCGATCCCTTTCAAGTGCTGGAAACTCTTGCCGCCCGACTGGGCTTTGATCGTCCCCGCGAGTGGTCAAATATCAACGACTCCACAAAAGGTGATGAGGCAAACTACGCATTCTACCGGGATTATTATTTGAATGAACGCTGGCGTGCCTCACTCACCCCGAACGCTTTGGCAGTGATCACGCGCCAGTTGGACACCTCACTCGTCGATGAGTGCGGGTATGAATTGCTGGGTTGATTTTTTCCTGCCAATTTCTCGATGAAAATCCTCTTTACGAGTCACCACTTTTATCCAGATGTCGGTGGTATTGAAGTGCATTCTGAAACATTGGCCCCACTTTTTGTTGCAGCGGGACATGATGTGCTTCTCGTCACACAAACTCCCGGAGATCACTCAAACGACGAGGAAAATTTTTCTTTTAAAATTTTACGCGTTCCTTCAAGAAAAGAGTTATTTGACGCTTACCGTTGGGCCGACATCGTTTATCAGAATAATATTGAGCTTGGCACGCTTTGGCCGTGGATTTTGTTCCGACGACCGCTCGTCGTTGCCATTCATACTTGGATTCGCTCGCAAGGGCGAAGACGGCCCGTTGATTGGATGAAGATCGGATTCCTCCACTTGGCGAGTCGGGTTGTAGCTGTCAGCGATGCGATTCGCAAGGATTCCTTTGCGCAAGCGGCGGTGATCGGCAATCCCTACCGTGACAAATTATTTCGCCTCATTCCCGAAGTGCTGCGGAACAAGACGATTGCTTTCGTCGGTCGGTTAGTATCGGACAAAGGCTGCGACCTCCTCTTGAGGGCCTTTGCGCGAATTTCCAAGAGGCCTGAATTTTTGGAAAGCCTACGCGGCGGGGTTTTTCAACCTCGCGTAACCCTCATCGGCGAAGGTCCCGAAGAGGACAAATTGCGCGCCCTCGCGGCGGAGCTTGGACTCGGGGATAGCGTTCACTTTGCTGGGCGCCTTACTGGAGAAAATCTCGTTCGTATGCTCAACGAGCACCAAATATTAGCCGTGCCCTCGCTTTGGAATGAGCCTTTTGGAATCGTGGCCCTGGAGGGGGTCGCCTGTGGCTGTGTGGTGGTCGGCTCCGATGCGGGGGGGCTTCCTGACGCCATTGGAAAAGCCGGACTCCTTTTCCGCCAGGGAGATGTTGAAGACCTTGCTGAAAAAATCCTCTCCATTTTAACCTCCGCCGGGATGGCGGCCAATCTTCGCAGTCAATCTCGCGAGCACCTATTGGCCCACGGGGAGGGCGTTGTTTGCGAAAAATACCTTGCCATCCTCGCAGATGCCGCACGACCGAAACCACCAAAAACCTATGACTGAAACTATCGACCTTGCAGATCGGCGCATACAGGCGGCACTCGCCAGCGGTGGGATAAGTTCTGGCCAAGCGTATAAAATGGCAGCCAAGCTCCTGAAGTCCATCGATAAAAATAAACGACTTCTCGAGTTCGGTTCGGGCACGGGAAACTTCGCAAGGGCACTCGTCGAATCCGGCCACACAGGAAAAATCACCTGCGCGGATATCCTGCCCAAACCTGCCGCATCGCATTCCGATCTCGAATGGATTCAAGCTGATTTGAACAACCCGCTTAATGCCCCGTCTGCAAGTTACGATGTGATTGTTTCCATTGAAGTCATTGAGCATCTTGAAAATCCGCGAGCCGTATTCCGTGAGTTTCACCGATTGCTCGTGCCCGATGGAATCTTGATTGTCACCACTCCGAACCAAGAAAGCCTGCGCTCTTTGCTTGCGCTGATCTTGGGTAGGCACTTTGCCGCTTTTCAAGGTGCCAGTTATCCCGCGCACATCACTGCCATCCTCGAGAAGGACTTCGAACGAATTTGCGAAGAAACGGGTTTTTCCAAGCCCGCTTTCTCCTATTCCAACCATGGCCGCATCCCGAAAATGACGAGTGTCCTCTGGCAGCAAATCTCCGGCGGATTCCTGCGAGGGCGATTTTTCAGCGATGGCCTGGCATTGCTCACTCACAAGGAAAGTTGACCCTCGCGCGATGATTATTTCCCATCCCACTGGAAATGAGAATGTTCGCAATGCAGCGCAAGCGCTTGCCGAGGGGTGTGGGTTAGAGGCATTTTTCACGACCATTGCCGTTTTTGAATCGGGTTTTCTCTCCCGAATTTCAGCGCTGCCAGGATTGGGTGAGTTCAAACGCCGACGCTACCCCGAGATTCTGAAATCTGTAACCGAGACAGCTCCGTTTTTGGAACTTCTGCGCTTGTCATCTGCAAAAATCGGATTCCATCAACCTCTGCGCCATGAGTTTGGATTCGCGAGCGTGGATGCCGTTTATCGAAACCTGGATACACATGTCGCGAAGCAAGTGGCGCGATTGGCTCCCACGGCCGTCTATTGTTACGAGGACGGTGCAATCGAAACATTCCGCGCGGCAAAAAAAGCGCATTCGAAATGCCTCTATGATCTCCCGATAGGCTATTGGCGCGCAGCGCATAGCCTCTTTCTCGAGGAATCGCAGCTTCAACCGGAGTGGGCGCCCACGCTCTCGGGCCTCTCCGATTCGTCTCGCAAACTCGAACGCAAAGATGAGGAGTTGCGCCTCGCGGACCGAATCTTTGTTGCATCCACCTTCACGCGCAGGACGCTGGAGCAATGCCCATTTCCCATCGCACCGATTTCAGTCGTTCCCTACGGTGCCGACATCGGGATTTGTTCCTCTCCTCGAAAAACCACAAAATCCAGCGACCCACTCCGCATTCTGTTCGTCGGTGGATTGGGGCAGCGTAAAGGACTTTCTTATCTCCTCGAAGCTATCAAAAACTTGGGGGCTTCTGTGCATCTCACCCTGATCGGACGTAAATCCGGGGCTTCCTGCCGGCCACTGGATGTGGCCACTGCCACACATCGCTGGATTCCCAGCATGTCGCACGAGGACATCCTCCTCGAAATGCGGAATCACGATGTTTTTGTATTTCCCTCCCTTTTCGAGGGGTTTGGCTTGGTCGTAACAGAAGCCCTTTCCCAAGGCCTGCCCGTCATCACCACACCGAATACTTGCGGGCCGGATGTGATTTCCGAGGGGGTGGATGGATTTATTATTCCGATTCGCGACTCCAAGGCGATTGCCGAAAAAATTGAACTCCTTTTGCACGATCGAAATCTCCTTGAGGCAATGAGCGGGGCGGCACAAGCGAAAGCACACCAACTCACCTGGGAGTCCTACCGGGCGAGATTGATCTCGGATATTACAACATATATCATCCAGAAAGACGGTAAATCTTATGGATAAACGAATTGCCAATTTAGATTTACTTCGCGCAACAGCGATTCTGATGGTTGTGGCCTACCATGTTGTGCAATGGCTCCCCATGAAACCCAAGTGGTTGGTCTTCCTATCCCAGCCCGGCCAATACGGGGTGAATCTTTTTTTTGCACTGAGCGGATTTCTTGTCGGGGGCTTGTATTTCCGCGAAAAAATCACCAGCGGTTCCGTCGATAAAACGCGGTTCATCCTGCGACGCATCACCCGCACGGTGCCGGTCTACCTCATAGCCCTGGCGGTTTCATTTCTGGGTTCGGCACTCTTTGAGGGGGAGAAATTTGAGTGGCGGTATTTGGTTTTTTTGCAGAATTACATGGAAGTTATTCCTTTTTTCAAGGTCAGTTGGTCGCTCTGCGTTGAGGAACACTTCTACGCGATCCTGCCCTTCGTTCTTGCCATTTTATATCTCCTTCACAGACGATTGGGTTCCTGGCCCCTGAAAATCATTGTCCTTGGGCTGCTTCTGCTTCCCACCTATTTGCGAATGACGAGTTTCCAGCCCAACCAACCCTTTGGTGTGGCTACCACGGCATCCCAATTTTACATGGATTCGCTGGGTCTCGGGGTTCTGGCTGCTTGGTTCTCCATAAATTGGCGGGTCGCACGGGCACAAGCCAATTGTTATGGCATCGTCTGTTTCCTTGCGCTCATGGCCGCTCTTTTTGGAACCCACTTGGCATCCGCGGCGACAACTTTTGGCCCTGGGCTTCTTCTCATGGGTCTCTTATTTGCTGCTCTTACCCTCTTTTCAGCATCGTCTTACCAACTCAATCTCGCGACGCACCGCTTCGTGAAAATCATCGCGGTCTCATCCTATTCCATCTACATCACTCATGCTGTTGTGTTGCAGGCCCTGAATATGCTCATGCGTCGCCTGCCCGATTCCATCCAAGGACTCTGGCCAATCCTCCTTTTTTTGTTTGCAAGCGTCTCACTGGTAGCTGGTGTGGCATTTTATAAATTGATCGAGTCTCCCCTCCTGGCACTCCGCGAAAAATACTACCCATCGCGACAGATGACGACGCCCGCGAGCGGTCGGGGTTGATATTCCTGCAGCGATCCGAATTTTTCCATGCAACTCACGGACAAACGAAAAATCCAGATCCTTCTCTGGGCCTACTTTTGGCTTGTCATCTTCGAGGGAGCACTCAGAAAATGGTTCCTTCCCGGTCTCTCAAATCCGCTTTTGCTCGTGAGAGATCCCATCTGTCTGGCGGCCATGGTGCTGGGCTGGAAATACCTCTCGAAAAGTCGATGGTATGGCTGGCTGCTTGGTCTCTATGCCATTGCGCTCGTTGCGATTCCACTTGCCCTCCTCGGTGGTCACGGCGACTTGCCAACGGCCATGTTTGGAGCGCGGATCTTGTTCCTCCACTTTCCGTTGATTTTTCTCTTTGCACTCGTCTTTGACCGTAACGACGCCTGGCAGTTTGGCAGGGCCCTACTCGTCATATCGATTCCCATGACGGTTCTCATTGCCCTGCAATTTTCCCTCCCCCAGTCGCATATCCTCAACATCGCCCCCGGTGGCGAGGGAAGTGCGGGCTTCGGGGGGGCACTGGACAAATTCCGTCCGCCAGGCACATTTTCATTCATCAATGGACTCACCGATTTCTATGCCCTCGCGGCGGCTTTTCTTGCGGCATGGCTCACGAGTGGTCCCAAGCCAAATCCTCGCTGGATATGGATCTCGGCTGCGGGAATCATTTTTGCCCTTCCCTTGTCGATCAGCAGAACACTCCTGTTCAATTTTGCCTTGGTCGGTCTCATGGCGGCATTTTCCAGTGTGCTTGCTGGTAAAACGATACGCAATTTTGTTCTGGCGTGTATCCTTCTGTCGGGTCTCGCCCTGCTTCTTTCGCAGTCAACCCTTTTTCAAGACGCAAAAGAAGCATTTGTCTTTCGTTGGGACAATGCAACCTGGAGCGAAGGGCAAGAGGAAGGCGTCTCGGGCGTTTTGTCCAAGAGGGTTCTCGGCGGCATGTGGAGTGGTCTCAAAATGGCTGCGGAGGTTCCCCTCTCCGGCATGGGAATCGGCCTTGGAACAAATGTTGGAGCTATGCGAGCGGTCGGCGCCAAGGATTTTGTCGTTGCGGAAGCCTCGTGGCCAACGATGATCGGTGAACTGGGGCCCATCCTGGGAATTTTGCTGATTTTGACCCGCATCGCCCTTTCCTACAAAGCTGTCGTGTCCGCAACCATCGAAGCCTACAGGAAAAACACACTGCCTCTCGTGCTCGGCGCAGTGGCTCTGCCGGCCATGGTCATGGGACAAACCTCCCAACCGACTTCCTTGGGGTTTCTTGTCTTAAGTTTTGGACTCATGCTTGCCGCCTGCAATCCGCCAGTCGTAGTCCACACGGCCATGCTCCCGAGCGAATTTGATGTGATCCCTGAGAATGCTTAAAAATATCCTCATTTATCGTTTGGGTAGTCTTGGCGATAGCATTATGGCGCTCCCGGCCTTCCACGCCATTCGTCGCGCGTTCCCGCACGCCCGCATCACGCTTCTCACAAACAAGCCCGTGGCTTCCAAGGCGGCTCCTGTCGAAGCAGTGCTTGGAACAGGATATTTTTTTGATGAGGTTTTGGATTACCCCCTCGGAACACGAAATCCACTGGTTTTAGTGGCCTTGATGTCCAAGCTCCGCCGCCTTCGTCTCGATGGGGTTTTTAATCTGGCGGAATTCCGCTCGGATCGCGCCACGCTCCGCGATCGGACATTTTTTCGACTGACGGGAGCCAGGCATCTCTATGGATTTGACTTGGCGGTGGAGGATCGCATGGCCGTGCCAAATCCCATGACTGGCGAGGTGGAGTGGGAGGCCGCCCGCATCGCCCGGCGGGTTGAGCCCATCGCGCAGGCCCATCTTGTGCAACCGGAGTTCTGGGATTTGCGATTGACTGATCAAGAAATCTCCACGGCGCACAATTTATTGGCCCCGCTCGCATCGCGGGATAAAATCCTCGCTCTCAGCACGGGAACAAAAGTCCAAGCCAAACACTGGGGCGTGAAAAATTGGACCGAGCTCTCGAGTCGCTTGTCGAAACGACTCCCGGGATGGACGGCTCTTTTCCTCGGAAGTCCAGAAGAACTCCTGGAGTCCGCCGCGTGCGCTGAAGCTTGGAGCGGGCCGAGTCTCAACTTGTGCGGTTCGTGCCCGCCTCGTGTGAGTGCGGCAGTTCTCAAGCACTGCCAACTCTTTATCGGCCATGATAGTGGGCCGATGCATCTTGCCGCCTGTGTGGGAACGCCTTGTGTGGCGATTTTTTCCGCCCGCAACCTGCCGCGCCAGTGGTTTCCACGCGGCGATTTGAATCAGATTATTTACAATAAGACCGACTGTGCGGGGTGCGGATTGGAGGTCTGCATCCTCGAAAAAAAGAAGTGCTTGTCGGGCATCTCGGTCGATCAAGTCGAGCAGGCCACCGAATCGCTCCTCGAGAAAGTGCGCCATCGTAAAGCGCAGATTCACCTTTAAAAAAATCTTAGCGATGTGTGGAATTATCGGCAATTTCGGCAAAATAGATGAGGCAACCAAGCGCTCGCTCGGCCTTTTGCGGCACCGTGGGCCTGATGCCTCTGGCGAGTGGACCTCACCGGATGGTCTCTGCTGGCTCGGCCACCGGAGGCTCTCGATCTTGGAACTCTCCGATGCTGGGGCGCAGCCTATGGTGAGCGCCAGTGGGCGATTCGTGATCGTTTTTAATGGCGAAATTTACAACCATCTTGAAATTCGCAAGCGCCTGGCGCTCCTGTCTTGGCGTGGGCACTCGGATACCGAGACACTGCTCGAAGCCTGGGAGGAACTCGGAGAATCCTGCTTGGCGCACTTGCGTGGGATGTTTGCATTCGCCATTCTCGACCGTGCCAGCGGCACCCTTCACCTCGTGCGCGACCGGTTGGGAATCAAGCCACTTTACTTCCGCAGACAGACCGCCAATTCCCTCTCTTTCGCATCCGAGGTGCGTGCGCTCCTGCAAGGCAGAAGGCCAACCCTCACCAGCGAGGCGTTGGTCTGCTACCTGGCAACAGGACACACGCCCGCTCGGGGTAAGATCGGAGAGGGGGTGGAGATCCTCCCTCCTGGCAGCCTCCTGCGGGTCGATCGAAACGGCGATATCTCCCGGCGCACATGGTGGCGTTGCGCTCAAAAATCTCCCCATCCTGCACCGGAATCGCTCGCCCAAATTCAAGCAGGCGTGCGCTCGCATGTGGAAGCCGCCGTCGCCGAGCATCTCCTCGCCGATGTGCCCGTGGCTGCCTTTTTGAGCGGAGGCATTGATTCTTCCATCATCTCCCTCGTCGCGGCGCGACATCTCGGTTCCTCGTTGCGCACATTTTGCATCGGGTTTCCTCATGCCGGCTTCGACGAACGCTCGGTCGCACGACTCGTGGCGGAGCGCATAGGCTCGCAACACACAGAAATCGAAGTCGCTCCGACGGATTGCCAGCAATGGGCTGTGGAAGCGGTGGCCGCCATGGACCTCCCATCGGCGGATGCTATCAATACCTACATCGTTTCGAAAGCCGTTCGCCAAGCAGGGATTCAAGTCGCCCTCTCAGGCCTCGGCGGGGATGAACTTTTCGGCGGCTATCCCAGTTTTTCCGACATCCCTCGATTGGGCTTTCTCCAAAAAATGCCTCCACCCCTCGCGCGGGCGCTGGTGCGGTTCCTGCCTTCCGGGGTGCGTCAAAAACTGGACGGGGCCACGGCATTCGATCCCTTCACTCTTGCGCTGCTGCGAAGGCGCTGGTGGAGCGGGGCGGCTTTGAAGTCGGCGGGATTGAATGCCTCGGTGCCTTGGCCAGTTTGCGAGGGGGTTTTTTTGGACAACATGCAGGCGATTTCCGTAGCCGAGATTCTTGGCTACATGGAGCCGATGTTGCTGCGCGATAGTGACCAGATGAGCATGGCCGTGAGCTTGGAATTGCGAGTTCCGCTCTTGGATCACCGCCTCGTGGAATTTGTCCTCTCGCTTCCCGAAAAGTGGAAACGCGGCCGCCCGCCCAAGCGCCTCTTGATTGACTCCTTTGCGGATATCCTGCCCAACGAGGTATGGAACAGGCCGAAGCAAGGATTCGCTCTTCCGATGGACGACTGGATGCGCGGCCCACTGCAAGAATTCTGCCGTCACGGTGTCGATGCCGCGCGCGCACGACTCGATGCGCGATTCGTCGACTCTGCTGTAGCTGCATTTCAAGAAAAAAAACTCCACTGGACACGGTTATGGCAAATTGCTGTCCTCGGCCACTACTCCGAAAGATCAACTTAAACCGCCTGCGGTCACATCCATGTCAATCCCAACAAAAGTCGCCGGTTTTCTGGCCTGCCTGAAATTTGACAATCCGCTGCAGCTCATCGTTTCGCGGCTCATTTTTCGCAAGTCCCGATTTGTCGCCCATCGATGGAATGGCCTCCAATTCATCGCCGATCAAGAAGGTGGAGACGAGTGTGGACTCCGTCCCTGCCTCGTCGAGGGGATGTATGACCCTTTTATCCAAGCCACGGGAATTTTCCAATCCCGCGCACCACGGAATGTCGCGGATTTCGGCGCAAACGCCGGAGGATTTTCACTCCTTTTTGCCGTGTCCACGGTGAAAATCAAAAAACTCGTCGCCGTCGAGATGAACCCGCTCACCCATGCGCGGATGCGACTGAACCTCCTCACCAACTTCGGGCCGAAAGCTGTTCCGATCAATGCCGCCGTGGGTGGTTGCTCGATGACTCTGAATGTGCCGTTTACCTCCGGGGGCACCGGCGACCGTATTCATTTATCCCGAGGTGCGGACGACTCCTGCTTCTGTGTTCCCATGCGCACTTTGGATGACTTGCTCAACGCCGAGTTTCCGAGTCAGAAGATCGATCTTTTGAAGATGGATATCGAGGGGTGCGAGTGGGATGTCCTTGAAACCGGGCAGTGCGAAAGGTTGCGGGATTGCCACCATCTCTTGATCGAAGTGCACCCTCATTCGGGGCGGGGCGTCACCGACTTTCAGAAGGCCGTAAAACCCTATGGTCTGGAATTAAGGGAAGTCCGTAATGCGGGCGCGGAGGATGTTTTTTTATTCTCTCAAAATGCCAACGCCTCGAGCGAGTCGGGTGCCAACCATTGAAAATCCTCCGCGTCATCGCCAGCATGGACCCCACCCACGGCGGTCCATCGCAAGGAATCCGCCAGTCGATCCCCGCGCTCGCCAGCCTTGGCGTTCAGAACGAGGTCGTCTGCTGCGATCTGCCGAATTCACCTTGGATCGGGAGGGATTCCTTTCCTGTGTGTGCGGTGGGCTCCAAGGGGTTGGGGTTTTCCTACTCGCCTGCTTTGAAGTTTTGGCTGAGGGCGCATATGCCGAGGTTTGATGCTGTGATCGTGCATGGGCTCTGGCTTTGGCCAAGTCTGGCGGCCCATTTGGTGCACAAAGCGCTCGGCGCCTCGGGTCCGCTACTCTTCGTTATGCCGCACGGCATGCTCGACCCGTGGTTTCAGCGCGATCCCTCCCGCCGCCTCAAGGCGATTCGCAATTCCTGTTATTGGTGGCTGGTCGAACGCCGCGTCGTCAACTCCGCCAGTGGACTGCTTTTCACCTGCGAGGAGGAGCTTCGCCTCGCTCGCACCACATTCCGAGGCTATCATCCCCGGCGCGAACTCAATGTGGGATATGGAATCGCACCCCCCCCGGCCCCGACTTCCCAAATGCAGCACGCTCTTGCCCAAAAGTGCCCGGCGCTCTTCGACAAGCCGTTTTTGTTATTTTTAGGTCGCATTCATCCCAAAAAAGGCGTGGACTTACTGGTGGACGCCTACCTCGATTTTCTCAAGAAACAAGTCGAGCCCGACCGCATTCCCGACCTCCTCATCGCGGGGCCGGGCTGGGAGTCTGATTATGCCCGTGGAATCCAAAATCGCATCGGCAAAACACCAAAAATCCACACCTCAGGGATGCTCGAAGGAGATTCCAAATGGGGGGCGCTCCACGGATGCGAAGCTTTTATCCTTCCATCCCATCAAGAAAATTTTGGCATTGCCGTTGTCGAGGCCTTGGCTTGCAATAAACTGGTTCTGATCTCGGATAAGGTGAATATCTGGAGAGAGATTGCGGATGACTCCGCAGGCTTGGTCGAGCCTGATACTCTGGCCGGCACTCAGGCGCTTCTGACCGCATTCCGAGATCGTGACGCCGCTCCCTCCACGCGGTTTCAGGATTGTTTCACCAAGCGGTTTTGCATCCAATCCGCCGCTCAAAAAATGCGAGGTTCGCTCGAAAATTTGCTCACATGCCCATAAATAAAGACACCCACACGGGGCCAAGTTTTCCCCTTTCCAACCGGCTCATGCGTGTTGTTTGGAATACTGTTCAAGCGACGATTTTTCGATGGAGTCCGCGTCCATTCCACGCGTGGCGTGCTTTTTTGCTCAGCCTCTTTGGCGCGAAGGTGGGGAGCCGCGTCCACATCTATCCCGGCGTCAAAATCTGGGCGCCTTGGAATCTGGAAATCGGAGACGAAACGGGTTGTGCGGACGGGGTTATCCTCTACTCGCAAGGCACCATCAAACTTGGCAAGCGCGTCGTCATTTCCCAAGGTGCCCACCTCTGCACAGGTTCCCACGATTACGAAAAAGCAGGCTTCCCCTTGATCACGGCACCAATCACCATCCGCGACCATGCTTGGGTGGCGGCCGAGGCGTTCATTCACCCCGGTGTCACGATAGGCGAGGGGACTGTGATCGGAGCGCGCTCTGTGGTGACCAAGGACATGCCTGATTGGAAAGTGTGCGCGGGACACCCCTGCCAACCCATCAAAGATCGTAAAAAAGTCTAAGCCCATCCCCTTATGAAAAAGCAAATTGCCCAACGATATGGCTGGAACGACAATCAGCAATCCTGCAGCCAAGCCTACCTTGAGCCCGCAGTGCTTTCGATTTGCGAAGGACTGAAACCCACATCCGTCCTCGATATCGGCACCGGCAACGGATCCCTCTTGCCGCTCTGGCTTCGGCAGGGATGGCGAGTCTCCGCCATGGAGCCGGACACCGAAGGTTTTGAGATTTCCCAACGCGTCGCCGGAGCCGATGTGCGCCAACTCGGAGTCGGGGATGACCTCCCGCAGGAATGGCACGGAGCGTTCGATGTGGCGATTTGCCTCGAAGTCGTGGAGCACCTGTTCAATCCACACCACCTCGTGGAAACCGCCCGCGCAGTCCTCAAGCCCGGGGGATATGCCATCATCTCGACCCCCTACCACGGCTACATCAAAAACCTCGCCCTCGCCGTCTTCGACAAGTGGGACTTCCATCACCACCCTGAGCGTGTCGGCGGACACATCAAATTCTGGTCCAAGCGCACCTTGCGTTCGCTTTTCGAAGCCAAGCACGCCTTCCGCGCGGTCGAATTTCGTGGCGCAGGCAGGGCGCCCTACCTTTGGAATTCCATGATCTGGGTCTTTCAAAAGCAATAACACTCATCGCAAATGGTCTCTGTCATTATACTGACTAAAAATGAAGAGAGGGATCTGCCAGCCTGTTTGGAGTCCCTCCGCTGGTGTGATGACATCCACATCCTTGATTCGGGAAGCACCGATGGCACGCGGGACATTGCCAAAGCCCATGGGGCGTCAGTTTTGTCAAATGAGTTCCAAAGTTTTGGAATTCAGCGCAACTGGGCCATCGACAACTGCCCGGTCCGGCACGGGTGGATTCTTTTTCTCGATGCCGATGAGCGATCCACTCCAGAGTTTCAATCGGCCCTCCTCGCAGCCATCACTGAGGCGAGGGAAGACTGTGCTGGCTTTTACTGCTGCTGGAAAATGATGCTGGACTCGACCTGGCTCAGGCGCGCCGACAACTTCCCCAAGTGGCAATTCCGGCTTTTCCGAAAAGGCCGGGCGAGGTTCATCGATGTCGGCCACGGTCAGAAAGAAGGCGTCGTTCAAGGTCGCATCGACTACCTGTGGGAACCCTACCTCCACTACGCTTTCTCCGGGGGATGGCACCTCTGGGAGGATCGCCACCGCCGCTACGCCAGACAGGAGGCTGCGGAGCGCCGGGGCCGATCGATCAATCCCCTCATGATGTTTTCACCTCACGCCTCCCGCAGAAATCCGGCCATTAAACAATGTCTCGGCAACCTACCAGGCTGGCCATGGTTTCGATTTTTCTACTCGTATTTTTTGAAAGGGGGCTGGATGGAAGGACCCCGCGCTTTGGAATATTGCAAAAAAATCAAGTGGTATGAGAGTCTCATCCAAAAAGAGTTGCGCTCGATGCCGTCTTCGCGGCCCCGTGACCGAAAAAGTCACCAATCCAATCAGCAATGATTGGATTTTTTTTTGGACTTATACCCCAGCCTGACGGTGTTTTCCGACTCTTCTCCAAAGAAAAATGCCTGCGACCGCCAACAGAACAAACCCCAATGTGCCGGGTTCTGGCACTGTGGTGAACTGGAGTTGGTTCGAAGAAATTGAAAAGTTTCCGGTTTGACCGGTAGAGAAGAAATTCGCAGCGGTGAATGTCGTTGTTCCTGTCCAAGTAACGAGGGTGTAAGTTGTTGCATCCTGTCCTCCGACGAGGTTGAAGGTGAAGTTGCCCGTCCCGCTTTTCGCGAAATTTCCGATGATGGCGAGTTGATCTGACGCTGTGGAATCGGAGGAGAGGTCAAATTTCATCGTTCCATTCGCACTCCATGTGAATGTCTTCACACTCAGCGTCCCCACGGCGCCTTCTCCGGGCGAGAGCATGCCTCTGGTCAAAGTGACATTGCCAAGGCTTCCGCTGCCCGCGAGGGTCGCGGTGGAGGCATTCACGGTGGTTGTCCCTGCGGAAGAGAGGTTTGAGTTAACGATAAAGTTTCCACTATTAAGGGTCATGGTCCCTGAGTAGGTCTGGTCGGTGCTGGCATTGATGGTCAGTGTCCCGTTGCCGCTCTTGATGAGGTTGGCACTGCCGCTGAGCGACCCGCTGGACCCGATGACCAAGCGGCTGGAGTTGGCTACATTAAATGTCGAGTTGCTTGCGAGAACCACCGCACCGATCGTTCCGTTTCCACCCAGGGTGCCTCCGGCCAAGGTCAGTGTGGCGTTCGTCATATCTGATCCAATCGTCAGGTTGCCGGTCGAGAGCGTCACAGTGCCCGAATACGCGTTGGCGTTGGCGATACTCAGACTTCCGTTGCCGGTTTTAGAGAAACTCGCGCTTCCGGAAAATGTGGAACTCGCCGTGAGTGTTTGGTTTGAAGAAATTTCGAACTGGGAGCCTCCGTTCAGCGTTATGGGACCAACCGTTCCGTTGCCTGACACGATGCCTGAATGGACGATGAGTGAGGCTGATGACATGTTGGAATTCATGGTCAACCGCCCCGCATTGAGTGTGGCAGTGCCGTTGTAGGTTTGGGATCCTCCATCACCTATCGCCAGCTCGCCCGTGCCGTTTTTTGAAAAGGCTTGGCTCCCCGAGAAGGTTGCATTGGCGAAAATGCGGTTTCCCTCGGCAATATCGAAGACCGTGTTACTACTAATTCTGATCCCAGCGACCGTTGTGTTTCCCGTGAATGTTCCCCCATTGAGGTTGATCGTGGCAGATGTCATGTTGCTCGAATACACAAGCATGCGACCCGCATTGATGTTCGCCGTCCCTGAGTAGGAGTGGTTCAGATTGCTGTTCAGGATCAAGTCCCCGGTCCCGGTTTTTGTCAAGTTGCCGCTTCCGCCCAAGAGGGTATGCGCGCCCATGGTGATGTGCTGTCCTGCGCCGCTCTCCAGAATGGCATTTCCATTGATCGTGAGATTCACGCGCCCGCCGGTGGTGGCATCGGTGCCCGCGATGGTGAGGTTGGATCCCGAAATATTCCGCAGTGTTGCGCTGGCGATGTTGAGGGTGCGTGACGAAGTCGAGTTGTTGAAAATACCCACGCCAGCGCTGATCGTTTCGGCGCTGAGATTCCCACCAGTGAGGTTGTAGGTTGGTATGAATTGCGCCGAGGTCGAATTTCCACCCTTCCCGAGAGTCAAATTTCGGGCAACCACTTCGCCCCCACTCTGAGTGAATGTCGAAGTGAGAGTCATCGAGCCCGCACTGGTTTTCTCTCCCAAAATCATGCTCTCCACAGTCAGGGATCCTGCGCCCATGGTCAGTGAGGAGGTGTCGGGTATCGCTGGGGTCGCACTATGTCTGCCGATGATGAGATCACTCACTTCGGCATCCAATGTTCCTCCGCTGAGATCAACGATTCCGCTGCCAGCCTTGGTGATTCCCAGAGTGTGACCGATGATCCAAGTAGGAAGGGCGCCTGTCCCGTTCGATGAACGCAACTTGAGAGTGGCATTGGAAGAGGCCGCTTGAAAGCTCATGGTCACCACGGCTGCGGTGTCATCCGAATGGGAGTAACCGATGGTCAGTGAATCGGTGAAAATGTTGTTCGTTTTTCCAAGTGCAACGCGCAGAGTATTTGAGGCTGTCGTAGCAGCTCCACCAAATCGCGTTTGGTTTGCCGTGATGGTATTGGTTCCGTTCGTGGAAAATATAAATCCGCTCGGGGTCGAACTGCTGTTCGATCCGGCTTGGAGCGCAAACTCGCTGGATGATCCGTTGAATGTGAGCGCGGTCAAACCTGAGAAGTCCAAGTTAGACCCGTTGGAGAGTCCTGTGATGGTATTGCTGGAGCTATTAATGATAAGCCCCCCTCCTGTGACTGTTGCGTTGCCGCTTCCGCCTGAAACCGTTGTCAGCGATGTGACCAGTTGCGTGTTGCCGCCGAGATTCAGTGTGCCTCCTCCAAGGGCGAGGGCGCTTTCGGGCAGGGCTTGGATTTGTCCCAACAAGAGTGTGCCATTGAGGATGGTGGTCGTTCCGGTGTAGGAATTCGTGCCAGAGAGCGAAAGATTCGATGCCCCGCTTTTTGTGAACCCGCCAGAACCGGAGATCACTCCCGAGAAATCGGTCGAACTGGAGGAATTCGATGTGAGTGTTGCATTTGACAGAGAGATGTGTCCAGAACCCGCAATGGCTCCAAGTGTTTGGTTGGATGCCAGGGCAAGCGTGCCGCTTTTGATCGTGGTGGTTCCTGCGAAATTGCTGGTTCCTGCGAGGATGAGATTGCCAGTGCCATTTTTCGTTAAAGAACCTGAACCTATCAGCAAAGTATCTGTGCCAAATGTGATATCTCCATTCGATGTCAGTAGCTCGGCGCCGCCACTGATGTTGAGATTCATCAATCCTCCGATTGCGCTTGACGCACCCGTGATCGTGAGATTCGAGCCTGAAATGTTAGAGAGTGTCGCATTTCCGCTAATAGCGAGGGTTCGATTTGATGAAGATGTAAAGTTCCCGCCACCCGCTTGAATCATACCCGCTTCGAGTCTCCCGCCGCTTATTTCATAAAATGCTGTGATTGTAGAATTTCCGATTCCAGACTGGCCGAATTCTAATGTTTGCGTGCTCACATTTCCTCCGGATTGATAAATGGCACCGCTCAGCCCAATCGCGCTGGCCCCCGACTTGGTGGCCAGACGGATCGTGTCGGCGGTGAGAGTGCCATTCGACATCTTCAGCCACGAGGTGCTTGTGACGGAGGCATTGTTATTCAGTCCAACGGTCAGATTGCCAACCAAGGCGTCGAGGGTGCCGCCCAGCAAGTCCACGGTTCCCTGCCCAGATCGCGTGCCTGTATTTGCGGTCACCTCGCCGATCGTCCATTCCCGAACTGCTGCCGTGCCGTTCGCAGAGCGGATAACAAGGCTTGGATTGGAAAGCCCGGATTGGAAAGCAAGAGCGGCAGTCGAATTTGTTGATCCCACTTTGAAAACATCGGCGCGGATCGTATTGGTCGTGCCGAGGTTCACATTCGCAGAGTAGGCTGCACCGGTCGCATTGCCTCCAGCGTTCGTCCTTCCAAAAAGGACTGTCTGCCCGACAAGCGTGTTCGTTCCGTTGGTGGAGAGGATGAGTGTATTCGTTGTTGTCCCTGTGGTGGTTCCCGATTGAAAGGTGAGATTCGAAGAGGCGCTCCCTGCTGTGAAGGCACTTAAATTCGCCAATGTTAAAGTGAATAGGCCTCCTCGCCCGCCCAGGGAAATGTCTCCGCCACCAGAGATCGTGAGTGAGCCGTTGGAAATCGACATAGTAGAACCAGCATTGCTGGATTCGGTGATAAGATTTGAGATCGCTTGGGAATTGCCTCCCAAGCTGATGGAGGCATTGCCCGAGCTTGTGAAGGTAAGTGTGCTACTCGAAAGAAAACTGCCAGCAGCAAGGGAAAGGTTCACGTTCACGGTCGAACCAGACGCCGAGAGCGTTGTGGCTCCGGAATGGGTATTGGCTCCGTTCAGCGTAAAATTTCCATTCGTGAATGTCAGGTTACCCGATCCCTTGATAGCCCCATCAATAATCATCCCAGAAAGAGCGGCCTGATTGTAAAAGGTTACATTCGAACCCGGTGAAATCGTGAGAGTCCGATTGGAGGCAAAGGTCGTCGTCAAATTTCCGCGCAACTGAAATTCGGTATTCGCCCCCGAAAAGGATAAATTCCCGCTTCCAAAGTTTCCGGCTTGGTTGAACCAAACCGTGCCGTCCTCGATCGACACATCTCCCGTCAGATTGTTCATTTCCAATGTGTTGCCATTGAAATTCAATGTTCCATTTCCGGTTTTTCGGAAACCTTGAGACCCAACGAGTTCTGTGAAAATCGCGAGGCGGCCAGTATTCACGGATAATATGGGTGCTCCGCTGGTGGAGTTGAGAGTGAGGCTGCCAGCAAATGTCGTGGCGTTGCCCAAACGAAAGATGCCTGCTCCATTCGTGGTGATCGAGCCCGCAATAGCTGTCCCATTTCCTGCTGTTGGAGTGGCGATATCATAGGTCCCGGAGTTGCTTGTAAATGAAACCATGTCGCCGGCTTCGTCTGGGTAGCCAGTCGCGTTCCCCGAGATCGTCCAGTTGCCCGGAGTCGTCCAACTGCCATTTCCTCCATTCCAGGTAAATGTGGACTGGGAAAGAGCCCGCTCGGAAGACATAAAAAACCCCACTAATAAAAACGCTAAAAGGACTACCGACTTGAATTTGGAGTATCCGTGAGACACGAACTAAACGGTTATATCAAAGTGACACAATCCGCAATAGCAGATTTTCATTTTTCATCGCGCTTTTAATGGGGAAATGCATTACAGAATTTAAGCGTCAGAAATGCTTTTTTTAAATCGGCGATTTTTTATTTTAGTCCTTGGCTTCTTTCTTGCCGCGATAGTGCTTGCGGCGGCGGCTTGTGCCCTTGCGCCATCACCGGATATGAAGTCCCTCGCATGGTTGCCGCGTTTTGTGGCGCGCTGGGCGGATGCCGAGCCAACTTTTCGGAATTTCCCGGCTTTTGCGGCGTTGGCTTTCGTCGCCACGCTTTTTTTCTCCTTGTGGGCGCGCTCGGCTTCTGGCGCAGCGGCCTTTTACGCGATGTTTCTGGTTTCTCTTTTTTCGCTAACGCTTGAGATGATTCAACTGAAACTCCCGGGCCGTTTTTTCGATCCCCTCGATATCGCATGGTCGATCACAGGGTCGTTTGCCGGCTCGAGTGCGGGATTTTTTCTTAGCCTGCTTCTCGCAGCACTTTTTTCTCGCCGTGGATGAGGTAGCAAAAACGTCCCTCCTTGGTGTGCGTCTCGCAAAGGTCTCGATTGCCGAGGCCGTTGCATCCGCCCGCAAAGGGGGCCTTGTCCTCGCCCCTTCTGGACCCGGCTTGTGTGATCTGGAGACCGACCCCTACTATCGCGATGCGCTGCTCGCCGCCGATTTGAACCTGCCCGACAGCGGGCTTGCGATCCTCCTCATGCGGCTTCTCGGCCTCGGGCGCTTGCCACGCACATCCGGCCTCGGTTTTTTGGAAGCGGTCTTGGAATTGCCGGAGTTAAAAAAAAACCACGCCTCATTCTGGGTCATGCCCTCGCAATCCGCCCTGCGGCATAATCTCCAGTGGCTCGCCAACCGTGGGGTAGGGATCAGCGAAGAGGATTGTTTCATTGCCCCCATTTATCCGAAAACCGGCCCTGTCTCGGATGACCGCCTGCTTGAAACGCTGCAGGCAAGGAAGCCACGATTCCTCTTCATATGCACCGGCAGCGGCACACAGGAAAAGCTTGGACACTGGCTCAAGGGAAAACTTTCTCACCGACCGGCTATTTGCTGCATCGGTGCGGCGATCGGGTTTCTCAGCGGCGAACAGGTGGGTATTCCCATGTGGGCGGACCGCATTTGCATCGGATGGTTGCTGCGGTGCCTCTCGGATCCGCGCCGCTTCGTTCCTCGATACCTTCGCGCAACACGACTCGCGTGTTTGATTTTTCGCCACGGGAAAAATGCTCCGCCCATGCGCGGGCAATGACGATTTTTAATAGGCGGTCTTTTGAGGAAAGAAAACCTGCCAGGCGGTTTGGGCGACAATGACAATATCCACCAGCGGGGAATAATTTTCGATGTATTCCAAATCCGACTCGATCCGACGCACGATGTCTTCGTCGCTCTTGGCCTCCCCCCGCATGCCGCGAACCTGCGCGAGGCCGGTGAGACCTGGCTTCACGACGCTTCGCACATTGTAGGCGTTGAGCAATCGCGCCCAGCGGTTGTTGTGCTCGGGAAGATGCGGACGTGGTCCGACCACGCTCATTTCCCCGAGGAGCACATTGAGGAATTGAGGCACTTCGTCCAGCGAGGTTTTGCGGAGCCAGCGAGCGAATGGAAAAATTCTTTCATCGCCCATGCTGGCTTGGCGGGAGTCATCCGCCTGCCCAGTGTGCATCGTGCGAAATTTAAAGATTTGAAATCGTTGCCCTGCAAGTCCAGTCCGCTGCTGCCGGAAAAAGAGCGGGCCGCGTGATTGGATGCGGTGCGCGATCCAAACGAGCGCGCAAATCCATGGCATGACGAGAAACACCGCGACGCAGGCCACGGTGATATCGAACAGGCGCTTGGCCACACGATTCAGTGGACTCTCGAGTGGCTCTCGCCGGAAGTGGACGAAGTTCAAGCCGTCGATCTCCGCATTCCAAGCCCGCGCTCCGAAGCGGGATTCCAAGTCATCCCAGAAGATAAGCCTTGCTCCTTGGCTCTCCGCAAGGTTCAGCGCGCGAATTAACTCCTGCGAGTCCGAGGGCGGCTCCATCCACATCAATACATCCGGCCGCTCGGTATGAAAAATCCGCTCCAGTTGGTCCGGGGAACCAAGCCGACTGCGTGCCATTTCACTCGAACGAAAACCCTCCGGAGCCACAACGCCCACCACTGTGATTCCCATGCGCTGCTGGCGCCTCAGCCAAGCAGCAAGCCGTTCCTCTTTGCGGAATTCCCTGTGTCTCGTGATAAGTAAGAACTTTTGCCTTGTATTTTTTGAAAAAACCAGAGGCAGGACGAAATGCGGCATCGCAAGATTTGTGGCCGCCAAGGAGAGATAGAGCACGGGCAACCAGGAGAAGAGGAATATACGGGAAATTTCCTTGTCCTTTGTCGCGACCAGAAACACGGCCATCACGATCCCCACGAAAAGCGTCTGCCGCCCGGCGAGGATCAGCCTCACGGGAAAAAGACCCGAGAGCTTTGCCGCATCGTCATCTGCACAGTAGGCGGCCCGAAGAAGAAGGGCGGAGATAGCGATTCCTCCATAAAGACTGTAGCCTGCAAATCCGCCGACCAACTCCTTCCCGGCAAAGAGCGTGACGATGGCAAACCACGCGGCGAAGCAAAGCGCCATTGAAGCTGCTTGGAACAGCGCATGGATGGAGACGGCTCCCCTCTGTCGTTCACGGATCATTGTGGGACGCTGGTTCGTTCAGCAATAGTTTCTCCTACCTTATCCTCGTGCGGCAGTCGTGCTAATTTATTTTTGCGCGATCGACTTGCCGGGCTCGCTGTCATACCCCAAGCCAGTCCGGCAATGGCTAAACTGAAGAGTTGGAGCGAGGCGATTTGCAGAGGGAAATCTACCAAAGCGTGGAATATCACTCCGCCGAGGGAAAATGCGCATGCGGCAGAAAGTAACCGTGTTTCCATAGCACCCTGTTTTGCCGCTTGGCAGATGGCGCGCACGAATGCCCCCCCAAGGATCAAAAGCCAGGCCGCTGCTCCGGCCAATCCCCATTCCATAGGCGTTTGTAGGGCATCCGAGTGGGCCTTGTCCCAGCGACCGGCCAGCCGACTCCCTGATTTGAAGCGGTGGATGTCAAACATCGCCTCAAATGTTCCCGGGCCAAATCCGCACACGCCAGCGGCCGGGAGTGCGCTTCTGACGATGATCTCATACGCTTGGTAGCGGCCATCCTCCTGCGGTGTGCTGCTCCAGAAGGCCCCATCCCAGCGCTGAAGAGTCTTTTCGATCCCGAATGAGAAGGTGAGCGCCGCTGTGGCAAGGGCGATTGCGACAAGTGCAAAAATAATTTTTCGAAGGCCTCTCCGACTCCCTTGCTTTATTTTAAGAGACCCTGCGGAGAGCCCCATTCCAAAAATCAGGAGTGCACAAATGACATTGGCCGCTCGCGAGACATTGACAAATCCCGAAGCCGCAGTCAGGAGGGCAGCCAAGGTCCAGATGACCCGTTTCGTTTCGCGGCCTTCAGAAAGCCAAGCGCGGAGAGCCAGGCCCGTCACGAGTGGAAGAACGAGGTTGATAAACGCTCCCGCGTTGGCGTGGTAGCGGAAGACAGTGAAAAAAGTTTGGCCCAGATTTTGTTCCAAGTCCCAGAAAATCGATGGAGCGTCGGTGAGCCTCTGCGCCAAGCCAAGCACCATCAAGCTCACGCCAGTGGCTGCGAGGGTGGTCCACAGCCTGTTCCTCCAGATGGGATTCCGAGCCAGATCGCAGGCGATGCAGAACCCTCCCAGAAGGCCGGTTGAAAGAAGAAGGGTCGGAAGCACAAGTCCCGTGTCTGCAAACCCAGGCCACCCGGGAAGGGGTTGGATTCGATCGACAAAAACCCTCGCGTTTTCGATGAATCGGCGTTGAGCATTCCAAGTCATCAACCAGCCTTGAATCAGAAGAAAGGCGACCGCCAGCGCTGCAGGCAAGGGGACACGCGGCAAGCGCACCTTTGCAAGGAGTCCCACAGCGAAGAGTCCGGTATTTGCCAGTAGAAGCCACGCCACAGTCGTCTTTGACCACTCTCGCGTGCCGCCATACATCCATGCGGCGAGCACGATGTTTGCAAGAAATAACCAGCGTGCCGCAGCGAGCGGGAGTTCGGTGGGCGACATACGATGCGGTATCAAGCTGCCACCATAGGAATGCAGGTTCCCCATCGTCAATGCGGTTGCTATGAGTGCCCTCATGGGAGATGGTGCCCGCGATGGAATTTCCGAGGATTTTACTTTGCATCGCTGTCTTTGCCGCTGCTGGCTGCGCAAGCACGGCTGGCACGGATCCGGATGCTTTAAAAGCTCGTTTGCTGGAGCGGGAAGGGCACTCTTTGCATCAACAGGCCATGGCGCGCATCCAAGCCCTGCAATGGGAGAGCGCCACCGGGATTTTCGAGGTGCCCTTGCCAGAGCCAAACCTCGCACTCCCTGTCTCCGAGTTGGTCCCTTGGACGGATTGAACTTATGAATTGGCCCCATTTGTTTTCACCAAAAATTGTGGTCTGTGCGCTCGCCAGTCTTCTCGCTTCCTGTGCCGCAGTAAAAAACCAAGCCGCGTTTGAAGCGTTCGGTTCCCCGCCCATTCGGGCCTCCCGACTCCACATTCTTGAAGATGTGCATGCCTCAAATCCCCGCTTGGAATCTCGCGTTGCCGAGGACCTGCGGGAGGCTCTCGCCAAGCGGGGATTCCAAGTGCTCGATGATCCGACAAAGGCCGATCTGGTCTTGCTGCCCACGCTCGGACGCATCCGCGAAGAAAATGGGAGTCCACAGAGCCAGACAACGCGATCCGAGTCGCCCGCCCGCACCGGGAGCCGCTTTCTCTCGGCCTCTACGAGCGGAATGACTCAAGCCCAAGAGCGAAGTTTTTCCCGCTCTGCCAGAGCCTCGTTTCGCTCCCCTGAGTGGAGGGTTGGTCTTCTGCTCACAGCCTACGATCGCAAGGCGTATGGGGACTTCGATCCCGCAAAGAAGGCCTTGAATCCCGTGTGGCGAGTTTACGCTTGTATGGCGATCGACGAGACCTCTTGGCAGGCAGCCTCCAAACCGCTCATCGAATCCATCGCCGCAAGCGTGGATGTAAATCTGCGCCAGGCTCCAGAGCTATAGCCGATCCAAGAGCTTTTGATGGATTCCATCGAAGCTGCCGTTGCTGAAAACAACCACAACATCGCCGGATTTTACCAAAGGTTTCAGACGCTCGACGATCGAGTCCGCCGTGGGCTCATAGAAGGCCGGCCTGCCAGAGGCGGCAATATCCGAGACCACTCGCTCGGGATTCAGCCGTTCGTTTTCGGGCAGCTGATCGAGGCGGGCAATTTGAGAAATAAAAACGCCATCCGCTTCAGCGAAGGCCTTTGGCAGGTCGTCTTGAAAGATTGCTCGGCGGGTTGTGTTCGAGCGAGGCTCGAAAAGGGCCCAGAGCCGAGTGCCGTTGAATTTTTTGCGAAGGCCAGCCAAGGTCTCGCGGATGGCGGTGGGGTGGTGTCCAAAATCGTCGATGATTGTGATCCCGTTGACCGTGCCCCGCACCTCTTGGCGGCGGCGGATACCTTGGAATGAGGCAAGCGCGGCGCGGATTTGGTCTGCGGGAATGCCGTAGTAGTGCGCCGCCGAACAAGCCATCGCCGCGTTGCGGATATTGAAATCGCCGGAGAGAGGAATGAAAAAACTTTCACCGAAAAGTTCAAAGCTGGACCCCTCGGGCTTGTGGACAACCTGGCGAATTTGGTTGCCACAATTCGGGGAGAAGCCGACCTCCACAATGGGCGCGGGACATTTTTGAGCGGCGTCGATGCAATTGGGGTCGTCGCCATTCAGCAGAACCATGCCTTCGGATGGCACGATATTCAGAAGGCGGCGAAAGCTGGTCTTGATCTCCTCAAGGTCGCCGTAGATGTCAGCATGGTCGAACTCGATGTTGTTAACAATGACGAGCTCGGGCAGGTAGTGGACAAATTTCGAGCGCTTGTCGAAGAAGGCGGTGTCGTATTCGTCGCCTTCAATGATGAAATACTTCGAGTCCCTCAAACAGGCGCCTTGCCCAAGGTTCGCTGGAATGCCTCCAATCAAGTATCCTGGGTCGAGACCGGCCGATTCAAAGATCCAGGCCAGAATCGAGGTCGTCGTGGTTTTGCCGTGCGTGCCGGTGACAACCAGATTGTGTCGGCCACGGAGAACGAAGTGGCGAAGCGTCTCCGGCATCGATAGGTAGAGTTTCTTGCTGTTCAGCACAGACTCAACCGCTGCATTGCCACGCGACATGGCGTTGCCGATGACGATCAGATCTGCAGGCGGGATGTCACTCGCATGGAAACCACAGGTAATTTCTATTCCCTTGGATTCCAGAAATGTCGACATGGGTGGATACACATTGTCGTCTTGGCCAGTTACCTCAAATCCTTTGTCCTTCATGGCTGCGGCCACGGACCCCATGGCCGTGCCGCAAATGCCTAAAAAGTGGATATGCTGCGGATCCGCGTTCATTCATCATCTCGCTCAGAGGACTTTCTGCGAGGGGAGCAGAATGTCATGAGGAGGACAATTTTCAGAAACATGACCATGCACACACCCGCAACGATGGGTAGTGTGAAGCGCTTTCTATTTGAAGTTTTAATAAACATCCTTCCGGTAGTGTTTTTCTTTTTTCATATTTTCAACGTATTCCTTGGCCTTCTCGTGGGTCATGTTGCCGTGCTTCTCCACGATGGTGTGCAAGGCGGAATCGACATCTTTCGCCATGCGCTTGGCGTCGCCACAGACATAAAAAAAGCCACCCCTCTGAAGCCAATCAAAAATCTCAGCTCCATTTTCCAACATGCGGTGCTGAACATAAATTTTTTCTGCCTGATCGCGTGAAAAGGCCGTCGTGAGCTTTGTGAGAATTCCAGACTCTACGGCAGCTTCAAACTCGCTTTGGTAGAGGAAGTCGGTGGAAGCTTTTTGTTCCCCGAAAAACACCCAATTTGGCCCCTTTGCGCCCGTTGCCTGGCGCTCTTGGAGAAATGCACGAAAGGGAGCGATGCCAGTTCCAGGACCCACCATGATCACCGGCGCATCGGAGTTTTCAGGAACGCGGAAATGCTTCGCTGTATGAACAAAAACGGGAACTGTTCCCACCGAGACTCGTTCTGCGAGGAAACTCGAGCAGACGCCTTCCCTCTCCCTTTCGCTGTGGGCGACATGAAACCGAACGACTGCGATCGTGAGGTGCACGGAGTCTCCCACGGCACGCTGGGATGATGCGATCGAGTAGAGGCGTGGCTGAAGTTTACGCAGAACTTTCACAAACTCTTCGGGACTAAACCGCGCTGCAGGAAATTCCTGAAGCACATCGAGAACATCTCTGCCCCAGAGAAATTTTTCCAAGGCGGCTTTCTCTTCAGGAACGAAGAGGTTTGCCAAGTGAGCCCCCGCGACATCTCTCTCGGATATGGCCAAAAGTAGCTGCTTCGAAGGCTCCGTGAGGATGAAACTTTTCGTGAGAGCTTCGCGCATGGAAGCGGGAGCGCCGTCAGCTGTCGTGATCATCTCCTCACCCGAGAAGCCGAGTTCTTTGAGCACGAGCTCGACAAGAGTGGGATTGTTTGAAGCAAAAACGCCCAGCGAGTCACCGACTTCGTAAGCAAGCCCAGAGCCGTTTAGTTCGATTTCAAAATGCCTTGTTTCCTTGTTCGACCCTTCGCCCGTTAGTTTACGATTCACAGACAGTTTGGCCGGAAAGGGATTTTTGCGTGAGTATCCAGATTCCGTTGATGACATACTTTAAATATCTAATGTTAGGTTTGCTTGAGGTGCAAGTGTCATTCGGACTCTATGCCCCGTGAACGCCTGCTGCGACTTTTAGCCGCAGACCATTGAGCCGGATAAATCCGGTGGCATCGTCTTGGTTGTAAGCCTGCGTGGGATCGGCCTCCATCGTTGCGATGTGTGGGTTGTAGAGGCTCAGCGGGCTTTTCACACCTGCCGCATGGATGCCGCCCTTGTAAAGTTTGACGCGCACCAGGCCGCTCACATTTTTCTGGGACTCGGTAACGAGCGCTTGGATTGCCTCTCGCTCGGGAGCGAACCAAAACCCATTGTAAACGAGAGTCGAGTATTTCGGTATGAGCGAGTCGCGCAGGTGCATGACTTCGCGATCCATCGTGAGCGACTCCATCTGGCGGTGTGCAAAATGCAGGATCGCTCCACCCGGTGTTTCATAAACGCCCCGACTCTTCATGCCTACGAAGCGGTTTTCCACCATGTCGACGCGGCCGACTCCATGCCTGCCGCCAAGTTTGTTGAGGGTGTTCATCACCCCAAGTGGAGTGAGTTTTTCTCCGTTCACCGAAACGCAATGGCCGCGCTCGAATTCCAACTCCACATGCTCGGACTGGTCGGGCGCGTCCTCTGGAAAAACCGAGAGGGTGGTAAAGTAATCGCGGTTTTTCAGATCGCCTGCGTCATACCATGGATCCTCTAAAATTCCCGCCTCGTAGCTGATGTGAAGAAGGTTCCGATCCATCGAATACGGCTTCTTGGCACTGGCTGCCACTGGCACTCCATGGGCTTCGGCGTAGGCGATCATTTCCGATCGGCCTGGGAATTTTTCGCGGAAGCGGGCATCCCGCCAAGGAGCGATGATCTCGATCTCCGGTGCGAGAGCGGCGGCTGTGAGTTCGAAACGAACCTGGTCGTTGCCTTTGCCAGTGGCTCCATGTGCCACTGCGGTCGCACCCTCGGCACGTGCAATCTCAACCATGCGTTTCGCGATGAGTGGACGGGCGATGCTTGTGCCAAGGAAATATTGCCCCTCATAGATCGCCCCTGCCTGCAGCATTGGGAAAATGAAATCTCTCGCAAACTCCTCCCGAAGGTCATCCACATAGCATTTCGCAGCTCCGGTTTTAAGGGCCTTTTCTTCCAGACCATCGAGTTCCTCGGCCTGTCCCACATCCGCACAGAAGGCTATGATTTCAGCTCCATAGGTATCTTTAAGCCAGTTGAGAATGACCGAGGTATCCAGACCTCCCGAGTAAGCAACGACGATTTTTTTCATACGGGCGCGAAGTGTGCTTGAATCGCCGCATTTTCGCAATCTTCACAAGGGAAAAATATTTCTCGAGTATGGAGAGCGCTCGAATATTGCATGCATTGGCGCTGTCGCGGCCAGAAGAGTGCTGACCCACCACCCCTTGCCCTTTGTTGATTGTCGGCAGGCGAGACCGGAAATCATCTCACTTCACAGCGGAAATTCCCCACGACAGGGCAGCTGCGAAGCCCAAGCACCAGGGAACGACACCGAGCGAGAGGCTCAGAAAGGTCTTAAGCGGTTGCTCGCCGACTGCCAGAGCCAGCAGGCATGCGGTCTGCGGGCCGATGGTGACAGGGGCCAAGAGTCCCAGCCCCGAGAGGCCGAAGCGGGACCAGACTTTCCAAATCCATTTTTCGGGATCGCGTTCAAGCGGGATTTGGAGTTTTCGCGCCACCCAGCTTCTGGCCGGCACGCCAAGGAGCAACATCACGGCGGCTCCTACCGTGTATCCCAGCCATGCTGTGAAGGTCGCCACCCACACGGGAAGCCCCGCAGCCACTCCACCCGGAACGGCTCCCACAAAATAAAAAAAACCCAGCGAAAACGCCGCAGCGACTCCTCCCATAAACGCCATCATATTTTCAAACCTCGCCCGTGTGAGGTAGGGATTCAAGAAGGTCGATAATTTCTGATGGGCGCATGATCAGATAATCGGGAGAAGCGGCGGACAAAACCTCACGGCTGTTGTAGCCCCAAGTGACAGCAGCAATATGCACCCCGGTCTCCTGCGCGGCCTCGATGTCGCGCAGCTCGTCGCCAATGAAAAAAATCTCTCTTGGCTGGATGCGGAATTCTTTCATCAGGCGACGGAGCACGCTGGCTTTGCCGAGGAGCTTGGAGGAGCTTTTAATGAAATCGAAGACCTCGAGATTGTGGTTTTTTAGAAAAGCACCCACATTAGCCTCCGAGTTGGAAGTCAAAATTCCGAGCCGGAAGCCCATGCCATGCAGCTTTGCGACAAGCTCACGCATTTCTGGGAGCGCGTCGATCGAGTGGATTCGTTTCCCGATTTCTTCAGTGCCTCGCTTGGAAATACGGGGAAGTTTCATTCGTGGAATGCCGAGGTGCTTCATGAGCCCACGCGTTGAGAGATCGCGAGCCAGAGAAACTTCGCCGGGGGCGAGGGGACGAAAACCAAACTCCTCGGCTAAAACATTCAATATCTCGATGCCTGTCAGGAAAGTGTCCGCCAGTGTCCCGTCAAAGTCGAAAAGAACATAGCGGGGTCTCTCGCACAAGGGCCCGGCTGCGCCGATTCGGCGTCGCCCTCCCCGTAGGACGAAGCGTGCAAGGCGCGAGACTCTGGAGCGGTTTTTCATGCTTTCATTGACAACTTTATACTACCGTGCCGGTCTCTCGCTGGCGAATCTTTCGTGAGAGCGCGCCCGATGCGCAGCGACTGGTCATCTTCTCCGCATAGACATCACGAGGGGATTTTGTAGTCTGATATCGCCATGCTGCATTTTCTCATACGCCGCTCGCTCGTCAGCGTGTTCTTGCTTTTTTGCATCAGCCTCGTCTCGTTTTTCATGGTGACTCTGGCGCCTGGCAGCCCGTATCCATGGGGCGAGCTGAATCCCAAGATCACGCCGCAGGTGAAGGAAATGTTCCGCAAAAAGTTCCACCTCGACCGGCCGCTTTATGAGCAATACTGGCTGAACATGCGTGACCTCTTCACGGGCGAACTCCGCAGCATCAAGGACGATCGGCCCGTCTTGGCAAGGATCGCCGAGCGGCTCCCGGCGACGGTTATGTTGAATGTGGCAGCCATCATCCTATCGCTCACCTTTGGGCTTTTGATTGGCGTTTTCTGTGCCCGGTATGCTGGCACGCCAGCGGATACTATCACCTCCCTTGGCGTATTTGTTTTTATTGCCGTGCCGACCTTCTGGATTGCGAATCTGGCGATCATAGGTCTGGTGAAGTTTGCGACCGTGCCTGTGCTGGGAACGCAGTCCTACGGCATCGATTTCCCGAATCTGGCCTCGCTGTGGCTCGACCGCATCTGGCACATCGCCTTGCCGGCCACGATCCTTTCGCTCGGCGGAATCGCCGTCCAATCGCGCTACATCCGCGCCAGTATGCTCGAAACCCTGCGCGAAGGTTATGTCCGCACCGCCCGCGCCAAGGGCCTCGACGAGGATACCATTTTTTACAAGCACGCCTTGAGGAATTCGATCCGTCCCCTCATAACCGGCATCGGAGGCCTCCTCCCGGCTCTCATCGGAGGCTCGGTGATCGTTGAAACCATTTTCGCCTACCCCGGCATGGGGCGTTTGGGATACGAGGCCGTCTTGGAGCGGGATTATCCCACGCTGGTGGCACTCAACTTTATCGTAGCTGCCCTCGTGCTCTTAGGAAATCTGGTTTCTGATCTTCTCTACGCCGTGGTCGACCCCCGCGTGCGTCTGGATTAGGCCGGCGTTCTTTGTGCTCGGACTACCGCCCGATTCAAAAGCCCTCCACCAGCTAACCCCTGCGTCAAGCAGTGGATCTGCATTCTCAACTCGGTGGGCCATTTGCACGGGAAAAATCCTCTTTTGACATAAGCCCAAAATCGAGTGATCACAGACATCCCAACTCAAGGGAGGCCGATATCGGAAAACCGCAATCACTCGTGGTCAAGAATCTGATAGGAAGGGTCTTTTGTCCTTAGAAATTAAAAAAACGAAGTAGTGCTGGGGGACAGGACAGCGCATCCGCGCTGCCTTTTCGAATGGAGTTTTTCGCGAGGGTGTGGGCACGACCGAGCACAAGGACACAGAGCGGGTCGCAGAGGGAATCAAGGTGCTGGTTCAGGTTAGTTTTTGGAGGGGCACTTTCAAACGGGCTTGCAGATGGACTCCGAAAAAACGCGCCTCCCTTCGCACCTCAAATGCCGCCCGCGGTTTCAGGGACCGCTCGACTCAGCGCCAAAGGTGCAAGCGTCTGCGAGACGAAGGAAGTTTCGTTTGATGTCGGCACGGGCTTGCAGCCGGAATTAACGGATCGCGACCGATGCGGAAAGCCCCCCGACAGGCAAAATAAAATGTTCAAAAGGTATTGAACGTTTCTAAAAAGCGCATATCGTCTCAATCGTTACCCCCCTCACAGAGGCTCGTGGAAAACAATATTCTTACCATCCCACCGGTAAAAAACACCACTTTTACCAAAGGCGGCAGCTTATCTGAAAAAAAACCAAAGGCCTTGCGAGCCCCACGAAGAGGGAATCTCCAGGCATCTTCGCCTCCGCCGATCAGCGCCTTTCAGCTCGAGTCTGTCGCACTTTTTATTCACGTCTTCGGAGCGCTGTCGCTGCCTCGTTCCATCGGTGAAATTTACGGCCTCCTCTTCAGCACGCAGGAGCCCCTCTCGCTCGACGACGTGCAAGCCCGCTTGCAGCTCAGCCGCGGCTCCGCGAGTGAAGGTCTGCGCTGGCTCCGCTCGCTCGGCGCTGTGAACCAAGTCTACCTGGCCGGCATCCGCAAAGAACACTTCACCGCCGAGACCAGTCTGCGCAAGCTCGCCAGCGGCTATCTCCGCGACCGCATCGACCCCCACCTCGAAAACGGCCCGAACCGCCTCAGCGGCCTCGAGTCCAGTATCGACCCCGCCTCACCCACCGCCCATTTCGAAAAATCCCGCGTCGGCCAGATCGCCGGCTGGTATAAATTCTTCGCCAAAGTCCTCCCCCTCATCAAAGCCCTCGCCGGCAAATTCTGACTCCCTCCCAGGCCCGTGAAGGGTGAAACCTACTTTACTGGGCTCGCCTCCGCTTTCTTCCGTCAGCCCTCGACTCTCGACTCTCGCCACTCGACTCTCGCCACTCGACTCTCGACTCTCGACTCTCGACTCTCGACTCTCGACTCTCGACTCTCGACTCTCGACTCTCGACTCTCGACTCTCGACTCTCGACTCTCGACTCTCGACCCTCGACCCTCGACC
>Ga0247835_1000792_pt1 | contig 43023 bp, 43 predicted proteins | sample LaCtaG_3_FD_189912 | JGI IMG/M metagenome (GOLD analysis project Ga0247835, IMG submission 189912) | Freshwater microbial communities from meromictic Lake La Cruz, Castile-La Mancha, Spain - LaCruzMarch2015_13.5m | ecosystem: Environmental > Aquatic > Freshwater > Lake | place: Spain: Castile-La...
TGATGTTCATTTAGTTGGTAAAGACATTTTAAGATTCCACGCTGTTTATTGGCCAGCAATGTTAATGGCTGCCAATGTTGAACTTCCAAAATGTGTATTTGCCCATGGTTGGTTATTAGTGGGTGGCGAAAAAATGAGTAAAACAAAATTAACTGGAATTGCCCCTTCTTTAATTGTTGATTATGTAGGAGCAGATGCTTTTCGTTACTACTTCTTATCTGCAATTAGATTTGGTCAAGATGGATCTTTTTCTTGGGAAGATTTAACCGCAAGATATACCAGTGAATTAGCAAACGGTTTAGGAAATCTTGCCTCCCGTGAAGCTGCCATGATTGAAAAATACTTTGAAGGAATCGTTCCTCAACCAGGAAAACTAACCGCTGCAGATCAAGTGTTAGTTGAAGGAATCAAAAAAGCAGCCATAGATGCTGATGAATTCATCACAAAGCTTGATTTTTCAGAAGGCATAAACGCGATCAGAAATGTTGTTGATGCAGCAAATCTTTATGTCACAGAGCAAGAACCTTGGAAAATTGCAAAAGATGAAGCAAACAAAGAAAGATTAGCTACCGTTTTATATTGTGTGGCTGAATCTTTAAGAGCAATTGCAGTTTTGTATCACGCCATCATGCCTGAGAGCACTACAAAGATTTGGAATATTTTAGGAGCCAATGAATCAATTGGTGATATTTCTAAACAACTAATTAGTAATGCTGGAACCTGGGGAATTTTGCCTGCCGGAAGCAAAGTAAACAAAGGCGAAGCAGTATTTCCTCGCCTGGCAGAAGATGAACAATAAAGACAATGAGTTACGCGCCAGAAAAGATTTTGGTGTGACCGAATCAAAGAAGCGTGAATATCCGCCTCTTCCAGAGAAATTAACCACCACCACAGTTGATGCTCATTGCCATTTAGACATTGAAGACGAAGACATATTTATGAGTGTGGAAGATTCATTAGCAAAAGCTAAAGCTGTTGGAATTACTGGAATCGTGCAAGTAGGAGTTGATGTTCCAAGTTCTAAATGGGCTGTAAAAACTGCTAAAGAATTTTCTCAAATTCATGCCACAGTTGCGCTGCATCCAAATGATGCACCAGTTATTGCTTTAGAAAAAGGCGAAAGAGCATTAGATGAAGCAATTGCTGAAATTGCAGAATTGGCTAAAGAAGATGTAGTAAGAGCAATTGGTGAAACCGGCGTTGATTTCTTTAGAACGAGCGAAGAAGGCAGAGCATTTCAAGAGAAATCCTTTAGAGCTCACATTCAAATTGCTAACAAGTTAAATAAACCAGTTATGGTACATGATCGAGATGCTCATCTAGATGCCTTAAGAATTCTGGATGATGAAAAGGCTAAACAAGTTATTTTTCATTGTTTTTCAGGAGATAAAGAATTTGCCCAAGAATTAGTAAAACGAGGATGGTATTTATCTTTTGCAGGTACTTGTACATTTAAGAATGCGCAAAGCCTAAGAGATGCACTACAAGTTACTCCTTTAGAAAATGTTCTTGTAGAAACCGATGCTCCATTTCTTACCCCCATGCCATATCGGGGTTACCCAAATTCTTCTTACATGATTCCTTTAACTCTTGCCACTATGGCACAAGAAATGAATGTTGATATCAACACAGTTGCTGATGCCACCAGAACAAATGCTGAGAAGCTTTTCGGAAAGTTTGAATGACAAATCAATTATTAACCACAACTGAAATTAGAGAATTAGCCAGCAAATTAGATTTGAAACCAACTAAAAAACTTGGTCAAAACTTTGTAACCGATCAAAATACTGTCGAAAAAATAGTTAGAACCAGCAATGTCACAAAAGATTCTCATGTTTTAGAAGTAGGACCAGGTCTAGGTTCTTTAACTCTTGCTTTACTGGCAAAGGGTGCAAAAGTTACAGCAGTAGAAATAGATTCTCGTTTGGCAGACCTGTTGCCCATAACTGCTAAATCAAAAGGTTTTAGTGATACTCAATTAAGTGTTATTAATAAAGATGCTTTAGAAATAACGATTGATGATGTAAAAAATCCTGAGGTATTAGTGGCAAATTTGCCTTATAACGTATCTGTCCCAGTAATCATTCATATTTTAGAAAACTTTCCTAGTATCAAAAATTATCTAGTAATGGTGCAATCCGAAGTTGCTGATCGCTTAGCTGCAGGGCCAGGTTCTAGAACTTATGGCTCACCCAGTGTGAAATTGCAATGGTATGCCGATGTTTCTAAAGCAGGTTCTATTTCTAGAAATGTTTTCTGGCCAGTACCTAATGTTGATTCAGATCTAGTACAAATTAATAGAAAAAAAGACGTTGATGAATCAATTAGAAAAGAACTATTTGCTGTGGTGGATGCTGCTTTTTCTCAAAGAAGAAAGATGCTCCGTTCAGCTTTAAGTTCAATGTGTGGAGGTTCAGAAAAAGCATCTCAAATTCTAGAATCTGCCCAAATTGACCCACAGTTACGTGGGGAAGCATTGAATGTTTCTGACTATGTGCGATTGACTTATGCCATGAAGAAAAGTGGTGTAACTATTACTTCAAATAGATCATGACCGCAAACTTACAAGAGTTAGCACCTAAACATATTTCAGTAAGAGTTCCCGCCAAAATTAACTTGTCATTAAAAGTTGCTCCTCTTGGGGAAGATGGTTTTCATCAATTAGCAACTGTGTTTCATGCTGTTTCAATTTATGACGAAGTAACAGTGAGCATGGTTAAACCTGGACAAGAAGAAATTTCAGTTGGTGGCAGTAATGCCGAAAAGATTCCAACTAATAAAGACAATCTTGTTTCAAAAGCTGTAACTGAAATTGCTAAACACGTTAATCAACCAATTCATGCTCGAATTCATATTGATAAATCAATTCCCTTAGCAGGAGGAATGGCTGGCGGAAGTGCTGATGCCGCAGCAGCAATTATTGGCATAAATCATTTATGGGACTTTCATTTAACAATTGATGAACTTAATTTAATTGCTTCTAAAGTTGGATCTGATGTTCCATTTTTATTACATGGAAATACAGCCCTTGGATATGGTCGAGGAGAGCAATTAACACCAGTTCTTCATAGAGATTCTTTGCATTGGGTAATTGCTACAAATAACTTTGGATTATCAACTCCTGAGGTTTATGCAGAATTTGATTATTTAACAAAAGATAAAGAAATCCCAGATCCAGAAATATCTTTGGAATTACTACAAGCATTAGCTCATGGAAACCCTAATGAAGTAGCAAAAAATCTTGTTAATGATTTACAAGCTGCTGCTTTATCACTAAAACCAGAATTAAGAAGATTACTCAGAGCTGGAGAAGAAGCAGGAGCTTTAGCTGGAATTGTTTCTGGATCTGGACCAACTTGTGTATTTCTTTGTTTTGATGACACCGCTGCATCAGATATTGCAATTGATCTATTAAGTAGTGGAACTTGTACTTCAGCAGTTACAGCTTATGGCCCAGTGCCTGGAGCAAGAATTAAATAGTTTTCTTATTTGTGGTCAATGTTGGATTTGCTTTTAAGTCAGTTAAACCATTCCACACAAAGTTAACAACCTGAGCAGTTATTTCTTCTTTTGAAATATGTCTTTCTTCTTCCCACCATTGTCCAGTTAAAGCAACTGAACCAACGAGAGTTCGAGCATAAATTCCGGCAGATTTTCTTGGTAAACCAAAGCGACCAAAAGCATCAGCTAAAACAGTTTCACATTTATCAACAATGTCATTAACTAAGCCTGAATAAGCACCAGCACCTTTTGCAGCGGGTGCATCTTTTAGTAATACGCGGTATCCATCTGGATGTTCATCAATGTAGGTGAAGAATGCATAAACAGCTTGTTCCAACATTGTGCGTGGATGTCCTGGTTTTAAATGTGAAGTAACAGTGTCAAGTAGTTCTCTAGTTTCACGATCAAGAATTACTGCATACAAACCATCTTTACTGCCAAAGTGTTCATAAATTACTGGCTTTGAAACTGAAGCCCATTGAGCAATTTCTTCAACTGATACTGCTTCATAACCTTTTTCTGCAAATAAATGTCTAGCAACGTTTATTAATTGTTCGCGTCTTTCATGACCACTCATGCGAGTGCGACCGGCTTCGCGTTCTACTTCCAGTGCAGCCTTAGTGACTCGTTCGCGAGCACGCTCTGCTTCGAGCATCATTTTTTCTTGGGCCTTAAGTAATTTCTTTGCAGCTTTGAGTTCGTCTTTTGTAGGTTCACTCGTAGAATTGGTAGGCACAAATCAACGCTACAACTCCAGATGGTTAGGCTTATTCGAGCACTGGTTCACTTGCACTACAAATCAGATAAAAGCTAATCCGGGATCGTCCAATTGGCAGGACATCGGCCTTTGGAGCCGCGAATCGGGGTTCGAGTCCCTGTCCCGGAGCCACTTAAAAAGTACAACTACCTAATAACATCAACTACGTGAGCAATTTAAGCGCTGCAATTGTGTTGGCTGCCGGCTTCGGCAAAAGAATGAATTCTTCCACCCCAAAAGTTTTACATCCAATTTGTGGCATGCCGATACTTGGTCATGTTTTAGAAACGGTTGAAGAATTAAAACCAGCTCAAATAATTGCTGTTGTTGGTCACGGTAAAGAACGAGTAACAAAGTATTTAAATGCTGATTTCAAAAAAGTAAAAACTGTTGTCCAAAAACATCAAAAAGGCACTGGCCATGCAGTGCAAACTGCATTGGCTGAAATGAAGAATTTCAAAGGATTAGTTTTAATCACAGCAGGAGATACTCCTTTATTAACCTCTGATTCAATCTCTCGTTTAGTAGCAGCTGCTAAAGAATCAAAAGCAGCAGTTTTAACAGCTGATTTACCAGATCCAACTGGTTATGGTCGAATCATTCGACTAGCCAGCATGGTTGATCGAATTGTGGAACAAAGTGATGCAAGTAGAGAAGAACTAGAAATTACTGAAATCAACACTGGTGTTTATGTTTTTGATGTAGAAGTCTTAAAGAAGGCCATCACTCAAATCAAAGCTAATAACAAACAAGGTGAAATCTATTTAACAGATGTCATCGCTGTTATTAACAATATGGGTGAATCTGTAACTGCTGTGATGTGTGAAGACTACTTAGAAGCCTTAGGCATTAATGATCGAAGCCAATTGGCGATGTCTCAACAAATCTTGCAACAAACAATTAATGAATACTGGATGAGTCAAGGAGTTTCCATGAGAAACCCAGACTCAGTAGTAATTGATGTCAATGTGACTTTGGGTGAAGATGTGTTCTTAGATAACAACACTCATTTATTAGGTAACACTGTGGTGGGTAGCAATTCTGTAATTGGTCCAGACTCAATGCTTAAAGATTGTGTGGTCGGAACAAATTCTCATGTCTTAAGAACAACTGCAAATGAAGCCAAAATTGGCAATAACTGTGAAATTGGTCCTTACACATATTTAAGACCAGGAACTGTTTTGAAAGATGGAGTAAAAGCTGGAGCTTATGTAGAAATTAAAAACTCAACTGTTGGGCAAGGTTCCAAAGTTCCTCACTTGTCTTATGTGGGAGATGCCACTATTGGAATTGAAACAAATATTGGCGCTGCCACAGTTTTTGTTAACTATGACGGAGTTGAAAAACACAAAACCGTTGTAGGAGATCACGTCAAAATCGGATCAGACACCATGCTTGTGGCCCCTGTGAAAATTGGTGATGGTGCCTATACCGCAGCAGGTTCTGTAATCACTGAAAATGTGCCAGCAGGTGCATTAGGTGTGGAAAGAACCAAACAAAGAAATATTGAAGGCTGGGTTGCGCGTAAAAGAGGGAAATCTAAATCAGCGTCTGCGGCACGACGAACCCGAGCAAAGAAGCCAAATAAGTAACCGACAGAATTAGAGTTAGCACCACATAGAAATCTTTCTTTAGAAAAGGATTTAAAGTGGCCGAGATCGAAACCGTAACCAGCAAAAGGCTTCTTCTTGCCTCCGGTCGTTCTCACCCAGCATTAGCCGAAGCTGTTGCTCGCGAACTCGGTGTTGAGTTAGCAAAACTTTCTGCATATGACTTTGCCAATGGTGAAATATTTGTCCGTTTCGAAGAATCAGTCCGAGGCACAGATGCCTTCGTATTGCAATCACATACTTTCCCAATTAACAAATGGATCATGGAACAACTACTTTTAATTGATGCTTTAAGACGAGCATCTGCTCGAAGAATTTCTGTGATCATGCCATATTACGGTTATGCTCGCCAAGATAAAAAACATCGTGGACGCGAACCAATTTCTGCAAGACTTATGGCTGACTTATTAAAAACTGCAGGTGCAGATCGAATCATGACAGTTGATTTACACACTTCCCAAATTCAAGGATTCTTTGATGGACCTGTGGATCATTTGTTTGCAATTAAAATTTTGGCTGAACATGTGCAATCTAGATATGACAAGAGTGAGATAACAATTATTTCTCCAGATTCAGGTCGAGTAAGAGTGGCTGAAAGATGGACCGACATCTTGGGTTCACCCTTGGCAATCATTCACAAACGTCGTGACCCAGATGTGCCAAATGAAGTAAAGATGTTTGAAGTTGTGGGTGAAGTAAAAAATAGAGTTTGCGTGCTAGTTGACGACATGATTGACACCGGTGGCACCATTGTGAAAGCCGCTGAAACCTTATTTGATAACGGGGCCAAGGACGTAATTGTTACTGCAACTCATGGAATTTTGTCTGGTAAAGCTGCTGAAAAACTTCAAGGTTCTCGAATCTCTGAAGTAGTCGTTACAGATACCTTGCCTATAGTTCCAGAATCTAGATTCAACAAATTGACCATCTTGCCAATTGCCCCAATGATTGCCAATGCAGTCAGAGAAGTTTTCCACGAAGGTTCAGTCACCAGCCTGTTTGATGAAAGACAACCTTCACTTTTTTAGTCCAATTTTGACCTCAAAGTCATAGCGAAATTCCACCACAGGTAATCTTTTCTTTACGCAATTCGGCGAGGGTGACTAGATCACCGTGATCGACGGAAAGGTTCGATTAATTATGGCAAAAAAAGAAACAGTATTTTCACTCACTGCACAAAAACGAGATTCTTTCGGTAAAGGTGCATCCCGCAGAGATCGTCAAAACGATCGCATCCCTGCAGTTGTTTATGGCAATGACCAAGAACCACTTCATGTTTCCTTGGATCACCACACTGCTTCATTAGCACTACGTGTTCCATATGTAACTATTAATTTGGAATTAGATGGAAAGAAATTTGTTGTTGCACCAAGAGAAATTCAAAAAGATGCAATCAAACCAATTTATAAACACGTTGACCTAGTTGTGTTAAACGACAAAGAACAAAAAGAAAGACTTGACCTTGCTGATAGAGCAGAAGAAATTGCTGCTGCTGCATTGAAAGTTCGTTTGGAAATTGCTGCGAAAGCTAAAATGGATCTGGGCGAAGTTGCTGCACCTGTTGCAGTTGCTGCTGACGGAACTGCTGCACCAGCTGCTGATGGCACTGTTGCTGCTGCTGAACCTGCTGCTGATGCTAAAGACGCACCAGCTGCCAAAGAAAAAAAATAATTAAGGTTTAAAAACCCCAACAGCATAGTAAGGCGAGTAAATGACTGACTCACCATGGTTAGTCATTGGGCTAGGTAATCCCGGCCCAGATTATAAAAATACTCGCCACAATGTTGGCGCAATGGTAATTGACCAAGTCATTTCTGATTTGGGTGAAAAACTTACTCACAACAAAAAAGTTACTTCAGATGTTTGTGAAACCAGATTAGGCACCAAAAGAGTAATTCTTGCAACCCTTCGCTGTTACATGAATGAATCTGGTGGACCAACTTCGTCTTTAATGAACTTCTACAAAATCCCAGTAGAAAACATGATTGTGATGCATGACGAACTTGATTTACCTTTTGGTGAAATCAGAATCAAACAAGGTGGAGGAGATAACGGCCATAACGGTTTGAAATCAATAAGAGGCTCAATTGATAATGGAGAATTTGTGAGATTGCGTTTAGGAATTGGTAGACCTCCAGGTCCAATGGATCCAGGTGATTTTGTCTTAAAACCATTTAACTTCTTTGAAAAATCACAAATGATTGAGTATTTAGCTGCTAGTACTAAAGCTTTATCAGACATTGTTTCATTTGGTATAGATCAAGCACAAAATTTAAATAACGGAAATGCATAAATGAAAGATGAAACAGATTTAGAACTTGCTAAAAGATTAGCTATTGAAGCTGGACAAATACTTGCACAACAAAGAAGAAATAATGCTGTCCCAGAAGATATAACAAAAAGAAAAGCATATGGGGAAGTTGCAGATCGAATAAGTCACAACTTTCTGATGGATGAGTTTGCAAAGGCAAGACCAAATGATTTAGTTTTAAGTGAAGAAGGAACTGATCCAACAGCCAGGCTAAATTCAGCAAGATGCTGGATTATTGATCCTTTAGATGGAACTTTTTACTTTGCCAATAATAGAAATGATTTTGCAGTTCATATTGCCCTTTGGGAAAGAGACAGTAATGCTCCAGCAAATATTTCTGTAGCAGCAGTTTCTATGCCAGTTTTTGAAACTATTTATGACACCAGTTCTGCAAAAGTTGCTGCTAAATCAAATGATGTACCAAGACTTTTAGTTTCAGGATCTAGACCACCATTGCAAATGCCTCAATTAACTGCTGCCTTTGATGACAAATTTGGGGGAGTAGAAATAAAAAGCGTGGGTTCAGTTGGTGCCAAAGTTGTACAAATTCTTGATGGCCATGCTGATGTTTATGTTCATACCACTGGTTTTTATGAATGGGATATTGCAGCTCCTCTTGGAATTGCTATTGCGGGCGGTCTAGCAGTTTGTGACATTTTGGGAAATCCACTAAAGCTAAATCAGGAAAATGTAAGAGTAGAAAATGTAATAGTTTGCAGACCAGAATTACTCAAGGTTGTGTTACAGGCTGTTTCATGAGTTTAGCTTCAGTATTTAATGAAATAACTAAAGTTGAGCCTTGGCTCAAAATTGCTCAAGCAATAAAAAGTGAATCTGTTTATAAAATAGCTTGTCCTAATTCATTATTTCCAGTAATCGCCAATCACATTGCAAATAATTCTGATGGGGTTTTATTAGCAGTAACTGCAAATGCCCGAGAAGCAGAAGACTTAGAACATGCTTTAAAGCTATGGAATAAAGATTTAGCTGTGGCTCAATTTCCTGCTTGGGAAACTTTGCCGCATGAAAAAATTGCTCCTACATCAGACATCGTAGGTAGAAGACTTGGTGTAATAAGACGTCTTGTGCATCCTGATAATAAATTTAAAGATGCGAAAAAATTAGATGTAGTTGTTGCTCCAATTAGATCTTTAATGCAACCGCTACTTGCATCATTAGCAGATTTAGCACCACTTGCACTAAATGTTGGTGACTCAATTGATTTAACAGCTGCGGTTACCAAACTTGTTGAAATTGGTTACGAACGAGTTGAAATGGTGGAAAGACGTGGTCACATTGCAGTGCGCGGTGGAATATTAGATGTATTTGTTCCAGGACATGAGCATCCTTTAAGAATTGAATTCTTTGGTGATGACGTTGAAGAAATTAGAAACTTCTCAGTTGCAGATCAAAGAAGTTTAGAAGTTGCCCCAAATGGATTATGGGCTCCTGCTTGTTATGAACCATTTTTAAATGAAGAATTTGAACCGGTTGGCAAACTTCAAATGTTTACTGATTTGTTTCCTAAAAATAGCGTGGTATTAATAAGTGATGCTGAGAAAGTTAAATCTAGAGCAGCAGAAGTTTTAAAGACCTCAGAGGAATTTCTTAATGCTGCCTGGATGAGTGCATCCCTTGGTGGAAACATTCCACAAGAAGTTGCCCTTGGTGGTTTTAAAGAATTAGCAGAAGTAGAAAAGAATGCATTAAAAAAAGATCTCAAATGGTGGCAAGTAAGTCCCTTTATAGGCCACGTTGATGATGAACAAAACTTCGATGTAGTTGATTTAAAAGCACGAGTACTCGATGGTTTTCGAGGAGATTTCACCGCAGTAATTACAGAATTGCGAAACAAATTAAGTTTGAAATGGAAAATAGTCATAGCTTCTGCTGGTGCTGGTTCTGCGCAAAGATATTTAGAACAACTATCTGGTGCTGATTTAGCAGCCAAAGTAACTGAGAATGAACTAGCCAACAATTTAGTCAATATCTATATCTCTGATATTTCTCATGGTTTTTCTCTACCTGAACAACAAATATTAGTTATTTCTGATACCGACATTGTCGGCATGAGATCAAGTATGAAAGATGTTTCAAAACTTCCCACAAAAAGAAAAAACAGCATTGATGTTTTAACTCTTGTTCCAGGAGATTACATAGTTCATGAACAACATGGTGTTGGTAAATACATTGAAATGAGTAGCAGAACTGTGGGCAATGCCACGAGAGAATATTTAGTCATTGAGTACGCCGCATCCAAAAGAGGACAACCGGCAGATCGATTATTTGTTCCCACAGATCAACTAGATCAAATCACCAAATTTATTGGGGGAGAAATTCCATCACTAAATAGATTAGGTGGAATTGATTGGGAGAAAACAAAAGGCAGAGCCAGAAAAGCAGTCAAACAAATTGCAGCTGAATTAATTAGACTTTATGCCGCTAGACAAGCCTCTAAAGGTTTTGCATTTTCTCCAGATACTCCATGGCAGCGAGAACTTGAAGATGCATTTGCTTATGTAGAAACTCCCGATCAACTTTCTTGCATCAATGAAGTTAAAAAAGACATGGAAAAAAGTGTGCCCATGGATCGAGTTATTGCAGGAGATGTTGGTTATGGCAAAACAGAAATTGCAGTTAGGGCAGCATTTAAAGCAACTCAAGATGGCAAACAAGTTGCAATTCTTGTGCCCACCACACTTTTAGTGCAACAACATTTCAATACCTTTAGTGAGAGATATTCACCATTTCCTATAAACGTAAAACCATTATCTAGATTTCAAAGCACTAAAGAAATAAATGAAACCTTAGCTGGAATTGCTGCAGGAACTGTTGACGTAGTTATTGGAACACATCGATTATTAACTTCTGATGTGAGATTTAAAGATCTAGGACTTGTAGTAATTGATGAAGAACAAAGATTTGGCGTGGAACACAAAGAACACTTAAAAGCCTTAAAAACAAATGTTGATTTCCTTACAATGACTGCAACTCCAATTCCTAGAACTCTTGAAATGTCTTTAACTGGAATTAGAGAAATGTCGGTAATTCAAACTCCACCAGAAGATCGTTTACCAATTTTAACTTTTGTGGGCCCTTACGATATACGACAAGTAGCAGCTGCCATTAGACGAGAACTATTAAGAGATGGACAAGTTTTTTTTGTTCATAACAGAGTTGCAAGTATTGATCGAGTTACTATTGAATTAAAAGAATTAGTTCCAGAGGCAAAATTTGCAGTGGCTCATGGTCAGATGAATGAACATGAATTAGAACAAGTAATTCTAGATTTCTGGGCCCAAAAATATGACGTACTAGTTTCAACAACAATTGTTGAATCTGGTTTAGATATTCCTAATGCCAATACATTAATTGTTGATAGAGCAGACAATTTTGGTTTATCTCAACTTCATCAAATCAGAGGCAGAGTCGGCAGAGCCAGAGAAAGAGCATATGCCTACTTCTTTTATCCAGAAGAAAAACCTTTAACAGAAAATGCTTACGATCGCTTAGCCACAATTGCCCAGCACACAGATTTAGGTTCAGGAATGGCAGTAGCCCTTAAAGATTTAGAAATTCGTGGTGCAGGAAATATTTTAGGTGGGGAACAATCAGGTCATATTGCTGAAGTTGGATTTGATTTATACGTCAGATTAGTTGGTGAAGCACTAGCAGTTGCAAAAGGTGAAGCACCAAAAGTTGATACCGAAATCAAAATTGAATTATCACTTGATGCTCATATTCCACATGATTACATCAAAGAAGAAAGACTTCGTATGCAAATTTATAGAAGACTTGCTGAAGTCAAAGAAGAATCAGAAGTGGCAAATATTGCTGAGGAATTAATGGATCGATTTGGAAAGTTTGGTCCACCTGTAGAAATATTGCTGGCTATTGCCAAATTAAGAGTATTAGCGAGAAAAGCTGGTGTTAGTGAAATAGTGCAACAAGGAAAAGTCATTAGATTTGCACCTCTTGAATTACCAGATTCTCGAATCCTTAGACTTAATCGCCTGTACCCAGGAACTCAAGTTCGTGCAACAGTACGAGCGATTCAAGTACCTGCACCACTAACAGCTCTTGTTAATGGTCAAGTATTAAAGAATCAAGAATTACTCAATTGGATAACAGAATTATTCAATCAAGTTTTTGAAGACGAACTGAAAGGAACACCGTGAAGAAGCAATTAAAGAAAGTAGTTGGCTTACTTTTTGTTTCAAGTGTTCTTATTGCCTGTGGTCAACAAAACCCAGGAACAGCAGCTTTTGTGGGAGATACTCGAATTACATCTGACCAATTAAGTGTTTACATGGATGATTTAAGGTCCGTGGTGCCAATTGAAAATAACGATCAAGGAACTGCTCAAACTAGAGGTGTGCTTGCTCGATTAATTATTGGTCAAATTATTAATGAAGCAGTTATTGAATCAAATGCGATTGTTGACCAAAGTTTAGTTGCTAAAGATTATGAAGCATTAAAAAAACAATCTGGTGGAGCAGAAGCACTAGCTGTGTTTGCTGGATCTAGAAATGTGCCACCAATGCTTATTAAAGAAGTACTTAGCCAAAATCGTGCTATCGAAGCAATCGGAAAAGTCCTTGAACCAGGTGCTCCTGAATTGGTACAAAGAGCAAGAGGTGAAGGATTACTTCTAAAGATTGCAAATTCTAAAAAAATTGAAATCAATCCTCGTTATGGTTCATGGGTTTCAGAGAATGGATCAATTGCACCACCTGCAAATGAATTAAGTGAACCTGCCTTTGCAAAACCGATTGATCTACTTACAAATCCTTAAGTAAATGGCAAAACACAATCCACCCAGCAAAAATGGTGTGGCAGGACTTATTGAATTAATGAGTATTTTGAGATCCAAAGATGGTTGCCCCTGGGATAACGAACAAACTCATCAAAGTTTAATTGAATACTTATTAGAAGAATCTTTCGAATTTGCTGAAGCTGTTGAATCAGGAGATCGACAAGCAATCAGAGAAGAATTAGGCGATGTTTTATTACAAGTTGTTTTTCATTCCCGAATAGCTCAAGAAGATAAATTAGATCCATTTAATATTGATGATGTTGCAAATGTCATAACTAACAAACTTGTAAAACGCCATCCTCATATTTTTGGTGAAAGCGGAGAATTGTCTAAAGAACAAGTTGAAGCTAATTGGGAACAAATCAAACAAAAAGAAAAGGGACGAACCTCAATTACTGACGGGGTTCCTGTTGCCATGCCTGCGTTGATGCATGCAGACAAATTGATAACCCGAGTTAAAAGTGTTGATGAAAACATTGCCCAAGTTAAGAAATCTGCTCGGGTAGAAAACCTGGCTCAAGAATTACGAGGAGAAGCAGAAGTAGGACAATTCTTACTATCTTTTGTGGCTATGTGTAATGAAAAAGGTATTGATTCAGAATCTGCTTTGAGAAAAGCTATAAGTAAATATCGAGAAGAAATAAAGAAATCAGAAAACTAAATTAATCTTTTGCTTTAATCGAATTTCAGCTGCTTGAACGTGAGGACCCTTTTTAGCTTTATTGGGAAGTTTTAACAGCATTCTTCGCAATATTTTTAGAGTTAAATTAGTTGAAGCATCAGCAAATTTTGGTCCTGCCAAAGTGGATCCTCGCCATGAATCTCCATACATTTTTCTTACCCAACGAGGTAAAGATGCAAAAGACAAACTAACCACAATTGCCCACATAATTTGTGAGGGAGTTAAGTATCTAAAGAATTTACTCATTGGTGGCAAAAAGATAAACCTGGCTGACTCTCTAACTGCTTTATCAGCAACCAATTCATGACGTTTGTTTTCGTAATATGCATTTAATTCATCAACATTTGAGGGACAAATTGCAGGATCTAGTCCAATTAATTCTGCGGCAATTAATTGTTCTTTTACATATCTATCTTGATCAGCTTTACTAAAATTCATGCCTGATCTCATCGCAATATCTAATAGGGAATCTGTGAAACCGTTATGAACCCATAACAATAATTCAGGAACATCAAGTCCTAAAGCTTTATGCATTGCTCGTACCTTTGAAGCTGCTCTATCTGCTTCTTCTTTTGTGCCAAAAGAAATTACACCTATATATTCAGCAGTTCTTAATAATCTGCCGAATGGTTCTTCTCTATAACGAGAGTGAGCTTGCACTCCACCAAAAGCTCTTGGTTCTAAGGCTTGTAAAAATAATGCTCGTACTCCACCAACAACAGCCATCACATCAGAATGAATTCTCCATGTGATTGTTTCTGGCCCAAAGTAACCTTGATCATTTGAAATTGTGTCAGGTGCGCCAAAGGTCAATTCCGGTGCAAGCATGCTCATAAATTTACACACCCCAAATGTCTGCACCACTTGAAGGTAGGATGAGAGCACAACAAATTAAAATAATAGGAGAAATTAGTGGCCACGATTGAAAAAGTAATTGCCCGTGAAATTTTAGATTCTCGTGGAAACCCAACTGTAGAAGTAGAAATCGGCCTATCTGACGGAACTCTTTCCCGAGCCGGTGTCCCATCTGGTGCATCAACTGGTGCTTTTGAAGCCCATGAATTACGCGATGGTGAGAAAAGATACGGCGGCAAAGGTGTATTAAAAGCTGTGAAAGCAATTGAAAGTCAAATTGCACCAAAAATTAAAGGTTTAGATTCAACTGATCAAAGAAAAATAGATCAACTAATGATTGATCTTGATGGCACACCAACAAAATCAAATCTGGGCGCCAATGCAATTTTAGGAGTATCTCTTGCAGTTGCACGAGCATCTGCAGAATCTGCCAAAGAATCACTATTTAGATATATCGGTGGCAAAGATGCAAATCTTTTACCAGTACCAATGATGAACATTCTTAACGGTGGAGCTCACGCTGACACTGATGTTGAAATTCAAGAATTCATGATCGCTCCAATTGGTTTCAAAACATTCTCAGATGCATTACAAGGTGGCGTTGAGGTTTACCATGCATTAAAATCAGTGTTAAAGAGTAAAAAACTTGCAACTGGTTTAGGGGATGAAGGTGGATTTGCTCCACAACTGCCAAACAATCGTGCTGCTCTTGATCTAATTTTGGAAGCAATTGCTAAAGCTGGATTTAAACCAGGGGATGAAATTGCATTAGCACTTGATGTTGCAGCAACTGAATTTTACAAAGATGGGAAATATTCATTTGAAGGAGAAGCTAGAACTTCTGAATGGATGGCAGATTATTACGCCAAGTTAGTTTCTGATTACCCACTTGTTTCAATCGAAGATGGCATGAACGAAGAAGACTGGTCAGGTTGGAAACATTTAACAGATGTTGTCGGAAGCAAAGTTCAACTTGTGGGTGATGATTTGTTTGTGACAAATCCAACCAGACTACAACGTGGAATTTCTGAATCAACTGCAAATGCATTATTAGTGAAAGTTAACCAAATTGGTTCCTTAACTGAAACTCTAGATGCGGTAAAACTTGCACAAGAAAATAAGTTTTCCACCATGATGAGTCATCGATCAGGTGAAACAGAAGACACCACAATTGCTGATTTAGCTGTTGCCACCAAAGGTGGACAAATTAAAACAGGTGCTCCTGCTCGAGGAGAACGTGTTGCTAAATACAACCAATTGTTAAGAATTGAAAAAGAACTAGGAAGTTCTGCGGTTTATGCGGGTCGCTCCGCATTTCCACGCTTCTAACGCGGTTTATTAGAAGGCATGAAAGCAAAAGCAAAATTTGAGCGACCATCCATAAATGGTCGCTTAGTTGTTTTGCTTTCTGCCTTCATTATTTTGATTCTGATGCTTGCTTCTCCTATTAGAGATTTAGTTGCGCAAAGAGCAAGAATTGCTGCCCTTGAAATACAAGTTCAACAAAGTCAAAAACAAGTTGAACTATTAAGAGAAATTCAAGCTAAATGGAATGATCCAAACTTTATAGCCGCTCAAGCTAGAGCTCGTTTACATTATGTGATGCCAGGAGAAATTGTTTTCTCTGTTATTGGTTTAGATGGAAAACCTGAAGTTATAACCAATGCGCCTTCTGCAACTGCTTGGGCAGGAGAACCATTACCGCCACAACCTTGGTACAAAAATCTTTATGATTCCTGGCTCGAAGCAGATAGCGGTGAAGAATTAGTAAATGAAGATCAAACAACTGTTATTAGACCGAATGCACCGAAATGAGTTTTGCGAAAGAAGATATTGAATCAATAACTCTGCAATTAGGCAGAACTCCAAGAGGAGTAATTGAGGTTGCCAATAGATGTTCATGCGGCAAACCAACAGTGGTGGCAACTAAACCTGCACTACCTGATGGAGAACCTTTTCCTACACATTTTTATTTAACCTGTGCCAATTTAAATTCCATGATTGGAACACTAGAGGCTTCAGGATTAATGAAGGAATATGAAGAAAGACTTAGCACCGATAAAGAATTTGCAGAACAATACAAAAAAGCTCACGTTGATTATTTAGATCGTAGAAATAAACATGGCTTAGTTGATGAAATAACAGAAATTTCTGCTGGAGGAATGCCTAATCGAGTTAAGTGTTTGCATGCTCTAGTTGCTCATTCGTTAGCAGTAGGACCAGGAATAAATCCAGTAGGCGATGATGCTTTAGTAAGACTTGGCAATTGGGCTACCAAAGCATGCGTGAAGGAAAGTGAATGAAAAGAGTTGCTGCCATTGATTGTGGAACAAATTCCATTCGTTTATTAATTTCAGATATTGACACTTCAACAAATACTGCAACTGATGTGGTTCGAGAAATGAGAATTGTTCGGCTGGGCGAAGGTGTTGATAAAACTAATGCTTTTTCACCTCGTGCTTTAGAAAGAACATTTAAAGCAGTTGAAGAGTATGACAAATTACTGCTTAAACATAACGTGGAACACGTTCGCTATGTTGCCACCAGTGCCACACGAGATGCTCAAAATAAAGCCATGTTTATTAAGGGAGTTATTGACCGATTAAGAATTGTGCCTGAAGTAATTGCCGGAGTTGAAGAAGCAGCCTTATCTTTTGATGGCGCAACTAGATCATTAAGGCAAAAACATGGTGCTCCATTTTTAGTTATTGATCTAGGTGGAGGTTCTACTGAATTAGTAATAGGGGATAAAGAACCAACTGGTGCTTATTCCATGGATGTGGGATGTGTGCGCATGACTGAAAGACATACTCCAGGTGGAAACCCAACTAAAGCACAAGAAGAAGCAATCAGAACAGATGTCAGGAATGCATTAAAAGTAGCTGCCACAAAAGTTGATTGGAAAACAACTAAAACAGTTGTAGGCGTTGCCGGAACTATTACTACAGTTGCTGCTCATGTTTTAAACCTAAAAACTTATGATCCAGATGTACTACACGGTGCAAGTCTTACTGCTGCACAAATTAGCCAAACTGCACAAGATTTTATGACGTTGACTCCTGCGCAACGTGGCGCTTTGCCATATATGCATGAGGGAAGAATTGAAGTAATAACTGCAGGATCCATTGTGTTAGATGAAGTGATGAAAGGAATTGGCGCTCAAATTTTAATTGCCAGCGAGCGAGATATTTTGGATGGTGTGACTTGGTCGCAAGTCCAATAAAGAATTTAACCCAATTAGAAGAAGCAATTTGTAATTGCAAGAAATGTCCCCGACTTGTTAAGTGGACTAAAGATGTAGCCAAAGAAAAAAGAAAATCCTATGAAAATGAAACTTATTGGGGAAAACCTGTTCCAGGATTTGGTGATAAGAAACCAAAACTATTAGTAGTGGGACTTGCTCCAGGAGCACATGGAGCTAATAGAACTGGCCGGATCTTTACAGGAGATAGAAGTGGTGAATGGCTATTTCGAGCCATGCATAAAGCTGGTTTTGCTAATCAAGCTCAATCAATAAACAAAAAAGATGGATTGAAATTAACTAATGCTCGAGTAATAACTGCAGTAAGGTGCGCTCCGCCTGATAACAAACCCACCATTAAAGAAAGAGACACTTGTAATAAGTGGATGGATTTAGAGTGGAAATTTATTGAAAAAGATTTAAAAGCAGTTGTGGCATTAGGAAGTTTTGCCTGGAAGGCAGCAATTGATATTTTGCTTGAACAAGGATTTGTTCCAAAGGAAAAAGTTAAGTTTTCTCATGGTGCAAAATGTGTTTATCTAAAGCAAAATCATGAAATCACACTCTTAGGTAGCTATCACCCAAGTCAGCAAAATACCTTTACTGGCAGACTTACCGAAGCGATGTTGGATCAAGTATTTGGAACCGCTCGCAAACTGATTACAACCTAAAAGTAATCTGTTCCTATTGCCCTCGTAGCCCAATCGGCAGAGGCAGCAGACTTAAAATCTGCACAGTGTGGGTTCGAGTCCCACCGAGGGCACTCTTAAACAATGTAAATCTAGAACTTAGATAATTAAATAAACACCTAAGAGTAAAGTCGTAGATAACATGAAAATTAGATCAATCTCTATTTTGGTTTGTGCCTTGATTCTCGCCGCTTGTTCTTCAAGTAATTCAAGTCGTGGATCATTTATTGAAAACGATGCGACTAATTATTTGATGCCAAAATGTCCTGAATCAGATATTGCAGCAACCAAATCAAAAAACCAAATTGCAGCAGCTGTATTGCAATGTTTGGGACATGACCAATTAGTGAATTTGGCAGGATTGCCAAGTGATCGACCTTTAGTAATTAGTTTTTGGGCTTCCTGGTGCACAGTTTGTGCCGATGATGCCGTGGCATTTAATGCAGCATTCAAAAAACTAAATGGACAAATAAACTTTCTAGGAATTGCTTATCAAGATAAAGAAAAAGACTCAATTGCTGCTGCCTATAAATGGCAATTACCTTTTCCTAGTGTGCAAGATCCTAGAAGTCTTTTAAGAGATTATTACTCGATAAATGGTTTACCAATAACTCTTTTACTTGATAAAGAGGGAAAACTAATTGAAAGAATTATTGGACCAGTGGGAAGTCCTGAAGATTTTATAAACCGAGTTACCGGAAAGCTAATTTCTTACTAAATTACCAACGCATTTTTACTTGATTACAATTTGCATGAACTTGATCTTCCAAAGCAATAATTTGACCATTTAGATTAGCTCTGACATCTATTTGATCGGCGGGATCATAGGTTGCTGCTCTTGCAGCATAAAGATTAGACATTTGTAATAACAATTCTGAACAAACTCCGTAAGAAGATTTGCTGTATTTTAAGATTTTTCCTGCAGCAGCAAATTCTTTGCCAGCCATTTCAGGGGCACCAAATTTTCCTAGCACTCGATAGTTATGTTCATTTAAATAATGTTGATTATCAACAATGGCAAAATTTCTTAAGGCTTGTGTATTTGCTTTTTTAGAACACTTTGTTCCATCTGCTTTACATTTTGCTTTGGGAATAAATGCATGTGCAGGAGTAAGGAATGTAAATGAAAGAGATAGGGAAGTTAAAATGATTAGTAATTTCTTTTTCATCTCTCTCCTTTATTAGTTAAGGCCATTTCGCAATTTTTTGCGAAATGGCCTTAGATCTAAAGACCAAACAACTAAATAGCTTTAATTACCAGCTAAGTGGGTTGAATGGTGATGGTGCTGGTGCATCTGCTGTTGGTGCAGCTGGTGCTGCAACCTTTGAAGCAGATTTCTTTGCAGATTTCTTTGCAGATTTCTTCTTTGCAGTCTTCTTTTTCTTTGCAACTTTTTTCTTGGAAGATTTCTTTGCAGATTTCTTCTTGGCTACTTTACGTTTTGCAACTTTTCTCTTAGAAGATTTCTTTGCAGACTTCTTCTTTGATACCTTGCGCTTTGAGCTCTTCTTGCTTGAGCTTTTCTTTGACTTCTTACGTGCTGCCACTTATCCTCCGTACGGGGTGGAATTACTTCCAATATTCTCGCACTATATCCCGTCAAATATCCAATCAGTACCCACTTTTTTGACCCCATTTTTTTGTGTTTTGTGTTGCCTAAATCCACTAATCTTGAGTCACATGAATAACACAATTTCCAGGCGTGGGTTAGTCGCACTCATTGCTTCTATGTTGTCGTGGGGATTGGGTAATCCCTTCGCGGATATGGCAATAGATGCTTTCAGCATCACTCAATTGCTGCTCTTGGAGATTTCCATTGGATTTGCATTCGTTGCTCTATATGTATTGATCAAATTTCGCAGATTAAGACTGCGGTGGAAGATTGCTTTGGCCTTGGGATTACTAGAACCTGGTTTGACCTATTTATTTGGAAATATCGGATATGCCAATGGCAGTGTTTCCACCGGATTAATTGTGATGGCAACAGAGGTGTTCTTCGTAGCAATCATCGGAGCACTCTTTTTAAAGGAAGTTATTTCTTTTCGAATTGCTTTATCGATCGTGATGGGATTTTTTGGAGTAGTAATTGCGGTGTCAAAAGTTGGAGATAGTGGAGTTGATAATTGGTTAGGAGTTTTTGCCTTTGTCGCAGCAGCTCTTTCTGCTTCTTTTTATGTAATTGTGGCAAGACTTTATGCCACCCAAAACAATGTGGTGGATTTAGTTTTTGGTCAACTACTAGTTGGCACCATATTTGCCCTAGCAATCTTTTTTGGAACCAACTCAAACTTTAATAATGCTTCCAGTATTGAAATGAAATATTGGTTGGCAGCTCTTTTTGCCGGTTTATTTGGTGTTGCTATTCCATTTCTGTTGTTTAACTACGCATCGTCTTTGGTTCCAACCAAATATTCAGCCCTGGCCCTAAATGCCATTCCAGTTGTCGGAATTGGCTTTGGCGCACTCTTGGGCAGAGGTGTGCCCACCCCAATTCAGGCCCTTGGTGGCCTCATTGTCGTGGTGAGTCTCTACGTTGGCACGCGCGAAAAATAAAAACATGTTACTTTGAAAGGAGAGGAAATTAACTTTTCCCTCTACCGTCTAAAAGGAGAACAAAATAGACATGGAATCTAGAAACCCGGTTATCCGTCGCTATGCCGACTTTCAAAAACCAGGATCAGTACTTGGTAACAACCAAGGAACAGTAATTACTTCAACACCAGTTGAAAGTTCCACAAAAACTTTTCCAGGAACAACTCCTGCTAAACCAGGAGAACGCGTTGTAACTATGGATGACGTAGTAATGAAATCTTTCGGCATGTTTGCTCTATTGCTCGCAGGCGCATTTGTTGGTTGGAATGCACCAGATTTGGCAATAATTGCAGCTATTGCAGGTTTAGTTTTGGGATTAGTTAACACATTCAAAAAGAATGTTTCCCCAGTACTAGTTCTTGCTTATGCCTTAATACAAGGAATATTTGTAGGAGGAATTTCCTACATTTACCAAAACGCATTTGCTGCAGATGGCACAAACATTGTCGGAAACACAATCATGTGCACCATGGTTGCTTTTGGAACAATGTTGTTCTTGTTTAAAACAGGAATCATCAAAGTAGATGCCAAGTTCACCCGCATGATGATGGTGGCAATGGTTTCTTACTTAGTAATTGCAGTAATTTCCATCGTGGCATCTTTCATGGGTGTTGGTGGAGGTTGGGGCTTTTACGGAGTTGGCGGACTTGGAATTTTACTTGCACTATTTGGTGTAGGTCTTGCTTCATTTTCACTAATGCTTGATTTCCAATCAATTCGTCAAGCAATCTCAATGGGATTGCCTGAAAAAGAATCTTGGAGATTAGCTTTTGGTTTAACTGTAACTCTTGTTTGGTTATACCTAGAAATGTTAAGACTATTTGCAATCCTTGCAGGTCGTCGCGACTAGTTAGATATTAAAAAGATAGCCTGGTGAAAATTCACCAGGCTATTTTTATTTAAACTACTGCAGGAAAAAATACTCCGGTTCGAGCATGACAGTCATATCCGTTGGGATTTTTCTTTAAATACTTTTGGTGATAATCCTCAGCTTCAAAATAAATATGATCAACAGCAGGAATTATCTCAGTAGTAATTAAATTAAAGCCTTCATGTTTAATTGCTTTTTCATAAATATCTTTTGTTAATAGTGCTTCATTTTTTTGTTCATCAGTTGTGTAGAAAACTACACTTCGATATTGAGAGCCAATATCGTTTCCTTGACGGTTTCCTTGTGTTGGATCATGAATGGTCCAAAACATTTCTAAAAGTTGACGAAAAGTTACAACTTTTTCATCAAAGATAACTTTCACAGCTTCTGCATGTCCTGTGGTTCCGGTGCAAACTAATTCATAACTTGGGTTTTGTTTTGTTCCACCCATGTATCCAACAGAGGTTTCAATTACACCGTTTGTTTGCCAAAATCTTCTTTCAGCACCCCAGAAGCAACCAAGTGCAAAATAAGCAGTTTGAGTCATAAGTATTTATCTCCTTACTTAAATTGTGGTACACATTTCAGAATTGCGCCAATTATTTAGTAACTTCAGCCTTAGGTTTTGTCTCAGGCATGATTACTGAGAAGAAAACAGCAACCAGTGAAACTGCAGCGCCGGTCATAAATGCCCAACCAAATCCAAGAGAATCAACTAATGCTCCAGCAACTATTGGTCCAGCAATTGATCCAAAGTCACTTGTCATTTGAAAAGCAGCAACTACTGGGCCACTCTTTTTTCCACCAGTTACGTCCCCAATTACTGCAGCAGGAGCAGATCCCATAAACGCAGCACCAATTCCTGCTATTGCCATAGATATTAAATACCCAGCAGGAGTTTCAAATGCCACTAAAACAATTATTGAAACAAACAAAACTGAAGTACCAAAGATCATGGAAGGTCTTCGACCTTTAATGTCTGTTGATTTACCTGCATAAGAAAGCAATGCAGCCTGGGTAACACTTGTTGCTAAAAATCCAAAACCAATAAGGGATGGACTTGATTTAAGTTCTTCCACCACAAACAGAGGAATAATTGAAGATCTAATACCAAAAGATACAAATCCTGTTGCCAAGTTAACAGACAAAGCTGCTGAATAAGCACGATTCTTCAAGGCAGTGGTAAATGATCTTAAGGATTGTGAAATTTTAGATTTTTCTTTAATTTCCATGTTTTCTTTGTCGTGTGCCTTTAAGAAAAATGCTGAAGCACCAGCTGCTAACAACAGAGTGAAAGAATAAACAAAAAATGGGGCGCGCAAAGAAATAGCTATAACAATCCCACCAACTGCAGGACCTGCTAAACCACCAACTAAGAATCCACCTTGAAACGCTGCAGCTGCTCTTCCTCTTTGATCTGGTGCAACAATGCGCAATAACAATGAAAAGGCAGAAACAGTAAACATAGTGCTACCTAAGCCACCAATACCTCTAAGAACGATTAAATAATTAAAGTCTTGTGCTAATCCTGCAAAGAAACTTGATAAAGAAACAATAAGTAAGCCAACAGTTAAAATAATTCTTTCACCAAAGCGATTAACCCATAAACCAGCAATTGGTGCTGAAGCAAATCTCATAAACGCAAAAACAGAAACAACTGAACTTGCTGCTAAAGCACTGACTCCAAATGATCTGGCAAATACCGGAATTGCCGGAGCCACGATTCCAAAACCGATGGCCACAAAAAATGCAATTAAGGAAATGACAGCAACTTCGTTGGGAAGCCCACGTAACCAAGGATTATGTCGAATTTTTCGACCCAGAGTTTGTAATAACATCACAATAAGTTCTAGCCTAAGGGGTATTAGTAGATTAAACTAATCCAGATAGCCAAAAGCAAAGTAAGAATTGGAGAATTTGATGGTAAACAAACATCCTGTTTCTCTAAACGATATACAAGAAGCTGCTAAAAGACTTAAAGGAATTACTAGACCAACAGTCATGATTAATGCGGGATGGCTAGAAAGACAAATCGGTAGCCCCGTTTTATTAAAACCTGAAAACTTACAACGTGCAGGTTCATTTAAAATTCGTGGCGCTTATAACTTAATGAGTCAACTTTCAGATGCTGATAAAAAAAAAGGTGTGGTTGCTGCAAGTGCTGGAAACCATGCTCAAGGTGTTGCCTTAGCTGCACAACTTTTAGGAATTAAATCGACTGTTTATATGCCAGTTGGTGCATCAATTACAAAAGTAATGGCTACAAAAGGTTATGGCGCTGAAGTTAAATTCATTGGAGATCGCATCGATGTGGCAATAGCTGAGGCGAAAGAAGAGAGTGAGAAGAATGGAGCAATTTTTATTTCACCTTTTGATCATGCCCACATTGTGGCCGGACAGGGAACTGTTGGTTTAGAAATATTAGAGCAAATGCCTGCAGTAAAAACTGTTTTAGTTTGTACAGGTGGTGGCGGTTTACTTGCTGGAACTGCTTTGGCACTAAAAGCGCAGAATCCAAAAGTAAAAGTAATTGGAGTCCAAGCGGCAAATGCCGCAGCTTTTCCAAATTCTTTAAAAGAAGGAAAACCAATTGCATTGGAAACAATGAACACAATTGCAGATGGAATTGCTGTGGGAAAACCTGGTGAGATTCCTTTTAGAATTATTCAAGATTACGTTGATGACATTATAACTGTTACTGAAAGTCAATTATCTATTGCGATTTTACAGACTTTAGAACGTGGAAAATTACTAGTTGAACCAGGTGGAGCAGCTGGAGTGGCAGCATTTATTGTAAATCCTAAAGCATTTGAAGGTCCAGTTGCAATTGTGTTATCTGGAGGAAATATTGATCCCTTGCTCTTAGAAAGAATTATGCAAACAGGACTTGCTTCATCGGGAAGGTATCTAACAGTTCGAATTCGAATTAAAGATAAACCAGGTTCCTTGGCACAATTGCTTACTGAAATTGGTGAAATTGGTGCAAATATTTTGGATGTCTTCCACTTAAGAACCGATCCAATGCTTGCCTTAGATGAAGTAGCAGTGAATATCACAATGGAAACTCGCGGCACAGAGCATGAAAAAGATGTGCTTACTCGCATCAAGGCTCTAGGCCATGATGCACAGGTTCAATAGTTAAAGTAATATTAAATTAAATAAATAACTTTGGGAGTTTTTTTGTCCATCGCAATCCAAGCTCATAATCTTAAAAAAAAATATGGTGAAGTAACAGCCCTTGATGGGTTAAGCCTAGAAGTTGAACAAGGTACCGTTTTTGGATTACTTGGGCCAAACGGTGCAGGAAAAACCACAGCCGTACGAGTTCTCACCACACTTTTAAATCCAGATTCTGGAACTGCCATTGTTGATGGCGTTGATGTTTTAAATGATCCAGTCCATGCCCGCGAAATTATGGGTTTATCAGGACAAAATGCTTCAGTAGATGAAAACTTAACTGGGATTGAAAACCTAATCATGTTAGGAAGGCTATTTAGACTTCCTAAAAAAGAAGCCGTAATAAGAGCAAATGATTTGTTGGAACGATTTAACTTAAATGATGCAGCAAAAAGAATTGTTAAAACTTATTCAGGTGGTATGCGCAGAAGACTAGATTTAGCTGCGTCGCTAATTGCCAAACCAAATATTTTATTTCTAGATGAACCAACTACTGGTTTAGATCCACGTTCAAGACTAATGATGTGGGAAGTAATTCAAAACCTAGTAAATGAAGGCACCACGGTTTTGTTAACCACCCAATACTTAGAAGAAGCCGATCAATTAGCCAAGAAAATTGCGGTAATTGATAAAGGAAAAGTAATTGCTCAAGGAAGTGCAGATGAGCTTAAAACTCAAGTCGGTGGGGAAAGAATTGAAGTGGTGGTTTCATCAAGTCAATCTCAAGCGGCCGCCGAAGCGTTGCAATCAATGTCTAATGGAAAAGTTGTCGTTGAAGGCGATCACGTACAAGTTCCAGTATCTGGCGGTGGCGTAAAAGTTGTTGAAGCTGTAAGAGCCTTAGATATAGCCAAAATCGAAATCAAAGAAATCCAATTAAGAAGACCAACTCTTGATGATGTGTTTTTATCATTGACAGGTCATCACGCTGAAGAAATAAAAGTTGAAGATGAAATAGCACCTAAGAAGGGTCGTCGATAATGAATCCACGTTCCATAACTGAGCAATATGCCAGCAAGCACGGAAAAATTTATTGGTTACTCCATGATTCATCAGTGATTGCTTGGAGAAATCTACTTAGATTCAAACGAAATCCTGAAGTACTTTTCTTTGATGTTGTGCAACCAATTATTTTTATTTTATTATTCGCCTACGTTTTTGGTGGAGCAATTGATGTGGGGGATAGTTCATATAGATCATTTTTGATTCCAGGAATTTTTGTACAAACCATTGCTTTTGCTGGAGCATCAGCTGCAATTGGCTTAAATGCCGATATGACTTCAGGAATTATTGATCGCTTTAAATCTCTACCAATGAACACAACTGGTGTTTTATTAGGCCAGAACTTTGCTGATTTAGTTCGAAGCGTTATAACTTTGTTCATTATGTCTCTAACTGGTTTCGCAATTGGTTGGAGAATAAGCGGCGGATTTACTAATGCAGTAATTGGATACTTACTGTTGCTAGCTTTTGGTTTTTCAATGGCTTGGATTGGTTCCACAATTGGTTTATCAGTTTCATCTCCTCAAGTTGCAAGTACTGCAGGTTTTGCTTGGTTGTTTCCATTAACGTTTTTGTCTAACGCATTTGTGCCAACTGAAACTTTGCCAACATGGTTAAGATTCTTTGCCGAATGGAATCCAATTACATCAATTGTCGCTGCGGCAAGATATTTATTTGGATACCCAATGCAAGTTGCACCCGATGCACCATTTTCACTGCAACATCCAATTTTGACCACAGTTATTTGGTTAGTGGTAATTAATGTGATTTTCATGCCATTGGCTGCAAAGAAATTTAGAAAAGCAACCAGTCGTTAAGCCTGGTAAATTTCAACTTTCTTAATTGCAATAGTTATTTCTTTTCCATTTGGTAATGCAAAAGAAGAATTATCGCCTTGCTTCTTACCTAATACCGCATTACCCAGGGGTGAATCTGGTGAATAAACATCCATAGTTGAATGCACTGCTTCTTCTCTAGAAACTAACCAAAATCTTTCAGAATCTCCATCTGCAAATTCAACTGTCACAACATGGCCAATAGCAATTGTTCCGGTATCATTTGGTGGAGTTCCAATTTGTGCATTTTCTAACATTTGTTTAAGTTGGCGAACTCTAGCTTCATTTTTACCCTGCTCTTCTCGAGCTGCATGGTAACCACCGTTTTCTTTTAAGTCGCCTTCTTCACGTGCTAATTCAATTTTCTTCGTAATTTCAGAACGCATTGGACCAGAGCGCTCAACAAGTTCAGCGCTTAGTCGATCAAATGATTCTTGGGTTAACCAAGTAGACGCAGTATTCATAGTTTCTAATTGTACTTACTTGCCGGAATTAACGGCTGGGGGATCTTGTTGAGGGATTTCAACACCGGGTACAAATTGGGGTGCTGGAAATAAAGTCGAATTTGGATCATCATCACAATTCATTATTTCAACAGTAAAAGCTTCACTAGCAGTTTTTAAAACGTAGTTGATTTGTTTATAACCAGAACCATCTTGAGGAATTTCTAGGATGGCATAACCAATATCGGTCATATAGAAATCTTGAGATCTAACTAAACACCAAACATTCATATCAATTGGTCTATTTATTTCAAAAATTACTTCAACATTATTTTTATCTTTTATTTCCCAAGCAAGTAATTTCTCATTTAGGGGAGGATTAATAACACGATTGATTCCAGTTGTAACAAATGCTCCAATTACTAACACAAAGATTGCAGCAACAAAAACTAAAAACCAGGGTTTTCCTGGTTTTGGATATCTTTCTTGAATGTGTGGTGGCCATTGATCTCGATTAGATGCCAATTGCTTTTCCCCATAGAATTTGATTTGTACTTAAGACTTTAGCGCCTAGATTTAAAGGACTAAAATTGACGCAACTTCGCCTCCTGAGTGTTCATGCTCATCCAGATGATGAAGCAAGCAAGGGTGCAGCCACTATTGCCAAATACGTAGCAGAAGGTGTGGAAGTAATGATTGCCACTTGCACCGGTGGTGAACGAGGAGACGTTTTAAATCCAAAATTAAAGAACCCTGAAAATGAAAAACAATTAGCTGAAATTAGAAAAAAAGAGATGGCAGAGTCCATCAAAGTCTTGGGCGCTAAACACACTTGGCTTGGTTTTGAGGATTCTGGTTGGCCAGATGGAGAACCAAAACCACCACTTCCCAAAGGTTGTTTTGCAGATATTCCAGTTGAAGAAGCAGCAAAGCCACTGATTAAATTAATCAGAGAATTCAAACCACAGGTTTTAATTACCTACGATGAGAATGGTGGATACCCACATCCCGACCACATTCGTTGCCACGAAATAACAATGTTTGCTTATGAAAATGCTGGCCGAGTTAATAAGTATTCAGACCTTGGTTTTGCCTGGCAGCCATACAAGCTTTATTACCAAATGTCATTTAATTCAAACCAGATGAAAGCAATTGATAATGCATTTAAAGAATTAGGAAAAACTAATCCATATGCAGAATGGATGGATGAATCAAATGATGATTCCCATCGAATTACAACCCAAATTAATTGCGCTGAATACTTTGACAAAAGAGATCAAGCTCTACTTGCTCATGCGACTCAAGTAGATCCAGATGGTGACTGGTTTGCTCTTCCAACAGATGTGGCAAAACGTATTTGGCCAACCGAGGATTACCAATTGGCTATCACTCGTGTAGCAACTAAAACACCAGAAACCGATTTGTTTGCAGGATTGCGATAGATTGAAAACATGCTAAACAAAATCATTTTATTTTTATCAGAAACTCCAGCACCCGAAATTGATCCAGATCGTGTCCGTCCTGGTTTAGCGGGACTTTTGTCATTCTTTCTTTTAGGTCTAGCAGTAGCTGTAATTTCATATTTTATGAATAGAAGTTTAAAAAGAACAGACAAGAACTTTAAAGACCAAAATTAAAGCCTGTTTAATCCTCGTTTAGCTTCTCTTAAAGCAACTGTCGGTAACTTTGGATTGTCTTGCAAGAAAATCTTGACTGCCCATGCATCTATTCTGCATAAATCTCTTAATGCCCAACCAACAGCTTTAGCGACAAAGAACTCAGGATTCTTGGCGTGTTTTTGACAAATGGAAATCACAAAATCAACATCAGTATTTTTCTTATGTCCTCGTTGATGCTGGATGGCACATCTAATCAACCAAATATTCTTTGAATTTGACCATTGTTTAATGGTTTTTCTAGTTTGGGGATATTTAAGAGTAAGGGGAGAAATTACTTTACTTCCCAAATTATCAACACTGTCCCACCACGATTTAGAAATAATCAGAGATTTAATTGCAATTAGAGTTTTAGGTGTACAAACAGAGATGAATTCTCCAATTAAATCCGCACCAGCATATTGATATTCTCGTTCAGGTAATTTCCATAAGGCCTTAGCAGCCAAAATTAATTCTGTTTCACTTGGAGTTTCTAAATTAGCCCAAGCTTTCTTTTCAAGTTGTTTTCTTTTAGGCGCACTTATGCCTAGAAAGGGGGCAATATGTTTCATGTAATTGGCAGCACCTCGAGCAACAGTTTTGTTGCCACTGTTTTGAAAAGCACTTTTAGTTTGACTAACTGCCTGATTCGCCCATTTACCCATAACATCAACTAGATTAGTGGAATGCCTCCTATTGGTGATGTGATCGCATTTGCGATTGCATCTTTTTTGATCATCATCATTCCTGGGCCAAGTGTTTTATTTACCATTGGTCGAGGAATATCTTTTGGTAGAAAAGCAGCTTTAGTTAACGTTGCCGGAAATTCTGTGGGAATGTTAACTGGTTCATTGGCTGTAGCTATTGGAATTGGTTCCTTTGTTCAAAGTTCTGATGTTGCATATGCAGTTGTGGGAGTTTTAGGCGGAGGATACTTAATTTATTTAGGCTATGACGCTGTCAAGACCAGAAAAGATGTTGCTCAAGCTTTAGTAACAAAAGCTGATCCAAAACCAATGGGACAACTTTTTAGACAAGGCTTTGTCGTTGGATTCCTAAATCCAAAATCTTTAGTTTTCTTTGCCGCAATTTTGCCTCAATTTGTGGATCGAAGCCAAGGTCAAATAATCCAGCAAATGATTTTCCTGGCCATGATCTTTTTTGTGATTGCAGTACTAAGTGATGGCACCTGGGGGATAGTCGCAGGAACTGCCAGACATTGGTTAGCTGGAACTCCAACTCGCATTGAAAAGATAAGTGGCGCAGGCGGCTTTGTCATCATTGCCTTAGGAATAAGCGTCATTATTTCTGCCTTCAACCGTTAACTTTAACTTGGGCGAGTCTTGCTCGGGTCGGCCTCGAATTTCCTCTAGCGTTATTTCATAACTTCTATACAACTGAAATAACGTTTAGGGAGTCTTTTAGTGTCAGCTGCTCGGCGGGCCGAACCAAACATTCGAACCTACGTGCTCGACACTTCAGTTTTACTCTCAGATCCAAAAGCGATGTATCGCTTTGCAGAACATGAAGTTGTTATTCCATTAATCGTTGTTGCTGAATTAGAAGCTAAAAGAACTCATCCTGAACTTGGATTTTTTGCAAGAGCTGCTCTTCGTCAATTAGACGAAATGAGAGTTGAACATGGCCGCCTAGATCAACCAATGAAAGTAAATGATGATGGTGGCGAATTAAGCGTCGACATGTCACATGCAGATCCTTCACTTTTGCCAACTGCATTCTTACCACTTGATAATGATGGAAAAATTCTTGCATGCGCAAAACTTTTATCAACTCAAGGTGCAGATGTTTATGTTGTAAGTAAAGACTTACCAATGCGAGTTAAAGCTTCAGCACTTGGTTTATCAGCAGAGGAATATCGTGCTGAATTTGTGACTTCAACTGGTTGGACTGGAATTTCAGAAATTAGTTTAGGAGACAGCGAAGTTGATGATCTTTACGCCAATGGATTTATCGATCATGATTTAGCTAGAGAATTGCCATGTCACACAGGTTTAATTCTTACTTCTTCCAAAGGAAGTGCATTGGGAAGAGTAACTACCGATAAAAGAATAAAACTTGTCAGAGGAGATATTGACGCATTTGGAATTCATGGACGAAGCGCAGAACAGCGTTTAGCACTTGAATTATTACTCGATGAAGAAATAGGAATTGTTTCACTTGGGGGAAGAGCTGGAACTGGAAAGAGTGCACTTGCGTTGTGTGCAGGATTAGAACATGTTTTGGAAAGAAATAATCACCGCAAAGTTATGGTTTTTAGACCACTTTATGCAGTCGGCGGACAAGAATTGGGATATTTACCTGGCACTGAAGGTGAAAAAATGAGCCCATGGGCCCAAGCGGTATTTGACACACTCGGGGCAGTGACAAGTCCAGAAGTAATTACTGAAGTAATTGCTCGCGATTTAATTGAAGTTTTACCTTTGACGCATATTCGCGGACGCTCATTACATGATGCATATGTAATTGTTGATGAAGCACAAAGCTTAGAAAGAAACGTTTTATTAACAGTTCTTTCTCGTATCGGTAAGGGTTCTCGAGTTGTATTGACTCATGACGTTGCGCAAAGAGATAACTTAAGAGTAGGTCGTCATGATGGAGTTGCTGCAGTTGTAGAAAAACTTAAAGGGCATCCATTATTTGCTCACGTAACACTAACCAGATCTGAAAGATCCCCAATTGCTGCTTTAGTCACAGATTTACTGGAAGATCAACCAGTTTAATTTCAGCCTGATTCAGGTCCCACTGGAATGGTTTTTCCCAAAGATCTTGTAACAGAATCAAAGAAGTTATTTCCTTTATCATCGACTACCACAAAAGCTGGAAAATCCTTGATTTCAATTTTCCAAATAGCTTCCATTCCTAATTCTTCAAAATCAAGAACTTCTACTTTTGTGATGCAATCTTGGGCAAGTAAGGCTGCTGGTCCACCAATAGAACCTAGATAAAAACCACCATTTGTTTTGCAAGCATTTGTCACAACTTGACTTCTATTTCCTTTGGCAAGCATGATCATGGAACCACCAGCTTTTTGGAAACGATCAACATAAGAATCCATGCGACCAGCAGTTGTTGGACCAAAAGATCCTGAAGCCATTCCAGTTGGAGTTTTTGCAGGACCTGCGTAATAAACAGCATGGTTTTTCATGTATTCAGGCATTGCTTTGCCTTCATCGAGCATTTGATTAATTTTGGCGTGCGCTAAATCTCTAGCCACAATCATGGATCCAGAGAGTGCAACTCTTGATTTAACTGGGAGTTTAGAAAGTTGGGCCAACACTTCTTTCATTGGTTGATTTAAATCAATTTTGGTCATGTCATCGTTTAGATGAGTATCAATTACATCAGGTAAGAATTGTGCTGGTTCTGTTTCTAGTTGTTCTAGGAAAACACCATTTTTATTAATCTTGGCTAAAATTTGTCGATCCGCTGCACAAGAAACAGCAATTGAAACTGGCAAAGATGCACCATGTCGAGGAAGTCTAATTACTCGTACATCATGACAGAAATACTTTCCTCCAAATTGGGCCCCGATACCAAATTTCTGACTCATTTCCAGAACATGTTGTTCCATTTCTAAATCTCTAAATCCATGTCCATCAATGGTTCCTTTGACGGGCAAAGTATCAAGAGATCTTGTTGAAGCAAGTTTGGCAACTTTCAATGAATATTCAGCACTTGGTCCACCAATGACAATTGCTAAATGATACGGAGGACAAGCTGCAGTTCCAAGGAGTCGAAGTTTTTCATCTAGGAATTCATCTAACTTTTCAGGATTTAATAAAGCTTTAGTTTCTTGAAACATTAATGATTTATTTGCAGATCCTCCACCTTTTGCCATAAACATAAATGAATATTCCAATTCATGTCCTGGTTTAGTGTCGGCATAAATTTCAATTTGAGCGGGAAGATTGGTACCTGTATTTTTCTCTTCCCACATTGATAACGGAGCAAGTTGAGAATATCTCAAATTCATTTTTTGATAAGCGTTAAAGATTCCTTCAGAAATTACTTTTTCATCGTGAGAATTTGTTATAACGTTTGCCCCACGTTTGCCAGTAATAATTACAGTTCCAGTGTCTTGACACATTGGTAAAACTCCACCAGCTGAAATATTGGCATTCTTTAATAAATCAAGGGCCACAAATCGATCATTATTACTTGCCTCTGGATCATCAAGTATTTTTCTTAATTGTTTTAAGTGACTTGTTCTTAATAAGTGTTGGGTGTCATGCATTGCTTCAAAAGTTAACTTCTTAATAGCTTCTGGTTCAATGACCAAGAATTCTTTATCGCCTAGTTTTTCAATTTTAAAACCAATATCAGAGATTTTTCTGTATTCAGCGGAATCTTCACCAAGGGGCAGAAGTTCTGTGTATTTGAACTCAGCCATGGTGATTTTTCCTTTCTTGATTAATCTTTTCACCTCTTAGCCTATTCGCAAGATGTGGGAATGTGAGATATCGGTAACAATGGTGTTCATGAGTGAGAAAAAACCACGATCTGCGCAGTCTGTTTCAGACATGATTCGCTCGCTAGGAGCAGTTGGTCTCTTAGTTGGTTTGCTTGCAACTTTTGTTTGGTTAACAAGAACTGACTCAGAACAAGTTTTAAGAGAAGTTGATTGGCAAGGAATTGCAATTGGTGCTCAATCTAGAACAGATATTCCAACTCTTGGTCCAGTTGGTTTAGATAAATCTTGGGTTGCCACAAGTGCTCGTTTAGAAAATGTTGGAGATACTCAAGTTTGGCGAGTAGGTGTTGTTTCACCAACTACAGAATATGTAAGTGTAATTGTTTCTAAAACTGACATGAAGAAATTAATTAAAACTTATGTAAATATTGAAAGTGAAGAAGAGACAACTAAATCTATTGGAAATAAAACCTATACTGCTTTGGAAGATCAAGAAAATAAAGCTTTATACATTTCAGAGGCTGGAATCAATACCCTTATTTATTCAACTGCTAATTGGGATGAAATTACAAAATTTGTGGAAAGTTTAAAAGTTCCCACTAAATAATTATTCTTCTTCGTCCTCGTCGACTTGAGTTAATTCTTCTAATCTTTCTTGAGCGTTATCTAAAATTGTTTGACACAAAGCTGCTAATTGTTCGCCCTTTTCCCACAGCTTTAAAGTTTCCTCTAAGGCGAGGTTGCCTGATTCAAGTTGGGTAACAATTTCCTCTAAAGCAGTTCTTGCCTGCTCGTAAGACATGTTTGCATCTTTTGCCATGGGTTAACTCTATTTCTTCTATTTAGTTACTTGTGCTTTGAGGGAATCTTTTTCAACACGAATATCTAGAACCTCGCCAATGGAAGCATCACTTGATTTTCTGATCAGTTTTCCATCTTTGCCTCGAACAATGGCAAAACCTCGGGCAAGAGTTCCCATTGGTGAAAGTGTTCGCAACTGTGCTAAACGAGGTTTAAACCAAGATTGCTCACTAGTAATTTTTGAAGTAATTAACTCTCTTAAACCACTTTTAAGATCGAATAATTCATCTCTGTGAGTTTGTATAAATTCACTAGGAGAATTTAGAGCTGAGGTTTCTAACAATCTTTCCAAAGAAACTTGTTCTCTTTCAATTCTGTTACCAATTCTTTCTCTCATAGAATCAATAAATCTGTCAATTAAATCTATTTCGTCATCTAAATCAGGAACAATTTTTGATGCAGCATCAGTTGGGGTTGATGCTCTTAAGTCTGCAACGTAATCCAGCAACGGAGTGTCTTGTTCGTGCCCAATGGCGCTTACTACTGGAATAACAGAAGCAGCTACAGCTCTAATCAGTAATTCATCAGAGAAGGGAAGTAGATCTTCAAAAGATCCACCGCCACGAGTAATGACAATTACATCAACTTTCTTTTCAGCATTGAGTTGTGAAAGACTTGCTCTAACTTCACTTGATGACTTAACACCTTGAACAGCTACTTCGTGAACATCAAATTCAATTCCAGGCCAACGAAGTTTGGTATTTTCAATAACATCTTTCATCGCAGCACTGGCGCGACCACAAATCAAACCAATTTTCTTAGGCAAAAATGGAATTGCTCTTTTTCTTTCAGGTGCAAATAATCCTTCTGCTGCAAGTTTTTGTTTTAATTTTTCTAACTGAATCATCAATTCGCCTAAACCAACAGGAGATATTGCTTTTCCTCTAATAATTAATGAGCCACGATTCATCCAAAATTCTGGTTTGCCATGAACTAATACTCTTAATCCACTTGTTATTTCCGTTGGAGAATTTTCAATAACTGATCTATTAAAAACAACATTTAATGTGGCATCAGCAGAAACATCTCTTAAGTCCATAAATACCCAGTCAGAACCAGGTCTTATTTTCACAGAGGTAATTTGTCCTTCTATCCAAACCGAAGGCAATTGAGTAATAATTTCTGATAAAGCTCTGGCCGCATCCTTAACTTGGATTGCGTCTTCTGGTGATTGTCCTGTTGCCATAGGAAACAGCGTAGGTGCTCAAGATGCTTAAGACAACGTGAACGCCTACGATATTTATCGTGACCACCACAACTGGAAAAGTGCTCTTAGCAGCCCCCCGTGGATATTGTGCTGGCGTTGATCGCGCTGTTGTCACTGTTGAGAAAGCACTTGATGTACATGGTGCACCGGTTTATGTAAGAAAACAAATTGTTCATAACAAACACGTTGTAGAAACTTTAGAAAAACGTGGAGTGATTTTTGTTGAAGAATTAAGTGAAGTTCCAGAAGGCTCTCTTGTGGTATTTAGTGCTCACGGAGTTTCTCCTGCTGTGCACGCAGAAGCTGTAGAAAGAAACTTAAAAACAATAGATGCGACTTGCCCTTTAGTAACAAAGGTTCACAACGAAGCAAAAAGATTTGCTAAAGACGGTTACAAAATTATTTTGATTGGACATGAAGGACACGAAGAAGTTGAAGGAACAATGGGCGAGGCCCCAGACAATATGGTTTTAATTGATGGGTTAGATCAAGTTGAAAAACTTGAAGTTAAAGAAGGCGAAAAAATAGCTTGGCTTTCTCAAACCACACTCTCCGTTGATGAAACCTTAGAAACAGTTCATGCCTTGAAAAAAAAGCTTCCAATTTTGATGGATCCACCCTCAGATGACATTTGTTATGCAACTCAAAATCGCCAAGCAGCTGTGAAAAACATTGCTCCAAAAGTTGATGTCTTAATCGTGGTTGGTTCCAGTAATTCCTCAAACTCAGTAAGACTTGTAGATGTAGCGCTCGAAGCAGGAGTAAAGAAATCATTCCGAGTTGATTCTGAAAGTGAATTAAAGAAGGAATGGTTTGAAGGGGCAAAGTCTGTGGGCTTAACAAGTGGGGCATCAGTTCCTGAAGAACTTGTTGATGGAGTTCTTGTTTGGCTAAACAAAAATGGTTTTGGTGATGTTGAAGAAGTTGAAACAATTGAAGAACACATTACTTTCTCACTACCAGTTGAAATCAGAAAAGATCTAAAAGCAGCAGGAAAAGCTTAAGCGCTTCTTCTTATTCTTAAGAAGGCAATAGCAAACGCAATTGCAGTTGAACCAACCATCCAAGGTGCATTAAAAGCTAAAGTCGTCAAAATCATGGCAACTTGTTTTAACATAAATGAACCAGTTGGGCTAAGAGTTAACTGACCTAAAATTAAAGAGATAATAAAGTAAGCGACAGGACCAGCAATTACTGGATCCCAAGCATGCTTCATTTCAATAGTGGCAGCTAAATAAAGCAAAGTAATGGAATAAGCAAAGCTCGTGATAATTCCAATTCGACCAGTTAACAAAACATCAATCAGACCAATTATTAGTGGCACAACCAGGATTAAGAGCACTGCAGTTTTAGCAGGAAGTGGAGGTTGTAGCCAAGAAACTCTTTCTGAAAATGAAACACGTTCTTTGTCATGTTGAGTTAGTTGTTCAGTTATAACTTGATTAGGAGAAGTTCCTTTATAGAAGTTTTCAACTTTTTTAGCAATTTCTTGAGAATCAGCAAATTTATCTTCACTGCTTTTTTCACGTCTTCTGGCAAGTGCTGGAAATGCTTTTTCACTTTGTGGTCCAGTTGCGCCCACTGCTCGATAAAAGCGTGGTTCTAATTCGCGACGGTTTTCTTCACTCACAACTAAGACCCTAGCGAACTAATTAGGACTAATCGTCCAAGCCTTCAAGTTCTAGGCGAGCATTCTCGCCACTGAAGCGAGATTTAGATAAACCTGTGGAAACTTCGTCGGGTGCTTCTATTTGTTTTGTGGTGGGCACACCTTTTTGCGCTAAGCGTTTGGCTTGTGAAACTGCTTGGCGATCAAAAGAGGAAACAAATGAGTTATAACCATCAACAGCTTTACTTAAACCAGAACGCATGGTGTCAATGTGTTCTACTAATTTAACTAAGCGTTTTAACATTTCAGCACCCATGTTTCTGATTTCTTCGGCGTTATTATTTAAATCTCTTTCACTCCAACCAAAAGAAATTGTGCGAAGTAAACCAAGCATTGTGGTAGGAGTTGCAGGAATTATGTTTTTGCCAAATGCTTTTTCCAAAAGAAGTCCATCAAAATCAAGAGCTGAAGTTAACAAAGACTCAAAAGGCAGAAATAAAATTACAAAGTTAGGAGATTTGGCAGAAGTTGTTTGGTATTCCTTGGCAGATAATTCATTAATTCTTTTGCCTAAATCTTTTGCATGCTTATCAAGTAGTAATGCTTTTTCTGCTTGATCATTTGTACCCATTGCTTCAAAGAATGCATCCCAAGGAAATTTGGCATCAATTAAAACTTCGCCACCTCCGGCCAGCAAAATCGAAACATCTGGTCGAGCAACACCATCAACACCAGCTCTGGAATCTTGTCTTTGAAAATGTGTGCCTTCCAGAAGCCCCGCATGTTTAAGTAATTGCTCTAATTGCATTTCCCCGTATTGGCCACGAGTTTGACCCTTGCCCATTGCCGAAGCAATTTGTCTGGTTGCTACTTCTAAAGATTCATTTCTTTCTCTAACCAATTCCATTTCAGTTTTCAACATAGATTCAGCCATACTGCGACGTCTATCTGCATCTTCAGATTTGTTTTTTAATTCAGAAAGGGCTTCTTGCACAGGTTTGAGCATTTGATCAATGGTGGAAGAAGCTAAAGATGCTTTTTCTAGTGCACTATTTCTTTCTTCTAAGGACTGAACTTTGCCACTTAAAAGCACAGATCTTTGACGACCGATAAACCAAGCAAAAGGTGTAGCAATAACAACACCAATCACAATTCCAAGAATTAACGACGAAGTTTGCATACATATAAGTCTGTATTAATGGGCTGACAATTTCATTTTGGCCACGCCCGTAAGATGATGCATATGGCATTGTCAGTGGGCATCGTTGGCTTGCCCAATGTTGGTAAATCAACCCTTTTCAATGCACTCACCAAAAACAATGTTTTAGCAGCTAATTACCCCTTTGCCACCATTGAGCCAAATATTGGAATAGTTGGTGTTCCTGATGAAAGATTAAAAACACTAGCCACAATATTTGAATCGAAAGAAATACTTCCAGCTTCAGTTTCTTTTGTTGATATTGCAGGAATTGTGAAAGGTGCTTCTGAAGGAGCAGGTTTAGGAAATAAGTTCTTAGCAAATATTCGTGAAACAGATGCAATTTGTCAAGTAATTAGAGTCTTTGTTGATCCAGATGTAGTTCACGTTGATGGAAAAGTTTCACCCCTGGATGACATTGAAACAATTAACACCGAATTAATCCTTGCCGATATTCAATCCATTGATAAAGCAATTCCTCGTTTGGAAAAAGAAGCCCGAGGAAACAAAGAAAAGTCCGCACTCTTAGAAGAAGCAAAAAAAGCAAGACAATCACTTGATGAAGGCAAAACTGTTTTCGCCGCCAAGCTTGATATGGACTTGTTAAAAGAGTTATTCCTCTTAACAGCTAAACCATTTTTGTATGTTTTCAACGTTGATGAATCAGGATTAGGCAACGAAGCACTTCAGGCTCCTTTGAGAAAATTAGTTGAACCTGCTGAGGCAATATTTGTAAATGCAAAATTAGAAACTGATTTAGCTGAATTATCTGAGGAAGAAGCAAAAGAATTGTTGGAATCTGTTGGGCAAAGTGAATCAGGTTTAGCAAGACTGGCTAGAGTTGCCTTTGACACACTTGGACTACAGACTTATTTAACGGCCGGGCCAAAAGAAGCAAGAGCCTGGACAATTCATAAGGGAGACTCCGCACCTATGGCAGCGGGGGTTATTCACACTGATTTCCAAAAAGGTTTCATAAAAGCAGAAATAGTTTCTTTTAAAGATCTAGTTGAAGCCGGTTCAATGGCAGAAGCAAAGTCAAAAGGAAAAGTAAGAATGGAAGGAAAAGATTACGTCATGCAAGATGGTGACGTAGTTGAATTCAGGTTCAACGTTTAAAGGGATAAATGACAAATATTAAAACAAGAGATGACATTAGAAACTTAGCTATTATTGCCCACGTTGATCATGGCAAAACAACATTGGTTGATGCGATGTTATGGCAGTCAGGTGCTTTTCGAGCTAACCAAGACGTGAACGAACGAGTCATGGATTCAACAGATTTAGAAAGAGAAAAAGGCATCACAATTTTGGCAAAGAACACTGCCATTAATTACACAGATCCAGAACTTGCCCCAAATGGTGTAATCATCAACATTATTGACACACCAGGTCACGCTGATTTTGGTGGAGAAGTTGAACGCGGACTTGAAATGGTTGACGGAGTTGTGTTGTTGGTTGACGCAAGTGAAGGCCCACTTCCACAAACCAGATTTGTGTTAAGAAAAGCTTTCCAAAAAAGATTGCCCGTAATTTTAGTAATTAATAAAACAGATCGCTCAGATTCAAGAATCGAAGCAGTAGTTAATGAAACCTATGATCTCTTCATTGACCTTGCTGATGATTCCATGGCACATGTTTTAGATTTTCCAATTATTTATGCTTCCGCTAGAGCGGGTAAAGCAAGTTTGACAAAACCTGCAGATGGTACAGTTCCAGATTCTGAGAATTTGCGCCCACTGTTTGAAACAATTCTTAAAACAGTTCCAGCACCAACTTATACAGAAGGAGCTCCCTTACAAGCTCACGTTACAAACCTTGATGCATCTGCTTATCTTGGTCGCTTAGCTCTTTGTCGAGTAAGAAATGGTTACATCAAAAAAGGTCAAACTGCTGCCTGGATGAAAACCAACGGCGAAGTAGTGAAAGTAAAAATTAGTGAATTGCTAATTACCCAAGCATTAGAACGAGTTCCAGTTGATCAAGCAGGACCTGGAGACTTAATTGCAGTAGCAGGAATTGAAGAAATCACCATTGGTGAAACATTGGCAGATCCAGATAATCCAATTGCTTTGCCAGTGATCACAGTTGATGAACCAAGTATTTCTATGTTTATTGGAACCAACACTTCTCCTTTAGCTGGAAAATCAGGAACAAAGATGACTGCTCGTTTGCTAAAAAACAGACTTGATGCAGAACTAATCGGTAACGTTTCCTTAAGAGTTTTTGACACAGATCGCCCAGATACTTGGGAAGTTCAAGGTCGAGGTGAATTACAACTTGCAATTTTGGTTGAAATTATGCGTCGTGAAGGTTTTGAACTAACTGTTGGAAAACCACAAGTTGTAACAAGAACAATTGATGGCAAACTTTCTGAACCAGTTGAAAGATTGACAATTGACGTTCCTGAAGATTATGTAGGAGTTGTAACACAATTGTTAGGTTTAAGAAAAGGTCGTATGGAACAAATGACAAACCACGGTAGTGGTTGGGTGCGAATGGAATATCTAGTTCCAGCTCGAGGACTTATTGGTTTTAGAACCGAATTTTTAACTGAAACTCGTGGAACCGGTTTAATGCATCACGTCTTTGATCGTTATGAACCATGGCATGGTGAAGTTAAAACCAGAGCAAACGGATCATTAGTTGCAGATCGCGCAGGAGCAGCAACTGCATACGCAGCATTTTCAGTTCAAGAACGCGGTGCACTATTTATTGGTCCTGGCGTTGAAGTTTATGAAGGAATGATTATTGGTGAAAACTCTCGTGCTGATGACATGGATGTCAACATCACTAAGGAAAAGAAACTAACCAACATGAGAGCTTCTGGTTCTGATGACACAGTTCATTTAGTTCCTGCTCGAAATCTTTCCCTTGAACAAGCACTTGAATTCTTAAGAGAAGATGAATGTGCTGAAGTAACACCTGGAACTGTTCGCATTCGTAAAGTTATTTTGAATGCAGGTGAGCGAAATCGTGCTCGCGGTAAGAACAAATAGCTCTAGAAGCAAACTTCAGAGTTAATTTCTTTACCTAACTAGATGAGTTTTAAAGAAATCTAGTTGCATTTTCAACAAGTTTTCAGTTATTACTTCTTGTGGAGTCATGTGACTTACCCCAGATAATGGAATAAATTGGTGAATTTTTCCTTCTGCTAACAATTTCGCAGAAAACTTTAATGTGTGCATCGCCAATACATTGTCATCTGCCAGACCATGAATTAATAACAAAGGTCTTGTCAATTTATGGGCACGATTTATCAAAGAGAACTGTTCGTATTTAGATGCATCTTGATTTGGATTTCCTAAGTATCTTTCAGAATAAGCAGTGTCATACCAACGCAAATCTGTCACAGGTGCTCCTGCAATTGCGGCATGAAATCTTTCGGGAGCATCAAGAACTGCTAATGCCGCAAAGTATCCGCCGAAAGACCAGCCCGTAATTCCCACGTTTTTTAGATCAAGTAGTCCTGGAAACTTCTTGTCGGTTTCATCAAGAACAGTTATTTGATCTTCCAGTATTTTTTCAGACCAGTTTTCATATATTTCATATTCCCAATTCTGTCCGCGCCCTGGTGTTCCCCTGTTTTCAGCAACGATGACAACAAATCCTTGATCGGCTAACCATTGTTCACTTATGTAGGTGGAAGCATTTTTCATGCAACTTGCAAAATGAGGACCACCATAGGGAGCAACAATTACTGGAAGTTTTTTCTCATCTTTTAACCAAGTTGGAAGAACTACTGATGTTGAGATTTTATTCTTTCCAGCTTCAAAAAATTCGATTCGAGGATTAAATTCAGGGAAGTCTTGTTCATCGTTAATTTCAAATTTATGGTCTTTATTTATAACTGTTACTTTTCTAGCCCAACTGGTTTCATCTGATTCAACAATTAAAGTTAAATGTTCTTTTCTTCCTCCAGAAACAAAAGCATTTTGGGGACCAACTGGTGTTATTTGACCTTTCCAATCAACAAAAATTAGAGCAGAAGTGCTTTGACTTTTGCTTATCTGTAGGAAAAATCCTTGTTTATCCACAGTAAGAATTGATCTAACATCAAAAGATGAATCTGTTATGGCTAGGCCATCTACAAAAAGTTGTCGATTGTCTCTTCCTTCAAGAGTGATTAAGTGATTTTCAAACAAACGAGGCGCACCAGTAGTTACCTCAACCCAAGAATTGTGATTTCTTGCCCATAATTCTTTACTGTTATTGCTACTTAAGTTGAATTCCTTTAGGACCATATTCTTTTGATCACGGGTAAGCAAAGTTAAATGCACTAAATTTTCTGAATAAAAATCAACTTCTGTGACATATTCAAATTCCTGGCTATCGATATCTAGCTTATTTTTATTACCCATTAAGTCAATTTCATAAAATTCACAACTTGGATTTTTTGTGCCCGCAAATGGATAGCGATGAGTTCTTACTTCGGCTTTAGGATCAGTTGGATCAGCCAAATTAACCAGGGCAACTTCACTCTCATCCACTCTTTCCACAACTAAACTTGTTGATTCAGGACTCCACCAAAATCCCCTATATCTATTGAGTTCTTCAGCGGCAATGAAATCAACTAATCCATAAGTGACATTCTCATTCTTAATAAGGGTTTTTCCTGAGTTTTCAGCAACAGAATAAAGATAAAGCCCACCATTTATTACCCCTGAAATGTATTTG
>Ga0247835_1000793_pt1 | contig 43001 bp, 45 predicted proteins | sample LaCtaG_3_FD_189912 | JGI IMG/M metagenome (GOLD analysis project Ga0247835, IMG submission 189912) | Freshwater microbial communities from meromictic Lake La Cruz, Castile-La Mancha, Spain - LaCruzMarch2015_13.5m | ecosystem: Environmental > Aquatic > Freshwater > Lake | place: Spain: Castile-La...
CGCGCTGGATGCGGATTTGCGGGCGCAAGGACATAGCTTGCGCACGGCGGTGCGGGAGATCCCGCCGGTTTTCGGGGACTTTTAATCGAAGTAAGCAGTGAGCAGTTGGCTGTTGGCAGTAAGCTTGAAGTAACCGCCCACCGCATACCGCCTACTCCGCACTACAAGTAAGCAGTTAGCAATGGGCAGTATGCGGTAAGCTTGAAGTTACCGCAAACTGCCAACCTTCCCTTGACCTAGATACGCCATTGGCGTATATGTATGAAGTTTGAATACGACCATGCCAAAAGCCGTAAAAATCTCGCCAAGCACGGGATCGACTTTATCGAGGCGCAGAAGCTCTGGCAGGGTGCCGTGGTGGTTTTCCCTTCGCGGCAGCCCGGGGAGCGGAGGGAGTTGGCCATTGGCAAGCTGGAGGGCGTGTTTTGGACGGCCGTGGTCACTCAGCGGGGAGCTGGGGGGATTCGCCTAATCAGTGTTCGCCGGAGCAGAAAAGATGAAATCGATGCCTATGAGCAAGTCATGGAGGGGCAAGACAATGAAAACGGGTAAAAAAAACCTAACAGAAAGGCTTGAGGCGGGGCAACCCGTCCTCGACTATTTTGATGTCCGGCGGGGTAGGATTCAGTGGCCAGCCGGCGGTGCGGGCCGGCTGGTGGCGATTCGGCAATCGGCGGGCCTGAGCCAGCAGAGCTTTTCGCGGGCGTTGGGGATCAGCCCCCGTACGCTGCAGCAGTGGGAGCAGGGTCGCCGCCGCCCGGAAGGGCCGGCTCGTTCGCTCCTTCGGCTGGTCTCCCTGCATCCTTGGTTGCTTCGCAGATTGGCGGCGTAAGTCGAGGGTCACTGCAAACCGCTCACAGAAAGTGTGCTGTTTGCAGTAAGCAGTTAGCAGTAAGCAGTAGGCAGTAAATTGGAAGTAACCGCCCACACAAAGTAAGCAGTTGGCTGTTGGCAGTGAGTAGTAAGCTCGAAGTAACCGCCTACTGCCAAATCTATCAAAGAGCCGATGCACCACTCCGACGAGCACAGGCTAGCATCACCTTCATAAGTCAGAGTCCCCGCTTTGTAATGGAATCAATTGGCATGGTTCTTTTTGCCGCTCTTGCCCTAGGGATGACACAAGGCTCTATGGGGGTACTCACCGCTCTTCCTACTCTAGGGGCTCTTGCCCTCGGAGCCCAACGCCTCTTGCCTGCTCTCCAGCAAGGCTATGCTGCGTGGAGCAGCATCATCGGATACCAATCTTCCACTCAGGAGGTTTTAGAACTTTTAGATCAACCTCTTCCTCATGAAGCTTCTCAATCACTCCCCGCGCATCTCCCGTTTAAAAAATCGATCCAATTCGATTCTGTTAAATTTCGTTACACCACCGAAAGCCCGTGGGTACTCGACGACCTGTCCTTCAACATTTCCAAAGGAACTCGAGTCGGTTTTGTCGGTAAAACCGGATCGGGCAAAAGCACCTGCCTCGATCTCTTGATGGGCCTGCTCTTGCCATTGTCAGGCCGAATTACCGTGGATGGAACAGTTCTCGACCAACGAAATCTCCGATCCTGGCAACGCAACATTGCTCACGTTCCCCAAGCCATCTACCTGGCCGACAGCTCATTGGCCGAGAACATTGCCTTCGGCGTCGCGCCCGAAAAAATCAACATGAAAAGGGTGAGGGAAGCCGCCCGCCAAGCCCATATTGCTGATTTTATCGAATCCTCGCCCCAAGGATACAGGGCCCTAGTCGGGGAGCGGGGAATCCGGCTTTCGGGAGGTCAGCGCCAACGGATCGGCATCGCCCGCGCTTTATACAAGCAGGCAGCTATTTTGGTTTTCGACGAAGCCACGAGCGCGTTAGATCACGAAACCGAGCAAGCTGTCATGGAAGCCATTGAAGGTCTCAGCGCCGATCTAACGATTCTGATCATCGCCCACCGCCTCACTACCATTAAGAACTGCGCCTAAATTATAGAAATAGGCTAGAGAACACTCGGACCATAACCAAAAATGTAAAAAACGATAATTATTTTTCTCCCTAGCCCTGATCTCAACTTAACCTAGCAGTCTCACCCGCCTACTTTCTCTGCCCATTACCAAAGTAACCCCATCCCCCAACAGAATCCATCTCCCAATCATCCCCGTCCAGCATCGCGAGGAGGAATATGGGGAAAGCGGTTTTCAAATCTTGCGCGATATGCAGGAGCGGCACTTTTGGTATCGAGGCCGACATAGGTTTTTATTGGAGGCAGTGGACCGATATTTGCCCAAATCTGTTCAGCAGCGGTCTGCCATCGACCTCGGCGGAGGAGCGGGCGGGTGGGTGCGTTACTTGGCACAGAATCGGCCCGAAGGGTTTGAGCCTCTTGCACTGGCAGATTCTTCTATGGTGGCGTTAACGCTGGCAGCGTCTGTGTTACCGCCCAATGCCCAACGCTATCAAATTGACCTCATGCAACTGCACATGCGCGAGCAGTGGGATGCCGCCTTTTTGCTGGATGTGATTGAGCACCTTCCCGATGACCTGCAGGCCTTGGTGCAGGCACGCGAAGCACTCAAGCCTGGTGGCTATCTCTTTGTCACCACTCCGGCATTTCCACAATTCTGGAGTTACAATGACGACATGGGAAATCACCTGCGGCGCTACCGTCGCGGTGATTTTGAGCGGCTTGCGCAGCAGTCCGGACTAACATTGTGTGATGCCCGATATTTTATGTTTTTTCTCAGCCCGCTATATGTACTCAGCCGCATAAAACCACACTTAACAACACTGACAGCAGCGCAGAAAAGAGAATTGCTTTTTAAGCAGCATCAAGTGCCACCTGCACCCGTCAATCGCATGTTGAGTGCGATTTTCGCGGCGGAAACGCCCCTTGGGTATTGCCTGCGGTTCCCATGGGGAACATCGATACTTGGGGTATTTAAAAAAACATGAAAAAAATCGCAATTTCCCAGTCGAACTACATACCTTGGAAGGGCTACTTTGATTTAATCGCCAGCGTCGATCAGTTTGTTCTGTACGACGACATGCAATACACGCGGAGAGATTGGAGGAACCGCAATCAAATCAAGACGCCCAACGGCGTTCAATGGTTGACCGTGCCTGTGCTCGTCAAAGGCAAATACCACCAGACCATCCGCGAAACCCAAATCAACGGCACATCATGGTCCGCAGCGCATTGGAAATCACTGTCGTTGAACTACGCTCGCGTGCCGCATTACGAGACAATCGCTTCATGGCTGAAGCCACTTTACCTCACATCCCAATACGCATACCTCTCTGATTTGAATCGCGCATTTCTGGAGGCTGTTTGCTTGTTCTTGGACATTCGCACCCCTCTGGCTCCCTCATCAGACTACCGCTTGGCAGAGGGCAAGTCAGAACGTTTGGCTGAAATTTGTCTTCAGGCTGGCGCGACTGAATATGTGTCGGGTCCGGCAGCTAAGGATTATCTCGAAGAATCAGCTTTTCGTGACCGAGGCATCAAAGTGACCTGGTTTGACTACGGCGGCTACAAAGAATATCCGCAGCTGTGGGGCGACTTCACTCACGGTGTGAGCATTCTGGACTTACTCTTCAACTGCGGGCCGGAATCGTCGCAGTATATGAAATGCGCTCTCAAATGAAGCTCTCGATCGTATCCACGCTCTACAAATCGACGCGCTTTATCCGCGAGTTTCACGCGCGCGTCAGCCGTGTAGCAGCCGAGTTGGCGGGCGACGATTACGAGATCCTCTTTGTGAACGATGGTTGCCCGGAGAACAGCCTCGGAGTAGCGCTGGAAGTGGTCCGCGAAGACAAACATGTCGTAGTTGTGGATCTCTCGCGCAACTTCGGACACCACAAGGCGATGATGGCGGGATTGGGTGAAGCCAAAGGAGAGCTCGTGTTTCTTATCGACAGCGATCTTGAGGAAGAGCCTGAACAACTTTTGAACTTCTCCCAAGTTATGAAAGAGGAGGCCTGCGATGTTGTTTATGGAGTGCAGGGCAGTCGTAAGGGACGCTGGTTCGAGCGCTGGAGCGGGGCGCTGTTCTATTCCATCTTTGACCGACTAACCTACATAAAGCATCCGAGAAATCTGGTCACCATGCGGCTCATGACGCGGCGCTACGTTGATGCGCTGCTCAGATTTGGTGAGCAGGAGATGGTGATTTCCTGCCTTTGGGTGATAACAGGATTCAAGCAGTGCGCGCAGATCGTAACTAAGTTCAAGCGCGGCGGAACATCATACTCCTTGGCTGCAAGGTTCAGACATGCAGTGAACGCCGTGACCTCTTTCAGCGCCGCTCCGCTCTTGCTCATCTTTTATAGCGGCCTCGGAATATTCTGTATTGCTCTGATGTATTCATTGTATCTTGCGTGCCTAAGAATCGTGAGCGCTCAGCCGGTCGACGGCTGGACGTCTTTGATTGTGTCCGTTTGGTTCTTAGGGGGCCTAATAATTCTTTTTTTAGGAGTTATCGGCGTTTACATATCCAAAGTATTTATGGAAACAAAACGTCGTCCGCTCTCCATCATCAGGGAAGTTTACGGCCGATAACAACACATTGATGATGATTGATTCGAATTACGAAAAGTTCTACGCGCGCATCACAAATGCGAGGGTTTATCCTACAGAGTTTGTTGTGCGAACTTTTCTTGCCAAGTATCCGCACCTGAACTTTGCCAAGCCTTCCCCGGGAGACGCCGTGCTGGACATGGCTTTTGGGGACGGGCGCAACACGCTTTTTCTATGCGAATTGGGCTTGTCCGTTTCGGGTGTCGAGATAACCGAAGGGATCGTCCGGCAAACGGCCGCGCGACTTCAGGGGTTCGGACATGAAGCCGACTTGCGCGTTGGCCGCAACAGCTCAATTCCCTTTCAAGCGGGCGCCTTCAAGTGCGTGTTGGCCAGTCATTGCATTTACTACTGTGATGAAGGAGAGGTGTTGACGGACAATCTCCGCGAGTATTGGAGGGTTCTTCAACCCGGAGGGTGGTTGGTAGCCTCGGTGGCCTGTGGAAGGTCTTACATCTTCAAGGAGGCTGAGGCGCAACCTGACAGCTCGTTCATCATACGCCGTGATCCTTACGGCAACCGGGACGGCTACCGCCTTTTTGCCTTCGACAGCAAGGAGCAGGTGAAGGAGTATTTCTCGGAGTTTTTCACCGACTTCTCCTTCGGGTTTGCCGACAATGACTACTTCGGAATCGGAGAAAAAGTCTTCTGGGTAGTTTGCCGGAAGCCATAAACAAATGAACACGAACGCAGCAGGATACGTATGCACGCAGCCGCAATGCCTTATGCGGCCCTTGATTTCTTCTGAGGGAGGACTTGCTTGCGATGGGCCAAATCACCAGGGAGATCGTTCGATCCTTTTCGCACCGGGAACTTCGACTCCTGTTTTCGAGTATCAGGCCCCAGAGGTGGATGAATACAACATCGCGAATGCCGCGCAGATTCACGACAATGCCCTGAGTTGGCTCTTCAGGACTTTCAAGACGACTGAACTCGATTTTCGCACCAACATTGTCCGGCGCCTTAATTTGCGCCACGGCCATCGCGTTCTCATCACCGCTGCCGGAGCAGGAAACGACATCCCATTTGTCACCGACGCACTTGGGGAATCCGGCGAGGTTTATGCACAAGATTATTCCAAGGAGATGCTTCTGTGGGGCGAACGGCGGGCGCGTGAGCAGCATCGCGCAGCTGGTGTCACCTTGTTTTTCTCCGTGGGAGATGCTTCTCGTCTGCCATTCCGGAGCGATTTCTTCGATGCGGCCTTGCATTTTGGCGGCATAAATCTGTTTCCCGACAAGAGGCTGGCAATTGAAGAGATGGATCGAGTGGTGCGACCTGGTGGACGCATCGTAATCGGTGATGAGGGCGTCGCCCCATGGTTGAAAGGGACGGAACAGGCTAAAATCCTTATCCACAACACGCCATTGTATGCCTACGATGCACCGCTCGAACTCTTGCCTGTTACTGCTAAGGAGGTCGACTTGAGCTGGGAATTTAGTAACAGCTTCTATGTCCTTTCCTTTACAGCTTCGAGAGATCCGTTGCCTTTTGATATTGATGTTCCCCATGTCGGGCGTCGAGGAGGGAGCATGCGGACAAGATTTTTTGGGCAGTTGGAAGGTGTTGATCCACGTTTGAAGACGGAGGTTTTTGCCGAAGCAGAGCGACGAAAGGTTAGTCGAGTTGAACTCATCGAGCGCTTGCTCCGCGCGGGATTGGCCGGTAGGCCCTAACTCCAGACATGGTCGAATCTTTTGTCAGTGCTGGCCGCCCTTTTCCTTGGCGAAAAATGGGCAGGTTGTTCGAGCCGAAAATTGGTGATTTCTCGCACGGATCGCACCCTTGCATTGTTCATATTGAGGGAGATCAGTTTGTTCTCGCCTACACTCAGCGCGATGGGTCCTCGAGATCACATATCTTTCTTTCCCGCGCTCTGGTTCGGAATGGTCGTGTTGAAATGACTGGCGAGTCCCGCCTCGCACTTGGACCGGGCGCTCCTGGCCACTTCGACTGCGACGGTGCGATTAGCGTTTGCTTTGTCGCCTGTGGAGGCGCGATCTACCTCTATTACGTAGGCTGGCAAAATCTTACCGAAGGTTTATGGCTCTGCGATACCGGGCGTGCGATTCTCGAACCGGAACTTTTGAGCCTGCGGCGCGAGTTTCCGGGCCCGGTTCTGGGGCGCGACAAGACCAATCCTCTCTTTGCTGCCGCAACAGCCTTCCATGCCACTCCGGGTTCTTGGAAAACTTGGTATAACTCCGGCATTCGTTGGGAGAAGACATCTAGCGGTTGGAAGCACTACTACGGAATACACTATGCCTCCTCCAGCGACGGGGTTAATTGGCAATGTGAGCCAGGCATGTGTATCCCATTCGCAGACGAATACGAATATGCGTTTGGTCGACCATCCGTCATCCGACACGGGCAAACTTACTACATGTGGTTCGCGCACCGCGCTACGAAAGATGTTGATGCTTATCGGATGGGCTTTGCACACTCCATTGACGGCCGGTCATGGACGCGAAATGACGCTCTCGCTGGTCTCGACGTGTCGTCTTCTGGTTGGGACAGTGAAATGGTTTGCTACCCGTGCGTATTCAAACACCGGGACACTTTTTATATGCTTTATAATGGTAATGAATATGGCAAAACAGGCTTCGGCCTCGCTGTAATGGACTGCGCGCCATGAAAAAAGTCATTCTCGCCGGCAATGCGGTCACCGCTCGTATCTTGATGGGGTATCTGGTAGGTGACCCGCGATACACTGTTGTTTCTGCGGTTGTAGATGACGAATACATCAACAACGGCGGTGATCTCGGTGTCGCGTGCGTGGGCATAGGAGAAGTCTGCCGACGGTGCGACCCTTCCGGTCACACAGTATTGATGGCTGCGGGCTATGGAGATCTGAATCGTGCACGGCAATCGCTTTTCGAGCGTCTCAAGAAGCTTGGATATGCGATGGAGACATACGTCCATCCGGACGCCCGCGTCTACACGCACCACCAACTGGGTGAAGGAAGCGTCGTCCTGCCGGGTGCCGTGGTCGAACCCAATGCACGTGTGGGGGCGGACACCTTCATTTGGTGCAATGCAACCGTCGCTCACGACAGCACTGTGGGCGAGCATTGCTGGATCGCCTCCGGCGCAGTGATCGCCGGGCACGCCTCGGTGGGCCGCAATACTTTTATCGGCGTTAATGCGACCATCGTCGACCAAGTTGCAGTCGGCGAATACAACATCATTGGCGGGGCTGCAATGATCAGCAAGTGCACGAAACCAAACACCGTGCATCTCGCACGCTCGGCCGAAGTATTCCGCTACGGGGCGGATGATTACGCCAAGTTCTTCCGCAGCTAGGGACGCCCAGTTCAACGAGAAAAGTTATGAATCGAAAAGCCGCAGCAGTTTTGTCCAGAGTATTTGGTCTGAAACAGGCTGACATTCATCCTGACCTGACCAAAGCGGATGTAGGAAGCTGGGACTCACTGAAGCAGATGGACTTGGTTGCTTCGCTCGAGAAGGAATACGGCATCACGCTGGGAATCCCCGAGATTATCCGAATGCAGTCTGTTCGGGCCATTTTGGAGGTGTTAAAAAAGCAGGGGGTCGATCTTGAAAGTTGACGGTTCTCTTGCATTGGTGACTGGTGGAGCCAGGGGGTTAGGCATGGCCATAACTCAGCGATTGTTGGGTAACGGGGCAAAAGTTGCGGTGTTCGACCGCGACGCTGCGGCGCTTAAGAGCCTGCCTAGCGGGGCATTAGGAATGATGGTGGATGTGACCCAACCCGAGATGGTGAAGGCTGCTGTGGCCGATTTGGTCGCAAAGCATGGCCCCATCCAGATCCTCATCAACAACGCCGGAGTCATCTTCAGTGAGCCCTTCATCAACCTGGAACGGCCTTCCGAATTGATGCACAACTATGAAAGGTTCCGCGAATCGCTCGTAGTCAACATGGATTCGGTCTTCATTATGACAACGGCAGTCGTCGAACAGATGGTGATGCGGCGAACTGCGGGCGTTGTCGTGAATATCAGCTCAGTTAGTGCCGCAGGTAATGCGGGCCAGATTGCTTACTCATCGGCAAAAGCCGCAGTTAACGCCATGACCGTTACTCTGGCGAAAGAACTCGGGCGATGGGGAATCCGCTGCAATGCGGTCGCACCCGGTTTCATCGGCACGGAATCGACCCGCCGAGCCATGAGCGCCTCGGCGCTCACGCATGTTGAGGAAAACACGCCGCTCCGCCGTCTTGGAACCGCGGATGAGGTGGCTCATGCTGTGGTGTCGCTGGTGGAGAATGACTTCATCAACGGAGAAATCTTGAGGGTTGATGGAGGCTTGAGAATTTAAAGTGGTCAAGCTTGTGCAATCCAAGTTGGCGGCGGTGTGCGATCTATACAAGGAGCAGGATGCATTTTTTCCACTCATAGCTGCCGTGCTCCAAGGGGATCAAGATGGAGATGTTTTCTGCGACCGAGCAAACTCGCCGCGAGCTTTTTATGCTGAACATTCCTTCGGGTTCGCTCAAGTCTTCGGTTGCATCGACAATAATTTCAAGGACGCACTCCGAGAACACCTTGTTGTGAAAAAGACTTTTAGGCCAAATAAAGTTCGGCTTTACACGCCTGAAGAGCCGGCGTTCCTTCGTGACACTGTGTTCGATCGCATTCGGTCCGAGCGACAGCGGTTTGCAAGTGGAGGGAATGTGTCGCATGTTGCAATACCAGCCGATTCTGTGGAATTGCGAGCTGTGGAAGTTGGCGACCTTCCGCTTCTGCCCAAGGAACTGGTCGACATGACGCGCTTCTGGCGAACGGGGGGGGATTTTCTTGAAAGTGCGCATGCGGTCGTCGCTTGGTGTGGGGCACAGGCGGCGGCGATTTGTTATGCGGCGGCGACGGCATCCGACCGTGCAGAGATCGATGTCGCCACGGCAGCGGATTTCCGCCGCCGAGGCTTGGGCAAGGCGGTGGTCGCGGCTTTCGTTGAGAGTTGTAGGGCTGCCGGGGTGTCGCCCTTGTGGGACTGCTTTACCAACAACGCCGGATCGATGGCGCTCGCGCGATCTTGCGGCTTTCGTCCCATAGGGCCCGCCTACTCGTTTTATACAATCTCAAAATAATTTCCCATGTCCTCCCACAACTACAACCTCTCTTTGCTTTGGATCAAGGTCCTTGCTGAAAACGGGGAGCGGCCTGCGCTCCACTACTCTGGTAGGACAATCACCTATACCGAAATCGGTTGCATGGTTGATCGACTCGCCGACACCCTGGCCGACCTTGGTCTTCGTCGCGGTGATGTGGTGGCAATCGCTCATACCAAAAAGCCTTTGTCCTACGCGTTGATGCTGGCGTCGCTGCGTCTTGGTCTTCCCTATCTCAGCATTGATGTGGGATCCCCGCGCAACAGAAACCATCGGATCTTTGAGACCAGCAACCCCTCGTTGTTGTGCTATGACGATGCGCTGCACTCGAAGGAGTTGAAGGCTTTGGCTGAGACAGTCGAATGCCGGTCGTTGTTTTTGGACGAGAGCGCCCTGCCTCCGTATGTGCCGCAAGGTCGGGTGGCCCGGCAGTACGCCATGGCGCATGAAGTCGATGGGTCTTGCGTTGCCTATATCATGTTCACTTCAGGTTCTACCGGCACACCCAAGGGTGTCGCGGTGACGCACGAGAATGTGCTCCACTTCATCGAATGGGCGCAGCAACGCTTCCAGATTACCGCAAGCGACAATTTTGCGAATCTCAGCCCGATGTATTTCGACAATTCCGTGTTCGACTTTTACTCGGGACTCTTCTCGGGGGCTGCTCTCACCCCGATACCCAAGGATGTATTGGTATCGCCTTACGACCTTGTTCCGTATGTTGCGGAGATGGGATGCTCTATCTGGTTCTCAGTGCCTTCCCTGCTCATGTATCTAATAACTATGAAAGCTCTCCCCGCGGGATCACTTCCGGGTATTCGATGTATTGTGTTCGGCGGAGAAGGCTATCCGAAGCCCGAGCTGCGCAAGCTTTATGACTTGTTCTCCAGTCGCACTCAGTTGGTCAATGTTTACGGACCTACGGAGTGCACCTGTATCTGCAGTGCACACACAATTTCGCAGGCAGACCTTGAGGACCCCAACGGATTGCCGCCCTTGGGGCGGCTGAACCAGAACTTTGACTACCGCATTCTTGACGACCAGGACTCCGATGCCGTCGAGGGTGAGCTTTGCCTCATCGGCCCAAATGTCGCCGCTGGATACTTCAACGATCCGGAGCGAACGAACCAATCGTTTTTTACGCTCGCGGAACCGCGGCGTTTTATGAAGCGCATGTATCGAACAGGCGATCTTGTGCGCGAGGAGCGGGGGGTGCTCTGGTTCGTCGGACGAAAAGACAACCAAATCAAGCACATGGGTTACCGTATCGAACTGGAAGAGATTGAGCATACTTTGGTGCAGCTCGCGCAGATCGATCAGGCGGCAGTAGTTTACCAACGCACACACTCCACGCACGGAAAAATCCTGGCATTTGTTGCCTCTGCGACGAATGTCACCGAGGCGGATGTTCTTGAGCATGCTCGTAAAGCTCTTCCCGATTACATGGTCCCTTCGTCCGTTGTCATTCTCGGCAAGTTGCCGAAAAATCAGAATGGGAAAGTAGACAAAAATAATCTGAAAAATTTATACAATAAAGATAAAATCTAGTAAAATGCGTTGTTGTATTCCTTTTAACATGCCTTACTTAACAGGCAGGGAATTGTCTTATATTCAGCAAGCAAACAAAAAGCATATGCTCGCTGGAGACGGTTATTTTACGAAAAAATGCCAACATTGGCTTGAAAAAAATCTAGTAACAAAAAAAGCGTTTTTAACGCATTCTTGTACATCCGCCCTAGAAATGGCGGCGATTCTTGCAGATATTAAACCGGGAGACGAAGTCATTATGCCTTCGTACACCTTTGTGTCGACGGCCAATGCCTTTGTGCTTAGAGGCGGGGTGCCAGTCTTTGTGGATATCCGTCCCGACACCTTGAACATCGATGAAAAACTTATCGAAAAAGCCATCACCCGTAAAACCAAGGCGATTGTCCCGGTACACTATGCCGGAGTGGGATGCGAAATGGATGCCATACTTAAAATAGCACGCAGGCACCAGCTGTTGGTGATTGAGGATGCCGCCCACGGCGTCAAAGCCACCTATAAAGGTAGGGAGCTTGGCACATTGGGTGATTTCGGGGCCTTAAGTTTTCATGAGACAAAAAATATTATTTCGGGCGAAGGAGGAGCCCTACTGGTAAACAATCCAAAGTTTATCAATAGAGCAGAGATTGTATGGCAAAAAGGAACAGACCGAAACCGGTTTTTGCGTGGCGAGGTCGATAAGTATACTTGGAGAGATATTGGCTCATCGTTCCTGCCAGGCGAGTTGACGGCCGCATTCCTTTGGGCCCAACTTGAGAAAGCGGGTAAAATCACAAATAAACGTTTAAAAATATGGTACCGATACCACATGACTTTAAAAAGTTTGGAGGAGTCTGGAAAGCTTCGCCGGCCGATCGTGCCAAAAGACTGCCGTCACAACGCCCATATGTACCATATCGTTGTTCCTTCGGCCAAAAAATGTAGGGAAACGATCGAAAAGCTTAGGAAAAGACAAATAGCCGGGGTGTCGCATTATCAGCCTCTCCATGCATCCAAATTTGGAAAACAGTATAACACCAAAAATCAACAATTAAAAATAACCAGCAATTTAAGCCAAACCATTGTCAGATTACCTTTATACCTTGGTTTAAGCTCGAGGGATATCAGCAAGATAAAAAACTCTCTTTTCGCAGCGCTAAAAAACTAAAAGCTTATAATTTTGATCCCTCCACAAATATTACTAAAAAAAAGCGTCATACTTACCGTGCTTTTACTCATCAATCTTGGATTTTTCTGCTTCTCCCTGCGCACACTACGAATCGATTGGGGTATTATTGGAGGATTTTCCCTAGTGGCTTGGGCTTTATTACTCCCCTTTGTGCCAGCAACGCTCAGAACTCGCAGCCTGCTTTTGGCGGCACTTCTTGTGACTGCCCTGATGTACATGCGACTTTTTTGGGTTGGCACTAACGCTTTTTATTTTGAAAACCAATTGCTTACCATCCTTAAACACGGAAACTTTTGTCAGGACACGGCTTTTAACTCTGCGATCGCGGAAATGATTAAAAACTATGGGGTGCCTTCTACCGGTCTGAACGGCACACCCTACTTGCACTATCACTGGGGAGGCAATGCACTGCTTGCGGGCATTTCGAAAATATTGAATCTACCGACTGTGGTCGCTTATCCCTACTTTATCACATTCTTTGCAGCTCTCATGATAGGCTCACTGCTATTATTTTGCGCTGGAAGTAGAGGCCTCATCCAGGCTGCGCTGGCTCTTGCCTGCTTGCAACTAGCCAACCTGCATGGTCATATTTTTAAGTGCTTTGATCTCGGGACGTCCACCGCTGTGATGTTGATGGGGATGACGATGATTCTTTTGGGAAAAAGCCACCTTTGGTGGCGCACCGCATTGATTTGTTGTCTCACGGGATTGTGTCTTTTAAGTAAGGGAAGCGTTGGCTGTTATATGGTTGTCTATAGTGGCCTTAGTATTCTGTTCGGCTCTAGTGAAACTAATCAAAAAATCTGGGGCCTAATAGGCTTGGGTGGATGTGCTTTAGCCGTCGTGTTGTTGGTTACGCCGCCCGAGTTGGCTGGCTCACTAAAATGGGAATGGGGGAATCAACTAAAGGAATGGTCGGGGAAAAACGCGGGTGCGAACTTAGGTTGGGGATGGTACTACTTCATGCCGGTCTTATTGTTTGCTGCAGGCTGGAAAAAAAATAGGCCATCGCTGGATTCATTCATGGGATTAATGTTATGTGTAGCAGTCTTTATTGCCTTGAATGTAACATTTTACAACGCGTCTGGGATACATTTCGTGGCTGGAGCAATGTGGTGCTCTCTTTTCAGAATAAGCAACACCCGATCTGACGCTATTAATAACTTAATCAGTAAAGCTCTGGCGATAGCAATTGCTTTTTATGTGCTTTTTAATGGAGCTGATTATCTAAAGGCGAGAGTTCCCATAAACGCAGATAGCACGCAAACCACAGCAAAGCGGACAAATGCAGATTATGAAATTGAGGCACTTTTTGCCGAACGGGAAAACAGAGGTGACTACCTAATCAGAATTCCCGAGGAAAACCTAGGCTTTTGGCGCCATTGGTCTTACGATGGCGACTCGTACTCGGGACGATACTTCCTAGCGTTTTGGATCCCAATGTTGTCAGGCAAACCTGGGTTTGAAGCCTACAATTCTACTTTAATGAAAAACAAAAAAGTGGGATGGTACAATCCAGGGTCCTACGGTTATAGCTGTTACTATACGCAAGAAAAACTTCAAGATGCAAAACTGAAGATCAAAATCATTCAATCTCCCAATCAGGAAAATATAAAATAAACCCTATGATCAAATGCTATCTCTGCAACTCAACATCTTTCAAAACACGAAAGGGGGTAGTCCGTGACGTCCCAGATTTAGAAATATTGGAATGTGCCGGCTGTGGCTTGGTCACTTTAAGTTCGTTGGAGCATATTCAAGCGGGATTTTATGAGAAGTCGGGCATGCACGGCACGGCACCTGTACCTATCGAAACATGGCTCAACAATACAGATTGGGATGACCAACGACGCTTTGAAATGCTTAGTGTCGCATTAGCTAATAAAAAAGTTCTGGATTTCGGTTGCGGGGCAGGTGGCTTTTTGGTCAAAGCGCAGTCCCTCGCCGCACAAGTCGCCGGGATTGAGCTCGAACAGCGGGTGAAAACGCATTGGGCGGGACGCCTCGCCATTCATCCAGACTTTGCCTCCGCCGGGGGGGGGTACGACTTAATCACAGCATTTCATGTGGTCGAGCACCTACCAGATCCAAGAAAAACCCTCCAATCCCTTGCCCAGCTGATCGCAAAAAACGGCCGGATGATTATCGAAGTACCCAGCTCGGAAGATGCACTACTCACTCTTTTTGATTGCGACGCTTTTCAGCGGTTTACCTACTGGAGTCAGCACCTATTTCTTTTTAACGCCGAAACACTGCGGCAACTTGCCAACCAGGCAGGTCTAAAAGTCATTGCCATGCAACAGTACCAGCGTTACCCGCTTTCCAATCACCTGCACTGGCTGAGCCAAGGCAACCCAGGTGGCCATCAGAAATGGAGTTTCTTAAATTCCCCAACCCTTGCCGAGGCTTATGCAAACACGTTGGCTGTAATAGGCAAGTGCGACACTCTAATTGCCCATCTGGAACTAGGGTCATAATTCCGAGCATTTAGTTCTACCCACCTGTTCCCTGACTATTGCCTCACAGCGATGAAAAAAGACAACAAATATCCAGTCATAATCCTAGCCCGAGGAGGATCAAAGGCTCTTCCTGGGAAAAACATCCGTAATTTTGCCGGAAAACCACTACTGGCTTGGAGCATCCTACAGGCCTTGGGCTCAAAAAGAGTGTCGAAGGTCTCTGTCTCATCAGACTGCAAAGAAATTCTTCAGGTGGCGAAAAGCTATGGGGCGGAAACCATCCTGCGTCCCGCGAGGTTATCGGGAGATCGGGCCACCTCCGAAAGTGGTTGGAATCACGCGATTCAGCAGCTTACGCAAATCAGCAAAAAACCTCCTACAGTTGTGGTTGCTCTCCAGGCCACCTCACCCTTGCGGGAATCTTCCGATATCGATGGGGCCATTGAGCGCTTTGAAACGGAAAAGGCTGACTCTTTGTTTTCAGATGCCGTTCTCGATGATCTGTGTGTCTGGTCCGATGAAGATGGTGGACTAAAAGGAAAAACATTTGATCCTACACATCGGGGGCGGAGACAAGACAGGAAGCCTTACTATTTGGAAAACGGTTCTATTTATATATTTAAAACAAGTCTGTTGCAGCGGACAGGGAACCGATTGGGAGGGAGGATCAGTCGCTTTACAATGCCGTACTGGAAGTCCTTTGAAATTGATGACATGGCTACTTTCGAAATCTGCGAAACTTATTATCTTAAAAAGTTACATGAAACCAAGACAACCGACATAGCATTCCGTCCAGAATTGATTGTTTACGACTTTGATGGGGTAATGACGAACAATCGGGTAATATTTATGCAGGATGGCATTGAGGGAGTCTGGGTCAACCGTTCCGACGGATGGGGCGTGCAAGAGCTGAAAAAAGCAGGGTACAGGCAAGTCATTCTCAGTACCGAAAAAAACCCTGTCGTAACCGCCAGGGCAAAAAAGCTACAGATCGAAGTTATTCAGGGAAGCGCCGACAAGGCCAAATGCCTAGAAAACTTTTGCAAGAAAAAGAAGATTAAACTTAATAAAGTTCTTTTCATTGGTAACGATATAAACGACATTGATGCTATGAAAATAGTCGGCTTTTCTGCCGCCCCGGCAGACGCCCACCCGGAGGTGCTCCACATAGCCAGCTATGTAACCCGAGCAAAAGGTGGTGATGGGGTGCTGCGTGAAATTTCTGATTCTGTCTTGAAAAGACAAAATAAAACCAAAACCGTAAAGGAGAACTGACCATGTCTATATTCATCATTGCTGAAATCGGAATCAACCACAACGGAAGCCTCGAAATCGCCAAAGAGTTAATTGACCTGGCCAAAGATGCCGGGGCAAACGCTGTCAAATTCCAAAAGCGAACTATCGATTTGGTCTATACCAAAGAATTATTGGATTCCCCAAGGGAGAGTCCGTGGGGCAAAACTCAGCGGGCCCAGAAAGAAGGTCTAGAATTTGGGGAAAAAGAATATCAGCAAATCGACCAGTATTGTCGGGATAAGGACATTGCGTGGTTTGCCTCGGCTTGGGACGTCGAAAGCCAAAAGTTCCTGCAGCCCTTTCATCTTAAGTACAACAAGATTGCCTCCGCTATGTTGGTGCACGAGCCTCTTCTCAAGGAGGTTGCTGGGGAAGGGCGGCATACCTTCATTTCAACAGGGATGAGCACTCCAGAGCAGATCGATCGAGCGATAAAGATTTTCAAAGAGGCCAAGTGCCCTTTCGAACTGATGCACACGGTTTCCACCTATCCAATGACGGATGAGGATGCAAATTTGCTGCGTATTCAAAGCCTCCGGGAGAGGTACAAATGCAAGGTTGGATATAGCGGCCATGAAGTAGGCTTGGCGGTATCATACGCTGCAGCGGCTTTGGGAATTTCCTCTTTGGAGAGGCACATCACCATGGACCGTTCCATGTATGGGTCCGACCAATCGGCCTCCGTGGAGCCAGCTGGGTTCCGGCAACTGGTCGGGGCCGTTCGTAAAATTGAAAAAGCCATGGGCAACGGCTCGCTTGAGATGCATCCAAAAGAAGCCAGCGTGGCGATAAAATTGAGGGCTCATCTGCCTCTGGAGAGCCATGGCGCCTAGAGGAGACGAAGCCACAATAATTTGGGAGATATAAAAAAAGATGATAACACCCCTATCTTCAAGAAAAGTTTATTTTAACGGGGTCCTCGTTCCAGAAAGCGATGCAAAAATCTCCATCTATGATTCTGCCTTGATGTTCGGCGACATGGTGTTTGAGATGACTCGTTCTTTTAACAAGAAGCAATTCAAGCTGAAGGAACATATTGAAAGGCTTTATGCCGGCCTGAAAATCCTGCGGATTCCGATTTCAATGACTCCGGAGGAAATGGAAAAGGCCTGCCAACAAACCATGGCGGCCAATGACCATCTTTTTACCCCAGACGATGAGCATCGCCTTATGATCGATGTGTCACGCGGGATTTTGGGCATCTATCACGGGATCCAAGGCTTGCACAAGGGCACTAATGTCATCATTGCAGATTTTCCTCTGCGTTGGACCGTGGCCGGGATGGGCGTGCTGTTTGACCACGGTATCAATGCGGTGATCACCTCGCAACGAGCCATCCCGGCGACACTGATGGATCCCAAGATCAAAAACCGAAGCCGCCTTTTTTATCTGACTGCAAACATCGAGGCCGCCCAAGTTGCGGGGGAGAATAACTGGGCCTTGCTGCTGGATCCCGACGGATTCGTGGCCGAGGGCACCGGGGACAACTTTTTCATCGTGAAAGGACACGATGTGATTACTCCGGAAGGCCGGAATATCCTTCGGGGCATCTCCCGGCAGTATGTAATGGACGAACTTTGCCCTGCATGTGGTTACCGCGTGGTGGAAAAAAACATTGAGCCTTATGACGTGTATCTGGCCGACGAAGCGTTCATGACCGGCACCCCTTTCTGCATGCTTCCCGTGACCAGCCTAAACGGCAATAAGATCGGCAACGGAAAGATTGGCCCCGTCTTCCAGCGTCTGCTTCAGCTTTGGGGGCGGAACACCGGTGTGGATATCCGGGCTCAGATTCAAAAGTGGAGCGCGGAAGGGGGGGTGCCCTCAGCCAATGCCCCGACTCCCTACCGCTTTAAGTAAACTCCTATTCAGGATCTCTCTCATCTTCATGTCGGCTTCATGCAGGGAAGGCTGTCCCCACCTGTTGGGGACCAAATTCAGGCTTTTCCATGGGAGAATTGGCAAAGCGAGTTTCCACTTGGCCAACAGCTTGGCTTCCGTTTGATCGAGTGGACCTTGGATCAGGAGCGGCTGGCTGAAAATCCCCTGATGACTCTTTCAGGGCAGCAGCGAATTCGGGAATTATGTCGCCAGCACGGGATTCGGATTCCTGCTTTGACTGGGGACTGCTTCATGCAGGCCCCCTTCTGGAAGCACGAAGGAACCACCTGCCTTGCCTTACAGGATGATTTTTTGGCGGTGGTCCGGGCGTGCTCCTCCTTGCAAATCTCTGTGCTGGTGGTTCCCTTGGTGGATGGAGGGCGGTTGGCCAACCGGCGTGAGCAGGAGGTCCTATTAACCTTTTTCCACGAACAGAGCGGTTTTTTCAGGGATCAGAGGGTGCGAATCGCCCTAGAGACTGACTTCCCGCCCTCCCAGGTCACGAAGCTTGTCGGCACGCTGAATCCCGAAAGCTTCGGAATAAATTATGACATCGGCAACAGTGCGGCCCTTGGCTATTCGTATGAAAATGAATTTCGTTGCTATGGCGACAGAATTTTCCACGTGCATGTGAAGGACCGGCCGCGGGGTGGATCCACGGTTCCTTTGGGAGAAGGTGACGCCGATTTTCCGGGTGTGTTTCGTGGTCTCACTGACCTCGGATTTAAAGGAGATTATATTCTCCAGACGGCTCGTGCCACGGATGGAGATCATGCCGGCGTTCTGACGCGCTATCGTGACATGGTGGGGAATTGGATAGATGATTACTATGGATCTCGGGCTTAAAGGCAAAAAGGCATTCGTCAGCGGTTCCACTCAGGGAATCGGGTTGGGGATTGCTAAGGCTTTACACCAAGAGGGCTGCTCCGTGGCCCTTAATGGGCGTAGTGAATCACGACTCGCCGTGGCAATGAAATCCTTGCAAGGGTCCGTCGGCATCCACGGGGATGTTTCCCGCCCCAAGGAAGCCAGCAAAATAATCCGGAAGGCTGTGGTCGCTTTGGGAGGGTTGGATATTTTGGTCTGTAACGTAGGCAGTGGGCGGTCGGTTCCACCAGGGAAGGAAAATGCCCAAGAGTGGCAAAGGGTTTTTGGGGTCAATCTCTGGGCAACGACGAATTTGGTGGAAGCTGCGCAAAAATATCTCGCAACTTCAAAAGGGGCGGTGATTTGTGTCTCCTCCATTTGTGGACTGGAGGTGGTTCCTGGAGCCCCAGTCACCTATTCTGCCGCCAAAGCAGCAATTCACGCTATGATTCGGGGGTTGGCCCGTCCTTTAGGTAGAGCAGGGATCCGTATCAATGGCGTGGCTGTAGGAAACGTCATACACGAAAATTCCGTTTGGGCAGAGAGGCTGAAAAAACAGCCCCAAAAAACGAAAAAGTTGATTTGTGAAGAAGTGCCACTTCAGAGGCTAGGGCAACCAAAAGAGATTGGCGATATTGTGACTTTTCTTGCCTCCTCGAGGGCATCATTTGCTACCGGAGCAATCTGGGCATTGGACGGGGGGCAAGCACGCCATTAATAATCTATGAATTCCGAATCCCACATTGAGGCCCTCTTTCAACGTTCAATTGCCGCAAAAAAAGAAACCATGCGTATTTGTGTGCCAGTTATGGTCCGCATTGCAAATCTTTTTGTGCAGTCCATAAAATCTGGCGGGAAACTTCTTTTTTGTGGTAACGGGGGATCGGCCGCAGATGCCCAGCATTTGGCTGCTGAACTCTTGGTTAGACTGAGGCCGAAGGTGAATCGCCGGCCAATCCCTGCCATGGCCATGGCCCTAGACACTTCAAGTCTGACTGCTTGTGGTAACGATTACTCTTTCGAGGAATTTTATGCGCGCGGAGTAGTTGCTTTGGGTCGGCCGGGTGATGTTCTTGTTGGTATCAGCACTTCGGGCAAATCCCCAAATATTTGCAGGGCCTTTGAAGCCGCCAAAGTCAACAAGATGCAAAATGTGGGTTTTCTTGGATGTGGCGGAGGGCCTGCCCGAATGCTGTGTGACGAGTCACTCGTGGTCCCTTCAGAAGAAACTGGACGAATTCAAGAGGTTCATATTACGGCTGGGCACGCCATCCTCGAAGTTGTTGAGGACATTCTTTTGGCAGAGGAAGGGTTAATTTGCTTGTGAAGAACGAAGATAAAAAATTAAGCCTTCCGAATGCTTTCGATCTGCGCGGAAAAACAGCGCTTATCACGGGAGCGGGTGGACTTCTTGGGCCTGAGCACGCATTCGCTCTTCTTGAGCTAGGTGCGGAGATTATTCTAACCGATGTGAGTGAAAAACGACTAAATGAAACTCAATCACTTTTAAAGAAGGATACACAAATCGGCCAGATTTCCATATTACCGATGGATGTGACTGTACCTGAGGAGATTGAGGGAGTAGCCGCACAGCTCCAAGGGATGAGCAAAAGAGTGGATATTCTGATCAACAACGCAGCTGTCGACCCCAAGTTTGACGGGGAAAAGAATCAACTTAAAAAATCCCGACTGGAGAGCTTATCTTTGGAGGCCTGGAATAAGGAAATATGCGTGGGTCTGACGGGGGCATTTCTTTGTAGTCGGGTTTTTGGAGCCAGAATGGCCAGAGATGGGAAAGGGGGGGTGATTCTAAATATTGCCTCCGATTTATCCGTTATTTCCCCTGATCAACGTATTTACCGCCAATCGGGCCTGCCGGAAGATGAACAACCAGTGAAGCCGGTTACTTACTCGGTAATCAAATCGGGATTGGTTGGTCTTACCCGCTACCTTGCCACCTACTGGGCGAATCGGGGAGTCAGGGCGAATGCGCTATCACCAGGTGGAGTGCAGACAAACCAATCGGACGAATTTGTACAGCGTTTGACCAACCTCATTCCCTTGGGGCGGATGGCCAAAAAAGCAGAGTATCGTTCCGCTGTACAATTTCTGTGCTCAAACGCCTCGGCCTATCTTAATGGGCAGAACATCGTCATGGATGGAGGGCGAAGTATTTGGTAAAAAGACTATTAATCACTACGGCCTTGGAGGAAACCTGGCCGGGAAATCCTTCTGTGCCGGTACTTTTTATTGGCGAATGGTGCCGCCTCTATTCCAGGAAAGAGCGCTGGTCTAAAATGGATGCCCTCGTTGCTCCTTACCACTGGGACGATCGGAAGAAACTGCATCAAGACTATCTGTATTTAGCCGAACTTTATGAGAACTTATTGTCGGAGCTTGCGGTAAAGTTAAATACCGTGCATGAGGTCGACCACTCCGTCCGTTACTGGCGAATTATCGTCGGACCGTGGCTTGGATATTTCATGCAGATGGTCTATGACCGCTGGTTCATGTTGCGTGAAGCGATTCAAAAACACGAAATCATTGAAGTTAGGTGCATCCAAAGAACTGCCGACTTATGCATCCCAAAGGATATGGAAGAATTAGTGAGTATTATGGTGGATGACACTTGGAATGAAACGATTTACAGCCAGTTACTGGAATTCTTTAAAATACCCGTCGAGCACGTTCAGCAGGGAAAGAAAACGCCTATAGTGCCAATCCGGCCATCCATAGTTAATTCAGCTCGTAAGCTAAAACGTGTCTTAATGCGAGGAATAAACTTTGTTTCCGGGCCTCTTTGCCGCCAGAACGAACATTTTTTTATCAGTTCATATTTGCCAATCTGGCAGGACTTTCGGTTGCAGCTAAAGCTCGGACAGGTGCCAAAAAAATGGTCTTCTGTGCCTATCCCAACCACTCTCGTTGATCCAATTGCAAGACAGTGGCAGTGGCGTGAAAATGTAAACGAAAATGATTTTTCAGGAATTGTCCGCTCGATGATTCCTCGACATATCCCAACAGCTTATTTGGAAGGTTACAAAAACGTAGTCGGTCTGACACAAAAAATGTCTTGGCCAAGCCAACCTAAATCTATTTTTACCAGCAACTCACATTTTTCTAGTGATTTTTTTAAAGTATGGGCAGCCGCTAAGGTCGAATCCGGTACGCCGCTTGTGATTGGCCAGCATGGGGGTTCTTACGGAATGGCACTGTGGAGTTTTACCGAAGATCATCAGATTGCCATCAGTGATCAATTTCTCACTTGGGGGTGGAGCGACTCAAGCGATAAGAAAGTCGTGCCGGTTGGTAACATAAAAAACTTTCACAAGCGAAGCGCCTGGGACAAGTCGGGCAATGCGTTGCTGGTTGGGATGACCATGCCTAGAACTAGTTATACTATTTACAGCGTGCCCGTTGCAGCGGGGCAGTGGCAGAGTTATTTCGAAGATCAGTGTCGGTTTATGCGGGTGTTGCCGCTAGCTTTGCGGGATCAGTTGTTGGTAAGGCTTTATTCGCAAGACTATGGGCACGGCCAAAAGGAGCGTTGGCATAATTCTTTTCCAAATATTCGGTTGGAGCATGGAGCCGCTTCGATGGACTCCCTGATCAAGCAGTGTCGTCTTTACATTAGCACCTACAATGCGACCACTTATTTGGAGTCGATGTCACTAAATATTCCCACCCTGATATTCTGGAATCCGAAGCATTGGGAACTACGCGATAGCGCCATCCCCTATTTTGAAAAACTTAAATCGGCGGGCATCTTTCACGAAACTCCTGAAAGCGCCGCCCAGCAGATGATCTCGATATGGGATGACGTGGCGGTATGGTGGGAGAGTGAGGTGGTTCAGTCCGTCCGGTACGAATTCTGTGATCGTTACGCGCGTCTTCCTAAAAAACCGATCTCGATCATGAGCAGGATCTTCCGCGCCGCGGCGGCAGCGCCTGTTTCCTGCGGGGCAAGACAAAAACCAGTGCGGCCTTTGTCTCTGGCTCAATAGATGAAAGACACAAGCCTCCGGCAAAGATTTTTCGGTAGCATACTTGGAAATGGGGTGCGTGGGCTCCTTTCCCTTGGGACCGCAGTCCTGCTCGCCAGATGTTTGGGGCCCAATGACTATGGCCGAATGGCCTTCCTCATGGCCTCCTTTGTGGCCATCAAGGGTCTTCTGGATATGGCTAGCTCCTCGGCATTTTTCACCTTTCTCTCCCAAAGACCCCGGACCTGCCGTTTCATTGGCCACTACTGGCGATTCATTCTTTGTCAGTTTATTTTCTCTCTTCTTGTCCTCGGATTACTCATGCCGGCAGGCTGGATACAAGCAATTTGGAAAGGGGAGAGCAGGGGCTTGGTTCTGCTCGCTTTCGCCGCCTGCTTTATGCAAGGCTCCGTTTGGAACATTGCCACCACAATGGCGGAAGCCGAACGCGAAACCCTTCGTGTGCAAAAGATAAGCACGCTCCTTGTGTTCTTTCACTTGGCGGTAATTTTTTTCTTGTGGCAGGCCGGGCGGTTGGCTTTGCCCTTTATCTTCCTGGCCTTGATCCTAGAGTACAGTCTGTCCAGCTGGCTAATGACAAGACTTTACCGAGGAGACGTGGGCCCAAATTCCACCGCAGGCGAAGATTCTTTCAAATCTGTTTTTTGCGAGTTCAGTAATTATTGTGCACCATTTGTTCCCTACACCCTTCTTGGGGTTGTTTATGATCTGGGCGACAGGTGGATGCTCCAACAGTGGGGAGGAGCGGACCAGCAAGCCTATTATGCGTTGGCCACCCAGTTTGCGACGGTGGTTCTTCTGGCGACCGCTTCAATACTGCGAATATTCTGGAAAGAGATTGCGGAAGCCCATTACAACGGGAATATGGCGAGAGCTCAGTACCTATACCAAAACGTATCTCGAGGCGTTTTTATTCTGGGAGCCGCTTTAGCTGGGTTATTGACCCCGTGGTCTGAGCAGATCGTCAAATGGACTCTTGGAGCGGGCTACCTTTCCGGATCCACCACCCTAATGTTAATGTTTTTTTATCCTATCCACCAATCGATGGGGCAGATCGGCGGCACGATGCTTCATGCGACCGGACAAACTCGCGTTTACACGAAACTAGGACTGATCTTCATGGCAGTCAGCTTAGTGGTTGCTTATTTTCTGCTGGCTCCAAGCCAAGCCATAATCCCTGGACTGGGGTTGGGGTCCAAGGGGCTGGCCTGTAAAATGTTGGGGATGCAATTTATTCAGGTTAATGTCATCGCTTGGTTTATTGCAAAAAAATATCAGTGGGAATTCGACTGGCAAACGCAACTCACGGTCTTAGTAACTGTAATTTCCGCCGGATGGTGCGCAAAAGGGTTTGTTTTGCTAATCATTACAAACGGGGCTTTTTCCCAAATTATCTGTTCCACGACATTGACTCTTCTCGTCATTGGTTTAATTGTCTATTTAAGGCCTGAACTTGCAGGATTAAGGCGTAATCAATTATCGCTGCAATTTAAAAAGTATCTTCACCAGACATGAAGGAGTCCTCTAAAAGCTAAAATAAAAAAAGGATACAAAACTATGCCTCACGTTTTAATAACCACCGTGCCTTTTGCTGATCGCAACGGATTTCCATTGGAGATGCTGGAAGCGAATGGGGCGGACTATCGACTGAATCCATTAAACCGAAAATTAACCGAAGACGAATTAATTGGAATGGTGGCAGATGTGGGAGGAATTATTGCAGGTACCGAGCCGATTACAGCAAAGGTGATGGAGGGTGCTCCAAATCTTAAGCATATTTCGAGAGTCGGTGTGGGACTCGACAATGTTGACCTGGTTGCTGCGGAGAGGAGAGGGATCAAGGTGTCCTACACCCCGGATGCGCCAGCCCCCGCAGTGGCAGAGCTTACCATCGGCCTAATGCTTAGCCTCTTGCGCAATATTCATGTCGCTAATTCAGCAATGCACCAAGGTAAGTGGAATCGTTACTTCGGGCGTAGAATCGCCGAGGTTACGATTGGAGTCATCGGGGTAGGCCGGATTGGAGCACGAGTGCTTCGACGGACGCAAGGATTTGGAACCCCAAGACTTCTCGTGAATGATGTCTTGCCCACGCTGGAGCTCAATCGAGAGTTTAAGTTGGAATGGGTCTCCAAAGACATTATTTTCAAACAGGCTGATCTGATCAGCCTGCATGTTCCACTCACGCTCAAGACGAAGGGCCTCGTGGGGATCAAAGAGCTCAGCATGATGAAACCTGATGCGTTCTTGATCAACACGAGCCGAGGAGGAGTGGTGGATGAAAAAGCGCTGTATCACGCTCTAAAAGAAAAGAAAATCGCTGGCGCGGCTATTGATGTTTTTGAAAAGGAGCCTTATCTGGGTCCCCTAGCCGAGCTGGAAAACTGCCTACTTACGTCCCACATGGGTTCGATGAGCCTTGACTGTAGGACACGAATGGAGATCGAGGCGACGGAGGAGGCCATCCGATTCCTTCTGGGGAAACCCTTGCTTAGCCCGGTTCCCACAGAAGAATACGATCTGCAAGGAGAGTTTGGGAGCAGCAACGAGAGTTGAGTGTTCTTGTCCCTTTCCTGCTGCCAGCCCGCATCAAAGATGCTATGTCTTTTAAGGAAGCTAATCAGATTTAAAATATGAAACAGCGCCTACGAAAACTAATTGCCTTAGCATGTCAGCTTTTCGGTCCCACCCGTATAGGTGAACCGGTGCTTGAGGCGGTCATCCAGGGCGGCATGGATAGGGCTCAAGGCGTGTCCAGTCGGGGAGTGAGCCTCCGGTTTGCAGTCCCCAACCGAATCAACCGATTTCGGGCAAAAAGTTTCGCCACCAAGGAGCCGGAAACCCTGGACTGGATAGACCACTTGCCCCAAGGCTGTACGCTCTGGGATGTCGGGGCTAATGTGGGTCTTTATTCTATCTATGCGGGCAAAAAAAGGGAATGCCGAGTAGTCGCTTTTGAGCCCTCCGTCTTCAATCTGGAGCTTTTGGCCCGAAATCTCTTTCTTAATAGTTTGCAGGAGCGAGTGAGTATCGTGCCTTTGGCCTTGAGCGACAAGCTGGCGGTGAACCAACTACGAATGACCACCACGGAGTGGTGAGGTGCGCTATCCACTTTTGGTCAGAACTATGGGTGGGATGGACAAGCCTTAGCCCAGACTTTCTCATTTCCAACCTTGGGCATCAGCATGGACGAGGTGGTCGACCTGTTGCAGTTTCCCGCACCCGATTTCATAAAGATGGATGTAGATGGCATTGAGCACATCATTCTTCGCGGTGGCAATAAAGTGCTGGCCGGAATTCAAGGAATTATTATCGAAATCAATGATGACTTTGAGGAACAAGGTAAGGAAGCCGAACAGATCTTAAGATCAGCCGGACTACGCCGGGAGGCAAAGCTTCATTCTCCCATGATTGCCAACTCTGCTTTTGCACAAAGTTATAACCAGATTTGGGTCCGAGATTAAATCGACCGGCAGTGTCTTTCACGGAAATTTTGAAGCCATCACCGAAAGAACAAGGCAATCCAAGGCCCTCTTAAGAATCCAGAACGAAAACGTTGAACCTGCTGATTGTCGAGTCCGTACCTGATCTCGAGGCCAAGGCATAGGCAAACCTTCTTTCATTTGCACATGAATCAATATAATAGAGAATTAATAAAAAAGGGGTAATTGGAATCCGTTTCTGACCTAAAGAGTTTATGAACAAAATCAAAGCAATCCGTGAAATTCGAACAAAAATGGGCCAAGGAAAGTGTACTATCGGAAGCTGGATGCAAATCCCGCACGGATCCGTGGCTGAAATCATGGGAGCAGCTGGTTATGACTGGGTTGCTGTGGATATGGAACATGGGTCAGTCAGCGTCGCGCAGCTTCCGGATCTATTCCGCGCTCTGGAACTGGGAAACACCTTGCCACTTGTGCGTGTCGCTGAGGGTGCGGCAAGAGATTGCCAACAGGCACTGGATGCTGGGGCGGGGGGCATTATCGTGCCCAATATCCAAAGCGCGGATCATTTGATAGCTGTTCGGGGCGCCTGCCGTTGGCCGCCAGCAGGAACACGTGGCGTGGGGTTCTCCCGAGCGAATCTTTTTGGCAAGAATTTTGAGGTTTATCGCGAAGAGGCACAGGAGCCCCTTTTGGTAGCCATGATAGAACATACGCGTGCGGTTGATAACTTAGAAAAAATACTCTCGGTTGAAGGTCTGGACGCAATTCTGATTGGTCCTTATGATTTGTCTGCCTCAATAGGAGCCACTGCGCAGTTCGATGAGCCGAAATTTATTTCGGCAATGGAGCGCATTCGCACTTTATGCAGAGATGCCAATATCGCTTGCGGTGTCCATATAGTGATACCAGCGACCGATACCTTGAAGCAGCGGATAAGAGAAGGTTATCGTTTTATTGCATATTCCATTGATGCTGTGATGTTAAGAAGTATGGCAAGTCATGGAAGTGCTTGAATTTCAATGTCCAAATATCGGACTGCTAAAGATGTACGGAGAACGTTTCAATACGGGACTCGATTTTCAGATCATGAGCAATGCAAAGGGTAATGAAGTTGACGAGCTTGTCTTCCTTGATTCGCGTGGGATAGGTCGAGAGTTTCGTGGCTCCCTAGCAGAAAAGATAATTACAAGAACTGATTTAAATGGTAGTTATGTAATGGTGTGCCGACCGTTAGAATTAACAACTTGGGCAACCTTGGTTAACTTTATGGCTTTGAACTCAATAAAGCCCCGAAAGATCATAACCAATATGGGATTTGTGGACTTTACACCAAAAAAACCGAATCTTTTGGATGATGCGGTCGAACAAGTGAATTATATAATCGGAAAAGAAGTGGCGAACTCTATCTTTGCAGAAAACTACATATCCTCTACTGGTGAAATTATTGGCTTATACAAAATGACGTATTCTAATAAATACAAACAAAGCATAGAATACATTGTGAGAAATATTCCGACTGTGATTATAAATACACCGATTGTTGAGGAAGGTATTGATATTAAAAGGGTGAGGCCACATGCCTTCTTTACGTCATTAGCGCAATCCGAAGCTTTTAATCAATCTATCCGCGGCGCCCAAGTAGTAAATCTTCCGTTCTTTGATGAAACGTTAACTTATGATGCGGTGCATTACACAACTCTGGGTAATGAAGTGATATTCAACGTCATCAAGACATATCTATGAAAGAAGAAGAAATTCGTCCATTCAAAATCTTTGACGAATATCTGCGGCTAGCGCGGGAAGATGCTATAAGTTATTTTGCACAAGTCGACAGACATAATGGCGTTTGTCCCGCATGTGCGGACAAAGGATTGCCTGCCTTCGTAAAACTATGTTTTGCGTACGAAAGTTGTCCAAACTGTGGTACCCTTTTCGTGAACCCGAGACCTCTGGCTGAAGCTTTTTCAAAGTATTATACAGAGTCTCCCTCATCGAAATATTGGGCTTCTACTTTTTACAAAGAAACTGCCGAGGCGCGGAGAGCAAAACTCTGGCAACCCAAGGCGCAAATGATTCGCGATATTGTAAATCAATACGCCTCACATCGGCATGATGTCGTGGATATCGGCGGCGGTTACGGCATCTTTGCTGAGGAGTACGAGAAGATTTCCGGCAAACAGGTGCTTGTCATCGAGCCAGGCCCATCCCTAGCACAAGTTTGTCGTGACAAGGGCCTCCTCGTTGTCGAAAGCTTCCTTGAAAACGTAAGCGCAGTACAACTTGGCGCGAGCCCCAAAGTTTTTGTGAGTTTCGAACTTTTCGAGCACTTGCACGACCCGTATAAATTTCTTAGTCATCTTTTTAAACTAATGGATGGCGGTGACTTATTTATCTTTACTACACTTTCAGGTGTTGGTTTGGATATTCAAGCGCTTTGGGAGGATTCGAAATCTGTATCACCTCCGCACCATCTTAATTTCATAAACCCAAAAGCCGCAAGAATCCTGCTTAAACGCGCAGGATTTTCGGTTTTAGATACACGCACCCCTGGTAAGCTTGATATGGACATTCTTTGCAAAGAACCTGACCTAATTAAGGATCGTTTCTGGCGAACATTTGCCGCGCAGGCAACAGATCAAGAGAAGCAGTCCATGCAAATATATCTGGGAGATCATGGCTTAAGTTCGCATATGCTTGCTGTTGCCCAAAAGCCAAAGAGAAAATAGGCTTTTGAATATTTTAGCTATCATCCCGGCTCGAATGGGTAGTAGTCGATTCCCAGGCAAGCCAATGGCTCGCATACTTGGCAAACCAATGATTGGCCATGTTTTTGAGAGGGTTTCGAAGTCGAGCCGACTTACAACCACTGCGGTTGCGACATGTGATAAGGAAATCTATGATTACATTGAATCGATTGGTGGCATTGCCGTTATGACGTGTGCCCGACATGAGAGGGCCTCAGATCGTTGCGCTGAAGCACTCGTTAAAATAGAGAAAATGAACAAAACAAAGTATGATATCGTTGTGCTCGTGCAAGGAGATGAACCGATGACGCACCCCGAAATGATTGATGAGGCGGTGGCTCCGATGTTGAGAAACTCAAAAATTCAGATCACCAACTTGTTGGGAAAGATTGATACCATCGAAGAGTTCGAAGATCGGAACTGCATCAAGGTGGTCTGTGATCTCGAGGGAGACGCACTTTACTTTTCCCGCGAGCCCATCCCGACACGATCCAAAATCGATACGGTGCCAATGGGTAAGCAGGTGTGCGTCATTTCATTTCGCCGAGACTTCCTTTTGAAATATACCCGCATGACGCCCACTCCGCTCGAAGTGGCTGAGTCGGTGGATATGATGCGGATTTTGGAGCATGGAAGAAAGGTTCGCATGGTTCCAACCAAGCACACAACCTACTCAGTGGATACTCCACAAGATCTTCACCGCCTTGAAAAAATCATGGCAACGATGCCGGCCCTGTAAAAAACTGTCCTGACAAAAAACCTCAACCAGAGAACTATCCTCATCTGGGATAGTGATGGCAAACCGCCCGAAGGGGATTGGTTGACAATTCTGTGGCGCAGTTACGACACGGGCGGTAGCGATAATGTCATCTCGATTCCCCGACTGGTCGAAGATAACGCCGAAAGTTTGCGGGCACGTTATTTGGAGTTGATCTATGATCTTGGCGAGTCAAGGGTCAATGGGAAGCGAATCGTAGATCACCTAGAGATACGACCAGAATTAAGTTACTGGTGGATGACACTGCTTGCGGAGAAGTGTAACTTTGCAAAATCGTCGCAAATAACGGATGCTATAAAGCTGATGGCGTTTGATGATTGGGCCAAAACCCAATCATTTCACAAATTAACTTTTTCCAGCGCTAATCACGAACTAGCAAAATGCCAACAGGCATGGTGCGAAAAGCGAAAAATACCCTTCCAATTTACACACAATCCAATACCGAAAACTTCTCGATCAGTATTGCACGCAACTTATTTGTGCCTTCCATCAGTGTTGCAAGCTTTGATTTGGTTAACCAGACATGTTATAAATCGGTCTTCATTGTGTGGAGTTGGTGTTTCACAATGGAAAAGGTCCAGTGCGCAGATAACATTTATTTCATACCTATTTAATCTAGTACCTAGTGCAGTCAAAGATGGGCACTATGAAAGCAACTATTGGACCCTCCTGCCAGATGAACTTAATAAGACAAGTTGCAAAACCAACTGGATGCACATCTACATTCCCAGCGCATTGCTGCCAAATGCGACTGAAGCAAAGAGAGTATTAGAGATATTTAACAAATCCCCAGAAGGAAAACAAATACATGTAACATTGGATTCCTTTTTAAGCGGAGGAGTTGTTTTTCATGCGCTGCGGGATTGGTTTCGTCTAGCCGTGCTTGGATTCCGACTGAAGAAAGGCATTTCACTCGCAATCAAACCATCGCTGGATTTTGCGCCATTACTCATGAAAGATTGGAACTGCTCGTTGATTGGTAAAACCGCTATGAGTAATGCTCTTTGTCTAAACCTGTTTGAAGAGGCACTAAAGGCTTTGCCGAAACAATCTGCTGGCTTGTATTTGCAGGAGAATCAAGATTGGGAGTTCGCCTTCATTCATGCCTGGCGTGCGGCAGGCCACGGACGTTTGATCGGTGCCCCGCATTCCACTGTCCGCTTTTGGGATTTACGATACTTCTTTGACTCACGCAGTTACCAGCGGACAGGTCATAATGACCTGCCTATGCCAGATCAGGTGGCGCTAAACGGCGCTGCAATGCTGCGGGAGTATCATAAGGGCGGCTATCCCAGTTCCCAACTCGTTGAGGTGGAGGCGTTACGTTACCTATATCTTGAACCGAATGGCGTGGGGTTGCTGTTGCGTCGCAAAAGAACAAACGGTCCATTGCGGGTGCTGGTGCTTGGAGATTACCTCCCGAGCAACACCCATCAGATGATGCTTTTGTTGGAAAAGGCGTTTAAGTCTCTGCCTGCGAATTCGGTGTTTACCGTCAAACCCCATCCAAACTGTCCCATTCGACCCGAGGATTATCCAAGTCTAAAAATGCGGGTGACGACCGAACCTATATCCACCCTTTTGGCTGACTGCGATGTCGCTTATACTAGTGCAGTGACCTCGGCGGCAGTCGATGCTTATTGTGGTGGGATTCCTGTGGTTTCGGCACGAACTCCTAAGACGCTCAATTTGAGCCCGTTGCGCGACTGCCAAGGGACACACTTTGCCAGCACGCCAGAGGAGCTAGCCAGGGCGTTGATAATAGCTGAAGCGGCCGCTCATTCACCGGAAAGGATGCGTGAATTTATGATCATCGATAATAAACTAACTCGCTGGCAAAAACTATTATTCCAAGCTTAAAAAGTAATATACATTTCATAAAGTAAATAATATGAATACTAAAATCACATATATTAAAAATAAACTAAAACCAATTAAACAATGGATATCTAATCAGGCATTGGAAAGTGTATATTCTTCACAATATTGGAATGATATAGAGGCAGAAAAAAAGAAAGAATGGTGGATCACCGATGGCATGTATTTACCCTGCGAAAAGTATTTAAAAAAGTCAGGATTACTCGATGAGTGGGCAATAGTTAAAAAACACTTATCTGAGATTAAGGCGCCAAATAAATTAAAAGTGGCTGATCTTGCGTGTGGAATTGGGTGGACTACAGCTTTATTCTCAAAAAATGAAAAAATAGAAGAGGTAATCGCCGTAGAAATATCAAAGCACCGACTGGCAGAGCTAATGCCATTTGCTATTGACATGTTCGGTGGTCGACCTGAAATTATAAAAAGATATATTGGATCTTTTTATCAATTAGAAATCGAAAACGAATCCTTAGATATTGTTTTTATGTCGCAAGGATTTCATCATGCAAACAATGCGCTAAAGTTGTTGACCGAAATAGATAGAGTACTAAGAAAGGGAGGAAGTGTCATTTTCATGGGGGAGTCATATTATGGGCTCTTTTCTTATTGGAAGCGACTTGCGAAAAGGCTGCTTACAGAAGGTCGCATTTGTATAAACTTTTTCGAAAACTTCGCAACTGATAAAAAGACTGGTGATCACTATTATCGGCTTTCTGATTATTATTTACTCTTTAGTTTATTAGGATACACAACAAAGCATACAATCATAAACAAGAAAAATCTTACCTTAATAGCAAACAAAAGCATAAAATAAGAAATCCTTTGGAAAGATGTTAAGCCGTGTGTTTACTGCTAAATTAACTAATGTCTTTGAGTACATTTCAAAATGGCTGAAGTAAGCGTCATCATAAACTGCTTAAATGGAGAGCGCTTTCTATCTCAAGCAATAAGCTCGATATATAATCAGACCTTCCCAGATTGGGACGTTTTATTTTATGACAATGGCTCAAATGATAACTCAATAAAAATAGCAAAATCATTCGATAAAAAGATCCGTATCTATGCTAACCCAATAAAAGTCCCGTTGGGAACTTCCCGCCAGCATGCCGTAGACCTTGTAAAAGGAAAATATATTTCCTTTCTTGATGTGGATGACTTTTGGTACCCAGAGAAACTATATTTACAAGTTCAGAATTTAAAAACAACTAATTACAGTGTATGTCTTGGAGGAATTGATGTAATTAATGAAAAAAACAAACTTCTTTACAAGATTCCGCAGCGACACCCTTTCGGGCATGGATTTAAAGAGCAGTTATTTCAAGTTGACTGTCCTACAAGTGTGACAATGATCAACAAGGAAGTACTAGCAAAAAAAGGGACACGATACAATCATCTTCTAAAAAGTTCATGTGAAGAAGACTTTTTATTAAGTTTTCTCTACCCGAATGAGCGAATTGCGGTTATTGATGAATCTATTGCGGCCTACAGAATAACAACAAACTCTGTAACATCTGTCTATCAGCAAAGATTAGGCTATGAAAGAATGTGTAGCATTAGGCGGTTAAATCGAGAAATACCAAATTTACAAAAAATTTACTCATTTGAATATAAAGATGCCAAAGCTAGAGCTTATTTTTACAAAGCTTCTTTCTATATGCATTCTGGGGAACCGGCGAAGGCCAAAAAACACCTTCATAAGGCAGCAGAATTAAGTTCCGTGTATAAGTTGATTTCTTTTTTAAGCATTCATAAAATTCTTTGGAGAATCTTCTTCAAATATAAGCCAAAACTAGCAAACACTTATTTCGCCTTAATTAATAAACAGAATTATTTTCTATAAATAAAAAAATTTCATTTCATTGGGTTGCATCAATCATTGTATTGTCTTTATTTGGACTGCACTTAGTAAACAACGACCCGCTAAACATATTTTCGGATTATTCTTTATATTTAATAATATTGTTGTCAATGCAGTTAATTATTTTTTCTATAGTCGCTAATAAAACAAAAAACTCATTGCTATTGATACTTGTTTTTTGGAACATAGCTTTTATTTTGTTAAGAGTAGTTTCGATTTCATATTTTCTTCCTTCTATATACTTCAGAAGAATTAACGAGCCACATGATGATGCGCTAAGTAAATCGATCACATGCCTTCTTCTAATGAATTGCGCAGCATTCTTGGGTATTTTCATTGGAAAAAAATTGTCGAGGTTCGAAAATAAAAAGGAGTAAAGTTTTAGGCCGATTGAGCGTGTTGTTTTTATTAACAATATCTTTCGGTCTTCTTATTTTTCAGAGCTCTCTTGGCTTTGTTTTAAGCTGGGTTCATTTAAATATTTTTAGTTTTGAAATGTTATACTTAAACTGCTTCTACTTTTCTATGTTATATTATAAAGCAAAAAAATATCAACATGCTTTTACTTTATTTCTTTTTGTAATTCTGGTTGTTTTATTACATACTTTGACTGGCTCTCGTAATGGGCTTGTTATTGCAGTAGTTTTGTTTTTTTCCGTTTTTCTTTCTCTTTTTAATTCTTACAAAATTTCCATTAAATCAATATTAACCCTAGTGTCCATATTTTCTTTTATCTTTCTAAATTTTTTCCTTTCGCAGGCCATAAGGGAATCTTTGGGCGACAAGGATCGCCTTAATCTGCTTAAAATTCAAAACGTTCAACCAAGCCTGCTTGTTGATCGATACGCTGAAAACTTATCAATGGTATTTGAACGAGTCGGCTATCTCGATATGGCTAGCGAAATAATATCGAATAAAGACTTATATAATTCTATATTCTGCTCATCTTTTTATATTAAAAGTATTATAGATAATTCAAATCTGTTGACACCAGGCTTTGATCTTTTCGACAATCCCTCGGTTGCCTGTGGGCTAAGGTTTATCTATGATTATCAAGAAAATCTTAGTAGGGTATTTTCAAGAGACAACTATCATTCGGACCAAGTTACATTCTTTGCTGAAGCATATGCCCTTTTCGGCTACTTGTATGGTTTTTTATACGTTCTATTTTTGGCTATGATATTTTCATTTTTTTATCATAAAAGTTTAAGCATTCGCTCAAGGGCCTTGCTTACTTTTATATTTTACGTGTACCTCAACAACTATGGGCTCGACACGGTTATCGTTTATTCAGCAAGTTTATTTGTTAGTTATTCATTTTACTCTCTTTTCTTCTTACCAGAAAGCATTGGTGAAGCATAAAAAAGAATATATTCTGTTAATCATAACATATAGCTCATATTTTATGTAATGAACAGAATTTCACAAATACACACCGTAAACCTTTTACAGTTCCGAGTCATTCGTACAAATTACCGGAGTTGTTTTAAAAGACCTTTTCAATAAAACTAAAATAACTAAATGTTGCAGAACCTTGCTTTTGAACAAGATTGCTTTTCTAAAATCTTCGTCCTGAAGCTTAAAATTGAATCACTTGGGCTGCCAAAATATTTCATATTTACAAAAAAGTGTAGCACAAATTTTTGACTGTGAGTCGTCTTCAAATTGTTTATACCTTATAAATTAGAATAAAAATGATCAAACCACAGAACGTCACTTGCAATAAATGTATTATGGATACTTCAGACCCAGATATTACCTTTGATGATTGTGGTTTGTGTGACTACTGCAGCAATTATGCATTAAATATTCGACCTAATTGGCATCCCGATCAAAAAGGTGAGAAAGAGCTCGGATTGATCGCTGACAAGATTAGGCAGGAAGGCAAGGGCAAAGACTTTGATTGCATTATTGGACTAAGTGGTGGTTTGGATAGCTCCTACGTGGTATATGTGGCAAAGGAGAAGATGGGTTTGCGTCCACTACTTTTGCATGTCGACGCCGGTTGGAACACTGGCCAAGCAGTTGGAAACATTGAAAGGCTCGTGGATGGATTGGAGCTAGACCTCTATACCGAGGTTGTCAACTGGGACGAAATGCGGCGTTTGCAAGTGGCTTTTCTAAAAGCCGGCATACCCGACCAAGATTTAGTGCAAGACGCAGCTTTTTTCTCTGGTCTGTACAAGTTTGCGCGACAACACGATGTTAAGCACATTATTACCGGCTCGAACTTTTCTACCGAGTGCTGCCGAGAACCCGAAGCGTGGGGTGGTTACTTGGGCATCGACAAACGGCTATTTGGCGATATCTGGCGCAAGTTTGGCGAAGGCGAATTGAATACCTTTCCCCTGACCGACATTTTGATTTACAAGTTTTGGTACCAAAAAGTTTTGGGCATGAAGATGCATCACCCACTCAACTTCGTGCCTTTTGTTAAGAGAGACGCTGAAGAAGAACTTGGGCGCTTGTTTGGTTGGCAACGCTTTAAGCATAAGCACCACGAATCACGCTTTACCCGTTTTTACGAGGATTACTGGCTTCCTCGTCGTTTTGGTTTCGAAAAACGGCGTGCGCATTTTTCCAGCCTGATCATGACGGGTCAGATGACGCGCGAAGCAGCGCTGGATCGCATCTCTCGGCCTGAGATGGATGAACACTTCCTCACGCAGGAATTTGAGTATGTGGCCCACAAGCTGGGCTTAACAGTTGCTGAACTGCAAGAGCTGTTTGATAGCCCTAAAAGAACGTATAACGACTACAAAAACAAACGCTGGTTAATTGGCGCTGGAGCCAATGCACTGCGCTGGCTGGGTCTGGAAAAGAGGTATTTTCGATGATCAAGCTTGTGGATTACGGGGTAGGCAACATCCAGGCCTTTATGACGCTGTTCAAGAGCATGGGTTTGGATGCCCAGCGTGCCCAAGCACCGCAGGAACTTGAGGGCGCCACGCACTTGGTGTTACCAGGCGTGGGCCATTTTGACCACGCTATGCAGCGGCTTAATGGGTCTGGAATGCGGCCAATGCTTGAAGAGATGGTGATGGGCAAACGCGTGCCAGTAATAGGCGTATGTGTGGGTATGCAGATGTTGGCGGTAGGATCAGACGAAGGAAGCTTGCCTGGCCTGAACTGGGTGCCCGGTCGTGTCAGGGCGTTTTCTGGCAATGCTCTTTCGGCAAACTTGCCGATGCCCCACATGGGGTGGAACAACTTGCAACCCACGGGGGGTGCCAAGCTGCTTGCCGAGGGTCTTGACGAAGATCCGCAGTTTTACTTTTTGCATTCATATTTCTTCGATGCGGAGGACAAGTCCGACGTGGCTGCCACAGCGCACTATGGCTTTGACTTTGATGCAGTGGTGTCCCGTGGGCATATTCATGGCGTGCAATGTCACCCCGAGAAAAGCCACCATTGGGGTGCGCAGCTGCTGAAAAACTTTGCAGAGCTTTAACCCATGTTACGTCCTCGGATCATTACCTGCTTGCTGGTCCATCAAGGTGGGCTAATGAAAACCCAGGGTTTCAAAGAACCCAAGTACGTGGGTGACCCGATCAATGCCGTTAAGATATTCAATGAGAAAGAGTCTGATGAATTGATTGTGCTGGACATAGATGCCACAGTTCTCGGTCGTGAACCCGATTTCGGCTTGATAGCCAAATTGGCAGCAGAGTGCCGAATGCCGCTGTGCTATGGTGGCGGCGTGAAGACTGCAGACCAGGCTGCGCGCATTGTGGACATGGGGTTGGAGAAAGTAGCGGTTAGTGCGGCTGCAATTGCCAACCCTTCTATGTTGTCCGACATTGCGGCAGCCGTTGGGCGTCAGTCGGTGGTCGCGGTGCTGGATGTCCGCAAAAAAGCCGGGCTGTTTGCCAGGGGGTACGAGGTGTGCACCCATAACGGCAAAACAATCCATAAAGTCGACCCTGTTGCCTTGGCCCAGCAGTTGCAAGACGCAGGTGCGGGGGAAATCGTGATCAATTCGATAGACCGCGATGGTTTCATGCAAGGTTACGACTTGGACCTGGCCAGCCAGTTCAGGGATTTGCTGAAAGTGCCGATGACCATCATGGGTGGCGCTGGATCTCTGGAGCATGTGAGGCAACTGGTGTCGCGCTTAGGCGTCGTGGGTGCGGCCGCTGGCAGCCTTTTTGTATTCAAAGGCAAGTACCGTGCTGTATTGATTAACTATCCAACGCCCGCGCAAAAAATTCAGTTGTGTCGCGACGCGCTAAAAATTTGAAGAACCCAAGGAGTGTAAGTGTTTAACAACAAGGTGCTTTTAATCACCGGTGGTACCGGTTCTTTCGGAAACGCAGTTCTTCGCCGTTTTTTGGATTCGGATATTTCTGAAATTCGTATTTTCAGCCGAGATGAGAAGAAGCAGGATGACATGCGCAAGCGCTATCACCACGCCAAGCTTAAGTTTTACATTGGGGATGTGCGTGACGTGGGCAGTGTGCGCACTGCCATGCGTGGGGTTGACTATGTGTTTCATGCTGCGGCGCTAAAACAAGTGCCGTCATGCGAGTTTTACCCTTTGCAGGCTGTTAAAACCAATGTTTTGGGAACCGAAAATGTGCTGGAGGCCGCGATTGCACATGGCATCAAGCGAGTCATTTGTCTGAGTACTGATAAGGCGGTTTATCCCATTAATGCCATGGGCATTAGCAAGGCGATGATGGAAAAAGTGGCAGTGGCCAAATCGCGTGAGAGTGATACCACCACCATTTGTGTGACCCGCTATGGCAATGTGATGGCTTCGCGCGGTTCGGTGATCCCGCTGTTTGTAGACCAGATTCGCGCTGGGCAACCACTCACCATTACTGACCCCGCCATGACGCGTTTCATGATGACGCTGGACGATGCAGTGGGCTTGGTGCTGTACGCCTTTGAGCAGGGCAACCCTGGTGATATTTTTGTACAGAAGGCTCCTGCGGCCACCATTGGCACGCTGACTAAAGCAGTGAAAGCTTTGATGAATGTGCCCACGCATCAGGTCAACACTATTGGCACGCGTCATGGTGAAAAGCTGTACGAGGCGCTGCTAAGCCGTGAAGAAATGGTGGCAGCCCAAGACTTGGGCAACTATTACCGTGTGCCGCCAGATTTGCGTGACCTGAACTACGGCAAGTTCGTGGAGCAAGGCGAACAAGAATTATCGCAAGCGGAAGACTATAACTCACACAACACAACCCGACTGGATGTGGAGGGCATGAAGGCGCTGTTGATGAAGCTTCGCTTTATGCAGGCCATTGCACGAGGTGAGCAGGCCGTTGCCGAGGAATAGCGATCATGAAAGTGTTGATTACCGGCGCCGGCGGATTCGTTGGGAAAAATCTGCAGCTGCATTTGGCCGAACGCAAAGACGTTGAGGTACTCTGCTTTACACGTGAGCATTCAGTGGCCCAATTGCCCAATCTTCTGCAGGGGGTAGACTTTGTCTTTCACTTGGCGGGCGTTAACCGCCCCCAAGACCCGAAGGAGTTCGTTACAGGTAATGCAGACCTGACGCAGGCGTTGTGCCAAGCTGTGGGCGCGGTGACTGCAAACACTGGCAAAAAGATACCATTAATATACACATCTTCAACCCAGGCTGACCGAGACAACGCCTACGGTGCCAGCAAACAGGGTGCTGAAAATGCCTTATTTGGGCTGCAGACAGAGCACGCTGTGCCGGTACATGTGTTCAGGCTGCCCAATGTGTTTGGTAAATGGTGCAAGCCCAACTACAACTCGGTGGTGGCAACGTTTTGTTACAACATAGCACGTGGCCTGCCGATTAAGGTCAATGATCCGGAAGCTTCCGTCACGCTTGTGTATGTTGATGATTTGGTTGGGCGCTTTGTGCAATTGATGGATGGCGCAGATGCGTCTGTGGGCGAAGGGGTATTTGCCACCGTTGCGCCGCAATACACAACCACGGTGGGGGAGCTTGCCAAAAAGCTTCAGGGTTTCAAAAATAGTCGCGACACGCTGATGACCGAGCGCGTGGGTACTGGCCTGATGCGCGCGCTGTATGCCACTTACGTCAGTTATTTGCCGGTGGAGTTGTTCGCCTATACCGTGCCGCAGCATGCCGACCCGCGTGGCGTGTTTGTGGAAATGCTTAAAACACCCGATTGTGGTCAGTTCTCCTACTTCACGGCGCATCCCGGCACCACTAGGGGCGGACATTACCACCACAGCAAAACAGAGAAATTTCTTGTTATCAAGGGCCAGGCACGCTTCAAGTTCCGTCACATGCAAACCGGGCAGAGTCACGAGCTTGCCACCACCGGTGACAAGCCGGAGGTGGTGGAAACAGTGCCGGGATGGACGCATGACATCACCAACATTGGTCCTGATGAAATGGTCGTTATGCTTTGGGCCAATGAAGTGTTTGACCGATCTAAGCCTGACACTTACGCCCGTCCACTATAAGGAAAATGATGAAAAAATTAAAAATAATGTCCGTGGTCGGCACCCGGCCCGAGATCATTCGACTTTCACGTGTGCTGGCGCGGCTGGATGAACATTGCGAACATGTGTTAGTACACACGGGGCAAAACTACGACTATGAGTTGAACCAGGTCTTTTTTGACGACCTAGGCGTGCGCAAGCCGGACTACTTTTTGAACAGCGCAGACGGTAGCAGCGGTGCGGCTCATACGATTGGTAACCTAATCATTGCAGTGGACAAAGTGCTGGGCGAAGTGCAGCCCGAGGCCATGCTGGTATTGGGTGACACCAATAGTTGCCTTTCAGTCATACCGGCCAAACGCCGAAAAATTCCGATCTTTCACATGGAGGCTGGTAACCGGTGCTTTGACCAGCGCGTGCCGGAGGAAACCAACCGACGCATCGTGGACCACACGGCGGACATCAATTTAACTTACAGCACTATTGCGCGAGACTACCTGCTGCGCGAGGGCTTGCCTCCAGATTTGGTGATCAAAACCGGTAGCCCGATGTTTGAGGTGCTGACGCATTACCGAGCACATATTGAGGCTTCAGACGTATTGACGCGCTTGGGGTTGGATGTTGGTGGCTATTTTGTGGTGAGCGCGCATCGCGAGGAAAATATTGAGTCTGAGCAGTCGTTCACCAAGCTGGTGGCCGTGCTGAACGCCGTAGCTGCAGACTATGGACTGCCAGTGATTGTATCAACACACCCGCGCACACAAAAGCGCATTGACGCGACCGGAGCGGTGTTTCATCCGCTGGTGCGATTGCTCAAGCCGCTGGGGTTTCATGACTACGTGAAGCTGCAACTTTCGGCACGTGCTTCGTTGTCAGACAGCGGCACGATCAACGAAGAATCATCAATCCTCAACTTCCCTGCGCTGAATTTGCGCGAGGCGCACGAGCGCCCAGAAGGCATGGAAGAGGCCGCCGTGATGATGGTGGGGCTGGAGGTGGATCGCGTGCGCCAAGGATTGGCGATTCTAGCGACGCAGCCACGGGGTGCTGACCGCAGTGACCCACATGGCATTCGCCAAGTGGCCGACTACAGCATGCCTAATGTGTCTGACAAAGTGCTGCGCATCATCCACAGCTATACCGCCTATGTGAATCGTGTGGTGTGGAAGAAGTATTGAGCCCTCGATACATGCGCTTGCTTGTCGTTTCACAGTATTTTTGGCCAGAGAACTTTCGGATTAATGATTTGGTCGGTGAACTTGTGAGGCGTGGTCACCAAGTCACCGTGCTAACCGGCCTGCCGAACTATCCAGATGGCAAGGTTTTTCAAGAATTCCGCGACGATCCTAGTCGTTTTTTAAATTATGAAGGCGCCGAAATTATTCGCGTACCGATGACCGCACGCGGGCAAGGTAGTTTGCGCTTGATGCTGAATTACCTGAGCTTTGCAGTCAGTGCATCGATGTTGGGTTTTTGGAAATTGCGTGGACGCCAGTTCGATGCGATTTTCGCTTATCAAGTTTCGCCCGTCACCGTAGGCCTCCCTGCAGTGATGATGCGTGCCGTCAAGTCCGCCCCTCTGGCGTTCTGGGTGCTTGATTTATGGCCTGAAACATTAGAGGCAGTCGGCGTTGTTCGCCATCCCACTCTCTTGCAAGCAGTGGGTAAACTGGTTTCTTTTATCTATAAGCGTTGTGACTTGGTTCTGGTGCAGTCAAAGCGTTTTATCCCGCTAGTTCAGAAGTACGCCGGTAATAGTATTCGAGTGGAGTATTTTCCGAGTTGGGCTGAGCAGGTTTTTGGTACCAAAGATGTTGGCTACGCCGATGAGGTGCCATCGAAGACAGGAAGCTTCAATGTGCTGTTTGCAGGGAACATTGGCGATGCCCAGGATTTCCCCGCCATTTTGGATGCGGCAGAGAGTTTGAAGTCGCATTCGCACATTCGATGGCTTATCATTGGGGATGGTCGGTTGGCCCGCTGGGTTGCCGATGAAATCAAACGTCGTAATCTGCACGATTGCGTTTTGATGCTGGGGAGGTACCCAGTGGAGCGGATGCCAGCGTTTTTCAAACACGCACACGCCCTGTTGGTTAGTTTGAAGGACGAACCTATTTTTTCAATGACCATTCCTGGCAAGCTTCAGTCGTATCTGGCAGCTGGCATACCGGTCTTAGCTATGTTGAACGGCGAAGGTGCGGAGGTGGTGAAGAACTCTCAATCGGGCCTGACGTGTGCCGCGGGCGATCATGCTGGGTTGGCAGCCGCTGTACTTAAGCTATCTAAAATGACCAATGAAGAACAGGGGGCAATGAGTAGAAATGGATTAAACACGAGCGCCAGTAAATTTGATCGTAAAGCCTTGATGAATCAGCTTGAGGGGTGGCTTGAAAAGTTGAAGGCAGAAGGGCAAAATCGCTAGCTTCCGACAAAGACCAATGCATCGCGATGAAGAGCTGCAGATTGCTGCAAAGTGGTGTTGACGTGAAGCGGCTGTTTGATCTGGTTCTAGCCCTATGTGCGGTGCTGATTCTGTTTCTGCCCGTGGTGCTGGTCGCCTTTGCGGTGCGCCTGACTTCTGTTGGACCGGTGCTGTTCCGTACTCAGCGAGTAGGCAAGGGCAACAAACTGTTCACGATGTATAAATTCCGCACAATGCGGATAGAGACGCCGCAGGTGGCAACCCATCTCTTGAAGGAGCCCGATCAATTTCTCACACCGATTGGAAAATTTCTTCGCCGTACTAGCCTCGATGAACTACCGCAGCTGATCAATGTTCTGCGCGGCGAAATGTCGCTGGTAGGACCTAGGCCAGCTTTGTTCAATCAGGATGACTTAGTGGCCTTGCGAACTGCTAGAGGAGTTGACGCGCTAACCCCAGGAGTTACGGGTTGGGCGCAGGTCAACGGGCGGGACGAGCTACCGATTCCAGAAAAAGTGAAGCTCGATGAGTGGTATCTGAAGAACCGAAGCCTCTGGCTGGATCTTAAAATAGTAGGGATGACAGTTTTTAAAGTGATACGGAAAGATGGGGTG